>Ga0335077_10006213_pt1 | contig 14745 bp, 15 predicted proteins | sample Lox_Sample_31_FD_207151 | JGI IMG/M metagenome (GOLD analysis project Ga0335077, IMG submission 207151) | Soil microbial communities from Loxahatchee National Wildlife Refuge, Florida, United States - Lox_Sample_3.1 | ecosystem: Environmental > Terrestrial > Soil > Wetlands | place: USA... | reverse complement strand
AAGCTTTCAGATGATCGGGCTTGCCGGACGGTTGATCGTGGCAGACTCTGTGGGTGGGCGGGCCCTTGGTGTCCAGCATCCAGTCGGGCGGGACGCCGCTCAGCGTGAGAAACGGCCGGATGCCGCGCGCATTCAGATAGCGGGCGGCGGCCCAGGAGGCTTCGAACTCGGGAATGGAATAGCGGTCGTTGTAATACTCCCAGTTCATGCTGTTGGGATCGTCGTTGTCGTTCGCGGCTTCCCAGTTCGTCAAGCCGTAGGGATCGAGGCGGAAGATGGTGGCGCCGAGATCGTCGATCAGCATGTCGATCATGGGCTTCTGGGCGTCGCGAAAATAGGTGCCGTTAAAATTGACGCCAAAGCCATCGATGTACTGGAAGCGCTGGGAGGGATCGATGGTGATGCGGGCCGGCTGCTCGGCGAAAGCGGCGGGCGCAAGCGCGGAAACCAGCATCAGGACAAGACTGGCAGGGGCGAGGTATGGGGGCTTCATGGCCATTGTCGGGCCTTCACGATGAATTGACAGTTCGCGCTGCCGCGCGGTTGTGAGAAAGAGCTTATCAAATCCGAGCAGGCCTGTACCTGTCCGATGGCCCTGGGATTGGCTACCGCTCCTTGCAGTCGCGGCTCAGTTTCGATGGCGCTGGGCGGGCGGGTCCCGGCTGTTCCCATAAAAAAATTCTATGATCTCGATGGAATCTTGACAGAAGAGCGAGCCGATTCTATTGTGGATACCCAGAACCGTCCCGTTCGCTGCTCCTCGTTGAGCTGAAGACACCGACAACTTGGAGAATCACGAATGAGAAACCTGATGCTCAGCCTGCTGGCGATCGTTGGCATTTCGCAGTTTTCGGCGGAGGCCCAATCGGCGGCCTATGAGCACTACATGAACGATGGGGAGAGGCGAGCGTCCGTCAGTCGCGACGCCGGAGACCAATTCGATCCGCCTGTCGACAAACGAAAGGAAGCAAATTACAAGGAAAATGAGTTCCGATCGAGAACTCAGGCGTTTGTCGATCTCTGGAGCGCACTGGCGCGCGAATACTCCGAGAAGGGCACGTTCAATATGAAGCTCGCCAAGGAGGTGTCGAAGGCGTTCCACGCTCTGGAGAAGACGGAGGGTTGGCCCAAAGTGGACCGCCGGTAAGGCCGAAACTGACCCGTGGGGATAGGCAGTAGTATCGACGACGAGCAGTCCGGATTGGGCTATTCTGAACCTTGATATGGCAGTCATCGTCTCGATGCTGCGCGGCGTGAATGTCGGGGGCCACAAGATGGTCAAGATGGACGCGTTGTGCGCGCTTTGTGGCTCGTTGGGGTTGCGCGATCCACAAACCTATGTGCAGAGCGGCAACGTCATTTTCCGAACTGAGGGACGGGACCTGGTCCGGTTATGCAAGCGTATCGAAAAAGGGATTGAGGAGACCTTTGGTTTTCATTCGGATGTCTTTCTGCGCACGCCGGCTGACCTTAGAGACGTAGTTGCAAGAAACCCGTTCGCTTCGCGGCGCGGCATCGATCCGAAAAGACTCGCTGTCACTTTTCTCACCAGCGATCCAGGGAAGGAAGCTCGGGAGAAGCTGCTTGCCATGAAAGCCGAACCGGAGGAATTGCGGATCGAAGGCCGCGAGCTTTACACTTATTACCCCAATGGCATGGCCCGCCCGACACTGCTGTGGCCGATCATCGAGAAGACGCTCAAGACTTCCGGCACTGCCAGGAATTGGAATACCGTGACGAAGTTGCTCGAGCTGGCGGAGAAGCGTGAAGCCGGTAAGTGATCCGCGCGCCTATCGCTTCGGCCGGCGCGGACGCTGTTTGGCGGAGATGGACCGGATGACGAGCTGGCCGGGAGCGGCCGGATTGATGGGCTCGATGGCGCGCTGGAGGGCTGTCGTGATGAGCGCCTGGACGGCGGGCTGATCCAACTGGGCAGCGGACTGGATGGTTATGCTGCGGACCACGTTGCCGCTGCCCTTGAGAAGCCGGTGCGGGTCGGGCAGTTTCGGGGCGGCCTGCAGGAAAAACAGGTTCACCCAGCGCGGGTACATGGCTACGGAGAAGATCGCGTGTGAGGTCTTCTCCGACGGGCCAAATCCGACGACGAGAGCGTTGTAGTTGTCATAAACGAGCTGCGTCGCGCCGGGCAGCCGGGCGCGCATTTTCGCCAGACACGCGCGGGCCAGAGCGGCGATCTCGGGTGTGTACTTGTCGATGAAGATGTCGAGCTGGGCTTGGGGTGAGGCGCTCGTCTTCTTTGTCTTCGGTGCAGGCATGCAGACAGTGTGCCTGAGTACCGCACTCGTGACAAGGCGGATCGCGGTGACTAATCCACCTTGGTCATCACGTGCAGGGTCAGTTTCTCGGCTCCGCGCAGGATCGTGATCGTGGATTGTGCGCCGGGTTGGGTCTCGGCCAGCCAGCGGTGCAGGTGATCGATGCCGGCGACGGGATGGCCGGCGAATTCGATGATGATGTCGCCGCGAAGCATGCCGGCTGCGGAGGCGGGGCTGGAGGGCTGCACCTCTTCCACGCGCAGGCCGCTCTCGACGAGCAGGTTGTGGAAGCGCACTACGCGGCGCGGGAGCGGAACGTCCTGGGCGGCGATGCCGATGTGGCCGCGGCGGATGAACCCGTCACGAATGAGCCTGGCGGCTACGAATTTGGCGGTGTTGATGGCGGTGGCGAAGCAGATGCCTTGCGCGCCGCGAATCACGGCGGTGTTGACGCCGATCACCTCGCCGCGCGACGTGACCAGCGGTCCGCCCGAGTTCCCGGGATTGAGCGCCGCATCGGTCTGGATCACGTTGTCGATGAGGCGGCCGGATTGCGCGCGCAGCGAGCGGCCCAGGGCGCTGACAACTCCCGAGGTGACGGTGCACTGGAACCCGAGCGGATTGCCGATGGCGACGACGAGCTGGCCGGGACGGATCTGCTGCGAGTCGCCCAGGACCGCGGGCACGAGATTCGGCGCGTCGATGCGGATGACGGCGAGGTCGGTGTCGGGATCGTCGCCGACGAGTGAAGCGTGGCAGCGGCGGCCGTCCGCCAGCGTGACATCGATGTGCACAGCGCCGTGAACGACGTGGCTGTTGGTGAGGATGAAACCATCCGGCGTAAAGAGGAAACCTGAGCCCGAGCCGCCCGATTCGCGGCCGCGGAAACGGAAGTGCGTTTCGATATTCACGACCGAGGGACTGACTCTTTCGGCGGCGCCGATGACGGCGCGGGAGTACGAATCGAGAAGCTCGTCGTCCGTGGGGAGGTCCTTGGGCAATGGAGTGGATTCGGGCGGGGGACTGTTTAAAGACAGGAATTCCAGAGTACCGGGCATAGTTTAGTGATGAGACGAATGCGGCGGGGGATTCACGGACGCCAGGCGGGCGTGGCTTCCTCGAACTGGTTGTCGGTCAACTGGCGGACATCGCTGCCGTCGGGTCGCATGACGTACAGGTCACCGTAAGGCTGCGGGCCCCACTCGTCGAGCATGGCCTCATCCTTGAAGCCTCGGCGGGAGCTGCTGAACACGATCCAGTTTCCGTCGGGCGACCAGATGGGATGGGCATCGTTGCCATGGCTGTTGGTCAGCTTGCGCACCTCGGAGCCGTCCAAGCGCATGGTGTAGATTTCGTAATCGCCATCGCGGAAGCTGCAGAACGCGATGCGATCGCCGCGCGGCGACCACATGGGAAACGTGTCGTACTCGTTGGTGAGGGTCGCGACTTTGCCGTCGTCGAGAGTCATGATGCGCAGGCCCTGCTGTCCTTCGCCCATCACGCGGTAGACCAACCGTTTGCCGTCCGGCGACCAGCTCGCGAACCCGCTGCTGGCCTTCCCGTCAGTCAGCATGCGCTGGCCGGAGCCATCCGGCCGGATCCACACGAGTTGTCCAGCCACCACCGGCCGATCAAAAAAGCCGCCGACTCCAAATACAATGGATTTCCCATCCGGCGACCACGTCGGGAACGCAACCACTTTCTTGCCGCCCTCGAAAATCGTGCGGACGTTCGACCCGTCGCCATTCATAATGACGAGCTTGCTTAGGTAGCCGGGAGTCAGCGCCAGTTGGTCGCCTCGAGGAGAGTACGAGAGCATTTGCCCCCTGGTGGAGAGGAGCTCGAACCCCGGATCGAGCCCAAAGGCCGGCGCGGGAGCGAGATCGCGCGCCAGGCTCTTGTGATAAACGATGGTCTTGCCGTCCGGCGACCAGGAGGGGTAACGCAGTCGGGCGGATGCTTCGCTTCGGCCGCCGGTGAACCAGAGCCCCTGTTTTTCCCCGAAGTTCATGACATAGGCGATGTCGCCTTCGACAAACCGCGGCGACACTTTGACGCCGGGACCCTTCGTATGGGTCTCGATGGCGCCTGTGTCCACATCGATCGAAACGATCTGTGAGGTTCCGCTCTCTGTAAATCTGGTGGGGTAAACGTCGCGGGGAGTCGCTTGGTAGCAGACGATGCGCTTCCCGTCGCGCGACCATTGCGGGCTGCCGGCGTATCCACCAAGCTCGGTCAAGCGTCGAAGCCCGCTGCCGTCCGGTTTGACAACATAGATGGCCGTCGATTGCAGCAATTCCCAAGAGGGCGTGGCCCGGCCGGCCTTGGTATCGCGGTCGGAACTGAAGGCGATCCATTTGCCGTCCGGTGACCAGCTCGGACGGAAATTGCCGCTCGCGTTCTTCGTCAGATTCGTGTACTTGTGCCCGGCGAGATCCAGAAGCCAGATGTTCGCGGTGCCGCCGCTGCGTGTCGAGACGAACGCCAGGGTGCGGCCGTCAGGCGAGAGAGCCGCCTGATCGTCATAACTGGGCCCATCGGTGAGGCGCTCCATCCCAGTGCCGTCGGGATGCACTCGGTAGACGTCAGCCGAGCCGTCGCGCTCGGACGTGAAGATCACCCACTTGCCGTCCGCTGAAAACGACGCATTGTAGTCGAGGCTTGTTGCCGGCAGCAGGGGGCGTTCATTTTTTCCATCGGCGTCGGCGAGGAATAAACCGATATGCGTGGGAGCGAGGCGGCTGAAGACGATGCGCGGGCGATCGGCGGCTAAGACCAGCAGCGTTGTGGAGATTAGCAGCGCGGCAGCGAGGAAGGCTCTGCGCAGGTTGGGTCCGTGACGGTGCATATGAACCTCTTCCATGAAAGGGTGATGATAACGCAGAGCAGCTGCGGGCTGGGGCGGGGACAGGCTGCACTGTCCACGACAGCGGTCAGGTTGTTTGAGGTGCGTCGGACGGGGACAGTGGAGCCAGTCCCCACGCGCTCGGAACTAATGGATCGTCTGACAGGATGCTTAGAAAACGACCAGAACGTTGTGGCAGGATAGCGGTGTGACAGAGAAGGATGCGCCCTTTGAAATCCGGAATCACATTCGCCAGATTCTTATGCGATTACACGTGGAGGGTCCGAGGGGGATATTGCGACTTTTCTGTGCACCGTGGAGGTCGAGGAAATGGGCTTAGTCGACGAGAGAAACCAGCCTCTGCGCGGAGCAGGCAAGCGAGTCGGGGCTGCCTTGTCCCTGAAGAGACTATCGCAACATCTCACTTGAGGTGTTATCGTCCGACAAAAGCCTTCGGAGCTGTGGGTCGGGGTGCCCGCGAGTGGAGATACAATTCCTGCATGCGAACCTTTGCTTTGTTCGTTTTTGCGAATCTAGCTGCGGCGCAGCAGTTGCCGGTAGTCACAACCGTCGACCATCAGCCGCTGGCCGCGCAGGTGTCCCGGTTGCTCGAGGCGCTGCAGTTTCTGGGCGAGCCGCTGCCCGCCGACGAGACAGCGGAACTGAAGAAGCCCACCACGGCGGTTGCGGAAATTCAGAAGATTCTGGACCGGCACTGCCTGGTTGGAGTGGAGATCAATCCGGAGAGCCGCGTAAAGGTGCAAGAGGGGCCGGCGAAGGCTGAGCTGATCGAGCAAGGTTGGCGCACGTTTCTGGTGAAAGTAATCAACCAGGCGGGAATTACGCCGGTGCTGGCGGCCGAGAGTCCGAATGCAGGAATGTTGGCGGGCAGCGAGGAGTGGAACGTCTCGCGGCGCTGGCTCGATATTCGCATGTTCGATAAGCAGCCCATGCGGCCGCGGCTCTCGGGCCTGGAAGTGGAGTACCGCATCCTGCAACTCTACTCGCGCGATGCCGGGAAGCGCGAGGCGCGCCTGGAATTCAACGTCGGGCAAGGGACGCAGGACCTCGGGTTCCGCAGCCAGGTGGATCTTCTTTTCACGGCAAAGGCGGCGACGAAAGTCACGCTGCGCGTCTTCGATTCCGATGATCGCCCGACCACAGCGTCGTTTGTAGTGCGCGATGGCGAAAAGCGCGTGTACCCTTCGCAGGCGAAACGGCTGGCGCCTGATCTCGCGTTTCAGCCGCAGGTCTATCGAGCAAACGGAGATTCGCTGTCCCTGCCGCCCGGCGACTACACGGTGGAGTACACGCGCGGGCCGGAGTATCGAAAAAAGATGCAGCGCATTCATGTGGGCGAGCAGCCCATGGAACTTGCGTTCCGTTTGGAGCGCTGGATCGATCCGGCGAAAGCAGGCTGGTACTCGGGCGATCATCACATTCATGCGGCGGGCTGCGCGCACTACGAGAAGCCCACGGAGGGCGTGTATCCGGCAGACATGATGCGCTATATCCTGGGCGAGGACCTGAAGGTGGGGAGCGTGCTGAGCTGGGGTCCCGGCTGGTATTTCCAGAAAACGTTCTTCGAGGGCAAGGACAATTCGCTTTCGACGAAAGAGAACCTGATGCGCTACGACGTGGAGGTTTCGGGATTTCCGTCGAGCCACACCGGCCACATCGTACTTCTGGGACTCACGGAACAGGATTACCCGGGCACCAAACGCATTGAAGACTGGCCGAGCTGGGGGATTCCGATTTTTCGCTGGGCCAAGAAGCAGAACGCCGTGGCCGGGTTCGCGCACTCGGGCTGGGGACTGGCTCTGAAGCAGGAGAAGCTCCCCACTGATGAAATTCCGCCGTTCGACGGCATCGGCGCCAACGAATTCATCGTGGGCGTGACGCAGAACCTGGTGGATTTCATCTCCACTGTGGACACGCCCTACGCCTACGAGCTGAACATCTGGTATCACACGCTGAATGTCGGTTATCGCACGCGCATCAGCGGCGAAACCGATTTCCCCTGCATCTATGGCGAGCGCGTGGGGCTGGGCCGCAGTTACGTGCGGCAGCGCGAGAAGCACGATTACCGCGATTGGGCGGATGGCATTCGCGAGGGCCGTAATTATGTTTCCGACGGCATGAGCCACCTGCTGGATTTCCGCGTGAACGGGACCGAGATGGGTGCGGGCGCGAGCGAGGTCGCGCTGGCTGCACCGGCGAAGGTGCACGTTACGGCGAATGTTGCGGCATTGCTCGATGAAGCGGCCGACGAGAGCATTCGCAAGCTTCCTTACGACGAGAAGCCCTACTGGAATCTCGAGCGGGCGCGCATTGGCAACTCGCGCAAAGTGCCGCTGGAACTGGTGGTGAACGGCGAACCGGTTGCGCGGCAGGAAATCGAAGCCGACGGAGTGGAGCGGCCGGTGGCGTTCGATTACAAGATCGCCCGCAGCAGTTGGGTGGCGCTGCGCATCCTGCCGTCCTCGCATACAAATCCGATCTTCGTGCTGGTGGATGGGAAACCGGTGCGCGCATCGCGCAAGAGCGCCGAGTGGTGCCTCAAAGCGGTGGACCAGTGCTGGTCGCAGAAGGGCCCGCAAATTCGCCTGGAAGAACGCGGCGAGGCTGAGCGGATGTACGATGCGGCGCGGGAGGCTTACCGGCAGCGGTTGAACGAAACGGCCGCTTCGAACTAATGCAGCGGACGGTTGTGCTGACGCCGGGCATGCCGGAAGTATGCCGGTTGGGGCTGGCCACGCGCGGCAACACGCACTTAGAACCGGCGGACGTCCTGCGCGCCGTCGATCGCGGCGTCAACTATCTGAACTGGTGCGGACATCCGGACGGCCTGAGCACTGCGGTCGCGAGGATGGGCAGCGCACGGCGTCAGGTGGTGGTGGCGGCGCAGTTCCAGGCGCGGTCGGCGCACGATGCGGAGCGGGAATTTGCTTCCATGCTCGACGAGCTGAACAGCGAGTTCATCGATGTGTTGACGCTGTATTACGTGGAATCGCAGGGCGAGTGGGATGAACTCATCGCACCCGGCGGAGCATGGGAATATCTGGCGGAGCAGAAGCGGCGCGGGCGATTGAAGATGATCGGCCTGACCAGCCATCAGCGGACGCTGGCGGCCCAGTGGGCTCAATCGGGGAAGCTGGATCTGCTCATGATCCGCTACAATGCCGCACACCGGGGCGCTGAACGCGACGTGTTTCCGGTCACCCGGATTCCGGTAGTGACGTTTACGGGCCTTCGCTGGAAGGCGCTGCTGGATCGCACGCCGGATGATCCGCCGGATTTTGCGCCGCCCTCAGCGGCGGACTGCTACCGCTTTTGTTTGGCCCATCCGGCTGTGGCCGTCGCTCTGGCGGCGCCGGGGAATCGGGACGAACTGGAGCAGGCCCTGGCGTTGCTCGATGACTGGCGCGCACCCGAAGAATACGCGCGAGAGAGCTTGCGCGCGCATGGAGAGCGGGTTCGGAAGAATGCCGGCGTGTTCTGGTAAATGGGTCCTAGGGCCAGATCTGGTTCAGCAGCATGGCCAGGCGCGTGCCGGCTCTGGCGAGTTGCCGGCGGATGACGGGCGAGACGGCGGTCAGGTAGCTCTCATCGATCTTTTCGTGCAGCTGAAAGAGTCGCTGGGCCACGTGGTTGTCGTCCGCGCAGCTTTCGACCGGCGCCGGATTTTCTACCTTGATCTTTTCAGCCAGATCGCCATACACGGCGCTGATAGCGAGCTGGTGGCTCTCCCAAGCCCAGTCATCCAGGTTGATGGGTTGTTGCTTCCACGAATTCATGTCCGTTTTGAACTCGCCGGTTAGATCTTTCGCAAACCGGGTGGCATCGTGCTCCTTGGCCACGCGCTCCACCAGATCCGTATCCCAGACGCCATGCAGATTCGGGCGGAAATTTTCGCCGGTAGCTGATTCCTTCGATTCCTGCGTGAAAAATGCCACGGGGACACAGTTGCCTCCGCGATCGTTGTTGGTTGAGGCGTGCAAGGGCTGGTGCATGTCCCCCACGAAGTGAATCACGAACATGAGCGCTTCGGATTTTTGCGCGTTGCCGGATGACGCGGACCGCAGCACGTCCAACTGGCCGCGAAGCGCGCTGGTCACGCAACCGGTCGCAACGGGGCAGGCATCGTACATGTGGTCGCGTGTGGCGCCGAGCGGAACATCAATGAAGTGCCAAGAAGCCGTTTCCTTCCTTTTTTCGCGGATATCGTCGGCCCAGGTGGACATGTCCGCGAAGGGAGGCAGATCGGTATGGCCGCAGTAACGGTGGAGCGAGGAGTCGGAGGGCTCGCCCTGTAACAGGTTGGACGCCATGGCGCGCGCGTGCGGAGTAAGCTGCTCGAGAGCCACCAGCGCCACGGTGCGATGCCCTTCGCATCCCCAGGGAAACGCGGGTGAGGCGCACAACAACAGCAGCGCAAAGCGGTTCAGTCGCTCAAGGCGGCGCATTGGTATAATCCTGAAGACTTGAATTCCTCCGGAAGCGCAGCACGCTTGAGGAAGCCGCAGATGAGTATACGACAAACCGAAGTTTCGCACACATATCCCGCGCTTCACGTTGCCTAAGGGCCTCCCACGATGGCGAGACGGTTCACTCTCGACGAGGCCGAGAGCCTTCTGCCGGAGATCGAGGACAGCCTGCGTGAGGCGATCTCGCTGAAATCCGAATTTGAACTAGCCGAGGGCGAACTCCAGTCCATCAGCCGGCGCGTCATGATGCTGGGCGGCATGCTGATCGATCGCGAAGAGATTCAGCGTCTCAAGCAGCAGCGCGAGCGCAGCGCCGAGGGTCTGAAGACGGCGATCGAGAAGATCCAGGGTTTCGGCTGCATTATTAAGGACCTGGACATCGGGCTGGTGGACTTCACCACGCTCTTTCGCGGCGAGGAAGTGTACCTGTGCTGGAAACTCGGCGAATCGGGCATACGCTTCTGGCACGGCACCCACGAAGGATTCGCCGGACGCAAGCCTATTGACGCGGAGTTTCGGGCGCTGCACCGGGGGGACGCGGCGAACTGAGAAGAAGGAGTCAGGAGTCGAAGGCAGGAGTCAGAAGTCAGAATGAAGATTGGCCGACCGGCCGCCAGAACGTTCCGCGAGCTGATCGTCTGGCAAAAAGCGCATGCATATGCGCTTGCGACCTACACTTTTACAAGTAGCTTTCCAAGAACCGAGACCTACGGTTTGTCGAGCCAGATGCGTCGAGCCGCGGTTTCAATCCCGGCCAATATTGCCGAAGGGTTTCGCAAACGCGGCAAGGCCGATAAAGCACGCTACCTGAATATCGCCGAGGGTTCGATTGAGGAATGCCGATACTACCTGATTCTCGCTCAAGACCTCGGCTACGGCCCAACCAGCGCACTGATGATCTCACTCGAGGAAGTCAGCCGCCTCATAAACTCCTACGCCAGAGCCATTCTGACTTCTGACCCCTGACTTCTGACTCCTCCTTCTCATTCTGACTTCCGACTCCTGACTCCTGACTTCTCGCCCTTCTCCGCCACCCCAAAGTGATACACGGCCGCTCCCACAGCGATCGTGGCCAGAGCCGTTAGCGATGCCTTCGGCTGCCAGATGACTCCGTACACAATCATGGCTGCGCCCACCAGAATGTAGGCTCCGGGGATCAGTGGAAAGGCAAAACTCACGGGGCGCATCTTTTGCCAGCGCGGATTGCGGCGAAAGACAAACAAGCTGGCCACAGACATCACGGTGAAAAAGGTCAGGCTGAAGCCGATGTAAATCACCAGTTGCGGAAACGGGGTCAGCGTCATCAGCACGGAGCAAATACCTTGCGCGATGATCGCCACGACCGGGGTGTGAAATTTGGGGTGAACGACGGCCGCGGCGCTGAAGAAGGCGCGATTCTTTGCCATGGCGTAGTACACACGCGGGCCGATGGTCACCATGGCGTTGACCGTGGACGTAATGGACACGGCCATCAGTGCCGCGAAGGTGCCTGCGATCTGCGTTCCGAACAAATTGGACGCCGCCAGCGATCCGATGGCCAGCACTCCTTTCATCTGTTCCAGCGGCGTCGAATAGATGAAGATCAGATTCAGCCCCAGATACAGGGCCGTAACCAGAGCCGTTCCGGTAGCCAGCGCGAGAGGCAGCGTACGCTCGGGCCTCTTCAGTTCCTCGGCGACGTATGTCGCTGCGTTCCATCCGCTATATCCCACCATGACCCAGAGGAGGCTGATCATGAACTGCACGGGAACCGAAACCGTCGATGTCCGCAAAGCGGGTTGCGAGAAATGTTCCCAGCTGCCCGTGCCCGCCACAAATCCAAAGAGGATGAAAGAGGCGATGACAATCAGCTTCGTTCCTGTGAGGATGTTCTGCACGCGGGCGGTGCGGCCCACGCCAAAGCAGTTCAAGACGGTGAAGCCTGCGATCAACGCGGAGGCCAGGAATTGCGCGCCGCCGAAGGTGAACGAAAATGCACCGGAGCCAATGGTGAACTGCGCGTTGGCCTGCTTGAACGCGGGGAAGAAATATCCCACGTAGTCGGCGAACGCAAGAGCCGCTGCGGCAATGGGCGCCGAAAAGCCCGCGAAGAACGAGACCCAGCCCGTCATGAAGCCCCAGGTCGGTCCGTAGGCGCGAGTGAGATAGACATATTCGCCGCCGGAACTTGGGAAATTGATGCCGAGCTCGGAGTAGCTCAGCGCTCCGCAAAGGGCAAACAGCGCGCCGGCAAACCAGGCAAGCAGAATTAGCCGGGCGCTGCCGAGGTCGCCCGCCATGAAGCCCGTGGTGGCGAAGATACCGGTTCCCACCATGTTCGAAACCACCAGCGCGGTGGCGCTGACGAAGCCGAGCTGGCGCAGGAGTCCGGCAGTCTTGCCGGCATGAGTCTCGGTGGCCACGGGGTCTCTCGTGGTCATTGTGTCATAGCGAGGAGGGTCGGGCAGCCAGCTCCCGCAGATGTTTCATCACCAGCTCGATGGGCAGTCCGACCACGTTGGTGTAGGAGCCGTCGATGCGCTGGATGAACTTCGAGGCGAGGCCTTGGATGGCGTAGGCTCCGGCTTTATCCATGGGCTCGCCGCTCGCGACGTACTGCTCGATTTCTTCACGCGTGAGCGGTATGAACCACACGCGGGTCACGGCGCGGTCATACAACAGCTCTTTGCCGCGTCGCAGACAGATGCCGGTAATGACCTCGTGCTCGCGGCCGGCAAGCTGAGACAGCATGCGCACGGCATCGACCCGATCGCGTGGCTTGCCCAGAATTTCGCCGCCGATCACGACCACGGTATCCGCGGCCAACACGACATCGCCGGTTTCTGCTTCGACCGCAATGGCTTTCTGCTGCGCTACACGCCGGACGTAGTCCTCCACCGGCTCACCGGGATGGACACTCTCATCCACATCGGCTGGTTTCACCATGAACGAAATGTCTGCCTGCCGGAGAATCTCGCTGCGGCGTGGAGATTGCGAAGCGAGGATCAACATTACCTGGTTGGATGCTCGTGATTGAGCTCGCCGGCCTCGATGGCCACTCGCAGATGATTCTGCCTGGGGGGCAGCGGGCACGTGGCGTAAGCCGTGAACGCGCACGGCGGGTTTTCTGCTTGGTTGAAGTCGAGAATCAATTTTCCGTCTTTCGGGAAGCCCGTGTAGAGGAATCTTCCGGCGGGATAAGTCTGCTTGCCGCTGGTCGCGTCCTTGAAGATAAAGAACAGGTGGTCGCCTTCGAGCAAGGGCTCCAGGCGACATGGGTTGCCGTCCATCGCAAACTCGGCGTAGCCTGGGCTGGGATTCTGCTCCGTGTCGCCCAGGACGTTGAGAATCGGAATCATCTTAGGCTGCGGGTATGAAGTGAATTTCGCGCTGATGCGATACGATTCCTTCACCGGGAACCAGCGCGTGCCTTTGAAATCGCGACGCACCGGGCTCTGGTTATCCCACAGCCGGATTCCGTGGCGGCTGCCGCGCTGAATCACAATCATGCTCAGGTGCCCGAGCGTAATGCGGTCGGGACTGCCCGCCGAGTCGGGCTTTAACACCGTCTCGTTGAGTACCGGGGCTCCGTTCAGAAGTGCTTGGACTCCGGCCTGCAACCGCAGCCGCGTCTGGCCATTGTGAAAAACAAACGTGCCGGCGGCTTCGGGCGCGGATCCTTCAGGCAGAACGAAATCATTCCTGGATCCCGTGCCGAAATGATTCTCGCCCTCTTTCACCCAGTAGAGACCGGCCAGCGTCAGCCAGCCGTTATCGCGCTTGAGCCGGTCCTCGTAATCCGCTCGCCATTTCCGAATCTCTTTGCGGTATGCTCGATCCGCATGTTCATCGGCGATGACGGAAACAGCCATCACCAGCCAGCAGATGTGAAGGAGATTACGAACGCGCACGCATGCCTCTCCAGGCGAAATTTGCCGACCAGTCTAGCACACGCCCCATGTTAGAATGTCTCATTCCGGCCAACATGGAACGTGCCAGCAAGGTTCTTGGGAAATTGAACCTTCCCGAAGGAACCGTTACTCAAGAAGCGATGGTGTGCGCGGTGTGGGCGAGCGCGGTTGGCAAAAAGATCGCGGCTCATACGCGCGCTCTGAAGATGGTGCGCTCGCATTTGATCGTCGAAGTGGAGGATGCCGTCTGGCAACGGCAGCTCTTCGTGCTGCGGCAGCAGATCGGGCGCAAGATAGAGGAGAGCATCGGCGCCGGGATCGTGGAGGATATCGAATTCCGCGTGGCGCCGAGGCGTATCGGTCCGGTGCGTGCGCAGCACTCGATGGTGCGGGCCGATGAGGCGGATGGCATCGCCGACCCGGTTCTCCGCAACCTCTATAAGGCTTCACGCAAGAGGGGACTGGCTTGAAGATTACAGAAGACGAAGTCCGCTACGTGGCCGATCTGGCCAACCTGAAACTCAGTGAAGAAGAGGTGCCCAAATTTCAGGCTGACCTGGATGAAATTCTTGTCCACGTCGACCGGCTCAAGGAAATCGATACCTCCAACGTCGAGCCTATGGCGCAAGTGTTATACGAAGCCGAGGAGACCGCTACGCTCCGGCCCGATCGCGAGCGCCCGGGCCTGGGCAGCCAGTTGGCGCTGGCCAACGCGCCGCTTTCCGGCTCCGGCTATTTCAAAGTGCCCGAAGTGATCAAGCGCTGACAATCCGATGGATATTCGTTCGCTGACCATCGATCAAGTTCACGACGGCCTGCGCGCGCGCCAGTTCAGCAGCGTCGAGCTGGCGACTGCCGCGCTCAAGTATGCACGCGAAGAAAATCCCAAGACCAACGCGTATCTGACTTTCTCCGAGGATCGCGCGCTCGAAGCCGCGAAGAGGGTGGATGAGAAGCTGGCGCGCGGCGAGGATCCGGGGGCGCTCGCGGGCGTGCCGGTCGCGGTGAAGGACGTGATTGTCACCAAGGGCTTGCGCACCACCTGCGGCTCGAAGCTGCTGGCCAATTTCATCCCGCCCTATGACGCCACGGCGATCCAGCGCTTGGAGGCGGCGGGTGGTGTCATTCTGGGCAAGACCAATTGCGACGAGTTCGCCATGGGTTCGTCGAATGAAAATTCCGCCTTCGGACCGGTGCGCAATCCGCACGCGCTCGACCGTGTGCCTGGAGGTTCGAGCGGCGGCTCG
>Ga0335077_10006212_pt1 | contig 14746 bp, 15 predicted proteins | sample Lox_Sample_31_FD_207151 | JGI IMG/M metagenome (GOLD analysis project Ga0335077, IMG submission 207151) | Soil microbial communities from Loxahatchee National Wildlife Refuge, Florida, United States - Lox_Sample_3.1 | ecosystem: Environmental > Terrestrial > Soil > Wetlands | place: USA... | reverse complement strand
TTTTAGAAAGAAAAACGGGATCTACCTGGGCCGGGAGCAGGTCGGGAAGGCTGGGAAGACGGAATTGCAGGCCCAAGGCCTCCAGGACCTCACCCTCCTTGACCGCGCGCATTCGAACCAGGATCTCACCGAGCAGTCCTCCTTTTTCTTGCTGAAGGACCAGGGCCTCCCGGATCTGCTCGGGTGAAACGGCAAATTTCTCCTGAAGGATTTCACCGATGCGTTGCCACGGGCTGGACATGAACGAAACTACCTCTTGTTCTGGGGGGGGTTGATGCTGTTCAGGAACTCTCCGGTCAGCGTCTGATCTCGTAGGGCCTCTTCAACCACATGCGTCTTCATATAGTCCACTTTTTGCTGCATGAGGTTATCCAGGTCGTTGTTATCACGGACAACATGCGGTGTAAGAAATATGAGGAGATTTGCTTTTGTGAGGTGCTTGGATTCATATTTAAAGAGCCAACCGATCAGCGGAATATCTCCCAGGAGAGGGATCTTCGTTGTAGTATTGTTAATATCATCACGCATCAGGCCCCCGATCACCACCGTTTGATGATTGTCCACAATCACCGTCGTTGTCGCCTCCCGTTTGTTCGTGGTGGGCCCCAACTGTATCAGAACCGCCTGAGGGGTGTCGGCCAAACTGGAAATTTCTTGGCGAACATCCATACGGACGCGATCGCCTTCAAGGATCTCCGGCGTCAATTCCAGCGTCACACCGACGTCCTGACGGGAGATCTGTACTTGCGACACCCCCCCGGTCGTTAGATTGGAACCGGTGGGGAACGGAACATTTTGGGCCACAACGATCTTGGCTTTCTGGTTGTTGGTCGTCAAGATCTGGGGTTCGGACAGCACATTGGCGTCCGCCGTGCTCTGCAATGCCGAAAGGAGGACCTTGACATTCACAGAGCTTAATGCAAATTTCAAGGCCCCGGCTGTACCTACCCCGCCCACTATGTTATTTAGGTTTTGAAGTTCAGCTCCTATGTCCTCATTCACCGAGCCGTAGAGCGAGATCTGTTCATTGGTTGTCTGGTAAGCGCCCAAGGCGCCTAATTGTGTTCCCAGTTGACGCAGTCTGTCCTGGGCGACCTCCATGATCACGGCCTCGACATAGACTTGGCGTCGACGCACGTCAATTTTTTTGATCACTTCTTTTAGCATTTCGTAATCTTTTGGAGAAGCCGTGATCAGCAATGCGTTGGTTGCCTTGTCCGGAATGATCTGAACCGCTCCCTCAAACTCCCCCGGGGTTTTGCCGCTGGGCCGGCCGGCGACGGGCGCTGCGGCGGGACGAGTGGCCAAGCTTGTGAGCAGCTTGGCCGCTTCCTCCGCATTGGCGTTTTCAAGATAATAAACATTGATATCTCGCTCCGGGGGCACTTCGGATGCCGGAAGAATCTGAACCATTTCCCCGGCGGGAACGGCCGCGAGGCCCTTGATCTCCAGAACCGATTGAAAAACCTGGTAGACTTTGTCCACCGAGATCTTGGACGGCGAAAAGATCGTCACCTTCCCACGGACTCGCTCATCAATAATAAAATTTTTCCCGATGATTTCGCTGACGAATTTCACAAAGACTGGAAGGTCAACGTTGTTAAAATCGAGGGTAATGAGCCGGTCCTTCGCCGGCTTCTGCAGCGTCGGAGTCGGAGACGGAGGAGGAAGAGGCTGGGCTACCGACGGCTGTTGAGGCTGGACGATCACCCCTTCGGGGGATGGGTTTGGAGATTCTGGCATCGGAGATGGAGAAGGAAGAGGCTGGGGTCCAGGTAACTGTTGAGGTTGGGGGATCACCCCTTCCTGAGATGGTTTTGCCGGTTCCGGTGTCGGAGACGGGGGTGGTTGGGAGGCTGGGGTGTCTTGAGCCTGCGAGACGGCCTCATGGTTCATCGGGAGGAGAACTCCAATTCCCACGAACAACCCGAAAACCCATGGAGCAAATTGCAAGATCGTCACGCACCTCCACGGCCGAGACGTTCGGATGAGTCCTCGAAATCCGGCAAGCCCCAATCCGCCCCTAGCCTTCTTAACGAATCTCATAAGTAAATGACTCTTTTTGGCTATTCCGCATCAGGTCCATCGTGATGTTGGTTTCATCCTTGAGCTGGGTAAAGACCTGCATAAAGGTCTGCGGATCTTTCACCTCGATCCCATTGATGCGTTGGATCACATCTCCGTTGCGCAATCCGATCCGCTCATAGAAACTGGCGGGAGAGATCGAGACGATTCGGAATCCATCGCTTTTGCCATCGGGGCTGAGGTCCGGCACCACCCTGGCCTTTGTTAACAGCTGCGGAAGATTTTCAAGAGCGGACGCCACCTCCTGCTTGTCCAGAACCCAACTGTTCTGCGAGCCGGACGGACGGGTTGCCCCCCCCGGGACCGCGGAAACCGGTTGGCCCATAGGAGGCTGACCTGCGCCCGGTTGGCCCGGGGAATCTCCCTCCTCAACCGCTACGGTTTCCCGGATCTTCCCGCGTAAGAACGTCACTTCATTTCGGCTGACCTCGATCAGCTTCGCGTCCGGCCCCAGGAGGTCGTCGATATGATAAAGACGCTGTTCCTTTGTGCCCAAGTCCTCGATCACGGCGAGGGATTGCTCCGCGTCACCCACGATCGTTCCTACCAACCGGACTCGGAGCGGCGGCAGTTGAACCGGCGCAGGCGCGACTACTTCGGGGGGGGCAATGGCTGAGGCCGGTTTGATCCCGAAAATATTCCGGTCTACGATGGAAGAGTAAACCTCCGTCATGGGCTTCACCTGCGCTTCGGTCGTGGCAGCCCATTCCACCGCGGGCGAACGGGAAGGCAAATCCAGTTGTCGGCCGATAAACAGGCTCACCAGATCAGCCACGAAATAGCTGAAACCCACAAGAAAAAGGAGATTCAATGTCCAGAGATATCTTTTCATGGTGAACACCTCCAATGACCGGCCCTGCCGGAATCCGAAAAATAACCCTGACCAGATCGATTAATTATAGACGTTTTCTAAAGAAAGTTCAATTAGAAAGACCAATTCCCAAGCTATAAATTCCTGACCTGAAGTCCGGGAATTTCCTGCAACATAACCCTCGACAAAACAAGGTAGCTTTCCAAATCGAAAGTGCTGTCGTCCTTCAGGCCGTATTTTTGCTTGAAGTAGCGAATGGCCCGCTTCGTATTCAAGCCCAACACCCCGTCCACCTTCCCGATGTATAGTCCCTGAGCCTTCAGAGCGTTCTGAATCGCTTTTACAGAAGGGTCCACCGTTTTCGTTTTTAACGGGAGCGTGATTCCGGGAAGCTGTTTCCAGTAGATCTCCCCTTGCTCTCCCCACATTGTCTCTAATACTTCCAAACTCAGAGTGACTTTCCCCTTTAGAGGATCCAAGAGCGTCGCGTCATGCTCCGTGAGATTGACCAACACGGAATCGGTCATGACCGTCGAATCGGTCCAATGCCCGCGGACGAGGCAAGGGTAATCGAACAACCGGACCTGTTTTAAATTAACCGGAAAAAGATGAGTTGAGAATCCGCTGGCTGACATCAACCGCTCGACATCCATACCCTTGAATTCTTCGACGGATGGATTTTGAGAGACCCCCCAGATTTTTAGAAGAGTCAACAGAGCTGCTTTGTGCGTCTCTTCCGGATCTGTTACCCGAAACACTCCATCCGGATCAAACCGGCCGGCCTGATTTTCCGCCGCTCGAGCGGCAACAGACTCAACCGGTTCAACGACGGAGGCAGACGGCGGCCTAACTTCTTCGCTTACCCCGCTTGGAACCGAGTTCGAGGCGATCGAGGATTCCGGCAATGTCACATTCTCAACCGACCGTCGGGAATTGAACCAAGCGGGCACGGCCCACACCAGGAGGCCCAGCAGCACCAACAACAGTCCGATGACCGCCGATCCAATCGGAGTGAACCACCGAGCTTCCGATGAATGCCCTCCCCCCATCAGGTCACGACGCCGTCCGGTCCAATAAAGCAGAGTCCGCCGACGGGCGGTGGCAATCGGAGGCCCGACCAACTCCGAGGCGGCCCGGTTAATATCGGCATCCTCCACAACGGGGCTTTCCCGGACATACGCGGCCAGCAGCGCCTTATCGCTCAGGATATTGATCAGCCTCGGAACACCCCCGCTATATCGATACAGCCTTTTAAGGGCCGTGGGACTAAAGAGCGGTCGAGCCTGTCCTCCGGCCACCTTCAATCGATGCGCGACGTACGTCTTCGTTTCCTCTAACTCGAGGGGGGCAAGGTGATACCGGATGGCAATGCGTTGATTGAGCTGACGCAGCGCGGGAAGTTGAAGCTTCTCCCGGAGTTCCGGCTGACCCAGCAAGAGGATCTGGAGAAGTTTTTGCTTCTCGGTTTCCAGATTGGAGAGCATTCGAATCTCTTCCAAACATTCAATCGAGAGATTCTGACCCTCGTCAATGAGAAGGAGGGCGTTGCCCTCCTCGGCCAAGGTGTCGAGGAGGAACCGGTTCAACCCGGCAACCAATTCCTTCTTGGATGTGCTTTCCCAAGAGATCCCGAAGTCATGATTGACCGCCTGCAACAATTCGATGGTGTTGAGGCTTGGGTTGAAAATCATCGATGTTCGGACTTTTTTGTCCAGTTTCTCCAGCAGCAACCGGGAAAGCGTCGTCTTGCCCATTCCGACCTCCCCCGTGACCACAATGAATCCTTTGCGTTCCTGGATCCCGTAACGGACGTGATCAAAAGCCTCTTCGTGTTCTTTGCTGAAAAAAAAGAATCGCGGGTCGGGGGTCAGATTGAACGGGGACTCGGCAAACTTGAAAAACTTTTCATACATTAAGTAAACGAATTCTCCTTAACCATCGCTTAAAACTTCTACTCATAGCGATTGCCATTCAGATCCGAATACCGAACGCGGGTATCCTTCTGGATCACCGTTCCGGCCCGAAGACCGGATTTGGTTTTGACATTGACCACAAAAACTTTTTTCTGGTTCGGCGCCAGCTCCGTCACCTGCCAGACCAGGCCTCCTTCCGGACGCTCGGACGGTTGCGGATCGGAATTGACATACTCCAGCTCGTTCGGAAGCAGATCGGTGATCACGACGTTCCGGGCGATTCCCGACCCGGAATTGATCGCGGTCAGCTGATAAGAAATAATCCCGCCCGGGATGCTGTCCCGAGAACCTTGTTGCGTTGAAACCGAAACCATCGGCAGCGTGTAATGGAATACTTTCGCCGAACGGGCCGTACTCTCCCGGTCCAGTTTGGATTGGGCTACGAGGCGGGCCTCCAGGTTTTGTCCATCGGCCTGACGCACCGGAACGGTGATATGAACCATCACCGGAAACGCCTCCCGGCTTCCCAGTTGCGGGGTCTCAGTCAGGACGGGTTCCCCCGACTCGTACTGGCCGTCGTTATTCTGATCGGTGTAGACCAACCCTTTGATGGGTTCATCCCCTTCCAGTCGCAGGCTGAAGCTGTCCACACCGTTGCCCATATTTTTCACCGTATAAGGAAGATCCAAAATATCACCGGGCGTTACGGTAATCTCCTCCCGCGAACCTTCCAGTTTCACCACGGCCACCTGTTCCACCGTGACCAGGGGAGAGGACAGAAGCATCGGCTCGCCGCCGGCCGCCATCTCAAGGCCGCCCCTGTTGATGATCTCCTGACCCGCCGTCGCCTCATCCCCCACCTTGAAATGGACCTCCATTTGTTTGGAAGATTGACTCGGAAAGTTGTCCAACGTCCAGGCCAGGGTGCGGGAGGCCTGCTCGACGATGTTGGGCGTGGGCTGAGCCGAGAGAAAGATCAAATTGGGATGATAGGTGTACTGAAATCTTACCTCCCGAGCCTCGGCGCCGCCCGCATTCTGGAGGGTCAGCGTGTAGCTCAGGCGATCGCCCGGTTTAACGCGCTCCTTGTCGGCTTTGAAGTCGGCGCGAATCAAGGGTCCTTTGGAATTCACGGCCGCTTTGACCAATTGTGAAATGTTCGGATCGAATGAAGAAGAAATCAAAATTTCAAACTCCTCCCTCTGCCCGTCCGGCGTCGTCGGAGGAAGATGGAGCTGGAGAATGGCCGAGACCGAATGATTCACGTCCAGCGTGGGGGTAGCCTGGGCCGGTCGCTCGCCCGCGTCGATCCTGCCGTTTCCGTTTTCATCCAAGTAGAAAACCGGCTGATACTCGGGCGGAAGCGTCGTTCGAAAACCGAAGCTGTCCTCGGCATTGCCGGTGTTGGTCACCTGAAACGGGATCACTCCTGACTCCCCCGGATAGACCGAGAGCCGTTCCGTCTTCGCCTCAACCTTTAGATCGGCGACTTGCGTAATGGTCAGCGAAAACCCCTTTTGCGTCGCGCCGGAAGGAAGGGGGAGCGTCTGGGCCACCGGAGGCTTGGTCTTTCGCGGCCCGGCCGCTTTGGGAGCGGGCGATGGCGACGGGGCTTTCGTCGATGGAGAAGTCGGTTTCTCGGCGACCTTCGGCGCGGGAGCGGGACTGGACGATTTTGGAGTTGGGGGCGGGGGAACGGTTTTGGCTGCCGGCGGTTGCGGCCTCGTCGATCGGACCGCGACTTCCTGCTTCAGTTTTGGGACCAGCGGACTGTCTGGAAATTCCCGCTGAAGATCCTGCAATATCGTCTCGGCATCGGAAAACCGCCCCAGGTCGAGATACGCACGGCCCAACCAGTAAAACGTCAGATCACGAATGTTGCTTTTCGGATATTTTTTCAGGAGCTCGTTGAACTTGGTCGAAGCCGCCTCGGGCTGTTTTTTCTCCATCAAGGACTGGCCCTGATAGAAAAGGGTCGTGTCCTCTTGTTCTTGGGCGGAGATGTTGACCCAAAGCAACGGCAGCAGAGCCACTAGCAGACAGAATGAAACGAGGGTCCTCCGCGTCGCCCAGGAACGATTTGTCATTCTTTGAAATTTCAGATGAAGTCTCGGTTGCATGAAGGTCCCGAACCATGGATAATCTGTCATATTTCAAATAGTTTGTCAACAACAATGCTCGTCACGGCGATGCCTTCTACGCCTCAGACCCCAAAACCGTGTCCGGATATGGCCCGACGGAGGTTTAGGCGAGATTCAGCCACACGAGCAACGAAAGTCTGCGGTCGTGTCAACGTTGACTCTCCCCAGGGCGTGTGTTATAACCCAGGCAGTTCACCCAGGAGCAGTACGTGTCGTTTCGTTCCGGCCTAGGCCTTCGAGTCATACGGATTTTTCTCTTTGCATTCGATGTCGCCGTATCTTACCGCATCCATTTCTGGTGCTCGAAGTTCTACAGTGAGGAGACCCTTCAGCGACGGCGTTCCCGTCTCCATCAAAAAAAGGCCGATCGAATGTGTCGGCTGGCGATCGAATTCAAAGGCATCTTGATCAAGCTGGGACAGTTTATGAGCGCTCGCGTCGATCTCCTGCCGGAGGAATACACCCGGACTCTGGCGCAGCTTCAAGACTCCGTACCTCCGGCCGATTTCGCCGTGATCAAACAACGCCTGCGAGCGGATCTGGGTAAAAATCCCGAAGAAGTTTTCGCGTCCTTCAACGATATCCCAATTGCGGCCGCATCGCTTGGACAGGTCCACGAGGCCATTCTGAAAGACGGCCGAAGAGTGGCGGTCAAGGTCCAGTACCCCGGAATCCAGAGGATCGTCCAGGCGGACCTCCGCGCGGCTCGATGGGCGTCCGGGTTCCTTCAGCGATTCCTCCGCCAAATCCGGTTCGATATCCTCTACCAGGAATTTTCGCGCATCCTTCAACAGGAGTTAAACTACATTCAAGAAGCGCGAAACGCGGAGCGGTTCCATCAAAATTTCGAGGGGGACGACCGGATCATCGTCCCGAAGGTGATCTGGGATTACACGACGCCGCATGTCCTGACGCTGGAATTCGTGGACGGGATCAAGATCACCGAGTTCGAGGCGATTCGGGCCGCCGGGATGGAGCTCCCGGCCCTGGCGCGGCTGTTGATGGAATCCTACATGAAGCAGTTGTTCGCGCACCGGTTCCTTCACGGGGATCCGCATCCCGGCAACTTGTTTGTCCGAGCGGGGCGATCCTCGCCGGACGGCCTGACCCGCGATCCGGTTCTGGTCTTCGTCGACTTCGGCCTGATGCAGCCCCTGACCTCCACCATGCGGGAAGGCATCAAGATCACGGTGGGTGGCATCATCGACCGGGATATCCCCCGCATCGTACAGGGACTGGCGTATCTCGGCTTTATCGACCGGACCAGAGATCACCTGGCGATCGAAAAGGTTGCAGCCTTTTTCATCGAGAAATACCGCGATATCTCTCCCAAAGCCTTTCAAGAGATCGGTATCGATGACATCGCCCATGACTTGCAACAGATCTTCAGCATATCCTCGACTCTTCAGATGCCCAACAACTTTATTCTGATCTGGCGGACGCTGGGAATGTTGAATGGAATCAATTTCAAGCTGGATCCGAACATCAACATCATTGAACTGGCTAAACCCTACGCCGTTCCGTTCATCCGATCGGAAGAGGATCTGTTTGACCGGCTCTGGAAGACCGCGCGGGAAGTTGGCGGGTCTCTTTTGGTACTGCCGAAGGCTCTCGAGACCTTTCTGACCCTGGCGAATCGCGGCGAGTTCAAAACCCAAATGTCGTCGGAGGATGTCACCGGTGCCTTGCTCAATCTTTACCGTTTGGTTTCCCGCGCCATCCTGGGAGCTTTCTTTCTGCTTTTGCTGATCCTCGCCCGATATTTTCAACAACAGAGCGATGCACTGGCAAGCCGTACGGCCTGGGCGGCCGCGATCGTCATCGGAGGCTTTCTCGGATGGTCTTTTCTGAGGGGTCGTCGATGAGACGACCCGCTTCGGGAAATCAAATTATCCTGATCACTGTTCTGGGTGTCACGGTGATCGTTGGTCTGATTCTAATCCGTCAATTGTCCCGACAGAAACCGAACCTTGAAATTCGGGAAAAGTCCCTCGAGATTCTTCGGAGCAGTCTCCATGAACAGGATCCGTTTGCGCGCAGCGCGGCGGCCAAAGCGATGGGCGATAGCAACGATCCGGCCGTCCTTTCCTGGCTGATGACCGGCTCGAAAGACGCGGACGCCACCGTCCGCCTTTTTTCGGTCGAGGCCGCAGCGAACTTTGGATCTCAAATGGCCATCCGGTTTATCGGACCGGCGCTGGCCGATCCGGACGCGTCCGTCCGGATGACGGCCGTTCGTGTCCTGGGCGGATTGAAGTCCGAGGCACCGCCGGCGCTCCTGACCAAAGCGTTGAAGGACGAAGACCCCACCGTCCAACTGCTGGGACTGGGCACGGCCGTCGGTATCCTGGGAATGGATCCGCATTCCGACACACTCAAGATTTTCGAGCAGGCCCTGAAGAACGAAAACCCAGAGGCTCGCCTCATGGCGGCGACGGGTCTCGGCAAAACGGGCGACGTCCGAGCCCTGCCACTGCTCTCGAATACCCTCGAGGACACGGATGCGACCGTCCGGAGCTACGCCGTCCAGGCCTTGGCCGATCTCGGAACCGTTCACGCCGTTCCGTTGCTGTCCAAGGCATTAAGCGACCCTGATGCCGGGGTCCGCAGTCAAGCCGCTCTCGCCCTGGGGGGGTATAAAACATCCGACGTCCTTTTGTTACTTCAACAGGCCGCTCAAGACCAGGATTCGTTCGTTCGGCTTTCCGCCGCAGTTTCCTTGGCCCGGCAACACGATCCGCGGTCGTTCGAATTATTGAAGGACGCACTCGCCGATCGCGATTATGGGATTCGGAGCGCGGCCGCAAGGTCGCTGGGGGAGATCGCGCTGTCCGAAGACTCCGATTTTGGAAAAAAAGCGACACCGCTTCTTGTGCCTTTGTTGAAGGACCCCTCGCCTCGGGTGCGTTCGGCGACGGCGCGCGCGCTGGGCCGGCTCGGAAAACCCGATGATCTGCCCGTCCTGACCCAAGGCTTAAACGATAACGAAGGGTCCGTACGATGTTACGCGGCGGGCGCCATTCTGAGGATCCTTCATAAACAGCCGCAAAGAGGAGGGCCGCGTCGAAACGCGTTTCAACAAGATCGGGCGGCGCTTCCGGTCCATCCATCCCAGGAAAGGAGTCTGTAACGATGAAATCTTTTTTAAAAGTGGTCGCTATGTTGTTGGTGATGACCGCCGTATTTTTCGCCGGATATTTTACGGGGTCGTTCCGGGCGGAAAAGCTCAACCGGCTCTTGGCCTCCGCCAAGTCGGAAATGACAACGAAAGTGACGGGGTTAGAAGGAGAGATCCGTACGCTGAGATTCCGGATGCGCCTCACCAACGCGCGGGACCGCCTTCTCACGGCCGAGAACAATATCAAAGAGCGAAACTTTGGAACGGCTGAGAAGGAATTGAAGTCTGCCAAAGAGGAACTTCATGCGGCCGCGCAGATGACGTCGAAAGAAAATGGGGAAGCGCTGATCGGGCTGGGAGGGTCCATCGACGGGGTGATCGAGACCGTTCACCGATCCGACCTTCGGGCGAAATCGAAACTCGACGCGGTGAAAGCGGATCTCGATCAATTGATCAACCGATCGTGATTCCACCGTTGTTAAAATTGGAAATACGTCATCTCGAGAAAGTGGCCCCGACACCTAGGCCGAAATGAAAGGCCGGTTCCTGTTCCGGGCCCCATAATACCAGTTGCTTGTCCGAAACAACGGGGTAGTTGTAGTCAATCTCATCCAACTGCCGAGTTTCCCGGCCCCGAACTTCCCCGACCAGCGTGAGCTCTCGGCCTCGACCGTAAACGGCAGGATCCAAAAACCCTTCATGCCGGATTAAAAAACGGCCCTCCGATGCGCTCCCCAGAATCGGGCGGTCGTTGCGTGCCAACGGCTGCTGCAGCAGCTCAATCCAGGTTGCGTCTTTTGTGTTTCGAGTTTGGATGATTTTGCCGCCCCAAAGCACGGTCTTGCCCTTGTACGAGTCGGGGTCCTGAAATACGGCTTTGAATGTCGCGGCGGGATCGACCTGGTCCCGGACTTCTTTCGAGACGGCCTGCGTACAGCTGTTTAGGATAAATAAGAACGCCATGACCCAGAGAATCCGGAGAAGATGCAAAATCCCAACAGCGATTTTGACTTTCAACAAGACTTGCATAACCCATCCCGATCTCGACCGTTATCGGCTCGAACGATGAATTCAATTGAGCTATCCGGCCTTAGCTTCTTTGTCGACGGCCGGCTTCTCGGCCGCGGGTTTCGGAGCCGGTTTATTCTCCTTTTCCGCTTTTTCACCCTTGGCCTTTGTTCCACGTTGCTGGTACGCCGACAGAACACGTCGCCGCCTCTGAAGACGTTTCAACTGCTTTCGAAAGGGCCGCAGTTCAAGCGAACCTTCCGCCCCCGATTTCTTTTCCCGTTTTTCGGATATTGTTTTCTTCAGATTCTTGATCTTCTCTTCCAAGTTTGCCACATCGGCCATCGCATTTCTCCTTTAAACAGGTTGAAAGGTCGTGTTTTTTCAGCCTCATGGATCTTTACGCGTCACAAAAGAGTCCAGTTGATCTTCTCTGGACATCCTGTCCGCCAATTGAAACGCAAACTGTTTCTGACCGAGCAACCCCACCCTGACACGATAAACCGTGTTTTGATTCGTCCGTACGGTTAGCAAATAAACGTCCGGATATTTCTTGCTTAAACGGTTTGCCAAATTTTTTGCATTCGCCTCGCTCTCGAACGCACCGGCTTGTACGGTGTAGAAACCTCCCGCTGTTTTCAACGAATCCTCCGGGAGCGCGACAACTTCGATCGTCACGGGAGCCGTACCGTTTCCGGTCATTCCCAGAGTTTTTGCTGCACCGTAGGAAAGATCCAGAATGCGTCCCCGCACAAAGGGGCCACGGTCGTTTACTCTCACCGTGACCGATCGCGCCGTTTCACGGTCCGTGACCTTGATCGTCGTGCCTAGTGGCATCAGGCGGTGGGCAGCCGTCAGGCCATACATGTCATACGTTTCACCGTTGGCGGTCGGCTTCCCGTGAAAATCCGCTCCATACCAGGAGGCGATGCCGCTCTCCCGGTACCCGATGGGATAATCCAGCCCCGATCGGGGAATCGTTGCACAGGAGGCCAGCGCCGTCGCTAGAATGAATCCGAAAAGCGATGGGAATATATGGCGTCGCGTATTCAACGTTTTCCCGAGATCCGCACTTTGACGACCCGAATCTTGCAGGAAGGACAATAGGCCGTTGGAGTCAGCTCTCCCCCGCAGGTGGGGCAGAAATCTTTGCGCCGACCGGATCTGCGGCGATCCGTTTTGCGCCGATCATTCATCCGTCGATCCTCCTGCCGCCGATCACGGAGCGGATCCCTACGATCCCACCGTCCCCGTTTTTCCACTTCCGGTTTCGCTTTTTTCGTCTTCCCGCCCATCCGGAACACGCTCCTTGGACTTGGACTCGGTGCACTGCGCTGGAGGCCTACAAACTCCTTAATGAACCATAAATCTCAACCCTGAAGCTTCATAAAGAGCTCGGCATACCGAATGTTCCGCGGATGGAATTGTACGATGGTAAATCGGGAGGCGATCCACTCGGCGTTCACGAGGCGATTATGGACAGAAACATAGGCCCGAAGCAGAAGCGAAACTTGCCCCCCAATAAAAAGGCCTGGGTCAGGCCGGTTTCTTCTTAGAGGTCTCCTGTTTCCTGATCCATTGACCGATCGCCTTCATTTTCTGGTCGTTGAGATCCACGAAACGGACGCCGATGCCTTCCGAACCGGCCCCCTCCGCCGCGTAGGACCGAGTCCAGGTGACCTCACCGGTGCAGTTGATCTTGGTCTTTTTATCGGGAAGGACAAATTCGATCGGAAAACGTTCTCCAGCTTGGAGGGGACGTTCGGTGGACATAAACAGCCCGCCTATGCTGATGTTCTGCGTATGACCGATGAAAACCTTGTTGTATTTCCTCCACCGGACTTCCAACACGAACAAAGGCAAACGAAGCGAACGACGCTTTTCGATGAAGGCCTGAAGGCCGTCTTCATTGGATGGAAACGATTTCGATTCTATCTGTGATTTGGTTTTCAACTCTGTCTCCGCGGGTGGCCATAATTCAACGCTTCAAAACTATAACAAGTTGCATTTCATCCGTCAAGAAAATTCATATTCGAACAACGGGATCCTTCCTTGACATGTCTTTTGGTTTCGCTATAATTAAACCAACGCGGCCGATGATGACCAACCCTGAATCCTACTCCGGAAATATTCAAAACACCCCATTATCGGAGCTGCTCCGAAATCTGCAGGCGTCCAAAGTTACGGGTACGCTGACCCTTCAACGCAATGGGGAGGAAAAATCGATCTATGTCAGGGACGGAAACATCGTCTTCGCGTCTTCCAACCTGTCGGCGGACCGGCTGGGGTATATCCTGATCAACGCCGGAAAGCTGACGCACGAGCAGATGGAAGCGGCGCTCAAGCTCAGGGGCGCCACCCATAAACAGTTCGGTGCAATCGTCGTGGAACTTGGGTTTATAACCCCCAAGGAATTGTTCGACGGGCTCAAACTTCAAGTCAAGGAGATTATCTACAGCCTCTTTCGGTGGGAAGAGGGCCGCTTTCAAATGATACCGGGCAAGTTGCCCGATCAAACCATCCCGCTTGTCCTGGATCCCATCGATCTCATTTCAGAGATCATTGCTCGACTTCAGAAAGAATCCTGACCTTTCGCATAACCCGATAATCCAGACGGGTCGGCTCGATCTATTTCAATCTTATCGTTCCTCGGCAAACGCCAAGAGAGCAATGCTTCGGGCCCGCTTAATCGCCTGTCCGACATCCCTTTGGTGGGACGCACAGTTACCGGAAATCCGTCGTGGAACGATCTTCCCTCTTTCGGTCACGAAGTTTCGCAACAACGAAGTGTCTTTATAATCGACATACTTGATCTTGTCAGCGCAAAAGCGGCAGTTTTTCTTCCGCTGCGTAAAGCGGCCTCTCTCCACCGAATCCTCCTTTTCGTTCTCTCAACTAGGCTTTGACTCTTTTTAAAAACGGTTTAGAACGGCACATCGTTTTCCGCTCCTCCCAGCGCTGGCTCAACATCCTCCGGAATGGGTTCCGTCTTGCCGGAAGGAGTGGCCGAATCCCCCCGCTTAGGCATGAAACGGACGGCCTGCGCCACCACCTCATGCTTGCTGCGCTTTTGGCCGTCTTCCGTTTCCCAACGGCGTTCCTGAAGCCGTCCGTCCACGATAACGCTCTGGCCCTTGTTCAGATACTGACCGCAATTCTCGGCCTGTTTCCCGAACACCACCACGTCGATGTAACAGACCTCTTCCTTGAGACCCTCTCCCTGCTTATATTTGTGATTCACCGCGAGACGGAAATTGGCCACCGGCGTCCCGCTGGGCGTGTAGCGGATTTCAGGATCTTTGGTAAGGTTGCCGATCAGGATGACCTTGTTGTAGCTGACCATCTTCTTTAATCCGCCTTTTTGCCGGATTCAGACCACCGACGGTCTTCACGGTCATGCCCGGACCGGCTCCGGAAGGGTCGGCCCTCATCCGGGGAAGGCATGACCAGCGTGCCCGAATCGGCTTTGGAGGGTTTCACTGTGAGAAACTTGATGATGGAATCTTCCATACGATAGGTATGCTCCAGATCGTTGACCACTTTGCCATCGCCCTTGAAGCGAAAAATGATATACGTCCCCTTTTTCTCTTTTTCCACCTCATAGGCCAGCTTTCGCTTTCCCCAATTCTCGGTCTGCAAAAGAGTGCCGCCGTTTTTCTCGACGACACTT
>Ga0335077_10006211_pt1 | contig 14748 bp, 10 predicted proteins | sample Lox_Sample_31_FD_207151 | JGI IMG/M metagenome (GOLD analysis project Ga0335077, IMG submission 207151) | Soil microbial communities from Loxahatchee National Wildlife Refuge, Florida, United States - Lox_Sample_3.1 | ecosystem: Environmental > Terrestrial > Soil > Wetlands | place: USA... | reverse complement strand
CACCGGCTGGACAATCGCCAGCATATTGTCAAAGGCCAGTCTCGTAAAATATGCGGAGCGCTGGTAGGTGATTTCTCCCTTGCCGGTGGCCGGATCAAAATCGGCAAGTTTGTCGGCCAGATAATAGAGATTGGCGAAATTGTGGAAATCGCCGCTGATGTCCACCGGATCATTGAGCAACGGCGGCGGATTGGCGGCGGCTAGTTCATGGGGTCCATTGATCCAAAGAGCAGCGCAAAGAAGGACCAGCATCCCTGTTGTTTTTCGTTCTTTTTTCATAAATTGAGCGCTTTTATTTTAATGTGTTTTTGTGCTGAACGGCGATGGGCGAAAACGCGCCAGTTTGACGAGGACACTACCCCTTCCAGCCAAGCAAGCAACATAAATGTCTTGATGCCTTGCAGTTTCAGAAATTTTGTTGATTTTCGGATGATTTTGCGGTTTTGGGGAAAGACTGTCTTGTCATCAAAATCAACGAGTCCAAAAGATTTGCCATTTTTGATAATGTTTTGCGGGATTCCTAAACCAGATCGCAGCGCAAACTGGCCCTGACCTGTCGGGATATCGCGGGTTGGAAATCCGCAGGCGCTCGAAATTCTGACCCCCAGCCGACTGCCAGTCCGAGACACAACAGACTGCCAGCCTGTGCTACAGTTAAGATGGCACGCGCGGCTTACTCGACCCCCGACGGCTGGATTTTGACAAAATAAACGTCATTTTGACGCATGGAGAAGGTGCGGACGAAGGGCTTACCGGGTTCAATCTGGATGGTTTCGACCGATTCAGGGTCGCCATTGCTTTGTTCGCGCAGGATTCCGACCTGGGCCGGCGTCAGTTGCGACGGCGCGCCCATTTCAAGATAACGGGTGAAAACATCGTTGACCTGATAGCCGGTCTGGTAAATCTTCAAGCTGTAGCTTCCGGCGGGAAGATTGGTGATGCTCAACACGACCGGGTCAATCTCCTTGGCCGGAATTTTGTGGTCATAAAACTGTTGGTCGTTCATTCCTTTCGGCGGCACGTCGGGCGTATAGTTCCAAAACAAGGCTTGGACGGAGTTGTCCGGTCCATTGCACACCCAGGAAGCCGGGTCGGTATCGGCCAATTCGGTTGGCCCCAGTTCATTGAGGAATTTGAACGCGTAGAAGGCCGGTTTTTTCAAATCCTCGTAACTAATCAGGCCAAAGCCACCGTGGAACGGAGTCATCCGCGGCCCGGCCTCTTCAAAAATATCTGTGAAGGTCCAGTAAGACATCGCGTCCACAGACCGATAGGCGCCCTTCACCTTGTTCAGGATGAAGGCCGCTTGCTGGTAGGTGTCGTGCATGAAATCGGTGGGTGTGTAGGCTGAACTCCATTCGGTGAAATACAAGGGCAGGTTGGGCATCGGGGAATGATCAATCATGTTCCGCTCGCCGACCATCCGACCCATTACCGAATTGGGATCGGAGTCAAGCACCGTTCCGCGCTGGCCGTCTTCATCCAGATACCCCCACTTGACGCCATACGTGTGGGTGGAAACAAAGTCGAGCGGCACGTGGTTGGTGTAGCAATAGTTGATGAACGATTCGTCCCACTGACCGAGGGCCGTGGCCGGTCCGCCGACGCGGTAATCCGGCGAGACGCTTTTGATGGCCTCGGCGGTGACGGTGTACAGCTTGAAATAATCCTCCTTCGTGCCGGTCCAGAAACCATCATGCAAGTCAGGTTCGTTCCAAACTTCAAAGTACCAGGTTTTGACTTCATCATGCCCGTATCGCTCCTGAAAGTGGGTGACCAGATGGCGAATCAAGTCGCCCCATTTCTCATACGATTTCGGCGGCGTAACGTTGCCCCGCCACCAAAATATGGTTCTGCTGCCGCTGGCCAAGGCGTCGGGCATGAAGGAAAGCTCGACAAACGGCTTGATGTCAATGCTCAACAGGAAGTCATACAGCCGGTCAATGTATTGCCAGTTGTAGTTGGGGTTGCCGTGCGTGTCCTCCTTGTAAACGCCCATGTCATCGCAGAGCAATCCGTGCATGCGGATGTATTTGAAGCCGCATTCGCGCCGCGCCACGCGCAACTGATCCTGCCAATCCGCGCGCAGTCCTTCATTGGCCCGCCCGGCGCCGACGCATTCCTTGAAGGAAGTGTCCAGCGGTCCTTTGACGGCGTTCACATCGATGGCGATTGTCCGAACACCCGTGGTGGGTCCCGCCAGCGGTGTCTCGCCAGCCACCAACGCGGGCGGCTGCCCGAACACAGCCATTGCAACCATGGTGGCCAAAACGCAAGATTTGGATGAAATCAGATTGTTTTTCATAAAATATTCACTCGTTTCAATGCGTAACCAAATCAGTTGTATAAATGACCGAGCCATTTGGCGGCAAGACATCTCCTCTCTCTCAGGCGTCCGAAATCAATAATCGTTGCGCCAAGTAATCCAAAAGACTATTGGCTTTTCGGCTATTTTGCGGACTTTTCGAAAACCTGTCTTGTCATCAAAATCAACGAGTCCAAAAGACTTGTCTTTTTTTGATAATCTCTTTACTGACTGCTATTCCGAAATCCGGCCTTTGAGCATTTGCCCAAACAAGTTGTTCTTGCACACCATTCGGCCAGGCGGACAAAATTCGCTTGTGCCGTGCCGGAATGTTTTTGTCAGTTTCCCCGCTTGGATCGTTCTGGCCCTGTTCTGTCTATTGGGGTGGGGGGATTTTTCCGCACGGGTTTCCGCGTTGCCCAACTATTTCGTCCACGCGTGGCAGGCGGAACAGGGTCTGCCGCAAAACAAGGTCACGGCAGTGGTGCAAACTCATGATGGCTATTTGTGGGTGGGCACCTACAGCGGCTTGGCACGGTTTGACGGCGTGCATTTTACCGTGTTTGACGAAAACAACACGCCGGAGCTGCGCAGCAGCCGGGTGACCAGTTTGTTTGAGTCATCCGACGGCACGCTCTGGATTGGCGACGAAAGCGGCCAGATTACCCAATACAAGAACGGGCAGTTCAAGGCGGTGGCGTTTCACCCGGCCTGGAGCGGCGGCAAAATTTACGACATTGCCTCTGACGAATCCGGAGACGTGTGGGCGATGAACGGAGATGGCCAGCTTGCGCGCGTGAAAGACGGATTGGTGCTGTCCCCGGAAGCCGGTCCGGTAGCCAAACTGGTGGACATGACGCGATCCACAGCGGGGATGATTTGGGTTGCGCGGGATGGCCGGGTGTCGGCGCTGGAACACGGACGCCTGCACACCCTCCGGTTTGATGAAACTGCCGCAGCCACTTACGTTCAGGGAATTGGCGCCAGCCGCGACGGCGGACTCTGGGTTGCCAGCGACGGACGCATCAGAAAATGGAAGGATGGCATGTGGGTTGAAGACCTCGGGAGCGCGCCTTGGGGTGCTGTAAGCCCTGTGACGCGGTTGGTGGAAACCAGGAACGGCGTCCTAGCGGCTGGAACGGTGGATCATGGCCTGTATCTGGTCTTTCCCGACCAGACTGAGAAACCGTTGCATTTTGATCATGCCAGTGGCTTTCCATCCGATTGGGTCATTTCCTTGTGCGAAGATCGGGAGGGAAACCTGTGGGTCGGCACCGGCGGCGGCGGGTTGGTGATCCTCCGTCCGACCAACATTGAAACGGTCTCGCCGCCGGACCAATGGCAGGGTCGCGCCGTGCTGTCGGTGTGTCCCGGACCGGACGGCGCATTGTGGATTGGAACTGAAGGAGCGGGTTTGTACCGTCTGCAAGACAACCAGTGGACCGCTTTTGGGACGGCTCAGGGCATTCGCAATTATTACGTCTGGTCGCTTGCGGAAGATTCCCAAGGACGAATATGGGCGGGCACGTGGGGTGGAGGGCTGTTTGTGCAGAATGACGACCACTTTGAATTCGCTCCGGGTTTGGAAAACGTCACCATGCCCATGCCCGCTCTGTTGCGTGGCCGCAACGGCGGCCTGTGGATTGGCACCGCGGCGGGGTTGCTGCAGTACAAGACGGGCAAGACGAATTGGTTCACCGAGTGCAACGGGCAGCCGTTGCGCGATGTGCGCACAGTGGTGGAAGACAGCCAGGGCGCTGTCTGGTTTGGCATGGCGGGAGACGGCCTCGCCCGTCTAAAAGACCATCACATCCAGCAATTCCGGATGACCAACGGGTTGTCCAGTGATTTCATTGAATGCCTGCACTTTGACAAAACCGGCGCGCTTTGGATCGGAACGTTTGGCGGCGGCTTGGACCGGTTCAAAAACGGGCATTTTGCCGTGATCAACCGCAAGCAGGGATTGCCGAACAGCGTCATCGGCGACATTGAGGAAGACGGCCAGGGGTCTTTTTGGATGAGCTCGCATGACGGCATCATTCGCGTGAGTGAAGCTGAGTTAAACCGCTGCGCGGACGGGAAAACCAATGAAGTGCATTGCCAGACTTACGGCATCAATGATGGCATGCCGACCATCGAATGTTCGGAAGGCTTGCAGCCGGCGGGATGCAAAACCGCGGATGGCCGTTTGTGGTTTCCCACCAGTAAAGGGCTGGTAATGGTCAATCCGGCGGATGTGGAAACCAATCCGTTGCCGCCGCCGGTCCAGATTGAAGCCATGCGAGTGGATGACCAGCCGGTGGCCGAAACAATTGGCGGGACGCCGATTGAAATTTCTCCGGGACGGCACCGGTTCGAATTTCAATACACAGGTCTGAGTTTTGTGGACCCGGATAAGGTGCAGTTCAAATACCGCTTGAACGGATTTGAAACGACATGGGTCAACGCGGGTGCCAAGCGCATGGTTAATTACAATTACATACCGCCGGGCAATTACTCCTTTCAAGTTATTGCCTGCAACAATGACGGCGTCTGGAATGAGACCGGAGCAAGCATCCCTTTCATTGTGTTGCCGTATTTCTGGCAAACGTTGTGGTTCCGGATACTCGCCTGGATTATGATCGTTACCGCCAGCGGCGGCTTGGTCTGGTTCGATACCCGCCGCCGGATGCGGCGGAAACTGGAACGTCTCGAATGGCAGCGGGCCGTGGAACACGAGCGCGCGCGCATAGCGCATGACATTCATGATGATCTTGGCGCCCATCTGACGCGCATCAGTATGTTGAGCGAATCGGCGCGCGCAGAGTTGGAAAATCCGGAACGGGCGGCTGCCGGTCTCAACCAAATTTACGACACCGCGCGGGAGTTGACGCGGGCCATGGACGAAATTGTCTGGGCGGTGAATCCCCGGCATGACACTTTGGAAGGCCTGGCCAGTTATCTGGAAAAATTTGCCCAGGATTTGCTGGCGGCCGCCAGCATCCGCTGCCGGTTGGACATGCCCATGGAATTTCCCGCCTGGCGGCTGACTGCCGATGTGCGTCACAATTTGTTTCTTGCTTTCAAGGAGGCCTTGCACAACGTCGTCAAGCATTCCGGCGCATCAGAAACCTACATCCGGCTTGTTGCCGGGACAACATCCTTTGAATTGATTGTCGAAGACAACGGCCGGGGTTTTACACCCGGGACGGAGAGAGAAAATCCACCGGATGGTTCAGTTCGTCTTTCTACAGGAAACGGCCTGGAAAACATGACGCGCCGATTGGCGGAAATTCGCGGGCGTTGCGACATCCAATCGGCGCCGGGGCAGGGGACCAAAGTGATCTTCATTGTACCGCTCAAAATTTTCGTGGCGTAGAAAAACATCGCTTCCACCATTGCATTGCGTATGTCGTGATTATTGATAACATTCGCCACACCGGCTTGTTGGTGTAGTATATTAATGTCATCAATGCGAAACTGCCGTTTCTCAACTGCTGCTTTTGGAAGGAAAAGCGGGTGTCGGAGTTGAAAGGTGAAAGATGAACAGTCAATTAAATAAATTAAATGCTTCAGTTATTGCGATCGTGTGTCTGCTGATGCTTCCGTTGTGCGCGTTCGCGCAGTTGCCAACGCCGTCCTATGGGTGGAATCTCGGAAATACGATGGAGCCGCCCTGTGGCGTAGGCTGCTGGGGACCGCCGCCAACCCAGGCGCTGATTGACGCAGTCGCAAACGCCGGGTTCAATACCATTCGTATTCCATGCGCGTGGGACAGTCACGCCAACCAGTCCACGTACCAGATTGATCCCACTTATATGGCGCAGGTCAAACAGGTGGTTGACTGGTGTATCGCCGACAACCTGTACGTCATTGTCAATGATCACTGGGATGATGGCTGGCTGGAAAATAATATTGGGACATCTGTGGATCCAACGATCAACGCGAAAATGAACTCCTACTGGACGCAGATCGCGACCACCTTTACCAATTACGATAACCACCTGCTGTTTGCGGGTGCGAATGAACCAAACGCCAGCACTGCCGCTCAGATGTCCACGTTGACGACTTACTACAACACTTTCATCAGTGCGGTTCGCGGCACGGGCGGCAACAACACCAATCGCTGGCTGGTGGTCCAGGGGCCAGACACCGATATTGATACAACCTATGACTTGATGAATACCTTGCCTACGGACTCAACGCCCGGTCGCCTGATGGTCGAAATACACTATTATTCGCCGTATCAGTTTTGCCTGATGACCAGCGATGCGGACTGGGGTAATATGTTCTACTTCTGGGGAGCGGCTTATCATTCCGCCACCCTGCCCTCGCGCAACTCTACCTGGGGCGAAGAAGCCTATGTGGACGCGGAATTCCAGAAGATGACCGACAAGTTCGTAAGCCAGGGAATCCCCGTGATGCTTGGCGAGTTCGGGAGCATAAAGCGCACGACTGCTGCATACCCGGATCTTACGGGTGCGAACGTTGACTTGCATCTTGCCTCGAGGACCTATTTTGACAAATACGTCGTGGATTCCGCCAACAGTCACGGACTTCATCCCTTCTATTGGGACACCCCGGGGGAGGCGCAATTGTTCGACTGGACCACGGGGGCGGTCAGTGACCCGGACGGCGTGCGTGCGTTGACGGGAGGCGCGGCGCTCCCACCCCCGGGCGGCAACACGCCGCCGGTGCTCGCGGCTGTTTCCAATTACACCGTGAACGTCGGCCAGACCGTCGCTTTCACCGCCAGCGCCACGGACACGGATCAGCCGCCGCAGACGCTGACCTATGCGCTGCTCTCCGGCGCGACCAACGCGACCCTCAACACCAACAGCGGTGCGTTTTCCTTCCGGCCGCTCGTCACGCAGGCGAATTCGACAAACAGTTTCACGCTGAAGGTTTCCGACAACGGCTCGCCCAGCATGAGCGCCACGCAAAATTTCTCCGTGACGGTCAACCCACTCACGTTGCCTTCGATTTTACCGACGGCCCTGAGCGGCGGGCAGTTGACCCTGCGAGTCAGCGGCCAGTCCGGTCCGGATTATGCGGTGCAGGCATCTACGAACCTGGCCGACTGGACTACATTGTTTACAACCAATTCACCACCGATGCCATTTAATTGGGTAGTCACGAATGCGAGCATGCTACCAGTCCAATTTTATCGTATAAAGGTCGGTCCGCCATTGCCGTGATCAAAGCGTCGACCCAATAGACATGACTCAGAACCCAACGCAGATTACGAAGCGGAATCTGCCAAAAAATGAGTGCCAGGGTTGGAAAGCGTTCACGCTGATCGAGCTTCTGGTCGTTATCGCCATCATCGCCATCCCGGCTGCGTTGCTCCTGCCGGCATTGAGCGCCGCAAAGCTCCGGGCATGGACTGTGGCGTGCGCGTCCAATCTCCACCAGATTGACTTGGCCGGGAACATGTACATGAACGATAACAATTCGTACATCACCTACGCTGAAGGGTACACCGACGCCAATACCATAGCTGAAGCTAATTGGCTGACGACGCTGACAGCCAATCTCGCAAATAACGGCTCAGTTCGACTTTGTCCGGCGGCGGCACGTCCTGGAACTTGGGCTAAACCGAACACATTAAACTCAGGAGACGTATCCCATTGTTGAAGATAACGGCCAGGGTTTTGTGCCCGGAATGCAAAAGGATCAACTGGATAATTCTGTTCGTCTCTCCACCGGCAACGGACTGGAAAATATGCAGCGCCGGTTGTCAGAAATATCCGGCCGCGGCCATGTTGAATCCGCGCCGGGGCAGGGGACCAAAGTGATCTTCATTGTACCGCTCAAAATTTTCGTGGCGTAGAAAAATATCGTCTCCACCATTGGATTGCGTATGTCGTGATTATTGATGACATCCATTGCGACAAAGAATGGTATATTAATATATGATGTCGTTAACGCGAAACCACTGCTCTCTGGCAGTCACTATTGAAAGGAAGATGAAGCTTCGGTATTTGTATGCGGTTGGGGCAATTATACTAACAGCGTCGTCCGGACTGGCATTGGCCGCCAATGTTACGATTGATGCGGCAAATGAACTTTCCACCGTGGGGGATGCGGCTTTCGGACTCCACACCTCGGTTTACGACAATCAGAACCTAAATGCAAATTTGCCCTCCCGGCTTATTCAGTCGGGGGTCAATACCCTGCGTTACCCCGGTGGCGGGTATGCTGATGTCTATCACTGGTCTGTGAACAAGGACACCGGGTTTATGGCAACGACCGGGACGACGACCAACCAAGGTTATGTCGCGAATGGCACCGACTTTGGACACTTTGTCAGCCTCCTCAGTAACGCCCAGTGTCAGGCGGTCATTACGATTGATTTCGGTTCCGGCCAGCAATGGAATGGCGCGCATACTTTGCTGATGGCGCCCACGACAAATGCCGAGCCAGAGGAAGCCGCCGCGTGGGTTGCCTATGCCAATGGCGACGCGTCATTGTATGGCACGCCAAACGATATTGTCATTGGAACGGATTCTCTGGGTAATAATTGGAGGACGGTCGGTTTCTGGGCGAAATTGCGGTCTTCATCTCAATCTGCCTATCAAGCGTGGGCCACCGCCGATGGAGTTTATGACTCAGATTACAATTTCCTTGCCATTAATCATCCTGCGCCGATCGATGTCAAATACTGGGAAATCGGCAACGAAACCTTCGGCACCGGCTACTATGACTCCGGCGGTGACAATGGCTATTCGGTGAATTATGCCGTTCCTTATCCCTACACCACTTATCCCCGTTACGGCAACTCGTTGCTTTCCCCTACGGCTTATGGCCAGGAGGTCAAACTTTTTTCGCAGGCGATGAAGGCGGTGGATCCCAGCATCAAGGTTGGCGCCGTGGTCAGCACGCCACCGGGCGATTACAGTTGGGACAGCTATCATGGCCAGCGCTGGACTCCAGAAGTGCTGGCCCAATGCGCCACCAACATAGATTTCGTCATTGCCCACTGGTATCCTTATGCGGGGAATCTTGACAATGGCAGCGGTCTTTTACCTCAAGTAGGCTCGACCATCCCGTTCATGATCAATGGCGCCACGGCGGGACAGGATTCCGGCACAAGTTCGGGTTTGCGCGATTGGATCAATGCCTACCGGACTGACGGCACGAACGTCCAGATTTTCATCACCGAATTCGGTTACAACGGCAGCGTGACCAATGCCATCAGTGGCACTCCGATTCTAGGCCCGGTCAACGCGCTTTTTGCCGCCGATTGTTATTCCACCTGGTGGAGTTATGGCGTGGCCAATGTTGACTACCTGGAAATGAACAAGACGCCATTTTTAGGCGACAGCTCTTCCTTGACCCGTGGTGAAGTGTATTATGCCGTTCAGATGTTGAGCCATCTGTGTCGCCCCGGGGATAGTTTTCTCAGCGCCTCGTCCGACACCAGCAATCTGCGGGCGCAGGCGGTGCTGCAGCAGGACGGGAACATGGGCATCCTTTTAATCAACGAAAATCGAACCAGCAGCCAGACGGTGAACGTGACGGTCAACAACGCGTCTTTGAGCAGCTCCGGCACCGAATATCAGTTTGGAACCGCCAATTTTTCCGGCAGCAACGAAACTCCCGTGTCAGGGCCATCCAGCAACAGCGTCTCGGGTTTGAGCAGTTCGTTCAGTGTCACCGTGCCCGCCTACACCATGATGGTCTTGGTGGCTCCGACTCTCGCCGGCAACACGCCGCCGACCCTGGCGCCCATTGCCAATCAGATGGTCAACGTGGGCCAGACCGTGGCTTTCACCGCCAGCGCCACCGACACGGATCAACCGCCGCAAACCCTGACCTTCAGTCTGTTGAGCGCGCCAACCAATGCCACTTTGAACGCGAGCACGGGTGCATTCTCGTGGCGGCCATTGGTGAGCCAGGCAGATACAACCAACTCAGTCGCCTTGGAGGTTACCGACAGCGGAAGCCCCAGTATGAGCGCAACCCAAAGTTTCACGATAACGGTGAACCCGCTCACACTGCCATTGGTTTCACCGGTGGCTTGGAGTAACGGACAGTTCACCCTGCAAGTCAGCGGCGAATCGGGTCCGGACTACGCGGTGTTGGGTTCAACCAACCTGATTGACTGGAACATACTGTTCACCACCAATTCGCCGCCCCTGCCGTTTGAGTGGGCGGATACCAATGCCGCCGCGTCGCCGGCGCAATTCTATCGGATAGAAGTCGGCCCGCCGTTGCCATGAATGAACGGGACCAACTTGGAATGAACCAACAGATATGGGACATGGCCTATGAAACAGAGCGGATTGAGAAATGACCGGTCAAGCCGCGCGGCCTTCACGTTGATTGAGCTGCTGGTGGTCATTGCCATCATTGCTGTCCTGGCCGCGATGCTCCTGCCGGCGCTGGCGGCGGCGAAACGGCGGGCGTGGGAGGCGACCTGCATCTCCAATCTTCACCAGCTTGATTTGGCCGGGAATATGTTGATGGACAACGATAATTCCATGATCAAATACGCCGCCAACACGAAGGGGTTACCGCCGAGCCAGTTGTATAGGTTTAATTGGCTCTCAACACTCATTGATGAAATTTCTCACAATGACGCCGTGCGGATTTGCCCGGCGGCACGGCAAGTTCCAAACAATGTGCCAAAGCCACCGGTTACGTTTCCGTCGCCTCTGTACGGTGGAGACGTTTCTCATTGCTGGGTCACTCCGACGATGGCCGTTTTGACCAATGAGGGCAGTTACACCATCAACGGTTGGATGTATGATCCCACCAGCTTTGAGTATGCCGGCAATCATTTTCCCGGGTATTCACCGACGGGGCCACATGGTGGAGTAGGTTTGTACGGCACGCCTTTTGGAACGCCGGCGGCTATCCACAAGCCTTCATACACTCCGTTTTTTTGCGACGGCTCGTGGCCGGACGCGCTGCCTTGTGTCACGGAAACGGCGGCCACAACCGGCCAAATTGGCGGCTACGGCAATGAAATGAACATAGTACTCCTGGCGCGACATGGCGGGGCTGCTCCATATACCCTGCCCACACCACTGAAACCGCCATTAAATAACATAGCCAACGGAATCAACGTCGCTTTTGTGGATGGACACGTGCAGTTCCAGAAACTCGGCGACTTGTTCAATCTCGATATTTGGAATATAGGGTGGGTGCCACCCAACCCGTCCCAGTAATTAATTTATGTTCCAGCAAAAAACCAAGCGCCAACCCCACCCCGAGATGTATCAACAAATGTTCTGCGTTCTGTCGAATGCAATTGATGCACTAATCAAATCAATGACGGATTGCGACTGGCCACCATCACGGTTATGATAGAACAACAAGAGAAAGCGGTTGAAGTGAACATCGTGGTTTCCATTGTTGAAGACGACGCCCCGGCGCGGGGGATTCTGGCCGATTGGATTCACCGGGCGCCGGGCTTTCGCTGCGCCAGCCGGTACGGCAGCGGTGAAGCCGCGCTGGCCGCCCTGCCCGCCGAAAAGCCGACGGTGGTTTTGATGGACATCAACCTGCCGGGCATGAGCGGGATTGAATGTGTGCGCCGGCTCAAGCCGTTGCTGCCCAACACCCAGTTCGTAATGCTGACCGTCTATGAGGATGCCGATCATATCTTCAACGCGCTGGCGGTTGGCGCCAGCGGTTACTTGTTGAAGCGCGTGTCGCGCGGGGAATTGTTGGCGGCGCTCCGGGACGTTCACGCCGGCGGCTCGCCCATGAGCAGCAACATTGCGCGCAAAGTCGTGCAATCATTTCAAAGACCAACCCTTCAGCCTTCCGAGGCGGTGGAGCTTTCTCCGCGCGAGCGGGAAGTTTTGGAATTGCTGGCCCGGGGTTATCTTTACAAGGAAATAGCCGAATCGCTTCAGATCAGCGGCCCGACGGTAAATACCTATATCCGGCGCATTTACGAAAAATTGCATGTCCGGTCCCGCTCCCAGGCCGTGGCCAAATTCACCCACGTTCCCGGCGCCACCGAGGCGGGTGCGGCCCGGTTTACCCCTGAAAAACGGGCGTAATTGGGCGCTTGTCGTTACTTTTAATGACAATGATTTCCTTGACGGCAAGGGCGGCATATCTTATGCTAAAACTAACGAAAGCAGTCAGCTTAAACCAACGAAAAACACAAGTCTCATGCGTATGAAAAAACTCGTATTGTTATCAATCGGAATGTTGGCGTTTGCGTTACAGCCCGCAAATGCCCAAACCTCACTGTTCACCACGTACGACGACTGGTCGCTCTGGTCCGGGGCCAGCAGTAGCACGGTGGCGCCCGACAACACCTTTAGCACCGACTCCCCGGGCACTATCAACGGCGCGGGCAATACCAGCAATCCAGGCGGGACTGGCACATCGGGTTCGCTTTTAGTTACATGGAATTCCCTCACAGGGAACTACAACAACATAGCCAACGGCCCTGGCGCGAATCTCTTGACACTTATGGATCCTGGCTCGGTCGGAGGTGATACAGTTCAGGCCAAGGGAACCGTCACCTTGGACTATTCGGTGCCACAGACCTCTGGCGGCACTTATTTCAATTTGGGTATTCTTTTGCAATACCCCGGGGATGGCTATTACGGAACATTCTTTGTGAGTTCCAGCACGGACTTGGGCTTTGAGAATAACTATGGACAGGAAGTTTACCAAGGAACAATTAACTACACCATCAGCGCTGGTTCGGCTGGCGGCTTTGGTTTTGGCCTGATGTATAATTCTGATTATGCGCCGGCCCTTCCATTCACCGTGGACAATATACAACTCGTATCCGCCCAACAGGTTCCCGAACCGGGCACGATGGCCCTCATTGCTTTTGGTTTCACCGGACTGATGTTGATTCGTCGCCGCCGGCAAAGTTAGCATCTGACTGCTTGCATTGATTGAGCACGGGCAAGGTGGGAAGGACACCTTGCCCGTCATATTTTTGGCGACGAGAAGTCATTGAAAAATCCCAGACAGCGTTTTGCACGAACAGAGTTGCGGGGGAGCGGACGGGTGTTCATGTCTGGATGATTGCAACTGAAACGACGATCTCTTTGTGGAAGCCGGCCGGCGGGGTCCGGTCAAAGGCGAAAACAGGCGATGGAAGCACCGTCATTATTTTTGACGACATGTAAATTTGAGGGATATTGATACATTGTTTGAATTAGCACTAAACTCAACTTCAAAAGCAAAATGCTATGAAACGAATCATTGCGATTACGGCCTTATTAATGCTTGCAAGCCTGGTGCCAACCCGCGCCACCGTGCTCGTACGCGAATTATGGGACAACATCACCAACGGAGTCACCGTCAGCTCGGGGAATACACCGAATGTGTACCTTCAAGGTCAGACCAACGGGACAACCTCCTATGGTTTTTTTGGCGCAGCCTATCCGTGGACTGTGAACCCGGCGGATCCAGCGGCCACCAATGCCCTCCTGATTAATCCAAACTCGGACCTTGAGGATTATTACGTTGCTGACAGCAGCGGAATAGCGCTTCTGCCCGCGTCTTGGACGGCGCCCGGCACTTTGTCCCTGGCCGAACCCAATACCAATGGTTGGGATTCCGGCACTTGGGCGACAAGATGGATGGCCTTAAACTCGTGGATTCATCTTGGCGTCAACGGCACCAATTACTTCAGTTTTCGCTGGGTCAAACGCTCCTTTTTCTATCCGGTCAGCAGCACCAACGGTTACGGTGACGATGATGCGGGGCTGGGAGTGGGCTTTGCCAGTGGCAACTCGGCCAGTTCCGCCTTTGTGGGCATTGGCATTACCCGCAGCATGGCGATATATACTTACACGGGGACAGGATATACAAATCTTACAGGCACGATTGACCTGGGTGATACCCCTTACATTACGGCGGGCACTTTGGGTCAGGCGGGGTATCCGGGACATCCCGGCGATTCCGGCGGCCCGTATTACGTCCGGGCCTATGCCGGGGATGGAAGCGGTTCTGGTTACGTAAATCAATGCGAGGGTTACACTGGCGGCTATCCTTATCAAGACGAGAATAATACGTATATGTGGGGCGGTGTTTTGGTCGGTAGAATTATCACTTCTACCAGCGGAACCACCCAAATCAGTATAAGAAATTATTCCGGCTGGGATTCGTATTCCGAGACCATTGACACCAGTCCCAGTGCGGTCAACTGGGACGCCAACTACACCTTCACCACTAACAGTACCATCCAACTGCAGTATCTCCTGTTGTGGATGTATGGCAACGACCATTTCAATCCCTGCCAGATAGACGACATTCGCGTGGCAACGACCTGGGGGGAAATTTTAGGGCAGGAAGCGGAGCAGCCCACGGTGTCGCCGGTGTCGGCTTTCTATCCGACCAATTTTTATTATGGGGGCACTCCTCTGACATTAACCGAAGATGCGAATCTTGATTCGGCAACCAACGGATGGTATCAATGGTTGTACAATGGAACGGCCATTGGCAGTCCAAATTCCATGGGCATAGGTTCCAAC
>Ga0335077_10006210_pt1 | contig 14749 bp, 13 predicted proteins | sample Lox_Sample_31_FD_207151 | JGI IMG/M metagenome (GOLD analysis project Ga0335077, IMG submission 207151) | Soil microbial communities from Loxahatchee National Wildlife Refuge, Florida, United States - Lox_Sample_3.1 | ecosystem: Environmental > Terrestrial > Soil > Wetlands | place: USA... | reverse complement strand
GGACAGCGACAGCCAATTACTATGGCACCTTCACCGGGAGCGCGGCCCTGACGTTCACGGTACCGGCGGGGGCGCCGCTTGGGGCCAATACGGTCTTTGGGACAGGGCAGACCACGCATGCTATCGGCCACGCTTCCTTCACCGTACAGTGATGCGCAACGGGTTCGAAGCCTGGGCGAGGATAGCCGGCGGCGGGGTAGCTCTGGAACGCACTTAGTCATCAGCTATCTCAACCCTTGGGCCGTCCCGTTCCGATTGCTTTCGGTAATTGCGATGGTAACGACAGCGTCACATTGGTGATTCGGCACGAACGAGTACACTGGTAGACGCATGACCGAAACAGTGGGGCCTTACCAGATCATCGGCAAGCTAGGCGCCGGTGGCATGGGGGAGGTGTATAAGGCGCTCGATCCGCGCATCCAGCGCCAGGTGGCGCTGAAGATCCTACCGGAATCGCTGGCGCAAGATAGCGACCGGCGGCGGCGATTCGAGCAAGAGGCGCGCGTGGCCGCGTCTCTGAACCACCCGAACATCATGGCGATCTACGATGTGGGTCTCGATCATTCGCCGCCGTACATCATCTGTGAACTGGTGCCCGGCGAGTCGCTGCGCGCCTTCATCGGCAGGGGGGCGGCCGTCCCGCGCAGAGCCGTGGACATCGCCGCGCAGATCGCCAGCGGCCTCGCCACGGCTCACGCGGCCGGCATCGTGCACCGCGACCTCAAGCCCGAAAACGTCATCCTGACCCCTGAGGGCGTCGCCAAGATTCTGGACTTCGGCCTGGCGCGCCCGGTGGTCAAAGCTCCGGCGGCCACCGACGCTACCGTGGCTATGGGGAGCACGGCAGTGGGTACAGTGGTAGGCACGGCCGCCTACATGAGTCCCGAGCAGGCGCGCGCGCAAGAGGTCGATCACCGCTCCGATCAGTTCAGCCTGGGCCTGGTGCTGTACGAAATGCTGAGCGGCAAGCCCGCCTATGTGCGGCCGAGCGCGGTGGAGACCATGTCGGCCATCGTGCGGGACGATCCGGAACCGCTCGAGCAGCCGGTGCCGGCCTCGCTGCGCTATATTCTGCAGCGCTGCCTGGCCAAGGAGCCCGGCGACCGCTACGAATCCACGCGCGACTTGGCGCGGGAGCTGGCCCTGCTGCGCGATCATTACAGCGAATTCGCCAGCCAAAGTGGCGCGCAGCCGGCCGTGGCGGCGGCAGCGCCCGCTCAGCGCCGGCTCTCGACTGGCTTGGCCGCGGCGGCTGCCATCGGCGCTCTCCTTGTCGGATGGTGCGCCGCGCAGCTTCTGCGCGACCCGCGCAAGGTGGATCTGTCCAACTACCGTTTGACTCCGTTTGCCACCGACCTACCTGCGCAAACATGGCCCGTATGGTCCCCGGATGGCAAGAGCCTGGCGTTCTTCGGCAAGGCGGATTCCGGACCTTTGCAAGTTTACGTGCAGGCCCTCGACGCACCAAAAGCCGTGTCCATTGCAGGCGGCAAGGGCCTTACGGTGACGGGCTGGTCCAGGCCGGCCTGGTCTCCCGACTCGCACTTTCTCTATTTCCGGTGCGGGCTGGGGAACGAAGAGGGACTCTGCCGCGCGCCCGCGTCCGGCGGCGATACGGTGATGGTGCAGCGCAACGCGCTGGTCTCGACTCTCTCGCCGGACGGCCGCACGCTGGCCATGCTGGTCCGATCGGCGGAGACCAGTTTCCGTTTGCGCCTCATGACCGCGAGCCCTCCCGAAGCGGCGCCTCGCCTCTATGACCCGCAGCCCTTCGAGCCGGGCACTCACTACAACACTCCTTCCATCGCCTTTTCCCCGGATGGAAAGCAGATCCTCATCGTCATCGCTATACAGGGCCGCGGCGAACTTTCCTACATCGCCCCTTGGCCCCCCGGCAGAGCCCGCCCTCTATTCTCCAGCGAATTCCCATTCGCCTTCACGCCGCAGGTTTCCTGGATGCCGGACTCGCGGTACCTGTTGTTCGCGAGCGCCACGCTCGGACGGCATGCAGAAATCTACATGGCCGACAGTGACAACGGCAGCTATTGGCCGGTGTTGGTGGAGGACCGCGGCGCCACTGGGCCGAGTGTGTCCCCGGACGGATCTCGCATGGCTTACGTTTCGCAATTATCCGTGAGTGATGTCATGGCCGTGCCGCTTGGGGAGGGCCCGGTCCGCACGGTGCTGGGCGGTTTCCGTTCCGAACAAATGGCCAATGCATCGCGCGTGGCGCCGCAGTTGGTCTACGTCACCGACACACGAGGCGCACAGGAAGTTTGGATGACCAGCCTGGCAGAGGGTTGGAATCGCCCGTTCCTGACTCCTGAAAACTTCCAGGTAGATGGCGTTCCCGCGCAACTGTTCCTGACGCCCGTGTTTTCACCCGATGGCCGGCGGGTGGCCGTGGCCGCGAAAGGCAGCGGTAAGCTTCATGTCTACACCGTGTTCGCTTCCGGCGGCGCGCCAGTTCGCGCCACGTCCGGCGATACCGATCTGGAAGACGCGCCCACGTGGTCTCCCGACGGCAACTGGATCGCGTTGACGCACGTCGCCGGCAATTCGCTGAAGCTCGCCAAGGTGCACCCTGGCAGCGGCGAGGCGCCTGTGGAGTTGGGCTCGGTGAACTCGAATCCGGTTCCCGCCTGGTCGCCTACGGGAGAATGGATCGCAGCAACGAATTCCAACGAGGCGTTGACCCTCTTCAGCCCGGATGGCAAGCCCTCCCGGCAGCTTCCTGGCGGTGACGGCGGGCCGGTGGCCTGGTCGAGCGACGGCAAGACCCTGTATCACGTGCACATGGACCCGCCGATGCTGGGCGCCATCGATGTTGCGACGGGCAACGAAAAGAAACTGCGCGATCTCCCCGGCCTGGCCCCTTTCGCACAATTCAACCCCGGGCTCTGCGCGTCTCTCACGTCCGACGGCAAAGACATCGTGTATACCGTGAATCGTCCGCGCCAGGAGATCTGGATTCTCGATGGCATCGGAGAGCCGCGCCCGTGGTATCAGCGGCTGCTGGGCAAGTGACTTAGGACGTGCCCATGCACCCGCCCAGGATGCCGGAATTCCTCATATCTGGGTCGCCGACCCGTACGAACGCGCGGTCTTCACCGCCGATCCGGCAGGGGTTCGCGAAGTCACCAGTTAACGCGGCTCCAAACTGACCAGGACTCGCTGTTCGGTGAACACGCGGAAGCCTCGTTGCTGTTCGCGGGATATTAGCAAACCGCAGAGCGCTTGCAGTCTGCTGTGAAAATACTCGATGTCCGGTTCGTAGGTGGTGCGGAGGTATTCTTCGATCGGGAGTGCGGCCAAGGTCGCCTTATGGGTACCAGTTTAGTCTACCAATCCGGCGCGCACCGCGAAGCGCACCAGTTCATTCACGCTGTGCAAGTTCAGTTTCTCCATGATGCGGCCGCGGTGGGCGTCCACGGTGTAGACGCTCAGGTTCAGCACGGTAGCGATTTCCTTGTTGGTCTTGCCTTCCGCGATCATCTGCAGAACCTCGCGCTCGCGGCTGGTGAGCAAGTCGATAGGATCGGTGACATGGCGGCGGTAGTCGTTGAGCACCGCGTCGGAGACCCCCGGACTGATATATCCCTCCCCGCGCGCGATGGCGCGTACCGCGGCCAGCAGATCGCTGGCAATGGAGTCCTTCAGCAGGTAGCCGCGGGCGCCGGCGCGCAGAATTTCCCGCACGTAGACGGAGTCCTTGTGCATGCTCAAGGCCAGCACGCGCGTGCGCGGCGACACGTCGGCCAGGCGCCGGGTGGCTTCGATGCCGTTCAGTTCCGGCATGGCGACGTCCATCACGGCCACATCCGGCTGAAACTGGCCCGCCAGATCCAGCGCATCGCGGCCATTCCCGGCCTCGCCCACGATTTCCATATCCGGCTGCGCAGCCAGGATCATTTTGAATCCCTGCCGGACCACGGCGTGATCGTCAGCCAACAGGATGCGGATCTTTTCTCTCATGCTTTGCGCTGCGCGCGGGCACGCGGACTTCGATTTCAACGCCCCTACCGGGACTGGAGTGCACGGCCAGGTCGCCGCCGACGCTGCGGGCGCGCGCCCGCATTCCGATCATACCCATCCCGCCGGTTGCCGTGCCAGGGGGGGGAAGGCCGCAGCCATCGTCGCGGATCGACAGGCGCACGTCGCTGCCAACCGAATCCAGCGTGACCGTGGCCGTGCGCGCACCGGAGTGCCGCGCCACGTTGGTCAGCGCCTCTTGTGCCAGGCGGAACAAGTGCGTCTCGGTTTCGTCGGGCAGCCGGCCCGCCATGGTGGACTTGAACTCGGTCTGGATGCCCGTGCGGTGGGTGAAGCCTTCGCACAGCCACCGCAGCCCCGCCTCCAGGCCAAAGTCGTCCAGGATGGTGGGGCGCAGCAGTTGCGACATCTGGCGTACATTGCCGATAGACTCGTCCACCAGGCGCAGGCAGTCCTCCAGCCGGGCGCTCGCGGCAGGGTTGCCGTCACCCAACGCAGAGAGGTTGGCTTTGAGCGCCGTCAACGACTGACCCAACTCGTCGTGGAGTTCGTGCGAGAATCTCCGCGCGGTGCTCTCCTGATCTTCCAGCATGTGCCACGAGACGCGGCTGAGTTCGCTGGCCTGCCATTCGAGCTTGCGCAGCAACTGGGCCGTGAGCCGCAGCGTGAGCATGCTGCACAGCAAGGCCAGCATCAGGAAAGCAGCCAGGAAGGCGGCCGACTGCTTGACCAGGCTCTGGGAGCGGCGATCGATTTGATTCTGGGCGGCAACCGTGCGGCGGTAACTGGCTTCGATCAGGTGGGCGACCACGCTGGTGAAGGCTTCGTGGTCGCGGAAGAGTTCGAGCGACGAGAATGTTTCGGGCTCCTCCACCTCCAGCAGGCGGCGGGCTTCGGCGGAGAAGGCCGCCGATGTTCGGCGAAGCTGATCGTAAAGCCGCCGCTGCGGCGTTTGTGCTCCTTCCGCGGCGATGCGATCGATGTTCTGATTGGCCTCGTCCAGTTGGGACAGGATTTTGCGGTACTCCACCGAGTCGGGATCGCGCGCCAGAACGGAGAAAACTTCGCTCAAACTGGCCTGCTGGCGGTGAACTCCTTCGAGCAGCCGGTTGGTGGCCTGCTGTTCTTCGACCAGGCGCGCGGCGTTCTCTTTGATCGTGTGGATGTTGCCGATGCCTACGAAGGCGCCGGCGAGCAGCAGGACGATCACCAGGCTGAAGCCGCCAACCAGGACGCGCAGCAGGCTGCGCTGCGTGATCTGGAGGTGCGGACGTGAATCTTCCTTCATGCGCCTACAAGTCTATGATGGCTCTCGGGCGCGCGCGCCGGATATCCCCTACGCAGGCTAATCGCGTACCCCAAGACGGGCTACCTCGGAGTGAAACTTGCGTCTCTTTTCGCCGGTCGTTTAGCCCTTCGAGTCTATCGTGTTCCAAGCCGCTTTGCCGCAAGATGAAATTGACGAGGCAAATTGAGTCTCGTCAGGAGAAGAGGAACATGAAAAAGAGCTTACTCGGAATCATTTTGGCGGCTGCCACGCTGCCGTTGACGTTTGCGCAGGCCAACCCGCCTGCCGGCCAGGCGGCGCCGGAGCAGAAGACCACGGCCAGCACCAGCAAGGCCAAGACGAACAAGAAGCACAATACGAAGAAGACCACGAGCTCGAGCACGACTGGCTCCACCGCCAGCAAGCCGGCCCAGAAGTAACTTGTTTGCGGCGTGGGCAGGCCAGTCTCCTGCCCACGCGCTTTTTACCTCCATTAGCAATTCCCCCCTGTAGAAAAACGCACATCTCCACCAACGTCTGCCGCGGCAATACAGGACATTTACCTCTGAAACGGAGATACAATAGAGGAGCTCTGGAGAGTGCGGACACGATGGACACCACGACGCAGGAGAAGCTCGCCGCGCTGGACCGGCATCGCGACCGGCTCAGACTCGGCGGCGGAAGAGACCGCATCGAGAAGCAGCATGTCTCGGGCAAACTCACCGCGCGCGAGCGCCTTGATCTGTTGTTGGACCCCAACACGTTTCGCGAATCAGGGCTATTTGCGACGCATAATGCGCGCTTTTTTGGAATGGACGGCAAGGAGCTGCCCGGCGACGGAGTAGTAACCGGCAGAGGCATGGTCGAAGGGCGGCTGGCACACGTCGCCAGCCAGGATTTCACAGTCGCGGGCGGCTCGGCGGGTGAGGTTCATGCCGATAAAATTGCGGACACCATGCAGGGCTCGCTGAAAACCGGTTCGCCTTTCATCTTCATCAACGATTCAGGCGGCGCGCGCGTGCAGGAAGGCGTGGGCAGCTTGGCGGGATACGCGCGCATCTTCTATCAGAACGTGATGCTCTCCGGGGTGGTGCCGCAGATTTCGCTGATCTGCGGGCCGTGCGCCGGCGGCGCGGCCTACAGCCCGGCATTGACCGACTTTATTATTCAAACTCGCGACGCGCAGATGTTCATTACCGGTCCCGCGGTGATCAAGCAGGTGACCGGGGAGGTGGTTTCGTCGGAGGAACTGGGCGGGCCGCGAGCGCAGATCAATAAATCCGGCGTGGCGCACTTCATGGCCGAAAATGATGTCGAAGCGGTGAAGATCTGCAAGCGTCTGCTGTCGTTCTTGCCCTCCAACAACCTGGAAGATCCGCCGCGCTCGGACCCGGGACAGGAAAGCCTGTGGCACGCCGGGGAACTGAATGACATTGTGCCTTCGGATTCGAAAGCGGCCTACGACGTGAAGCGGATCATCGTGCGCGTGGTGGATGACGGAGATTTCCTGGAAGTACAGGAGGGCTTCGCCAAGAATCTGGTAGTGGGCTTCAGCCGTATGCGGGGCAGGCCGGTAGGCATACTGGCGAATCAGCCGGCGGTACTGGCGGGAGCGCTGGATATCGACGCGTCCGACAAAGGCGCTCGCTTCGTGCGCTTCTGCAATGCGTTCAACATTCCCCTGATCACGTTTGTAGACATTCCAGGCTTCCTGCCGGGCGTGGACCAGGAATATGGCGGCATCATCCGGCATGGCGCCAAGCTTTTGTTTGCCTATTCGGCGGCGACGGTGCCCAAGATTACGGTGATTCTGCGCAAAGCTTACGGCGGCGGATACATCGCCATGTGCTGCAAGGACCTGGGGGCGGATTGCACGGTAGCCTGGCCGTCGGCGGAGATTGCGGTGATGGGGGCGGAATCGGCGGTCGAGGTGCTCTACCGGCGGGAGCTCTCGGCAGCCAACGATAATGGGGACAAGCGGCGCGAACTGATCCAGCAATTCTCGGACATGTTCGCCACGCCCTATGTTGCGGCCAGCCGCCGTTTGGTGGATGACATCATCGATCCGCCACAGACGCGTGCTTACCTGGCCGACGCTCTGCAGGCGCTGGCGGCCAAGCGGGACTGGCGCCCACAAAAGAAACACGGGCTGATACCGCTCTGAAAACGCGAGGTATGAGAGATGGCTACGCAGGACGACTCGGAACCGCGCGCGCGGCAAACCGGGAGGGTAGCAGCGGCCGCCGCGGCGGTCGCCAAGGCGCATCCACAGCGTGTGCGGGACACACACGCGGCCAACGCATGGGCGCGGCAGGGGCGCATGGCCATCCAGGCGTCGCACACCCTGACGGTGCCCCTGGCCCGGTTCGGGCCGGCACGCGTCGAACGGGAAGCCGAGCCCGGAGCCGGTAAGGACGGCCACGCGCCGACGTTCGCCATTCCGGAACAGGTACTGCATTCCCGCCCGCCGCAGAGACTGCCCGAAGACGCCGTGTGCCGGAGCCCGATTGCCGGCCTGGTCATCGCGGTGCTGGCTGCTCCCGGTGAGCAGGTCAAGAAGCAGCAGCCGGTGCTGGTGATCGAAGCCATGAAGATGCAGAATCACGTGGGTCCGGTTGTGGACGGAGTGGTCAAGGCCATCCACGTGTCGCCGGGCGCGGCTGTCAAAGCAGGCCAGGTACTCTTCGAGCTGGCTTGAGGGTCAGCCCGCCGGGAGGCGTATAATCGGATATGGACGTCTTGTTTCGGACAAGCGCGTCCGGCCGGTGAAATCATGGACAAGATCTGGCTGAAAAGCTACCGCCCGGGAGTGCCCGCCGAGATCGATATGGGCGAATACCAATCGATCAACGACGTGCTCGCGCAAAGCTGCCGTAGATTCGCGGACCGGCCCTCTTTCCGCAATCTGGGCACTACGCTCACCTACGCCCAACTTGACCGGCACAGCCGCGACTTCGCCGCCTGGCTGCAGAGCACCGGGCTGGCCAGGGGATCGCGCGTGGCGCTGATGATGCCCAACCTGCTGCAGTATCCGGTAGCGCTGTTCGGGATTCTGCGGGCGGGCATGATCGTTGTGAATGTGAATCCGTTGTACACCGCGCCTGAACTTGAGCACCAGCTTCGGGATTCGGGCGCGGAAGCTATCGTCATCCTGGAGAACTTCGCGCACGTCCTTGAGAAAGCCCTTTCGCACACGACGGTGCACCACGTGGTGACCACGCAGGTGGGCGACATGCTGCCGGCTCCGCGGCGGCTGCTCACGAATTTCGTCGTGAAGCGTGTAAAGAAGATGGTTCCGGACTGGCGAATCCGCGGCGCTGTCGGTTTTCGCGCGGTGCTGTCTGAGGGCGCGCGTCTGCCGTTTGACGAAGCCAAACCGGGACACTCCGACATTGCATTCCTGCAATACACGGGCGGGACCACGGGCCTGTCGAAAGGCGCCATGCTGACACACGGCAACCTCGTGGCAAACCTGCTGCAGGCGCGGGAATGGTCGCACGACTTGCTGGAGGAGGGCGCCGAAATCGTGGTCACTGCACTACCGCTCTACCACGTCTTCTCGTTGACCGCGAATTGCATGTTGTTTATGAAGATGGGCGGGCTGAACTTGCTGATCACAAATCCAAAGGACATGCCTGGCTTCGTGCGCGAATTGAAGCAGGAACCCTTCACGGCGATTACCGGGGTGAACACCCTGTTCAACGCGTTGCTGAACACGCCGGGATTCGAGACCATCGATTTCAGCCGCCTGAAGTTGGCGCTGGGGGGCGGCGCCGCGGTGCAGCTTCCGGTAGCGGAGCGCTGGCGGAAGGTCACCGGCAAGCCGCTCATCGAAGGCTACGGGTTGACCGAGGCCGCGCCGTTTGTGTCCAGCAACCCGGTGGATTCCGGCTACACGGGCACCATCGGATTGCCGTTGCCTTCGACCGAGATCCGCATGGTGGACGAAGAGAACCACGACGTGGCGCCGGGCCAGGAAGGCGAGATCTGCGTGCGCGGTCCGCAGGTGATGACCGGCTACTGGCACAAGCCGGCGGAAACCGCCGCGATCTTCTTCGACGGCAATTGGCTGCGCACGGGCGATATCGGCGTGATGGACCAGGGCGGCTTTATCCGCATTACCGACCGCAAGAAGGACATGATCCTGGTGTCCGGCTTCAACGTGTACCCGAACGAAATCGAGAACGTGATCGCCGGGGTGCCGGGAGTCGAGGAGTGCGGCGTGGTGGGCGTCCCGGACACAGTGACCGGCGAAGCCGTGAAAGCTTTTATCGTGACTCGCGACCCCAGCCTCTCGCCGGACCAGATCGTGTCGTTCTGCCGCCAGAGCCTGACCAATTATAAGGTGCCGAAGCAGATTGAGTTCCGGGATGCCCTGCCGAAGACCCCGGTAGGCAAGATTCTGCGCCGCGAGTTGCGGGCCATGGCGATGCAGGAAGCGTCCAAAGTGAGCGGCGCGGACCGCCGTGGTTGAGCGGGAACTGAGCCGCGACCGTAAGCGAGCGGTGCCGGGTCCTGCAATGGATTGAATGAGGTACTTCATCACTTTTGCCTGTTACGGCACACACCTTCACGGAGACGCATCAGGCTCCGTAGACCGTCGCCACAATCGGTTTGGAGCCAGGACCTGGAGGCCGACCCACAGCGCGCTGCAGCGGAACGCCGCAGCATGAATCAGCCGCCTTATGAGCTGGACCGCCACACCTGCGCGGTCGTGCTCGCAACGCTGCAGCAGGTCAGCTTGCACCGTGGTTGGAATTTGTTGGCCGCGCGTGTGCGAAGCACTCACGTGCACGTCATCGTAGAAGGGGAAAGTCTGCCTGAAAAGGTATGAACGATTTCAAGGCCTACGCAAGTCGAGCTTTGAACCGGCTCGATGGCGATGGGCCAGGTCGGAAGCGATGGGCACGTCACGGCAGCACGCGGTGGCTGTGGAAGGAGGAGGATGTTCGTGAGGCCATCCGCTAGGCGCGCGGCTCTGTATCGCCCGGCTCTTCGGTTTGACTACTCCCAGGGGAAGTGATATGTGTAGTGGTCTTCAGGAAATCGGATGGCTGACGAGCAAAAGCCCGAAGGCTCGGCTGCGCCCCCTCCCGCGGGGGATGGGGACGCGAAAGGCCCCGAGAAACCGGCAGCCAAGCCGGCTGCTCCCAAGCCTGCGGCAGCCGCGCACGCCGCTCCACCCAAGCCTCCCGCGATTATGGTCACCACGCCGTGGGAGAGCGACGTTACCGCGCTTCTGAAAGAGCGATTCGGCGGAGACATCAGTGAGTTCTCCACTTACCTGGGGCAGAGTTTCCTGGTGGCCAAGCCGGAAGCCGTGGTTCCGATCATCGAAACCCTGAAGTTGGAACTGGATTTCGATTACCTGGTGGACCTTACCGCGGTAGACTACCCCAAGCGCGCGGAACGGTTCGACATCGTTTACATACTTTACAGCTTTGCGCGCAACGAACGCATCCGCGTGAAGACCATGATCGCGGACGGCTACCGGCCCGCGACCGCGGTAGATGTGCACCTGACGGCCAACTGGCTGGAGCGCGAAGTGTTCGATATGTTCGGCATCGAGTTCGAAGGGCACCCCGACATGCGGCGGATCCTGCTGCCGGAAGAGTGGCAGGGTTTCCCCCTGCGCAAGGAAAATTCGATCCTGAAGCAGGATGACGGCTGGGTACGGGAGAACCTGGGAATCGAAAGCGGGCAATAAGGAGCTATGCCGGACGCCACATTCCTGGACGCCACCGAATTAGTGATCAACATGGGTCCGCAGCACCCGTCCACGCACGGCGTGCTGCGCGTGATCCTGAAACTCGACGGCGAAAAGGTGATGGGCACGGAGTGCGTCATCGGCTACCTGCACCGCGGCGTGGAGAAGATCGGAGAGAACCGCACCTACCAGCAGTTCGCGCCGTACGTGGACCGCATGGATTACGTGGCCGCGGTTTCCAACGGGCTGGGCTATTGCCTGGCGGTGGAGAAACTGCTGAACATCGAGGCGCCGCCGCGCGCGCAAGCCGTGCGCGTGGTTCTTACCGAACTGAACCGCATTGCCAGCCACCTGCTGTGGCTGGGGACGCACGCGCTCGATATCGGCGCGATCACGCCGGTATTTTATTGCCTGCGCGAGCGGGAAGAAGTGCTCAAGATTTTCGAGAACTACTGCGGCGCGCGATTGACCACCCATGCGTTTCGCATCGGCGGCTTGCAGTACGAGACCTACGACGGTTTCGAGGAAGAGGTCAAGAAGTTCTGCGACTGGTTCATCCCCAAGGTGGATGAGTATGAGCGGCTGCTGACCAACAACCGCATCTGGGTGGGGCGGCTGAAAGGCGTGGGGATTCTGACTGCCGATGAGTGCAAGGAATATGGCGTAACCGGTCCGGTGCTGCGGGCCGCGGGCGTGAAATGGGACCTGCGGAAAGTCCAGCCGTACTCCGGCTATGAGCAGTACGATTTCGAAATCCCCACGGGTGAGAACGGGGACACGTACGACCGGTACACCGTGCGCATGGAGGAGATGCGCCAGGCCACACGGATTATCCGGCAGGCCGTGGACGAGATTCCGGCGGGGCCCATCATGGGTAAGGTGCCGAAGGTGGTGAAGCCGCCGGTGGGCGAGGTTTACGTTTCGATCGAAGCGCCAAAGGGCGAACTAGGCTACTTCATCGTCAGCGATAATTCGACACAGCCGTACCGCTTGCGGGTGCGGCCGCCATCGTTTGTGAATCTTCAGGCATTGGACCGGATGGTGCGGGGCGGGCTGGTGGCGGACGTGGTGGCGATTATTGGTACGCTGGATATCGTACTCGGCGAGGTGGACCGATGATATCGCGGCTTCTGCGCAAGGTTTTCCTGATGGATCTCTTACAGGGCCTCTGGGTAACTTTCCGCAACCAGGATCCCAAGCGAATCTACACGGAGCAGTATCCGGCGGAGCGGCCGAAAGTGGGCGAACGCTACCGGGGCGCGCCGCGGCTGAACATCAACCCGGAGAACGGCGAAACGCTGTGCATCGCCTGCAACCTGTGCGCGCTGGCGTGCCCGGAGACACTGATCGTGGTGACCAGCGAGAGAAACGAGCAGACCCGCCGCAAGGAACTCACCGAGTTTACCTACGACACCTCGCGCTGCATGTTCTGCGGGCTTTGCGAAGACGCCTGCCCGGTGGACGCGCTGGAGCTCACGCAGGATTTCGAACTGGCCAGCTACACGCGGGAAGGCGCTATTTGGGACCGGCAGATGCTGGAGGAAGGACCGAAGCCGACCCAATACAAATGCTGACCCAGGCCATCTTCTTTTATATCTTCGCGGCGATGGTTCTGGCGGGCGGCATCCTTACGATCACGCGCAAGAACGCGGTACACAGCGCCATCTACCTGATCGTCTCGCTGATGGGCGTGGCGGGACTGTACCTGCTGCAACAGGCCGAGTTCCTGTTCGCCGTGCAGATTGTGTTGTATATCGGCGGCATCATGGTTCTGTTCCTGTTCGTGATCATGCTGGTGAACCTGGATGAGGCGGCCAAGCAGAAGCGCTTCAACGGGCAGTGGTGGATCGCGCTGCTGTGCGTGGCGCTGGTGGGGGCGCAGGTGCTGTACTTCATTTCGAAGGGCGCCGCGGCTTTCCAGATCGCGAAGCCGGGCTCCCTGCCGCCGGCCGCCGTTTCGGGGAACACCGAAATGCTGGCGGACGTGTTGTTCCAGGATTATCTACTGCCGTTCGAGATCGCTTCCATTTTGCTGCTGGTGGCCGTAGTGGGGTCCGTGGTGATGGCCAAGAAGAGGATTTGATAGCGTGTATCCGATCACGACCGCTCATTACATTGCGCTCAGCGCGGCCCTGCTGTTAATCGGGACGGTGGGCGTACTGACGCGCCGCAACATCGTCATCATTTTGATGTCGATCGAGCTGATCCTGAACGCGGTGAACATCAACCTGGTGGCCTTCTCGCAGGCGCTGCACAACCTGGGGGGGCAGGTGTTTGCAATCTTCGTGATCACCGACGCGGTGGCGGAAGCGGCGGTGGGCCTGGGCATTCTGATCGCGCTGTTCCGGAACAAGGAAACCGTGCTGGCCGACGAAGTGGATTTACTGAAATGGTAGGCGGACCCAAGTGAACTTCCTGGACCTGATCTGGCTGATCCCGCTCGTTCCGCTGGGCGGAGCGGTGCTGATGCTGCTGTTTGGGAAGTTCCTGGACCCGCAGCCCGCTTCGGAAGTGGCGGTGGCTTCGGGCGTCGAGCACATTCACGATGAGCACGAGCACCATCACCATGGCGTCGGCCACTCCCATTTCCACTCCCACGATCATACCCACGAGCACGAGCATCATCATGCCGCTTCGCCGTTGAAAAGGCTGGTCAGCTTCATCTGTCCCGGTGCGGTGCTGATCGCGTTTCTGCTGTCCGCGGGTGCGGTAATGCAATTGGCGCAGAAGCCGGAGCGCGTGCACCAAGTCATCCAGTTCACCTGGCTGGCGGGGTTGCCCTTCCACATGATGGACGGGCGGCTGGCCACGTTCAGCGCCGACTGGGGTTTCCTGCTGGATCCGCTGAGCGCAGTGATGATCCTGGTGGTCACTGGTATCGGGTTCCTGATCCATGTTTACTCGGTCGGCTACATGGCGCACGACAACGGTTACTACCGTTTCTTCGGGTACTTGAACCTGTTCGTGTTTTTCATGTTGATGCTGGTGCTGGCCAACAACTACACATTGCTGTTCGTGGGATGGGAAGGCGTTGGCTTATGCAGTTATCTGCTCATCGGCTTCTACTTTCATAAGAAATCAGCCGCCGATGCCGGCAAGAAGGCTTTCATCGTAAACCGCGTAGGAGATGCCGGGTTCCTCATTGGCATGCTGCTGATGTTCAGCCTGCTCGGCACTGTGCGATTCCTGGACGTGAACGCCGCGCTGCGCGGGGGGCAGTTCCACGCGGAAACCGCGGGGTTTGGCGTGTTGAGCGCTATTGCGCTGTTGTTCTTCATCGGCGCCACCGGCAAATCCGCGCAATTCCCGCTTTACGTCTGGTTGCCGGATGCGATGGAAGGGCCGACGCCGGTGTCGGCATTGATCCACGCCGCGACCATGGTGACCGCCGGTGTCTACATGGTGGCGCGCTCCGCGGCACTGTATCAGTTGACGCCGCAGACATCGACGATAGTGGCCATGATCGGGGCATTCACGGCCATCCTGGCAGCAACGATTGCGCTGGTGCAGAACGATATCAAACGCGTGCTGGCGTACTCTACGGTCAGCCAGCTTGGCTACATGTTCCTGGCGCTTGGCGTGGGCGCATATTGGGTGGCTATCTTCCATCTGTTCACACACGCGTTTTTCAAAGCCCTGCTCTTCTTGTGTTCGGGTTCCGTGATTCACGCGCTGGGCGGTGAGCAGGACATGCGGCGCATGGGGGGACTGAAAGACAAGATCCCCATCACGCACTGGACCATGTGGGTGGGGTCAGTGGCGATTGCGGGCATTCCGGGTTT
>Ga0335077_10006209_pt1 | contig 14750 bp, 10 predicted proteins | sample Lox_Sample_31_FD_207151 | JGI IMG/M metagenome (GOLD analysis project Ga0335077, IMG submission 207151) | Soil microbial communities from Loxahatchee National Wildlife Refuge, Florida, United States - Lox_Sample_3.1 | ecosystem: Environmental > Terrestrial > Soil > Wetlands | place: USA... | reverse complement strand
CCAAACTGAAGACCGGGGTGATCAACGATCTTCCGCCCATTGATACTTGCGCGATGGCAATCGAGCTCGGCGCAACGTTTGTGGGGCGATCGTTCTCGGGCGATAAAAAGCAGCTTCTCAGCATGCTAAAAGCGGCCATCGCTCACCGTGGCACGTCGATGCTTGACGTGGTTTCTCCATGTGTAACGTTCAATGACCACGAAGGCTCGACTAAATCCTACAAATATATGAAGGACCACGAGGAGCCGATTCAGGACATCAATTTCATCCCAGCATTCGAAGAAATTAACGTCGACTACGATGCCGGCGCAACCGTACAGGTCACGATGCATGACGGCTCTCGTCTGCAGTTGCACAAGATCGAAGAAGACTACGATCCTACCGACCGTATTCGCGCCATCTCGCGTCTGCATGAGGCGCACGAGAAGGGCGAAGTGCTGACCGGTGTTTTCTACGTGAATCCCACAGCCCCCACGTTCATGGACTTACTGAACGTGGTCGACGAACCGCTGGCTACTTTGCCGGAATCGGTTGTTCGTCCGGGCAGGGAAGTGCTCGAAGAGGTGATGGAAGAACTGCGCTAGGTGGGGCTGTCGGGCTGGGCCCGACCGAACAGCCGAGGGCGGCTGTCCCTACGTGGTTCGCGCCGACACGTCGCGCGACAATCAGATCCCGGAAATTCGCAGCGACCCCCGCGGCGATTCACGTCTTTGTAGTCTTTTCCTTCCGTTTCGAGTATCTTGTCGCAGTCTTGTAAAGGGAGTTCAATGCCAATTCTTCGTCCTGCGCTCACGCGTCGAGAAATTCTGGAAAATTGTCTAGCTCTCGGGTCGCTTGCGATTGCGTCTTCTACTCCGGCGGCCGCGATGCTTGGAGCCATGCAGGACCGGGAACTTGAGCATCGCAGGCCGACACCGCCCAATGAGATTGGTCCGTTTTACAAGAAGCGCGCCCCGGAGACTGCCATGCTCCGCTCGCCAGGCGATGCCGGAATGCCGCTGGCTGTATCCGGCCAAGTCTTCAATACCCGTGCTGACAAGCTCTCGAACGCCGTGGTCGAAGTCTGGCAGACGGATCATCTTGGCCACTATGATCTCGATGGCTATCGCTATCGCGCGAAATTGCCGGTCGACAACAATGGTGGGTACAAGTTCGATTCCGTGATGCCTGGCCACTATCCGGACCGAGTATGCCAGCACGTTCACTATTTGGTGACCGCACCGGGTCACAAGCCACTCGTGACGCAACTGTACTTTTCGACCGATCCCGTATTCGAAGGCGATCCCGACCGCAATTTCGGGCGCGATCCGCTGATTCATAGCCGAGAATTGGTTCGGCCCGTCGTTCTTTCCGGCGACCCCAAGACAATCGAGGCAGTCGTGCGCTTCGAGCTTGTGCTGGAGTTGCTGTGAGGAGTTGGTTGCGTTTGTCCACTGCAATGCTGTTTGTGCCAGCCCTGCTTTCTGCCGCGACCACCGCGAAACCGGAACGAACCATCACGGTGCCTCCCGGTGCGGACGTGCAGTTCACGGCAATTTCTCCCAAGGGCGACTTCATCGCGGGTGCGTGTAAGGACGGACAGGTCCGGGTGTGGACTCTGCCTGGTGGAGAGCTGCGGCAAGCGTTCAATCTGCAGGATCAGGTCGTCTCCAGCATGACGTTCTCAAATGACGGAGCCTTGCTTGCGGTGGGTGGAAACCGTGGAGCGGTGAAGATCTGGGCAATTCCTTCCGGCACGCTCAAGCACGAGATCAAAGTCGGCGAGAACGTAAATGCTTTGGCGCTTTCTCCCAATAAGACTCTGCTCGCACTGGCCAGGCAGGAGCATCCTGCCCAATTGTGGGACTTGGATGTGGGCCGAATGCTTACTGAGCTTCCGGCGAAATTTTCCGGCTCGCTGGCGCTGGCTTTTTCTCCAGATGGTCAACGGCTGGCCTCTGCTGATGCTGACACGGCGATACGAATTTACGAGGCGAGTACTGGCGCGATTCGCGCTACAGTGAACGATCTGCTGCTTGAAACGTTTGCGATCACATTTTCTGCCGACAGCAAGGATCTATACGCTGGAGGAGCCGATAAGGTTATCTCGGTGATTGATGCGAGCAATGGCAAGGTTGTAAGTAGCTTTCCCAAACAGTCCTTAGTTGTTGGCGAACTGCATGGTTCGCCAGATGGCAAGTTGCTGGTCGCGCTCTACTTCGACGAGAAGAGTTTCAGAAATCCCGCTCCGGCTATCGTTTGGGACATCGCCGGTCAGTCGACCCAAACGAATTTTTCTGAGCCAGGTGTAACGCCCAATGGCAGCGGCTTCTCAAAAAATGGGCGCGTTCTGATCACCAGTACTTCCGGGTCACAGCTGCAGATCTGGTCGTTGCGTTAGCGCCCCCAAATCATTAAGACGATCTGATGCCGAGTTCGCGGATCCACACCGACTACATTGGCCTGACGGCGCTCGCACTGGTCGCGCTCTCGTGGATTGTTTTTGCCGTGATTTTTTGCTGCGCAAGAAACCGTCGCAAGGGAAGGAAGCGAAGCGTGATTCGGCGGCCACATGGGGGATGGTACTGCAGGGTTGCGGATTTGCGCTGGTCTGGTCGATCCGGCGAAGCTATTGGTGGCCAATTTCTGGATGGCTGGCGGGCGAGATTATTCTGGCCGTATTAGCAGTTGTGTTGGCATACACCAGCAATTGGTTCTGCTACTGGGCGGTGCAGACTCTCGGCAAACAGTGGACCTATGCCGCAAGAGTCATCGAGGGGCATGAGCTGATCACGCAAGGACCTTATGCCGTGGTGCGGAATCCGATTTACCTCGGCATGTTTGGTCTCATGGTTGCGACTGGCCTGGTGCTGGCATCCTGGTGGGCGTTGTTGTTGGCCGTCATCCTTTTCGCTGCGGGGAATCAAATCCGGGTCCGCACAGAAGAGAAACTCCTGCGCGATGCGTTTGGTCAAAAATTCGAGGAATACGCCAGGAATATCCCTGCGTTTTTCCCTCGAATACAGTGACAGTGGCTGTCGGGCTGCGTCCGACCGGACAGCCGAGGGCGGCTGTTCCTACGTGGTTCATGCATCATATCAGCTCAGAGCCTTGCGCAACTCGCGGCGCAGAATCTTGCCGGAAGCGGTCTTAGGGATGGCGTCTACAAATCGAACATCACGCGGCTGCTTGTAGTGGGTGAGGCGATCGGCGACGAAGCCGCAAAGCGCTTCTTTGGTTTTGTCCGACGCCAGCGTGCCTTCTCGCAAAACCACGAAGGCAACTGGGACTTCGCCAGCGCAGGAATCCGGTTGGCCAACTACCCCACAGTCGCGCACGCCGGGATGTTCCAATAGAACGCCTTCAATTTCGGCGGGCGCGACCGAGAATCCTTTGTACTTGATCATCTCCTTGCGGCGATCGAGCACGTAGTAAAAAGCCTCGGCGTCGCGGCTCACGATGTCGCCAGACCAGTACCATCCGTCACGCAGAACTGCAGCTGTGGCTTGCGGTTCCTTCCAGTATCCCAGCATGAATTGCGGGCCGCGCATCACCAGCTCACCCGGTTGACCATGAGGGACTTCGTTACCATTCTCATTGAGCACGCGGCAATCGGTTTGAGCCAAAGGCTGACCAATTGATTCGGGGCGATAGAGGTCAGGGTCCAGGTAGCCCACATGTGTGACCGGAGAGGCTTCCGTCATACCGTAACCTTGGCAAACCAGAATTCCAGTAAGCGATGTGAAACGGCAGGCCAGTTCGGCAGCGAGCGGCGCAGCCCCGGATTTTACCCAGCGCAGGCGGTGATCCTTGGGGAATTGCTCCGCTTCAGCGGCCTGACATAACGCATTGAGAGCAGGGGGGACGGTCGGCATCATGGTGATGCGCTCTTCGCAAATCAGAGAAGTGACTTGGGAAACATTGAACCTGGGTATCAGCACTAGCGTCGCGCCCAGCGTGAGCGCCGGGTTGAGAACGACATTGAGGCCGTACACATGGTAGAGCGGAAGAAAGCACAGTGCCACCATGTCGTGATTCATCGCGGTCGCGTGCGGCCCGATGAACTGGAATACATTTGCCACAAGGTTGAAATGCGACAACATCACGCCTTTGGGCAAGCCGGTTGTACCGCTCGAGTAGGGAAGTGCGGCGAGGGTGTTATTCGATGGCCCAAGTGGTGTCGGCAAAGACGCGTCAGTTCGCTGGAGGAGGTTCGGGAACGGCTCGCTTCCTGAGGCTTGTTGCCTGATGCTGTAGACACGGCGGAGCGCTGGCAGGCCCGCAAGATTGATGCCCTCGAGGTTTGGCCCATCACTCACGAGCATTGCGGCGCCGGAATTGTCTAGCTGATACCGAACCTCGCGCTCACGATAGGTGGGATTCAGAAGAGTAGGAATGGCCCCGGCCAGCGTGGCGGCGTGATACGCGACGCAGAACTCCCAAGAGTTTGGCAGGAAAATAGCGATGACTTCACCGGGCCGCAGCCCTGCCGCAACAAAACCGCGCGCCGCTGCTTCTACCAGTTCGCCGTATTCGGCATAGGTAAGGCGACGACCGCATGATGTGTCCACGATCGCAGTCTTCGTGGGAAATCGGCGACAGCTATTGAGGATCAGATTGTGAACGAAGCGGTCGTGCGGATCGGCGTAGAGTTGAGTGCGGAGCATGCGGCTGTAGATTGTAGCGGAAACGTGATCGAAGGGGTTATCCGGCCAGTTTGCGGAGGAATTCCTGCTCGGTCATGCGATATTTAAAGGCTTTGCGGCCATCGATGAAAACCACGGGAACTTCGTCGGTGAACTGGCGGCGCAGGTCCTCATTTGAATCGACATCAATCTCTTGCCAGGTAAAACCGCCGCGACGGTGCAGCTTGGCCACGGTTTCTTTCACGATTTCGCAAAGATGGCAGCCCTTCCGCGAATAAACAACGACCTGCCGGAGTTCTGACATGGCGGCAGTGTAGCAGATGTTTAGTTGAGTTAAGTTCCGGGCAGGTGGTCCGGAGACCGGACCAGTTATCGCATACGCCGCCGGTACATTCGTGAATTCCGAGCCTTTCTCGACTGCAGCGTACAATGCCCAACATGTTAGACAGAAGGCCTCTGGCTGGCAAAAGCGTACTGGTTACCGGCGGGGCCAAGCGGTTCGGGAGAGCAATTGCGCTGAGGCTGGCCGAAGCGGGGGCTGACATTGCCATCACCTTTTTGGGTTCGGCGCGCGAAGCCCGCGAGACGGTCAGCGATCTGCGAAAGCTGGGTGTCCACGCCGCCTGCATTTCATGTGATGTCACTAACGAAAAGAGCGTGAAATTTGCCGTTCAGCAAACGGTCAAGAATTTTGGCGGCATTCACATCCTGGTAAACAATGCCGCGAATTACGAGACGGTTGAATTTGAAAAGCTGACGCTGCAGCAGTGGGATGCGATTTTCGCTACCAATACGCGGGGACCATTTCTGGTTTCACGCGAGGCTCTGAAGCATTTGCGGGAGCGCAAGGGAAAGATTATCAACATGGGTTCGCTGGGCGGCATACAGCCCTGGACCACCCACGCTCATTACTGTTCTTCAAAAGCCGCACTGCACATGCTGACTAAGGTGATGGCCAAGGCTCTGGCGCCCGAGATCGCCGTGAATTGCGTGGCTCCCGGGATGATTGATCTCGGCGAGAGAGCCGCAGCCGCTTTTATGAAGCGCATGGCCAAGCAGACGCCGATGCGGCGGAACGGGGCTGCGGACGACATCTCAGCCGCGGTTTTGTTTTTTGCGACCGCTCCTCATTTCATCACGGGGCAGATCCTAACCGTGGATGGTGGCCTGAGCCTCTAGACCAATTCACTCAGCAGTGGTGGGATCAATGATGGATTTGACTTCCGAGATGCGGTTTGCGGGAAATCCGCCCTGGCTGGCGTGCTCGCGGATGAGCGTCTCGTTAGGAGCGTTGTAGATGCAGTAAATCTTGTCGTTGGTCACGTAGCTGTGCACCCATTGGATTTCCGGTCCCAGATTGCGCAGCACTCCGCAGGATTTCTGCGATAAGGCTTGGAGCTGCTGCGGCGTCAATTTTCCGGCTCCCGGCAGTTCTCGTTCGATCACGAATTTCGGCATGAAGCCCTCCTCGCATGAATTGTGTCACAGTTTGCAGGTTTGTCCCAGGTCAGCTCGCAAAGTGTGTTCGTGGGACCCTTCGGCTTCGCTCCGGGCAGGCTCTGGGCCACCGGCCCGAAAAAATTCAAACCACAGAGGCCACGGGGGAACACAGAGCGTGAGCGCGATTCTAGTGAACCCGCCAAAGCAGTTTGTGGGGAACCTACAGTTTGCGATATGGTGCAAGTCTCGGCGATGCTACGCATACTGGCACAGTCGCTCGTGATCTGTTCATTCATAGCAGGCCCGCTGGCGCTTGCGCAGGGACGTCCGGAAGATGGCGCGACTGAATTTGAAGTCTGGACGGGTGGGGGGCAGTCGGTTCCAGGGGGGACTTCGCACACAAACGTGTGGAACGCGGGCGTTCGCTATGGCTGGATTTTGACTCGCCCTCACGGGCCAGCATTTCTAAAAGGACGTTTTGAGTATGTGCTGGACGCCACTCCAGCGTTTGTCGTTTGGCAAAGGTACAACACAGCGGTTGGAGGTGGTTTCAGCCCCCTAGGATTGAAATGGGATTTCGCGACACGCGGGCGGTTCGCACCTTATCTGGAACTGAATGGCGGAACGCTGTTCACGAATAAAGATGTGCCCGTGGGTACATCCGACGTCAATTTCACTTCCGCGGCTGCATTCGGAGTTCACATCCTGGGCAACAAATATGCCTGGACCGTGGAAGCGCGTTACATGCACATCTCCAATGCTGGGCTCAGCAATCCGAATCCCGGCGTTAATACCGTGCAGGTGCGAATCGGGGTGGGAAGATTTTGGCGTCATTGATATGAAAAATGCTGCATGGCATTGCAATGCATGACTGCCAATACAGTAATTACTGTATTTATACGCCTTCGTTCGTAAGGCATTCTTGCATTGCGATCCCATGCATGTTCAGGGAAGTTTCCAAGGCGGCAGCTAATCCCTTCCCGGTTTCGACCCTTGTTTTGTGCCTGGGGAAATTGAAAAAGTAGATGAGCAAGATCAACATCCTTATCGTTGATGATCACGCGTTCGTGCGCCGGACATTGCGATCGCTTATCGAATCGCATCAAGGCTGGCGTGTTTGTGGGGAAGCGGCGGATGGGGTCGAGGCGGTGCAAAAGACCAGAGAGCTGCGGCCCGACCTCGTGCTCATGGATATCTCCATGCCGCGCATGGATGGGGTGCAGGCGACACAAGTTATCCGCAAAGAAGTACCAGGATCGGAAGTCATTATTGTCAGTCAGAATGAGCCGGTAGCAGTGTCGCGAGAAATTTCGCAGTTGGATATCGTCGGCTATGTAACAAAAGGTAATGTTGCACGTGAATTAGTGCCGCTGATCGAAAAAGCGGGTTACCAAACTCCCACGGGTACGCCCAATGTGAGCGCGGCCACACAGGGGATTAGCAAATTTGCCGAAACCGCGGCCCATGAGTCCGGGGCGTTTTCAAAACCAGCCTTGGAATGGCTGGTGGGTGGTGGTGAAATGGCGGGGCTGGTTCGCGCCAAAGATTGGTCCCGTACACCGCTGGGTCCGATTGAACAATGGCCGCAAAGTTTGAAGACTTCAGTCAGCATCTGCCTGGCTTCCCGATTTCCCATCGTGATGTACTGGGGACCGGAGTACGTGGTTCTTTACAACGACGCTTACAGCTCCATTCTTGGCAGCAAGCATCCTTGGGCTCTCGGGCAATGCTGCCGCGATTGTTGGGCGGAAATCTGGGACACCATTGGCCCGATGCTCGATGGGGTGGTGAATTCGGCCCAAGCCACCTGGTCGGATGATTTCCTGCTCATGCTGCAACGGCATGGATATGCGGAAGAGTGTTATTTCTCGTTTTCCTTCAGCCCGATCCGCATAGAAACCGGCGCGGTTGGTGGCGTTTTCACTGCGGTCATGGAGACCACAGAGAAAGTCATTGGGGAACGCCGGTTGCAGATTCTGCGCGATTTGGCAGCGAGAGCCGTGGATGCCCAATCTGAACAGGACGCATGTCAAATAGCTGCAGAAGTGCTCGGACACAGCCTGCATGACATCCCGTTTTCAGTCTTGTGCCAGGTTGGAGCAGGCAAGCAAATTGAAGTACTATGCACAGCCGGGATTGATTCTCAAAACATTCTTTGCAGATCGTTGCGGGATCCCGGGTCAGCACTGCACAAGCAGGTGCTGCAGACGGCGTATTCAAATGAAATCTACGAACTCGATGGCGCGGAGGGGTTCGCCAAAGAGCTCCCACACGGCCCCTGGCAGACCGCGCCTCGGACTCTGCTGCTGTTGCCGATTGCCGATCGGGGAGAATCGCGGGGCTCCAGCATATTGCTCGCAGCTGTAAGTCCTCACAAAAAGCCGGATGACAGCTATCGCACATTCTTCCAGTTGGTTGCACATCAGATTGGAACCAATATCGCGGACGCGCGTTCTCACGACGAAGAACGCAGGCGAGCGGAAGCACTAGCCGAACTCGATCGCGCCAAGACGCTGTTCTTCAGCAACGTCAGCCACGAATTCCGGACGCCTCTGACCCTGATGCTGGGACCTTTGGAAGATATGTTGGCGGTCGGGAATCGGCTTTCGAACGAGCAGCGCGAGAAGCTAAAGCTTGCCCATCGGAACTCTTTGCGGTTGCTCAAGCTGGTGAACACGCTATTGGATTTCTCGCGTATCGAAGCTGGACGCATTCAGGCGTGTTACCAACCTACCGAGCTGTCTAGCTTTACGGCGGAACTTGCCGGTATGTTTCACTCGGCAACGGATCGCGCCGGCCTGAAGCTCATCATTGATTGTGCGCAGATTGGCGATCCTGTCTACGTGGATCGCGAAATGTGGGAAAAGATCGTTTTCAACCTTCTCTCGAATGCGTTCAAATTTACGTTCCAAGGTGAAATCGCAGTTTCACTGCGAGCCGTAAACGGCAGGGCGGAACTGACGGTGCGCGACACTGGAACGGGGATTCCTGCGCAGGATGTGCCGCGTTTGTTCGAACGTTTCTATCGCGTGAAGAATGCTCGCGGGCGAACCTTCGAGGGATCGGGCATCGGACTTTCCCTGGTTCAGGAGCTCGTGAGATTACACGGGGGTACGGTAAGAGTCGAAAGCAAAGAAAATGAGGGCAGCACTTTTATCGTTGCGGTTCCGTTCGGGAAGGACCACCTTCCGTCCGAACGCGTTATGCCCGCGCAAAGTTCGGAATTCGGCGCAGTTGGTAGCAAAGCCTATGTGCAGGAAGCTCTGCGTTGGTTGCCGGGCGCCGAGACGGCGACGGATGATGTTGATCTCACGTCCCTGCTCCCTTCACCAGAACCGGTTTTCGCACCAGGTGGCTCATCGGGAACGCGTCCCTATGTCTTGCTTGCCGATGACAACGCCGATATGCGCGAGTACGTGCAGCGACTCCTACGGCAAAGCTATGAGGTACACACGGTCGCGAATGGGGAAGCAGCCGTAAGCAGCGCACGGGAGCGCCGCCCTGACCTGATTGTTGCGGACATCATGATGCCGAAGTTGGACGGCTTCGGCTTGGTTCAGGCGGTGCGGCAAGATGGAGCTTTAAGAGATGTGCCGGTCATGCTGCTTTCCGCGAGGGCAGGGGACGAAGCGCGAGTAGAGGGCCTGGACGCGGGCGCCGATGATTATCTGGTAAAACCTTTCTCCGCTCGCGAACTGCTGGCGCGTGTGCGGTCGCATCTCACCATGGCGCGCATGCGGTCGGAACGCACCGAAGTGGAACGTCGGTTGCGGATGGATTCCGAACTACTGGCTTCGATTGTGGCGTCATCTGACGATGCCATTGTCAGCAAGAACCTCGATGGCGTTATCACCAGCTGGAATAAAAGCGCGGAGCGGATATTCGGCTACAGCGCAAAGGAAGCCATAGGCCAGCACATCACCCTGATTATTCCTGAGGCTCGACGGGATGAGGAGAATGACATTCTTGCTCGACTCCGTCGGGGTGAGCGCATCGATCACTTCGATACGGTTCGGCGGCGCAAAGACGGTACGCTGCTGGATGTTTCGCTGACGATTTCTCCGCTTAGGGATTCGACCGGTAGAATCGTGGGAGCTTCCAAGGTCGCGCGCGATATTAGCTTGCAAAAGCGGGTTGATCAAGCGCTTAGAGAAAGCGAGGAAAACTACCGGAAGCTTGCCGAGGAGCTTGAGGCCCAGGTAAGAGCTCGCACCAGAGAACTAGAACAGCGGAATGCCGAAGTCCTCACCCAGTCTGAGCAACTTCGTGAGCTTTCCTGGCAGATGTTGCAGATCCAGGAACAGGAACGCCGGCACATCGCGCGCGAACTCCACGACAGCGCTGGGCAGACGTTGACGGTGCTTGGTATGAATTTGTCGATGCTGGTACAAAACTCAGCTCGGGAGGCTCCGGGAATAGCTAACGAGGCGGAGAAGATTCAAGAGCTAGTACAGCAACTTCACCGCGAGATCCGCACGGCCTCGTATCTGCTGCACCCTCCGCTGCTGGATGAAAGCGGGCTGTCGTCCGCGCTCCGCTGGTATGTCGAGGGTCTGATCGAGCGTAGCGGACTGGCTATAAATCTCGACATCTCCAAAGATTTTGGGAGAATGCCCAGTGAAATGGAGTTGATGATTTTCCGGCTGGTGCAAGAATGCCTCACCAACATCCATCGACATTCCGGCAGTAACACGGCTTTCATCCGGATTTCTCGCGATGCGGAGGCGATTAGTGTTGAAATCGAGGATGAAGGCAAAGGGCTTTCATCGGAAAAACTAGCGGCGATCCAATCCGGCGGTTCCGGCGTCGGGATTCGTGGGATGCGAGAACGCCTGCGACAGTTCCATGGGCAATTGAACATCGACTCAGATCGCTCTGGGACGCGGATCCGTGTGACGATTCCGGTTCCGAAAACTGCTCGACACAACGGAGTAGAACCTCTTCAAGCCGCGGTGTAGCAACTCCAGTCGATACGAAATAAGCCTCTGTTTTCTCCTGCCCTCTGCGGTTGAAAACCCATAACCACAGAGGACGCAGAGGGGCACAGAGCAACGCTTCGATCTTCTCGGAGTTCTTCGTCTCCTCTCCTGTTGAAAACCCATAACAACAGGGGACGCCCAGGGGCACAGAGCGCGCCTCTTGCCAGCGCGGGATAAGGTTTTGAGTGATGGCGAACGTTGCGTACCCAGGTTAGCTCGCAAAAACGCTCGCGAACCTGGGGCACCGTCCGGGCCAAAACTATTCATAGCGGAGCGCTGTCACCGGGCTAACCCTTGTCGCTCGTCGCGCCGGCACATAACAGGCAAGCAACGCCACGGCTCCGAGCACGAGGGCAACAGCGCCGAACGTGAGCGGATCATGCGTGCTGATCCCGAACAAAAGGCTGGCCACAAACTGCAAAAGTGCTAAACCCGCGATTACGCCGATGACTATGCCGACTGCAGCGAGGCGGAAACCTTGGCCGACAACCCAACGCAATACTTCTGCAGGAGTTGCTCCCAAAGCCATCCGCACTCCAATCTCGCGGGTCTGCTGATTGACTGAATACGAGAGCACGCCATACACACCAATGCCGGCCAAGACGAGCGCCAAAGCGCCAAATAATGTAAGCAAGACAGCGGCAATCCGCGGAGCCCAGAGTGCCTGGTCTAAGACTTCTGCAATGGTCTGAACGTTGGTGATGGCGAGATTGCGATCGAGGGACTGGATTTGGGCGCGCACCCCGGGAATGGCCGGGCCAGGATCTCCCGACGTGCGCACCTGGAGAGTTGCCTGGGGAGAGTAATCCTGAGTAATAGGTAAATAAACTAATGGCTGGGGATCTTCGCCGATCTGTCCAATGACCGTATTGCCAACGACCCCGACGACTTCAAGCAGTTGCGGATCGCCGAAAAAGTGGAAGCGCTTTCCGAGCGCATCCTGATCGGGCCAGAAATGACGCGCCATAGCTTCAGTGATAACTGCAACCGGTGGAGTATCTTTCTTGTCGAAATCATTAAGCAAGCGGCCCTGCCTCAGGGGAATTCTGAGAGTGTCGAAATAATCGGGGGACACATCATTCAGAATCGTCAAAGTGCCGCGATAGCCTGAGGTTTCGTCTTTACCTTCTGGAAAAACGGTGCGTCTCAAACCTCCGCCGATGGGTGGGTTGGAAGAGATGGCTGCCGATTGAACCGTCGGTGATGCCATCGCATGCTGTACCGCGTCGCGGAAAAACTGCTGTCCATGGGCTTCGTCGTAATGCAGGGCGCCGAGATCGAAAGCCATGGAGAAAAGGCGTTTTGATTCAAACCCGAGATCAGTCTTTTCCGCATTCTGCATGCTGCGGATGAACAACCCCGCGCCGACCAGAGTAATTAGCGCCAGCGCCACCTCCGAGATCACGAGGATGCTGCGCAGTGTGCCGCGGCTCCAGGTGGCACTGCCGCTACGGCCACCGGCATTCAAGGTATTTGCAAGGTTGGTTCTTGAAGCCTTGATTGCTGGAGCAAGGCCAAAGATGATTCCGGTGAGCAGGGCGAGTGCAAATGTAAACAGCAGAACGTGGGAATCGAGCGCAAGATCCAGATCGTTTTCCCGGATAAAAGGTGGCCGGTAGGCCCACAGCAATCGCTCGCCGGCATAAGCAACTGCCAGTCCGGCAACGCCTCCAATAAGAGATAACCCGACGCTCTCAGTCAGAAGCTGGCGAATCAGGCGCAAGCGGCCAGCGCCGACCGCAGCTCGTATGCTGATTTCCCTTTCACGCCTCGCGCCACGAGCGAGCAGCAGATTAGCCAGGTTCACACACGCGATCAACAGGATCAGGCTGACGACCCCTATCATCAGAGCTCCGGCAAGCACAAACTGGTCGTGCTGATTGATTCCGACGGTGGCATCAGAGAGTTGGGAGACCGCAATCGTACGTCCCGCGTTGTCTTTCGGGTACTCGCGCTCAAGTTGCAATGCCAGGGTTTTCAGCGAAGCTTCGGCCTCTCCGCGACTCACGCCAGGTTTGAGACGCGCGACGGTGATGATGTTTAAGAAGCGCCGCTCGCGAAAATTGTCCTTCGCAAAACCTGTGAGCACCTGACCGAACATGCTGATCGGCATCCAGATCTGGTCAGCCGGGCCGATGGTGAATGTGCCTTTAAATCCGGCCGGAGCAACTCCGACCACGGTAAACGGGGTTGCATTGAGGGTCAGGGTTTTGCCGATGAGGTTTGGATCCGAACCGAGCTTGGTGGTCCACAGACTGTGGCTGATAACGATGAGGTTGTTGCCACCTGGCTTGGTATCTTCGCCGGGAAGAAAGAAGCGTCCGAGTGCGGGTTTCAGGCCCAGGATGTCGAAATAGTTTGCGTTGACCAGTTGTCCCGCGACTTGGCGCGGCTCTGCCTCGCTGCTCCATGTAAGTGCAGCGAAGGAAATACAGGCCAGGCCACTGAGGACCTGGTTCTGGCGTTGGTAATCTTCGCAGTTCGCATATGACATGCCCAGCTTGGTGGCATTGGCTTGCGTCACCAACGTTTTGCTATCCACGGTGTCCAGTTCAACCAGACGGGAGATGTCCCGCACTGGAAGGGGATTAAGAAGGATGGAGTTCACGACCGTGAAGATTGTCGTATTCGCGCCGATACCCAGAGCCAATGAGAGGACGCATACCAGAGCGAAGCCTGGGCTTTTGCGGAGGGAACGCAGTCCAAAGCGGATGTCCTGACTGAAACTGTCCATTTTCATAGCCGCACCGATTCGGGAATTCTACTCCTTAGACGTAGCTCGGCCTGGTATGGCCTTGCGTTCGGCTTGTCCCAGTTCAGTTGGCGACAGTCGGGCTGCGCCCGACCGGACAGCCGAGGGCGGCTGTCCCTACGTGTTTCGTGCCAAAGTTTTGCGAGAGAAGCAGGTCCCTCGACTCGGCGCGACAGCGTCGCGCAGGCCTCGCTCGGGATGACAGAGCAAGCGGGCTGCGGGCTCAGACGCCGCGCAAAACGCCTCAACTTACGATAGACCAACGACTTAGGAAACGACTTCACAGTACCAAAGTTACTCGCGCGGTAACGCCGCTCCGTTGACAATTTATGTCAACGCGAATCGTGCCACAGACCCTCCCTCAACTGGTGGCGATGCGCGGAAACCAAGCTGGTAATTCCTGTCGGCTGAAGGGGAGAGCTAGGTATGTCTCAACGGCTGGGTGATCTTCTCGTCAAGGAGAAGATCATTACCCCAGAGCAGTTGGAGCAAGCGGTAAAAACCCAGAAGGAAGGCAACCTCCGTCTCGGTGCCGCCCTGGTAAAACTCGGCTTCCTCACGGATGAGGACGTCACCAATTTCCTTTCGCGGCAGTACGGCGTTCCGGCGATCAATCTTTCCTATTTTGAAATCGATCCTGCCGTCGTGAAGCTGATCCCCTACGAAACCGCCAAGCGTTATCAGATTCTGCCGCTCAGTCGGGTGGGCGCTTCGCTCACCATCGCCATGGTTGATCCGACGAACGTGTTCGCCATGGACGACATCAAGTTCATGACGGGTTTCAATATCGAGCCGGTGGTCGCATCCGAAAGCTCGATTCTCGAAGGCATCGACAAGGCCTACGGCACGACCAAAGAGGAAGAAAACCTCGAGACGGTCATGATGTCGATGTCGGAGATGGATGAGAACGACGTCGAACTTCAGTCAGAACAGCAAGAAATGGGACTGGCGGAC
>Ga0335077_10006206_pt1 | contig 14751 bp, 12 predicted proteins | sample Lox_Sample_31_FD_207151 | JGI IMG/M metagenome (GOLD analysis project Ga0335077, IMG submission 207151) | Soil microbial communities from Loxahatchee National Wildlife Refuge, Florida, United States - Lox_Sample_3.1 | ecosystem: Environmental > Terrestrial > Soil > Wetlands | place: USA... | reverse complement strand
CGCAGAGGTACAATCGCGCACGGCCTGGCCAGGAGCGCGCCATCCATGAAACGCATTGCCAGTGTTGCAGCTGTCGCCGTTATCATTGTGTTCGTGTTGGCCGCCGGGTCCAACGGCGGGGGCCAAGCCGTGCCCAAGGCGGCGACGCCCGATTACTCGATCGAAGCGATTCGCTACGCGACCGCAGAAGATGAAGTGGCCGGGCTGGTGATGGGCGCGCCGAAAGGCGAAAAAATCAACATCGCCATGGTGGTGTGGCTCGTGCGCGGCGGCGGGCACAACATACTTTTCGACAGCGGCTACCACCGCGATACCTTCCTCAAATATTTTCCAGCCACCGGGTACATTCGTCCTGACGAAGCGGTCAAACTCGCGGGCGTGCAACCGGGAGAGATCACCGATATCGTCATCAGCCACGCGCATTGGGACCATCTCGGCGGAATTGATCTTTTCCCGAAAGCCAAGGTGTGGATTCAAAAGGAGGAGTATCGCTACTACACCGGGGACGCGTGGCAGCCGGGCGGCAATCACGGCGGCATTGATCCGGAGGATGTGCAGGCGCTGGTGCGCGTCAACACGGATGGCCGGCTGCATCTTGTGGATGGCGACAACGTGGAGATTTTTCCCGGGATTCGCGCGTACACGGGCGGGCATCACACGTACGCCGCGCAGTACCTTCGCGTGGAAGGGAATCCCACGTTCGTGCTGGCTTCCGACAATTGCTATCTCTACCGCAACCTGGCGGAGCACAAGGCCAGCGCTACGTTCAGCGATAATTTCTGGCCCGCCAACATCAAGAATCAGGAGCGCATGATTCAGCTGGCGGGCGGGAATCCGGACCACGTGATTCCCGGGCACGACGCGGCGCAATTCGAGAAATTTACGACCAGCGCGAACGGGCGCATCGCGAAAATCAAATAGCGGGCTGGCCGGCGCCTTTTCAGCTCAGTTTTTTCGCGTTTTGCCCGGCGACCTTTTTCCACATGCATTCACACTTTTGCACAGAATTTTTCTGAGATTTACGTTGACGCGAAAACGCGGACCCTTTATCTTCACGCCAGATTGAACCGGAAGCAAAGACTTAACGGTTCAGTTCAGACTTCGCGATTTCCTAAACGTTGTCGCGATTCTGAACGGAACCGGGAAGTTGGAAGACTTCCCGAAGCAGCGCGGAGTTCGCAAGCGCCTCACGGTGAGTGTGGCTGCGCGTGGACGCGGGAAGCTCTGAGCGAGCGGGTTGCGGCGCGGAGTTGCGATCGCCTAACGGTGGTGGCAGCGCTCGCTGCGAACTGCAACTCAGAGGCTTGGCGGTTCGGCCTGGAGTTCGCGAGGGCTTCACGGCTTTCGTGACCGACAGGCTGAATCGAGAAGCTCGTGGGCGTCGCGGTTCGGCGCCAAGCTCGTTGCGGCTTAACGGCTGCGGCGGCAGGGTGACGGATGCGATAGCTCGTAGGCGGTACGCCTCAGTTTGGCGGACGCGATACGCCGTAAGGCTGTTGAGTCGCCGGATTGACCCGGAAGCCTGAAACTTTACGGCTCGATTTAGAGGGCGCAACGTGCTTCACGGCATGTTGCGCCCTCAACCTTTTTGCGGGCGTATTGCGCCGCGTGCTTGCGCAAAGATCACTTGCCTAAAACGAACTTCAGCGGGCCTGTGGAAACAATTCATGGCTGGCCGTCACGTTTCGCGCAGCTGGACTGCGGCCAATGTTTCGTTTTTCCCTTTTTCGGTGCCGGCCTATTACTCTTTATTACCGCCTACTCTCGATTCACTACTCACTTCATTTGCTCGCTGGCGAACTTTGGTGTAACCTCTCCCTACTATGCAAATCGGACAACGACTCAAAACCCTCCGGGAAGAAAAGAAGTTCAGCCAAGGCGACATCGAGAAGGCCACCGGCCTGCTGCGCTGCTACGTGTCGCGCGTCGAGAACGGGCACACCGTGCCGACCGTCGAGACACTGGAGAAGTGGGCGCGCGCCCTCGACATGCCGCTGTACAAAGTGATGTACGAAGGCGACGAGCCGCCCAAGCCGCGCAAGCTGGTGAGTGAAGAGGACAACAAGGGTCTGTGGGGCTACACGAAAAAAGAAGCGGCGGAACTGAGCCAACTGCAGCGCAACTTGGCGAAGATGGACTCGAAGCAGCGCACGCTGCTGCTGGGCTTTGCCGCGCGGTTGGCGCGCGCCGCCGCGAAATCCTGATCGCGGCATGACAGCGGTCGAAGGTCATCCAGGCGTATTTCTTGTAGGGGCGGGCTTCAGACCGTCCCTCTCTTTTTTGCCGAGTCGCATAGCCTTTTCGCATTGCGCCGTGCAGACCCCTCCTTTCGCGCGCAAGCAAAACGAAATTGTGCCGTTCCGAGGGTGAATTTTAATCACGAGGCTAGTTTTTCTCCCTGCACACAAGATTTCTTTCTGCATGCGAACAGCGACTGAAAGGATTGTCCACTCGCAAACGTCAAGTCTCCAGAGAGGCCAGCACGCTGGAGGACGCCCTGGAAGCGACCTCATGCGAGAAAGCAACCTGGAAGCGCCGCTGGGCTGGAGTAGCCGGGCTGTGCGGGGCGTTGCTATTTTTTGCGGGTGACATGCTTTTTTACGGCCACTGGGGTTCCGGCGCGGGCTTTCACGACGGCATGCTCGCAACCGTGCGCAACGCCTCGCTGGAGCGGATCTTTGCGGGAGGGTTGGTCGGCCCGTTCGCGGCGTGTTTGTGCATGGTGGGCTTCTGGCACGTCTACCTGAACGTGCGCCCGTCACCCATGGCTCTCGGCCAAGCGCTGGGCCGCACGATGCTGGTGCTGTTCGCGGTGTTGATGGTCTTTGGCAGCGCGGGGCATGCGCTGTGGACCACGCGCGGGCTGGCGCTGAAGTTTTGCTACGCCAGCGACGATGTGGGCTGCCGCGCGCTGCTGCCAGCAATCAACTCTTATTGGAGCGTTGCCTATAACCTAGGCGCCATCCCCGGGTACGGCGCCGTGCTGGTTCTCCTTTCCCCGCTCGCCGACAAAGTCCCTGCCCCACTCGGCGCGGTCTTGGTGGGCGGCGTCACGAACCTTTCCATCGCGCTGTTCTTCCTAGTTTCGGCGATAACGACGTGGCGGCGCGCCGGTGCGCCGGAGGCGACCTCGTGACCCCGCTCCCAGGGCTCCCGTGGCGTTTGTTCCGCGCGGCCAATCGGGCTAAAATGATGGATTCGAGCTGCGCCCATGGCCTCCCCGTTTAACATTATTCCCAACGCGCCCCTGGCAGTGCCGCCGCCCAACGCACATCCGCGGCCGGAGTGGCTGCGCGTGAAGTTTTTTGGGGGGGAGCGCTACCAGGACCTGAAGCGCATCATGCGCACGCTGGAGCTGCACACGGTGTGCGAGAGCGCGCGCTGCCCGAACATGGGCGAGTGCTGGGACCACGGCACGGCGACGTTCATGATCCTTGGCGATATTTGCACGCGGGCGTGCGGATTCTGCGCGGTGCCGAGCGGCAGGCCCGCCGGCCCTCCGGATGAAGAGGAGCCGCTGCGCGTGGCGGAAGCGGTCGCGCGGATGGGGTTGCACTACGCGGTGGTGACCAGCGTGAATCGCGACGACCAGCCCGACGGCGGCGCGCGCATTTTTGCACGCACGATCGAAGAGATTCGGCGGCGCGTGCCGGGCTGCAAGGTGGAAGTGTTGATTCCCGACTTTCGCGGCAATTGGGACGCGCTGAACACGGTGCTGGCGACCAAGCCGGAGGTGCTGAATCACAATACGGAAACGGTGCCGCGGCTTTACCGGCAGGTGCGCAAGGGCGCGCTATATGAAAGGTCGCTGGAGTTGCTGCGCCGCGCGAAAGAAACGCACCCCGATGTGCCCACAAAAACGGGCTTGATGCTCGGCCTCGGCGAAGAAAAGGACGAAGTGCTGGCCACGCTGCAGGATCTGGCGGCGCAGGATACGGACCTTCTGACGCTCGGGCAATATCTACAACCTACACGCGAGCATCTGCCGGTCGTGCGCTACGTGCATCCCGACGAATTCGCGGAGTTCAAGATTCTCGGCGAAGCCATGGGCTTCAAACACGTTGAAGCGGGCCCGCTGGTACGCTCGTCGTATCACGCCTTCGAGCAAACCGAATCGGCCAACAAGTAGCAGTGCACCTTACTTTGGCGCGGCGGTGGACCAGTCGGTGAAGGGCACGGCGCGCCCGCCGCGAACCACCGTGGGAATCACGTGGTCGAAGCCCTTGTGATCCTTCGGCCCGTAATCGAGCTTCAATTGCGGACCAAGCCCCATGTCGAAGTCATGGATGGACTCGATGCCGCGAATCAAGCCTTCACGGGTCAGCTCTTTGCCGGCGTGCTTCAAGCCCTCGACCAGCGCCATGCCATCCACAAATCCTTCCAGGCTGACGAAGTTGGGCTGCTCGCTGGGGAAATACTTCGTCAGCGCGCGTCGGTATAACTGGACGGACTTGAAATCGGTCATGTAATACGGCGGAACCACCTGCGTGATGACCACGCCTTCGGCGTCGGTGCCCGCCTCGGAGATGAGTTCGTCGGTGCCGACGAAAGACACCGTGAGAAAGAGTGGCTTCCAATCTTTGGCGTGCGCTTGCTTCAGGACCGGCGCAACCGTGTTGGCCGGGCCCACCACGACCACCGCTTCAGGATTCGCGGCGCGCACGGTGTCAATCGCGCTGCTCGACTGCGCGGTCTGACGCTGATAGGAAGCGGCAGCGACGGGGCTGGCGCCGTGCTCTCGCAACCCGGCTTTCACGCCTTCCAGCACCGCAGCGCCAAACGCGTCATCGGGATAGATGACGCCGATTTTCTTGTAGCCCAGCGTCTTCCAGAGGCCATCCACCTGCTCGCGCGTTTCGTCGAAGTAGGAGGCACGCACGTTGACAACCCAGTGGCGCAGCGGCGTGTAGAGCGTTTGCGCGCCGGTAAAGAGGCCCACCAGCGGGATCTTGTTGCTTTCCGCCAGCGGCACGTACTTCACCGCCGTGGGCGTGCCCACGAAAAAGCCCAGCGCAAAGACTTTTTCGCTCATCAGATGGTCGAAGCAGGCTTGGGTCTTCGCGGGGTCGTAGGAATCGTCGACGGAGACGAGTTTGAGCTTGCGGCCGTTGACCCCGCCTTCGTCATTGGTCAGGTTGAAGTATGCTTTGGCGCCGGTGACGGTTTGCTGGCCCAGGAAATGCGACGGGCCTTCCAGCGCGGAGCACGAGCCGATGAGAATTTCGTTTTCCGTTACGCCGGGAGTTTGCGCGCGGATGGCCGCGGGCGTAGCAAGCAACAGAAGCAGGGCCACCGGGGCGCAAACGAGGGCCGGGCGAAGCGCGGACCCCAAGGTCCACTTCACAAATCGAGCGTTCATTTTTCTCTCTCCGAACAGAGGGAAGCTGAAATTTGTTGTGCGCTCCGATTTTCCGGAAGCGCGCAACACTCCGTACACTGTCGCGTGAGGCCGTCGGCGGTGCCGGGCATGACGGCTCGCGCGATTGCTGGATATGTTTCTACAGTAGCGCCACAGCAAAAGAAGTCAACGCGCGCGCGGCGCAGAGCTACCGATAGGTAAGCATGTCAGCCCAGAGCCCGGCGTTACCAACCTAAGCTGGCAGACTTGGAGATGTCCGGCTTCGACTACTTCCAGCAGGCAGTCCTGAAAGCGTAAATCACGATTTACTTTCTACATTAACTTAGGTTAACCTTTGGGCTCCAGCTCACAGTTGTGAGAGTTGCTGGCAATTTGGGAGCCCCATGCGGCGCGTCATTTTCCCCGGTCTTGCCTTAGTTTGTGCCGTGGTTCTTTTCCCAAGCAGACTTTTACCGCAAGGGGAAACCACAAGCGCCATCAACGGCCAAGTCACCGACGCCAGCAACGCAGCCGTTCCAGCCGCGAACGTGACCATCACCAATCGCGAGACGGGGCTGCGACGCTTTGTCAAAACGGATGAGGAGGGCCGGTTCAATTTCCCGCAGCTTAACCCGGGCACCTACTCGGTAAGGGTTGAGGCGGACGGTTTTGACCCGCAACAGAACGACAACGTATTTTCGGGGCTGGGACAGAAGCAGACGGTCAATTTCACGCTGAGAGTGGCACAAGCCAACGAGACCGTGGAAGTAAGCGGTGCGCCTCCCCTCATCAACCCGGGAAACGCGAATACCTCCACGAATCTGAATGCGCCGGCATTGGAGAATCTGCCCAACCCAGGCGGTGACCTCACTTATCCGTTGCAGTTTGCACCCGGCGCGCTCATCAATACGGCGGGTAGCGGGAATGATTTCGTCGGGGGAACGAACGGGTTTGGGAACGTGGAGTTCAACGGGCTTCCGGCACTCTCCAATGGGTACATCGTGGACGGACTCGAGACGAACGATCCGCTGACCAACCTGAACAGCGGCCTGTCAACCAATCTCGTGCTCGGTCTGAACTCGATTTCCGAAGTAACCGTTAACACGCTCTCTTACTCCGTGGACCAAGGAAGATACGGGGCATCGCAAGTCAACTACGTCACGAAATCCGGAACGAACCAGTTTCACGGGAATCTTTACGAGCTTTGGAATGGGTCGATTCTGAATGCGGCGGATTATTTTACAAACGCGACGCCGGGAAGTCACAAGCCGCGATCCACCGTGAACCATTTTGGGGGCAGCCTGGGCGGGCCGATGGTTCAGAACAAACTGTTCTTCTTCTTTGACAGCGAATGGGTGCGGATCGCGCTACCGATTGTCACGCCCACGACGGTGCCGACGGTCGCGTTCCAGAACTATGTGATTCAAGAGCTTTCGCTGGGCGGCAAGGACTCGGTGACCGGAGCGACGTATCCCGCCGCGCCACAGATGGTGCCGTTCTACCAGAAAATGTTCGCGCTTTATGGGAACACCAACGGTGCGCCGCTCGCGGCATTGGGCTGTCCCTTGAACGCGGACGGCAGCCCGGCGACGGGGAGTCCACCAAACGGAAACGGCTGCGCCAACAGGCAGAGCGTTTCGCATTCGAGCGACGATCATGAACAGGTGCAGACGGCACGCATCGACTGGAATATCAATTCCACGAACACCGCCTGGTTCCGCTTTCAAGCTGATACCGGCGTGCAAGCCGCCTATACGGACCCGATCAATCCGCTCTTCGACGCGGTTTCTCCGCAGCCGCTGTATTCCTTCGCGGCGGGATATACGCGCGTTTTTTCCCAGAACCTCGTCAATTATTTCAATCCGGGATTCTCGTGGTATTCGAGCCTGTTTGCGCCAAACGATTTTCAGAAAACGCTCGCCGCATTTCCCATTGTGTTGCAGGGCACCGGCGGGACGAACACACCCTTTACGACCGTTGGCGGGCTGGACAACATTTGGCTCCAGGGTCGCAGGGCCTCCCGCTTCTTCATCAATGACAATCTGGCTTGGAACCACGGGGCTCATGAATTCCGCGTCGGAACCAACACGAGAGTCTTCCGATTGAACGACTTCGATTTTGGCCAGGGCACCGTTCCCACCGTGACCTATACGACGTTGCCGGAATTCAGTTACGGCGTGGCATCGACGGCCAGCGAGACGTTTCCGCTCGCCGCGAACGCGCCCTTCAACTACTTGAATCTTGATCTGTACGCGCAAGACACCTGGAAGCTTGCTCCGAAACTGACGTGGACCATCGGGCTTCGCGACACGTTCAATGCAAATCCGCTGAGCCCACATGATGAAATTGCGCGGCTCCGTGCGTCGTTCGCTTCAATTGCACATGACGTGAATCAGCCGCTTAGCGCCGCGATTCAGCCTGGACTTGGCAAAATCTTTGCTTCCACGCCACTCGCGATTTGGCAGCCAAGAACCGCGGTCGCGTGGCAGTTTGCGGCGAATTCCGTGCTGCGGACGGGTTTCGGCGTGTTCAGCGACATTTTGCCGGGCGATGTAGCCGATCTTGTGGGCACTAATCCGCCGTACGCGCGCACATTTCAAGGCGGACTGCTCGGCACCGCTGGCGGCACCGCGATCGCGCCCGGGGTGCCTAATAGCGCCGTGGATGCCACCGAAGCAGCAAACCAGGCGTTCGAAGTGGGCTTTGCTCAGGGCCAGCTTTCGTGCGCGTCTCCGCAGGCCAATCCCAGTGCGTGCCTGCCGCCCGTGGCGATTACCGCCGTGCCGGATGGCAAACTCCACGCGCCGTATTTCCTGCAATGGAGTCTGGGAATGGAGCATCAATTGGGGAGTGCGGCCAGTGTGCGTGCACAATACGTGGGCACGCGAGCGGTGAATCAGCCGTATCTGACGCAAGTCAACGGGTATCAGACCGTGTGCCAAGGATGTTTTGCCCCATTTCCCTATCTCCAGCCGCCAGACCCCAGGTTCAGCGCTGTGACGCAATTGTCGACCGGAGCAAACAGCCACTACCATGGCCTTCAACTGACAGCCATGAAACGCCTCAGCCATGGCCTACAGGGACAAGTCAACTACACTTTCAGCCGGTGCATGGACGAGGTCTCGAATGGAGGGTTTCTTCAGTTTTCCGCGGGAGCCATTCTCTCTCCATTACCGGGGGAACTTGCTCGCAACTACGGCCCATGCGACTACGACATTCGGCACAATCTCAGTGCACAGTATGTGTACGAATTGCCGTTTAAAGTACGCAACCATGCGCTGGGCCACGCAGTGAATGGCTGGCAGGTCTCGGGTACCGTCTTTTGGCACAGCGGGATTCCGTTCTCCGTGCTCAGCACCGCTTACTCTGCCAATGGCAATGGCATCCTGCAAGGTGCGGGACCGCAATTTGCAAGCGTCGTGCCAGGTGTGCCGCTTTACGAGCACCACGCGATTCCCGGAATCACTCAGCCGGGTACTATTCAGTGGCTCAACCCCGATGCCTTCGTCTCCGCCGTGGACCCCAGCACCGGAGCTTGCAATGAGGGAGACCGACCACAAACTTGCCAGTTTGGAACCTCGGGCCGCAACGCTTTACGCGGGCCTAATTTCTTCTGGAGCGACTTCTACCTCACGAAATGGTTTCCCTTAACGGAGCGTCTAAAACTCCGCGTCGACGGTCAATTCTTCAACGTTTTCAACCATCCGAACTTCGGGCTCCCGAGCTTAGTGCTCGCTGGCATTCCAGGCAAGCCTTCGACACAAACTGGATTCGGCGCCTTGACTTACACGACCTCGCCGCCCACGGGGCTACTTGGTGTCGGACTTGGTGGGGATAGCTCGCCACGCATGATCGCTTTTCAGGCACGATTGGAGTTCTGAGACTATCGACGGTCTCCCCTTCGCGTGCTGACGACAGCCTCCTCCTAGCGATTCCAACGGATTTCGGTAAGGGCCCTTTTTCTGCTGCGCGGGCGCTTTCCCTTGACCATTTGTTAACCTCTATGGTAATACTCCTGCTGATTATCGGGCGTTAGCCCATCTGCAAAGCCCCTCTCCCACCCGCTCAAGGCTCCAGCCGTCCACTCACGGCCCAACCGCTTCCACTTTTTCCCACAGCGAGTAAACACACGCACGAAACGCTCGCAACCCTTTTACGCTCATGCGCTTGCGCACAATTCGCTGTGTACGGCGGTGGGGGTACACACGGCGATTCGCCGCGGCTCGCCGGCCACTATTCACTACTCATTCGCTCCACAGCTAGGCGGCGCGGGTGGCGGGTGCGGGGGACGGGGCGGCTTGGCGGGTGGATGCGGCTGGGGACGTGACGGCGATGGAGATGAGCGTGGCGTCGTCTTGCAGGTGGGAGGCGCAGAAGTGCTTGACGTTGGCCAGCAGCGTGGCGTTGAGCTTGGGTGGCGGTTGCTCGGGCAAGGCTTCCAGCAGGCGCAGCAGGCCGTCCTCGCCGAGTTGTTCGCCGCCGGGCTTGGCGGCTTCGGTGATGCCATCGGTGAAGAGGATGAGGCGGTCGCGCGGCGCCAGTTGCACGAAGGATGTTTCGTACTTCCAGCCGGGAAAGACGCCCAGAACGGCGCCGCCGTTTTCGAGCTGGCGTGCGGGGCGGGAAGCGCTGAGGAGAATCGGCGCAGGATGCCCGGCGCTGGTGTAGTGCAGTGTTTTTTGCGTGGCGTCCAGCACGCCGTAGAACAGGGTGACGAATTTTTCCGGGGCGATGTTGGCGCAGAGCACTGCGTTGACGCGCGCGCAGAGCCAGGCCGGCGAGGCGGACTCGGAGGCGAAGGCGCGCACGGCAGCCTGCACGTTGGCCATCAGCAGCGCGGCGGGCACGCTTTTGCCGACCACGTCGGCGATGCAGATGCCGAGCTTGGTGTCGCTGAGACGGATGACGTCAAAGTAGTCGCCTCCGATGAGCTTCGCGGGCTCCCACATGCCGGCAATCTGGAAGCCTTCGAGCTGCGGAATCTGTTTGGGCAAGAGCGCTTGCTGGATTTCGCGGGCGCGATTTAACTCTTCGGCTTGCAGGTCGAGCTGGGCGGCGTCAGACTCCACTTTTTGCGCGAGCTGCTGGTTGCGCTCCTCAAGACGGCACGTCGCCGCATGATAGATCTGTGCCAGTGTGCCGAAGCCGAGAGTGGCCAAGGTCGGAAATTTCCAGCCGGAGATCAGCCAGTTCCGCAGCGAATCACCGGGACTCGCCACCAGCCAAAACACAATGGCGGTTGCGATGGTGACCATCACTGGCGTGCACACCAGCAGAAGTCCCAGATACGCCGCCCAGTAACGCAGCGGCTGGCGGCCATGATACAGGGCGTTGAAGATCTTCTTCATCAACACGGTGAGGTTGGCAAGGCAAAGCGTATAAATCAGGGTGGTGAGCAAATTCGCGCCCTGCGGCTGAATCGCCCAGAAGATGCCGTAGATGAAGAGCGCCAGCGTGAGATAGAAGAGCTGGAGGCTCACGACGTAGGTGAAATTGTCCCAGAAGGCCTGCCGCCCCGGGGAAACGGCTGCGGTGCTGGCGTCTGCTACCGCGACACCTTCGCGAATGAACGGCTGCGCCATAAGAGGCTACCCAGGGAAAAGATGCGTCGGCGGAGGCAAAGGCGCGGTGACGGGCGTTACGGGGCGAGGTGGTGCACATCACAGGTAGGCCGCCGGATTTTTTGCGCGCAGGAGTGTGAGACGAGCTCAGGACTTGCAGCGGGAGCCTACGACGATCAGGATCAGTCCCGCGATGAGGAGGCTGGCAGTGACCGCGACGGGGATGGTAGCGGTTTCGTGCTTCTCGACGGAGGCAGTGATGGGTCCGATTTTGGCCATTTCGTCGTGCTTCTGATAGGCGAAGCTGGGATGAACGAGAAAAACGATGCCCGCGATAAAACAGAGGAGGCCGAGAAGAAGCGCGAGGCGTTTCATGGCGCTGACTTTATCACACTCATTTAAAGGACGAGCTGGGTTTGCAAAGTGATGGAGACGAGTTTTCCATCCTGCGCGGTGATGCGCGTTTGCCAGACCATGGTGCGGCGGCCACGATGCACAGGTGTCGCCTCTCCGGTGAGGCATGCGCCAAGCGGCGCCGAACCCAGGAAGTTGGTCTTGCTCTCGATCGTGACTGTGCCGGGGGTTGCGGCCGCGCCGGCTTGGGCTAGGTAGGCGAGCGTGCCGAGGGCGCCGAGGGTGTCCGCGAAAGCCATGATCGCGCCGCCGTGCAGGACAGCGGGACGCGTGCAGAGGTCCTCGCGGACGGTCATCTGGGCCAGGATGCGGTCCGGTGCAGCGCTGAGGAGCTCGATGCCCAGGAGCTTGGCAAAGGGCAAAGGATCTTCCTGGAAACGCGTAAGCAAGTCCACGGGCGTTCTTCCTTTTTGAGGAGTTTCCACTTATTCCTCGCACCGATTTATGCGCCGCAACTATGCAATGGAACTTTTTTCGTGACAACGGGCGGGGCAAAAAAAACCGCTGCGGACAAGAGCCGGCAGCGGCGGAGTAACCGGAAATCGTGGAAGGAACTAGGAACGAGCAGCAGCGGCAGCGGCTTTCTTGGCGGCTTTCGCGGCGGTGGAAGCCTTGCGGCGACGCCTGGTCTTGGGCGGAACGGCTGGGGCTTCCCCGATGAGTTCGGCGGTCATGATGCTGGTAACGAACAGCTTCGGGCCGTGGTCATCGAAATCAATCGTGGTGCGCTCCTGGTCGGAAGCCGTCACAATTCCCAAGCCATACGTCTCGTGCTTGATGGTTTGTCCTTCTTGCATTACTTGCACATCGTCCTCCTTGGCTTACTCGTCGCGTCGTCGAACTGCGGTGAAATGAAAACCGGGGTCAAACTCGGAAACTCGGGAGGTCTGGTGCCCCCGAGGGAATCGAGGGCACCCAACTGCATAGGCTAGAGGCTGGTAACGTTTTCAGCCTGAAGGCCCTTGGGACCCTTTTTCACTTCAAATTCAACTGCCTGGCCTTCGTTGAGCGATTTGTATCCGTCCATCATGATCGCGGAAAAATGCACAAAGACATCTTCCCCGGTTTGGCGTTGGATGAATCCATAGCCCTTCGAAGCATTGAACCACTTCACTGTTCCTTGTTCCTTCACTGCCACGACCTCACACGCACAACCCCGGACGGGCCGGAGCGGCTACATTGGAATTGCATTTGAGTCTCGGTCCGTCGGCCGGAAAAGCCGCAGGCGTGACGCCCACTGATCTCCCAAGCCCCGCGACAGCCTCCAGCCCGCAAAAGGCTGCAAGTGGTTGAACTTGCAGCGCCCTCGAACGAGTCGAAAGGTAGTACAAGAGCTGCAAACGCTAGACAAATAGTACCACGGAAGGGTCAATTTGTCCACTGCGGAGGGAGCCAGAGAGCGGCCCTGCGTTTCAGCGTAAACTGCTGACAAGTATAACTTTAGCTAGAAACAAGGAGTTGAAAAGGGTTGCCGGAAGACGAAATCCGGCTACTCGAGGGACTCGGGCTGGAGGCTCAGTTCGCCCCGGCCGGTGGACTTCTTCTCCCAGTACTTGCGGACCCAAGCTTCCCAGCTCTTGCCGGCAGCGGTGTCGCGGCCAGTGAAAGCCAATGCCGCGATATCGGCATAGGAAATTTTGACGCGCGGGCTGGAATCCTTGGGAAGAACGCGCACAAAGGAGTCGGCCAACGTGGGCCCAGAAACACGGTCAAAAATGTAGCCTTCTAGCTTCTTGCCGTCTTTGGTGGTTAGCGTGACGTCGCCACGATAATCGAAGGCTTTTTCGAGCGCTTCGCGCAATTCGGACTCGGTAGCGAGCTCTGGAATCCAACCCTCGACAGGTTCGCGGGAGCGGCCGGGAGCGATTTCAAGCGCGTCAGGATTCGGCGCAGGAGCTTCGGAGTGACGTGGGCGATCCGCGTGGCGAGGGCCGGTCACGCGCGAGTCTCCTCATATTGGCCCTTGGTCGTGTCGATCTGAACCAGCGGGTTGAAGGAGTGCACGGGCTTAACGGGTTCGTTCAGCAGGGCGAGTGCGTCCCGGTCAGCATAGGTGCCGGAAAACGTGGCTTTGATGGTAGCGAAAAGGCCGCGCAGGCCGCTGAACGTGTGGTCGACGGCGCTCGCTTCGTAGCCGCTGTGCACCATGCAGTTGGCGCACTTGGGATTGCCGGACTCGGTGCCGTAGTTCTGCCAGTCGGTAGTGTCCAGAAGCTCCTGGAAAGAATCCACATAGCCGTCTTGCAGGAGGTAGCAGGGCTTTTGCCAACCGAATACATTATATGTGGGCATGCCCCAAGGGGTGCAGGCGTAGGTGCGCTGGCCCATCAGAAATTCGAGGAAGAGCGGAGACTGATTGAACTGCCAGGACTTTTTGCGATTGGAAAGGATGGCGCGGAAAAGGCGGCGCGTGCGGGCGCGGCCAAGGAAATGCTTCTGGTCGGGAGCTTTTTCGTAGGAGTAGCCGGGAGAGAGCATCATGCCTTCGACGCCGAGGTTCATCATCTCGTCGAAGAAGGCGCGGACGGAGTTGGGATCCGCGCCGTCAAAGAGGGTGGTGTTGGTAGTGACGCGGAAGCCGCGGCGGACGGCTTCTCTCATTCCATCCAGGGCCAAGTCGTAGCCGCCTTCGCGGCAGACGGAGAAATCGTGGTGTTCTTTTTGGCCGTCCACGTGGACGGAAAAGGTCAGGTATTTGCTCGGCTTGAAGAGATGGAGCTTTTCCTTGAGAAGCAGCGCGTTGGTGCAGAGATAGATGTATTTTTTGCGCGCGACGAGGCCTTCGACAATCTTGTCGATTTGCGAATGCATGAGCGGCTCGCCGCCAGGGATAGAGACCATGGGCGTGCCGCACTCATCGACAGCTTTGAAGCACTCTTCGGGAGAGAGCTCTTGCTTCAGGATGTGCGCGGGATATTGGATCTTGCCGCAGCCGGCGCAGGCGAGATTGCAGCGGAAGAGCGGCTCGAGCATCAGGACGAACGGGTAGCGTTTGCGTCCGGCAAGCTTTTGCTTGAGGACGTAGGTAGCAACCGTCCACATCTGTGAAATTGGTACCGGCATCTGCCCCGCTTGATTGTACGTTTGATGCGGCCGGGGGAATACCAGATTTCCCCCAGAGTGTTCTATTCTAACCAAATTGCGGAGTTTCTGCTCGCCTCGATTTGCGATTTCGCGCAGCAATTTCCGCGACGTTGTTTCCGGGGGGTTGTGGGAAGTGCGGCTGCACACCCAAGCGAAGACAGTTACTAGGAACGACCGGCCCACGGTCTGTCGGCGTCGGGAATTCGTAGAAGAGAGAGCATCTAGACTAGTACTACTGTGTCATAAACGATGGATACAACAAAAAGGACAGCAGGGGAGCTGTTTGAGCAGAACTCTGGCGAGCTTGATCCGGAGGGTAGCGATCGAGTACGGATTATGCCGCTCGGCGCGAAT
>Ga0335077_10006199_pt1 | contig 14755 bp, 14 predicted proteins | sample Lox_Sample_31_FD_207151 | JGI IMG/M metagenome (GOLD analysis project Ga0335077, IMG submission 207151) | Soil microbial communities from Loxahatchee National Wildlife Refuge, Florida, United States - Lox_Sample_3.1 | ecosystem: Environmental > Terrestrial > Soil > Wetlands | place: USA... | reverse complement strand
GTCGGTTCTCGACGATCAGCAGGCGTTCTTCAAGGCTCTCCAGGACCAGGTCGGCGCGCACCTCACCAACACAGATCCCCACCAGGACCAGGCACAGATTGAAGCGATTCGCTCCGCGCTCAAGGCCAATACCCAGATCGCGAGATACGTTGCCGACCGCGATCCCAAGGGAGACGGTTTTACTTCCCAGGTGCAGAAGGTTTACGAGGAGCTTACCGGGAAACAACTCGCCGGCCTGCTGCACGACCCGCAACTGGCCCGCCATGCCCACGCGCGAGCGCATGGGCTGGCCATGGCTTGAGCACGGCTCGCGACGAGGGTGCCGCGCCCGCGGATACCCCGCCTTCGGCCGACTTTAGTAGACTCAACGGCAGGATGCTAGAAGACGCCCGCACGAATCTCCGTTTCCGTTTTGCATTCAGATTCCTCGCCTTGGTGGCCGTTTTGGCAGTAGTACCCGCTCCGCCGGCGCCCGCGCAGGGGACTCATCTCTGGACCCAGTCGCGATTGGAGGAGTTCGAAAAGGGCACGCCCCAGGGAGTTGCTCTCACCAGCGACGGACATCTGCGCGAAGCGCCGGTCCTGAAGGAAGCGCTGACCACGCCCTCGACGTTCGTGTGGTCCATCGCCGTGGACAAGAACGGAACCGCGTTCCTCGGCACGGGATCGCCTGCCACGGTGCAGCGCGTGGGCCGCGACGGGAAGGCCTTCACCCTGTTTGAAACCCGCGATCTTACGGTGCAATCTCTGCGCCTCGGCCCGGAGGGCGCGCTGTACGCGGCCACGCTGCCCAGCGGAAAGGTCTACAAGCTGAATCCCGCGGCGACCGAGAAGCAGGATGACTCCAATGCCACCGTGATCTTCGACCTGGGCAAGCAAGCCGGCGAGAACGCAGGCGAGAGCAAGCCGGGAAAAAGTCCCGACGAGGGCAAGGACGCACAGGACGGATCCGACAAGAGCAGGAAGGATGCCAAATCCCATTACATATGGGATCTGACATTCGACTCGGCGGGTAAGCTCTATATCGCGACCGGCGGTCCGGGGGCGGTTTATCGCGTTGACCCGGCGAAGCCGTCAACCACGACGGAACGGTTCTTCAAGACAGACGAGCAGCACATCCGCTGCCTGACGTGGGACAGCAAGGGGAACCTGATCGCGGGCTCCGACGGCAGCGGACTGGTCTACCGCATCAGTCCTCAGGGCAAGGGCTACGTATTGTTCGACGCCCCGCGGCGCGAGATCACGTCGGTGGTGGTGAGCGCCAATGGCACCATCTATGCGGCCAGCGTGGGCGACAAGAGCCGCAACCCGTTGCCGCCGCTTCCCGTGCAGGGCACGGGCGTCGTTACGTTCACTGTCCTGCAGCCCGGTTCGCTCCAGGTGGCCAACCAGAGCGCGTCGGCGCCGGAAGGCACGGAGATCTACGCGTTGCAGGAGGGCCAGGCCCCGCGCAAGATCTGGTCGGGCAAAGATGAGGTTGTGTATGCGCTCGCATCGCGTTCCGACGGATTGCTCGCGCTTACCGGCAATCGCGGCCGCGTATTTCGCATTGACGACGACGGCAGGTACTCCGATGTGGCGCACCTTGAAGCGCAGCAGGGCCTCAGCCTTGCCATCCAGGGCAACTCGGATATCTTTGTGGGCACCGGGAATACCGGCAAGCTCTACACTCTCGGCCCGCAGGAGAAACACGAATACGCCAGCGACGTGCTGGATGCAGGCGCGTATGCGCGCTTCGGAAGGATCGAGGTGCAGCCGGGATCGAACGGCTACGAGATCATGACGCGTTCGGGCAACGTCGAACAGCCGGTGCGCGGCTGGTCGGACTGGGAACCGCTGAGGGATGGCGAAATTGCATCTCCCGCCGGCCGGTTCCTGCAGTGGAAGGCGGTCCTGCATCCGGGAGGCGCGCTGGGCGCGGTCGGCGTGAATTACCTGCCCGTGAACTCGGCGCCGGTGGTGGACGACGTTGTCGTGGTTCCCGGAGCGCGGATCAATCCGATGAACCAGTCCAATCCTCAACAGCAGACCATCACCATCAACTTCCCCAGCCCGGGTCAGAATCCCGTGATGAGCTTCGAGCCGCCCAGCAATCCCATCACGGCGATGAAGGACAAGACAGGCATTACCGCCCGCTGGTCCGCGCACGATGACAACGGTGACGATCTCACGTTCTCGCTGTACGTGAGGGGGGATAACGAGAATGTGTGGCGGCTGCTGAAGGATGGCATTACTGAGAAGGCGTACTCGTTCGACGCGAGCCTGCTTCCCGACGGCGGCTACCAGTTAAAGGTTGTAGCATCCGATGCGCCATCGCACACTCCCGGCGATGCGCTCACGGGATTCAAGGAGAGCGACCGCTTCGAAGTGGACACCACGCCGCCGGTGGTCTCGAACCTGAAGGCCGCCGAAGAGGCCATCACCGCTCCGGCGTGCGCGCAGCCTCCCTGCGGAAAGCCGGTGGTCTTTTCATTCGACGCCGAAGACCTCGGATCTCCCATCGCGCATGCCGAGTACTCGCTCGATGCGGGCCAGTGGCAGTACATCGAGCCGGTGGGCGCCCTGTCGGACTCGAAGCGCGAGCACTACGAGGTCCACATTCCGGCTTCGGCTTTGACCGGCAAGCCCGGCGAACATTTGCTGACGGTCCGCGCCTACGACCGGCACGAGAACGTGGGGCTGGCGAAGACCGCGTTCCATGCTGCGTCAACCTCAGCGGCGAATTAGGGGCGTCATGACTTTCGAGTTGTTCGTTGCCGCCCGCTATCTGAAGGCCAAGCGGCGCCAGGCCGTTGTGGGCGTAGTGACGACCATCTCCGTCGCGGGCGTGGCGGCGGGGGTGGCGGCGTTGATCATCGCGCTGGCTATAACCAACGGCATGCGGCGTGAACTGCAGGACCGGCTGCTGGGCTCGACCGCGCACGTGCAGTTGATGCGCACTGAGGCGGATGGCATTCGCTACTGGCGACCGCTGCTCGAGAGGCTGCGCCATCTCCCGCACGTCACGGCGGCCTCCCCGGGCCTGTATGAGCAGGTGCTCGTAGCGCGCGGGGCCCGCGACGGCGGAGCGCTGATTGAAGGCATCCTTCCCGACGATGAGATGACCGTCAGCGATCTGCTGAAGACGGCCACGCCCGGATCCGTGCAGGCGCTCCAGCCCCAGCCCCAGCCTGAATCCGGGGCACCGGGGGATCTTCCGCCGATTCTCTTAGGGAACGAACTGGCGGAAACGGTAGGCGCCGTGATCGGCGACAAGGTGACCTTGATCAGCCCCCAGGGCGAGATGACGCCGTACGGCGTGATTCCGAAGTGGACGCCGTTCCGCCTGGTTGGCACGTTTCACTCCGGGTTTTACCAGTACGACTCATCGACCGGTTTCGTCCGGCTGGCCGACTCGCAGCAGCTGTTCCACGAACCGGACGTGCTCTCCGTAATCAGCTTCAAGGTGGACAATCTTGACCGCGCGCCGGAGATCGGCCGGGCAATCGAGCAGGCTGCGGGGAAGGGCTTTCAGACCACCAACTGGATGGAGCAGAACCGCGAGCTTTTCAAGGCGCTCAAGCTCGAGCAGTACGTCACGTTTATCGTGATCGCGCTGATCGTGATCGTGGCCGCGCTGAACATTCTCATCGCGCTCACCATGATGGTGATGGAAAAGACGCGGGATATCGCCGTCATGATGAGCTTCGGCGTCGACCCTTCGCAGGTGCGGCGCATCTTCCTGATGCAGGGTCTGCTCATCAGCCTGATCGGGACCGCAATCGGGCTCGTTCTCGGCTACGTGGCCTCATGGGCCGGCGGGCACTATCACTTTATTCATCTGTCGGCCGAGGTCTACTCGATCGACACACTTCCGTTTGCGCCCCGGCCGCTCGATGGCGTGATCGTGTCGGCGGTGGCTATCGGGATTTCCCTGCTGGCGACGCTCTACCCGTCGCAGGCCGCGGCGCGGATTCTGCCCGCCGAAGCGCTGCGCTACGAATAATCCTCTACTTCCGGAATGCCGCCCGCGCTGCAACCTGCGTTTGTCATCGGACGCCGCCCCTGGGCGTGCGAGGGGGAAGCGGAAGAATCCGCGGATCTATCTCATTGTTCCGCGTGGCGCTTCGCTCTCCGAAACCGCGTCTACTTGCGGATTACGGGACGCAAGGCTCGTATACGGGTTCCCCCAGCGCCGTCGCGGCCCGTTTGTGGAGTTCCTCTGTGTACCACGTCGGCGCGTAATCTTCCAGGAGCTCGAACACCTCGCGGAGAACTGCAAGGGGTTCGGAGGACGCGGTTGCAAACATCTCGGACCTGACAGCGGCTTGTGCAGATCTCTGCATCTCAATGTCTCCCTTTTTTTAGTTCAAATAACCCAGCCGGCTTGAGATACACGGATGTTTCGGGGGGAAAACGGCTCCGGGACCTCCCACTGAACCAAACTGCCACATAGGATTTCGGGTGCTGGACGAAGACATCGTCGCAAGTAATAAGGCACACCGATAGGTAACCCAGGTAACTGAATCAGGTAACCGGAATCACGAAAGTTACTGGCTATATTGCACGGGTGAAAGCTCGCCTTCTGCAACCGTCGAGCAAGCCGGAGGGGCGGTTCCGGGCACCCATCAAAACAACAAAGAAAGTTCCCCCATGCTTCTAATTGTCAGAGACGTCATTTCGGCGTGATGATCCCGCCCAGCGCATGACGGCGCGGCAGCAAAATGCCGCGGTGGTCGACTTCCGCCGGAGGGACGCCGGGTGTCTTCGCCTCGACGATCGTGGGCCGCTCGGTCAGCGCTCCGCCGCACGCGGGACACCAATCAGCCTTTGTCTCCTCGGCCGCCACGGCATGGCAATGAGTGCAGACGCGCTCCATGGATTCAGTCTACCCAACCGGGTCCAACCATCATGCCGCCGGCTTGATCTGGCGCGCGATCCCGAGCGACCATGTCCGGATAGCCGCCCAGTCGCGTAAGTCCTCGCCCGGGATCTTGCCGAAGGGATTCCCGGGAAGGCGCCGTACGATACCGAACGGGAACGGCAGGTTCTCTGCGCTCCAACGGCCTCCGAAGATGTGGAGCTCTGCCGGGTGCAGCCATGGATATCGGCTCAGCTGCTTCTCCGCCTGATTCCGCGCGCCATCAAAGTCCTTCGGCTCTTGGCGGATCGGGCCGAGAACGAAGCACCACGGACGCATCGCATGGAGCGCCTCTCGATGAATGCGGAGGAACTGATGGAATTCCTTTGGAAAGCGGCCGATATACAGGGGAGCACCCAGGATCACAGCTTCCCTGCCGGCGAGCGAGTTGATCTGCGAGACGGGGAGGACCTCGGCAGGTACGCCGGCCTCCTGCATGGCGACAGCCATGGCCTGCGCGACCTCGGCCGTTGAGCCGCCCCGGGTGGCATATGCGATTAAGACAGAGGACTGCATCGCGAATTCCTCCCGTAGCCATTGTGCTCGGAGTGCGCCCTCCGGATTTGTGCAGCCAGTCACAGCAGATGATGGGCCATTCGATCCTGCTGATTCCCCGCCCCGGACCGGCCAACCTCGACGGCCAGTCCCGCCGGTACACTGGACTCATGCACCCCCCCGTTCGCCTGGTGGCGATTGACATGGATGGAACGCTCCTGGCGACCTTCGCCCAGCAGGTGAGCCGGCGCAATGCGCAGGCGGTCCGCGCGGCCCAGGCGGCCGGCATCACCGTCGCCATCGCGACGGGGAGGCGCACGGCCTATACAACACCCCTTCTCGACGGGGTTGGTCTCCGGGCGGATACGCCGCTCATCACCTCGAACGGGGCAGTGACCCGGACCCTGGGAGGGGAGCAGATCGACCATTGTCACCTGCGGGCCAGCGTGGCCCGGGAGCTGTGCGGGCTCCTGCGGCCATTCGGGACTCTGGTGTTCACCTTTGACCGGCTGGGAAAAGGCGAGCTGGTGCTGGAAGATCTCGAACAGGCGCACTCCCGGATTGAGATGTGGGTGGAGGCCAACCGCAACGCCATCGAAGTCATCCGGCCGCTGGAAAAGGCTCTCTCCGACGGCGAAGACCCGATCCAGGGCATGGTCACCGGAGGACTCGAAATGATGAAGCAGGCCGAACTGGCCCTGAAGACGAGCCAGTGGCAGGCGCATTGCGAATGCGTTCGCACCGAGTACCCGGCCCGCGATCTGTCCATCCTCGATCTGTTGCCCCCGGGGGTCTCAAAGGGATGGGCGCTCCAGCGCCTCGCCACCCGCCTCGGCGTCGACCGCCGGGAAACCATGGCGATCGGGGATAACTGGAACGATCTCGAGATGCTGGAGTGGGCCGGGCAAGCGGTGCTGATGGGCAATGCGGCCCACGAACTGAAGAGCATTGGCAAGATGCGGGGCTGGAAGCAGGCTCCGCCGAACGATCAGGACGGCGTCGGCGTCGTTCTGGAAGCGGAAGTGGCGCGACTGACGTCCGGCCGACCCTGAATGCCTGCGTTTGGGCAAAGTTGCTCGTCAAGGCATGGGTTATGCTGCAAGGGATTAGGAATTAGGGATTAACCCCGGGAATGTTGGCATACTTCAGAATCGTTTAGACTAGGGGCGTTCCCGTTGCGCAGTTGGATCCATCTCGTGGCTGTCTCGGGTGCGGTTGCGCTCGCAACCATGCAGGCGCGTGCCGCCGAGCAGATCACTTTGCGAAACGGCTTCGAGATCACATGCCATCACCACTCGCTGGCCAATAACCGCGTACGGCTGTACACCGGCCCGACAAACGATAACTACATCGAAGTCTCTCGCGGGGATATCCAGACGGTGGAGCTTGTCCCCGACCCTCCCGATCCCGATCCCGCCGAAACCACTGCTCCGATCCAGGCCCCAAAGAACCTGCTGCCGGAGCCTGCGGTTCTGACGAAGGATGACCTGAACGAGATGCTCTCCAAGGCCGGTGATGAGCACAATGTGGACCGCGACCTTCTGGCCAGCGTCGTGAAAGCGGAGAGCAACGGAAACGTTCGCGCCGTCAGCCGGGCCGGGGCGCAGGGCCTCATGCAGTTGATGCCCGCCACGGCGGCCGACCTCGGTGTTCAGGATAGCTTTCGGCCGGAGCAGAATGTGCAGGGCGGTTCCTCGTACCTGGATTCCTTGCTGACCCGCTACCACGACAATCTCGCCCTGGCGCTCGCAGCGTACAACGCCGGGCCGGCGGCGGTGGACAAGTATCACGGAATCCCGCCCTATCGCGAAACCCGCCTCTACGTGGCGCGCGTGATCCATGAATTCAATCGCCGCGTCAAGGCGCGCGAAGCGCAGGCGCGCAAAGCGCTGGCGGTCTCCGCTCCCGGAAGCCGCTCCGCCGGAAACTGAAACACTCGCTCCTCACGGATCCGAACCACTTCAGCTTGTCATCCTGAGTCGCTAAGCGACGAAGGACCCGCTTCTCCGACTTCCGTCCCGACACTATCCCAAGAACGAACCGGCGCCGCAGTTCGACCAAGTAGACTGGAAAAGCAAACTCTGTCAGGCAGGACTTCACTTGAAGAAGCGTCAATGGATTGTGGCATTGGTGGCACTGGCTGTCCTCGTTGGCCTGGTGCTGTGGGGGCGCTACCACGTTCAGTTTGAATTCGGGAAATTCTGGCACCAGCTTACGCACGCCAACTGGACCCGGATCGCCATTGCCCTGGCCTGCATCTACGTCGGATATCTCTTCCGCTCGGCGCGCTGGGCATTTCTGCTGCGGCACAACCAGAAGGTTTCCCCCTTCTCGCTGATCGGAACACAGGTGATTGGATTCACCGGCGTGGCGCTGATTGGCCGCGTTGCCGACCTTGTGCGGCCGTACCTTGTTTCCAAAAGAACGGGTCTTCCTCTCAGTTCGCAGATCGCGGTGTATATCGTCGAACGGCTCTTCGACATGGGTTCGATCGCGATCGTCTTTTCCATCGCCCTGCTGCAGTTGCCCCAGGAGGATGTGCTGAAGGCGACTAACCAGATCATCAGCCATTCGAGCCTGTTGTCGCATGCTCCGGTGTGGCTCGCGCCGCTGCTGGCCCAATACGGGGGATTATTGTTGACCCTTGCCGGGGCGCTCTTTCTGGTGGTAATTCGGATGAGCGGCGAAGCCGTGGCGGTGTTTTTCGAGCGCGTGATCGGGCTGCTTTCGCACAAAGCCGGACACGCGGTGGCCGCCAAAATCCGCGCATTCCACGCCGGGCTGGACACCATCCGCTCCTTCTCCGACCTGGGTGTTACCGTATGCCTTTCGCTGATGATGTGGGCGTTGATCACCTACGCGTACCTGGAAATCATTCGCGCCTTCGTGGCCAGCCCCGAACTGGGAAATATCAGCTTCAGCGCCTGCGTGCTGCTGATGGTGATCAGCGGCGGCGCCAGCATCATCCAGTTGCCCGTGCTGGGCTGGTTTACCCAGATCGGCTTTGTGGCTTTCGCGATTCAGTTGATCCTTCACCCCGGCCCTGAGCCCGCCACGGCGTGCGCAGCCACGATCCTGCTGATCACGTTCCTGAGCATCATTCCGGTGGGCCTGATCTGGGCGCGGTTTGAACACGTGAGCCTGCGGAAGATCGCCGAGGAAAGCGAACACAGCGAGGAAGAACTGGGCGGCGGAGCGGTGGCGGACAGCCTGTGATTTTTCGCTTTAACTTTCCAACGCAAACTGCTCAGGTAGCGCTAGTTCTCGATCACCGGCGCCCTGCTGATGTTTGGGTTGGTGAAGATGTCGTTCCCGTCTGTGCTGGTGCTGGAAAACTCCGAGACAACCGCGCCTTCCGGGCCGGCCTGAAACCAGTGGAGCGTATTCGGCGGGATGGTGTACTGCTCGCCGGGCCGCAGTGCGATTTCGTGGAATACGGTGTAGTAGGGTCTGGAGGCTTCGGGGACCTGGGCGCGAATGGAGGGCGCGGGCTCGCCCTCGACATAGAGCCACACCTCGCCGGAGCGGCAGCGGAACGTCTCCTGCTTGCCGGGATTTCCGTCCACTGGCGGATGGCGGTGCTCAGGGCAGGTCTGTCCGGGGAACAGGACCAGTTCCTTCGCGCAGTAGCGGTCGTTGTTGATGTAGGTGACGAGTTCGAGGCCTTCCTCGGCAAGCCGGTTCAGGCCCAGGTCGGCCACTTCGATCTGCGAGGCTTCCGCAGGGGTGAGGACGATCCCCGCCCGGCTCAAAACGTCCTGTGCCCGCTTCTGCGCTGCCTGAAACTTCCGTGCATCCATGGCGATCTCCTGATGTTGGGGCCGGTCCGCGACGACTCCACCGCCATCGTAGAACAAGGCGCAGCGGATGCAGGTCGAGGCGAGAATCCCGCTATCGCATTTTCGAAGATAGCGTAGACCGAAGGCAACCCAACAATAGCCGCGAGCAACGGAGCGCCGACGGCCACAAATGCGGGAAAGTTCCCAGGATTCTCCGAAAATGCCTCAGCAGCGAATCGTCTTGCGCTTGACGCCGGCCCGCCCGCCGGCCTGCGCCTTGGCGATCCGCTCGCGCGCATTGGGGATCTCGCAGGCTGTGTCACCCACGTCCACATCGACGTCGCCGAGTTTTTCCGCCACAGCGATCGCCTTTTTCAGGAGAGGAGCAACGTACGTACCGACCGCGATGACAAAGCTGTTCATCGTGGAACGAACGCGGTTGGGCGCCTTTCCGATCTTCTTTGGAATGCTCTCCAGCAGCCCTTCGATCTCGGCCAGGTCGAGCTTCTCGTCGGGCGTGACGGCGACGAGCCCGGACCAAGTGCACCACCCGGCAGCCGCCACATGCTCCTTCCGCGAGCCGATCCAGTGGCGGGCCAGCTCGCGCGCATGCGGGTTTTCGACGGTAAGCCACGGGACTGTGCACTCGAAAATCATTGGTCTGCCGGCTGTCTTTTCCGCCCAGGAATCCAGCTGGCTGCGGGTCAGCAATGATCCGTCGGCCACCAACCCGGCCAGGTACATCGCTTCGAAGATGCCTGTTTCATAAAGCTCGCAGGCCAGTGCCTGCTGTTTCCGGATAGACCTGGCGACGGCTTTCATGTCGGCCGCTCTCACACCCAGGGTTTCATCGGGCGGCGCGCCGTGGCGCAAATAGATGGCACGTATGTTCTCCGCCGCTTTTGACTTCAGTTCCGCAAGGACACTGGAAACGGTAGCCATCGTCGGAGGCACCTCTTGAATGGAAGCGAGCTTACCGGATCTTCAGACGCCGCGCAAACCGGACCTGTTCAAAAACCCGGCTCTCAAAGCTGCTGACAATTCAGTTTGAAAGAGAGACAATCTCTACCGTTCTTCCCGGTAACGGGGTACGAGACATGTTCCGAAACTGGCAACCGGCCTTCCTTGCCGCCTTGTTGACCATCGCATCGATGCAGCACGCGGGCGCCGAGCAATCTTACGCTCCGGTTTCCGGGGCAGACATCCAGAAGCTTCTGGATACGATCAGCAAATCGGACCGGCTTGAAGTTTTCGAAGTTGCAGGATTCCAAGTTGGAAAGAGAATCTATGCCTCCACGACGCACGAGGATCTGGCAACTCTGAAGGAATCCATCCGGATCACGCCGCCGGATCAGTGGTTCATGTGCATGTGCGATCCGTCGACGATCATCCGGCTGTATCGGAACGGCAAAAAGATAGGGGAGCTGGGAATCATCGCGGGTGACACGATTCGGTTTTCGGGGTGGCGCGGCGACGCCCGAATCACCCAGACGAAGCCCTGGTTTAAGTGGCTCGAGGATCGGAGAATCACCGCGCCGCGCCAGGAATATGAGGCCGAACAGGCAGTGGAAGAGAAAGAACGAATGGCTGAGGCTCGGTGGATGAAGGCCATGCCGGCCAGCATCGTACCCCTGTGGCAAGAAGCGCTCAATGCGCTTTCGCCCGGGATGAATGTATTTGTTCCACAAGGGGCGGCCCTGCCGAATCGACAAGAGAATGCCACGGCATCTCCCACAGTGATGCGCGAGCCGTCGAAACTGGACGCAGCGCTCGCCAACGAGTATCCCGACAAACGCGAACGAGTCCTCAAACTGTTCGAATGGTTCGGTAGCGGCGCGGGACCGTGGTCGGGTTTTCCGGCCTATGAATCGGTGGCCGAGCAAATGCTGCTGGAATATCCCACGCCCGAACTGCTCAGTTCTGTTGCGAAGGTTTCACTGACTGAGGAGCAGACCGAAGGAGCGGCCCGCTTGTTCGCCGGCTGGGAATTCAACAGACAGCGCCCCCGAGACAACGCCTTGTTACCCGCGGAATTGAAGCGCCGCCTGCTCGAGCATTCGTTGACAAGCACGGATGATGATAAGCTTGGCCGGGCGAAACGTTGGCTGGCTTCCACGGCTCCCTGAGGCAAAAGCCCGGCGCGAGGCCGGGTTTTCGGGGTCGAACCATTCTTCAACTTACGCTTAAAGTTTTTCGTAGAAGTCGCATGCGGAGCACGAGATGTAAACGCCGCCGGGAATGCCTCGCTCGCGATCCTTCACGCGCTTGACGATGCGCGTCGGCTTGCTGCACTTGGGACAGTCGGTCGACTTCGTCGTGTCCATTACCTTCTTGCGGTCACCTGTTTTGGCAATCTTGGCCATCGGGTCGGATGATTCTCCTTCTGGAATTGTCTGGGGCTCACACTGAACCCACGTCTCAGAATCGCGACGCGGGGCACCCGGCGAATGAGGTCGGGAGATTCAGCGGCTTCGACGGCGCGGCCTGGCTCGCCTGATGGTGGAGGGAGCTGACTCGCTCCCTTAAGTTTACATCACGAGTTAATTCGGCTGCGAAGGCGGCGTCTGGGGCTTCGATTCGTCCGGCTTCGCCGCATCCGGCTGCGCGGGCTGGGCGTCGTCGGCCGCCGGCTGGCTTTCCTCATCGGTCGGCTTCTGGCGCGGCAGCTTGCTTGCGTCGGGGTAGTCGTCCGGCTTCTGCTTGGGGAACTGCACCGGGCGCATGGTGCCCGCCGAGCCTTTACCCTGATCCTGATCCTGCGGCAATTGCTCGCCGGGATTGCGCAGGCTGGGCGAAGGCGCCGGGGCCTGCGTGTCGGGGTTGCGCACCACGTCGCCCATGGCCACCGTTTTGGTGTTGCTGGAGGGCGGCATCAGCGGCGTGCCGTCGGTGCGCATCAGGCCTTCCACTTCGTCCTTTTCGAAGATCTGCGGCGTTTCCCCCACTTTGGCGATTTCCAGGCGGATGACCCGGTTGCCGTTGATGCGGACGAACTGGACGTCCTTGGGAGGCGCGCCGTAGATCCACTCTTCGAAGGGCATCTGGCCCTCCATCTCGCGAATCTTCTTCTGCGGCTGCCCCATGGCGAACATGACCATCTCGGTGCTCATCCCTACCATCACGTGGTGGTTCAGGATCGCGTCCTTGAGCTTGGGCGGAAGGGTGTCGGTAAAGGCCTGGATGGGCGTCTTGACATCAAACGAGACCAGCGGCGCCAGGAGGGCCTTCACCTGTGAACCGGTGAGTTCGGGCATGCGGCCCTTGAAGTCGAGCGTGAGGCGGGCGCCCGTCGGTCCCTGTTCGTCGCCGTCCTGCACAACAGGGTTCATCACCTGCCCGGTGCCGATCTGAATATGACTGAGGAATCGATGCTTTCGGTCCGGTCCGCCGTTGATGTCGAAGATCATCTTTGAGTTTTCGATCTTGACATCCGTGAGCACCAGCCGGTCGCCGGGCTTCGCGGACGTGCCCTCCTTGGTGATCATTTCAAGATAAGGTTCCCCGGCGGGGTCCAGCTTGCCGTTGGCCACCAGGGTCAGGCCCTTGTGCCCTCTGGGGAATGGCCGCATGGCGAAGCCCTGTTCCGACTGCATGATCCGGATCACTTCCTGCCGGTTCTTGGCGTCCATGGGGCTTTTGGAGAGCTCGACCTGAGTCGGGTTGATCTGGGCGAACCGGCGGTCAACTGTGCCTGGATTGTTGGGATCGGCCACGCGGCCGGAACTATCGATGGTAACCGCCTGCCCAGCGGCGGCGGGTGAAGCCACGAACCCGCTGACCGCGCCCGCGGCTACGAGGGCAAGAAACATCCGTCCCGCGGCGCAGTAATGATGTTTGCTTTCAGGAGGAATCGTCGGAGCGGCGAACGGCGGAAACATGGGGACCCTCCCATGGCTGGTCACACCACACGCGAATACCTCGGTGGGGACCCCGAGCTTTTACAAGCATTGCGCAGACAGCGAGCCGAATCAAGAGCCAATGCCGAATTTGAGTTGACACGGCCACAATGACAGCCGAGCAGGCTTCTCTTACCATTGATCGACTTCGTACGCAGGCTGTCGAACCATGGCCCAGCGCAGCATGACAGTTTCGTGCTTCCCACTCTCTCGACAGGAATATCGAAAGGCTGGGCTCGGAACACTGTAATGAGTGGGAGTCGCCGCTACTCGGATTCGTTGCCTGAAATCGGCGGGGCGCCGGCGGATAAGTCAGGCGTGCGGCCCGCCTCCGAAAAGAGTTCGGCCTGCGAGGCAGGACTGGGGCTTGCCGCCGCGGCGGGCGCAATCTGAACGAGCGGTGGCGGCGCGGGTTCTCCCATCGCGGCCTCGTGCTGGCCGCGCGAGGCGGCTTCCAGATCGACCGGAATGCCGCCTGCGACGATTTCCGGTTCGTTGTACCTGAAATCGAGTTCGCGGGTGAGACCGTAGACGACCGGGATGGCTGCCAGGAAAACGAAGAAGGCCAGCCAGCTGCCGTCCAGACCGAATCCTCCGCCGGTCAGCCAGAACGGACCCATAGGGTCGCCCTGCACCACCGGCGAATGGTTGCTGACGCCGCGGATGGCCAGGCCAAAGAGGAGCGCGCGTGTGGCTTTCCAGCCGAAGTTGATGCCCCAGCTCACCCACAGGGCGCGGGTTCGGACGTAGGCCGTGGAAAGGACGATGGTAAACACCACGGCGACGGAGACGCTGGCCTTGCTCGCGCCCGGCTCGAGGGCCTGCAGAAAGGCATACAGCGCGGCGAAGGCAATGACTGCTCCCGCCGATCCGACGGTGCGCGCGAAACGCTGGAACGGATAGCCGCGGAAAGCGATCTCCTCGGCCAGGGTCAGGAGCGCGAAAAACGCTGCATCGGCAAGAAACCATCCCCACGCCTGCCGGCTGAAGGAGAAGCCAATGGCGATGCCTCCGCCCACGGCCATCACTGCGGCGCATAGCACAACCACGCCCCAGCCGATGGCCAATCCCAGACCCGATTCACCGAGCCAGCCCCGGCGCCGCGGCAATCCCTGCTCGCTGATGGGGTGAGCCTGGCCGTTGAGCGAAAAGCCGACCCCGGCATACCCCAGCAGCAGCAGAAAAACGAGCATGGCCTGCTCGACCAGAGGCACCCACTGATCGCTGGCGATTCCCTGGGCACCATAATGCGCCAGCGCCCGCGCCAGGAAGTAGTAGAAGAGAGCAAGCACGAACTGCACGTAGGCGCGGAAACGGCTGTCGGAAACGCGCGGGCTCGTCATGGACGGGACGGTCATGAGCGCAGCACCGCCCTTGTGCAAACCTGAGCCCAAACGGCCCGGCTGCTACAGGCGTCCCCGCCGATACTGATAATCCCGCCGAGGCGGGTGATCTGGTCTGGCTGCTTCGCCGGGCAATCGAGCAATTACGAACCTTCCGTATAGAACTGGGCGATGTTGCGGAATTTCTTCTGGCGCAGGGCCACCAGTTCATCGATAGAAATGGCCTTGAGCTCATTCAGATGCTTGGTGAGCGCCTGGCCCAGCAGGCCGGCCCCGGCCTCCTGATCGGTGTGCGCGCCGCCCGGCGGCTCACAGATAATCTCGTCCACGCAACCGAGCCTG
>Ga0335077_10006194_pt1 | contig 14757 bp, 14 predicted proteins | sample Lox_Sample_31_FD_207151 | JGI IMG/M metagenome (GOLD analysis project Ga0335077, IMG submission 207151) | Soil microbial communities from Loxahatchee National Wildlife Refuge, Florida, United States - Lox_Sample_3.1 | ecosystem: Environmental > Terrestrial > Soil > Wetlands | place: USA... | reverse complement strand
GCCGGCGCGGCCCCAGTCGCCGCGGCCGCCGTAGAAGCCGCGTCGCTCAAAGAAATCGGGCCCGTGAGCAAGGTAGGGCCCATGATTGAAGAAGATGCCATGGTGAAACCAATCCATGCCCCAAGCATGCCAGCCCCACCCGAAACCGAAAAACGGAGCGATGTGGAAGCCGAAGCCGAAGTAAAGCCCCGGGCCGCCCCACCACACACCGGGGACATCCACCCAGTACGGCCAAGGCGTGATGGGGTATCCGTAGACAGCCCACGGATTGTAGGCAGGCACGTAGACCACATCCGGATCGGTCGGCTCGATCTCAACCTGGCCGTTGTTCTCCTGGACGTTTTCCTGGGGCGTTGAATTGAGATTGCCTGCGTCCCGCGCTTTTTGCCGCATTACCTGCACGGCGCTCATTACGTCTTGCTGCTGGTTGTAGTAAGCGTCGCCTAGCTCCGAGGTCCAGCCGAGATTCGAGGCTAGATTGGCCAGCACGCTCGGGAACTGCACGAGGGCCTTTACGCTGGGGTCCCACGCCTGTTGGTCCGCTTCGACGCCCAGTTCCTGCGCGCTCATCCCTTGATGCGCTTTCACCCAGTTGTCGGCTTCCACGATTTGCGAAGGGAAAGTGGACGCGGCCAGAACCTGCGCCACGAGCGAATCGGGATAGAGCGCGATGGGCGCAACGAGGCGCTGCAGTTGATCGGGAGAGAGGTCGGCGTAGGGAGCCTGATTCTCCTCGCCTGGCGGGGGAGCCTGCCCGGGCGGAGGACCCTGAGTTTGTAAGCCCCGTGGCGGCGCTCCCGGGGTCGCACCTTCGCCGTACACGAAGTGGCCAGCCAGGGCATAGGTCAATAAGACGAGCAAGGTTGTTGCACAGTGTTTTAACGAAATGGGGCACCTCACACAATTCTCCTCTTGGTTTGAGAGCATCCCAGAAGGGAAAAAGTTTCTGGTGACGGATGGAAGTGACGAGTGGCGTGCTAGCAGGGGGGAATTTCGGGCGCCCTACACTGCCGATAAGTCGTTTAGATGCAACACTTGCAAAAAAGATCGGGAGACCCCGCAGACCTTGCGGTGCAAGGTCCTCATCGGCCTGCGTCGCCCCTAGTTCAGAACGGAAGGCCCTGCTTCAGAGAGGAGTGGCCCACGCCAGAATGGAGTTGCCTACTTCAGGATCGAATGAATGATAAGGGTGTTTCCGCCGAGGAGGACGGGATCCGAAGCCAGTTCATCGGTCCAACGATCGGCGCGGCGCTTTTTTGGGGTCAGCTTGGCCATCAGGCGGATCGCCGCTACCAGTGGCCAGTACAACCACTGATTCCCTTTTTTGCGGTCGCGATAAACGCCTTGAATCTCAAATCCATTCTTCTCGAGGTAGTAGCGCAGCTCGTTGTAGCCAATCGGATTCGCGTGCACCGCGATTTCGTCCTTGCCGGCGCAGTCGTGATGGATTTTGGCCTTCGACTGCTCGGAGAGCGGCTTGAAGTGCGACGTGTAGCCGAAGAGCACCCACTTCACGCGCTCTTCGATGTTCATGATGTTCGGTACGCTGATGATCAGGTGCCCGCCGGGTTTCAGCAGACGCCGGTATTCGCGAAATGCCTGCGGCGGCGAATCAATGTGCTCGAGTCCATCCAGCGAAGTGATGTAATCGAAGGACTGGGAAGCGTAGGGCAGCGTGCCGGCCAGATCTCCGCGCTTAATCTCAACTCCGTCCAGGCGGAACAACTCGGAGTACAAATCGCAGCAGCGCACCTCGAAGCCTTCGTTGACCAAGTCTTGCGCCAGCGCGCCTTCTCCCGCGGGGCAATCCAGAATGGCTCCGCGCTTGAGCGGCTGCAAAATCTTCAGCACCGTCTCGTGCAGGCCCGGCCGCGACATGGCCATCGGGCCGCGTTCGCCCGCCAGCAGCGGTGGATGATCCGCGCCGGTTTTTACCGTGCGGGTCGTTGCTGCGGTGCCCGTTTCCGGTGTCGCCAAATCGTTGCTCCTGAAATGCTCTGCTCAACCGCGTGCCGCGCGTTACGTTCGCCAGTCCGTGACGAAATTCGCGAGAATCACGAAAGAAGAAAGCCCAAATTGCAGCAGCCTGGAAACGAAAAGGGGCATGCCGTACTCCACTGTACGACATGCCCCGCGATTCCTGCTAACCTTTTGGCGCTTGCTTGCAATCCGCGAATTACCCGGCCAGATGCCGGTCCAGCGCTTTGGTGATCTGGTCCTTCGGCAGCGCGCCCACAATTTGCTCGACGACTTGCCCGTTCTTGAACACCAGCAGCGTCGGAATGCCGCGAATGTTGTAACGGCTCGCCGAATTCATCGCCTCATCCACGTTCAGCTTCATCACTTTCAGCTTGCCCGCATAGTCCTGCGCAATCTCGGCGACTGTGGGTGCCAGCATGTGGCACGGCCGGCACCACTCCGCCCAAAAATCCACCATGACCGGCTGGCTGTTGCTCGCGGTTAGCACTTCCGCTTCAAAATTGCTGTCGGTCACTGCCGCAATATGTTCCGTTATTTTCTCTGCCATGTTATTTTTCCTCAACAGCTTAGCGCTGTTTTTCTCTCCTTCGTTCGCTAATTAGATGTTGCTACCTGCATTTGGTTTCCTGAACTCGTCCGGCCGCCCCGGCTTGCCAATGCCGCTTCGTACACCTTCGTGTATTCCGTCGCCGGACCCTTCCAGGAAAAATCTTTGGCCATACCGTTCAACTGGATGCGCCGCCAGATGCGCTCGTCGGCACAGTGCTGCAAGGCCTGGCGAATCGCGTACAGCATGGCGTCGCCGGAATATTCCGTGAACTTGAATCCTGTGCCGGTGCCGTGCTCCAGGTCAAAGGTCTCGACGGTGTCCGCGAGTCCACCTGTAGCCCGCACAATCGGCACCGTACCATACTTCAAGCTGTAGATCTGATTCAAGCCGCAGGGCTCGTAGCGCGAGGGCATCAGGAACATGTCCGCGCCTGCTTCGATTTTATGCGCAATTTCGTTATCGTAGGCGATTTTTACGCCGACGCGGCCAGGGAAGGCGTTGGCCAGTGCCTGAAACAGTTCTTCGTATTTCTTGTCGCCCGTGCCGAGCACGACCAGGGAAAGCTCTTCCCGCATCAACTCGTAGGCTTTCTCCGCGATGAGGTCGAAACCCTTTTGGTCCGCGAAGCGCGAGACAATGCCAATCACCGGCCGCGAAGCATACTCCGGCGCGATGCCGAACAGGTCCAGCAGCGCCTGCTTGCAGACCTGCTTTCCGCTCATATCTTTCGCGGAATACTTCATGGGAATCAGGCGGTCCTTGTCGGGACTCCACGCTGAATAATCCACGCCGTTCACAATTCCAACCAGGCGGCCGGCGCGGTTGCGCACCACGCCATCGAGCCCGTACCCAAACTCCGGCGTCTGAATTTCTTTCGCATAGGTTTTGCTGACGGTGGTCAAGTAGTCCGAATAAATCAGACCGGCTTTCAGAAAGTTGACGTTGCCGAAGAACTCCAGAGCCGATGGATGGAAAAGCGCGGCGGGAAGTCCGGCGCGCTCCAAAACCTCACGTCCAAAGAGCCCGTGATAACCCATGTTGTGAATGGTAAACACCACGGGAATGTCTTTTACTGCGGGGTCGTCGCCGTAGGATGTACGAAGTAAGAGCGGAACCAGCGCGGTTTGCCAGTCGTGGCAGTGAACCACATCGGCCGGCCAGACCTGCTTAACGATTTCGATCGCGGCGCGGCAGAATTCGCTGTAGCGCTCCGCGTTATCCACATAATCCTTGCCGGCGCTGCCGTACACGCCTTCGCGGTCGAAGTACTCCGGATCGTCCACGAAGAAATAGCGCACGCCCGAAATCTGCGTGCCATCCACAATAGCGGGAAATCGCAAGCGAAGCGAAAGCGGAATGGTCAGGCTGGGCAGGACCACAGTGGCCGCCTTGGTGCCACGGTAGCGCGGCAAGACCACGGCCACTTCATGCCCCTGTGCGGCCAGCGCCTTGGGCAACGCCTCGATGACGTCCGCCAAGCCGCCCGTCTTTGAAAACGGAAGCCCTTCCGATGCGACAAAGAGTATCTTCATGCCCTTCCGGTTGCTCGAAACCTTTTTACGTTTTGCGCTTGTTCGCGGACTGCGCGATTTCTCGCTCTTTCGCTCCGTCTGCACGATGCAATGGCGCTGGCGCCGGCACTTACGCTACTGGACGGCTCCCGCGGCGTCAAGACGCACGAGCGCCGCTTACTTGTCGCCAGGAACCTTGGTTACCGTTCCTGCTACACTGCAGGCGCATGGCTCGTCAACGCCTCGGCCAGCATTTTCTCAGCGATGAAGGATGGCGCGAACAAATCGCGCGCGCCATCGGCGTCTCGGTGCATTCGACGCTCGTCAAAACCGCCCCGCGAGTCGAGGACGTTTGCTGGATGGAAGTCGGCGCGGGACACGGCGAAATGACCGAGCATTTGCTCGCTACAGGCGCCGCTGTTTATGCCATCGAACTCGACGAACCGCTCGCGAACCGGCTGAAAAAACTCGCCAAGAAATTCCCGAATCTCACCGTCGTTCACGGAGACGTGCTGCAGACCGACCTCGCCGCGTTGGCCGCGGGAAGGCGCATGCATATCTACGGAAATCTGCCGTATTACATCACTTCGCCGATTCTCCACCATTTCTTCGCGATCGCTGATGCGATTGATGAAATACACGTCGTCATTCAGCAAGAAGTGGCGCAGCGTCTGACCGCGCAGCCGCGGACCAAGCTCTACGGCTATCTCTCCGTCGTAACACAACTCTACGCGCGCCCGGAGTACGTGTTTCAGATTCCTCGCAGTGCTTTCAACCCGCCGCCGGAAGTCGCTTCCGCGCTCGTAACGCTGCGCCTGCCCGGTGACCGCACCAAGGTGGGCATTCGCGACGAAGAGGCATTCCTGGAATTCGTGAAGTTATGTTTCGCGCAAAAGCGCAAAACGCTCGTCAATAACTTGCGATCGCTGGCTAAGCCGGACGAGCTAAGGAAGGTTCTGGCTGCTCACGCATTGCGACCCGACGCGCGCGCGGAACAGCTTTCTGTCGCGGAGTTTGCCGCTTTGTATACGGCACTGCGGCGAAACCACTAGGGCTTAGGACTTTTCGGCATCCTTTTTCAGCGCAGCGGCCAGCCGGTCGGGATAGTCGCTCATGATGCCGTCCACGCCGGCAGCCATTAACATGCGGATGTGCGCGGGATGATTGACGGTCCAGCACACCACCTGCAGATCCTTTTGGCGCGCCTGGGCAATCATCGCGGGCGTCACCAGGTCGCCGCGCACCACGATTTGCCGCGCACCGACTTCCGCCGCGGCCTCGAGCGGGCCCGCCAGTTGCCCGTCGTACAGCACACCGGTCATCAACGTCGGCTCGATTTTTCGCAGGCCCGCCAGAATGGATGGGTCAAACGAAATCACCACTACGCGAGCCACTTCGCCGCTCTCGCGCAGCGCGCCAATCAGCGCGTGTTCGCCGCCCCAAGAGCCGGTGGGCTTCAGCTCCAGATAGAAAACGACATCGTTCTTCTTCGAGAATTCCAGAATCTCTTCGAGCGTCGGAATGCGCTCGCCGGCGTATTCGCTTCCGAACCACGAACCCGCGTCGAGGCGGCGCAATGTGGCCAGCGGCTGGTCATGCACTCTTCCCTGGCCGTTGGTGGTGCGGTCCACGGTGTCGTCGTGAATGGCCACGAAGCGCGCATCGCGCGAAAGCTGCAAATCGGTTTCGATGAACGTCGCGCCGAGACTGACGGCCTTCTTGAATGCAGCGAGAGTATTCTCCGGCGCGTGGCCCGAGGCTCCGCGATGCCCGATGATCAGCACTAAGTCTTTCTCCCGCTACTGCTTATGATAAGAGCGAATTGCCATCCACAGGGACTTTCTTAAGTCCAAGCACCAGCGAGGTTGCGAGGGGATTCTACGCTAACCGGTGACTCTCGGGAAATCGGGGCAGCGGCTCCAAGTCTCGAATCGCAATCGTGAGGAGGCTGAGTGCGGGCGCTAGTTCGGAGGACCGAAAGCAAGGACCGAAACAGCGGCAGTTGGAAAAGGCCCATCCCGTTTGTGCCTTTTGCTACCCTCGTGCTTCCCGGGGCGACGGCGCCACTCCCGATATACAGCTATCCGCTTGATTACAAGTAGGTTGGAGATACCAGCAGAAAGAACTAATGGCCGTTGAATTGCCCCCAATTACCGAGCGGCCAATTCCCACCGAACATGTTGGCCGGAGGTTCTGCAAGGACATGGCAACAGCAACAGCAAGGCCCCACGGAGCGTTATCGTACACGGACCGGCTCGTGCCGGTGAATTCCGCGCCAGCGGATTTCGACGTCGAGAGCGGGTTACCCGAAGGCTTTCTGGAATTTCTGGGTACGCTGCACGCAGCTCTGACGCCGCGGCAACGTGCGCTGATTGCGCGGCGCGAGTTGGCGCTGGCCGAGGCCCACGTGGGAAAGCTGCCGGACTATTTGCCGCCCTCCGTGGCGACGATGAACTCCTGGCGGATTGAACTTCCCGAGTGGTGCCGGGACCAGCGCACGCAGATGACCGGACCGGCGGTGGAAGCGGAAATTGTCGTCAAGATGCTCAACTCCGGCGCGCACGGCGTGATGCTCGATCTGGAAGATTCCAGCGTCAATACGTGGGAGCATACAATCTGCGGCATCGAAAACATTCTTGACGCGCTGGCCGGGCGGCTCACCTATTACGATCGCAAGCGCGAAAAAACGGTAGGGATTTCGCCCAGCAACACGGTGATTTTCACACGGCCGCGCGGCTTGCATCTGCACCAGGCGGGAATTCTCGCGAACGAACTGCTGCCGGCGGCGCTTTTTGATGTGGCGCTGATCGCCTACCAAGTCGATTTCAAGGAGTTGAAGCATCCGCTGTGCTTCTGCATTCCGAAGTCCGAAACGGCGGACGAAGCACTCTGGTGGCGCGACCTGTTCCGCATGGTTGCCCGGGCCAAGGGCCTCCCGGCGGACACCATCAAATGCATGGCGCTGGTGGAATCGCATCCGCTGGCCTACCAGATGGAAGAGTTTGCGTGGCATCTGCGCGAGCACATTCTGGGCCTGAATCTGGGGCGGTGGGATTACCTGGCTAGTCTGATTCACTTCAACTTCGAGAATCCGGAGTGGGTGCTGCCGGACCGCAACACGATTCCTCACGACGTGGCGTTCTTTCAGAATCTGCGCGAACTGACGGCGGAAATCTGCCATAAGCACGGGATGCTGGCAATTGGCGGAATCACCCCGCTCTCGCCGAGGCGCGAGGACACCGAGTGGAATGCGCGGGCATTGCAAGCGTTGGTCGAAGATAAGAAAAATGAAGCAAGGTCGTTGATGGACGGCGCGGGAACGGGACACCTCGACCAGAACGAAATTGCCGTGGCGCAATTTCCAGCCCCGAATCAAATCAATGCGCGGCCGGAGCATTGTTGCCGGCGGCCCGATCTGCGGCCACTGCCGACGGGCGTTGGGCAACGGACACTCGCGGGGACACGAGCCGCGATTCGAACCGTGATTCGCTATCGCAATGGTGTGCTGAACGGGAAGGGCGCGAGCCTGCTGGATGGGTACATAGAGGACTTGGCCACGGACCGCATCTACCGGCTGATGATTGCGCAGCGCATGAAGCATGCGGGCAGCGTGGAGATTCTGGATGAGCACGGCGCGGCCGTGCAGCACACGCCGGAGCTAATTACGCAGCTTTTTGACGAAGAGCTGGAGCGCCTGCTCCGCGAGAACGGCGAGGGAAAGCACTTGGGCGCGGCTGCTTCCCTGCGGGAGGCCCGCGAGTTGAGCGAGCAGATGATCCGGAGAAACGAATTCACTCCGGGGTGAAAGAACCGTTTCGATTCTTTGCGAGCGGTTGTGAAGAAAAAGGGGCCAGGCCTTGGCCCTCTTTTTTTGTTCAGGTGTTCAGACCGGCGCGCTACCTGGAGTTACCGGAAGTGCCGGCAGGGTGATTGCTCGAATTCGAGCCTCCACCAATTTCCAGCTCGTACTTCTCGCCGCTAAAGAAAACCTCGGCAAGTGATTGACGGCCATCGGCCCCGGGCTTGACCCCATAGCCTGTCTGCTCGTTCGGAGTGTTTTGCGTGACGAGTTGAGCCGGAACGGTGGCCACCACATCGTGGTCGCGGAGAATGCTGACTTGAACGTTCGGCCCTGGGGCGCTCCACTCAAATGTGTAGTTGCCGGGGGCGAGCGGCACTCCCTGAACGGTAATTTGTTCGTTGATTTGGAGGGATTTTTTGATGGTGTTGCCGGCGACGGTGGGCATGGCGAAGAGCAAAGCGGCTACACACCACAAGAGCGAAAGCCTCGACGCTTTCATATTAGACGACTCCTTTTGATCTTCTCCGAAAGGCCAAGCCAAAAAAGCGGGCGAGTCTCGCGGAGGACAAGAATTTTCACTTCCTTTTGTTTGATGGCTAGCTCTCGCCCCTGGGTTTCATTTGCCCTCGAACAAGACAAAATTTGTTGGGACGAAATATTGTCAGGCGATGGAGTGGGAATGATTTGAGAATAAAAAGCGGATAGATTGGAAACGCCAGATGGGCCAAAGTGAAACTCTGGCAGCAGGTGCAGAAGGAACGGCGGGCATCATGGAAAGAACGATTCGTGCGAAGAAAACAGGAGCGGAAATTTCTGAGCGCGTCACTAACTTGGACTGGAGTACGGCGGAAGAGTCGCTCTGGGCGCGCGGCTACGCGGTAACGCCCCAGTTGCTGTCAGCGGAGGAATGCGCCTCGCTCGTTGCATTGTATGCAGACGAAAAGTACTTTCGCAGCCACATTGTGATGGAGCGATACCGGTTCGGGGTCGGTGATTACAAATATTTTGACAACCCGCTGCCGGAAACCGTAGTGAACCTGCGGACCTGTGCGTATCCACATCTGGCGAAGATCGCGAACCGCTGGGCGGAGGCGCTCGGCGAGGACGCGGCGAAATATCCCGAGGAGCACGCGGGGTTTCTGAACATTTGCCACAAAGCGGGGCAAACCCGGCCAACGCCACTCCTGCTCCATTATGAGGCAGGCGGATACAACTGCCTGCATCAGGACATTTATGGCGAAGTAAGCTTTCCGATGCAGATGGTGTTTCTCCTGGGACAAGCGGGGCGCGATTGGGAGGGCGGCGAGTTTGTTTTGGTGGAGCAGCAGCCGCGCGCGCAATCAAAGGCCGCAGTGGTGCAGGCAAACCAGGGCCAGGCGATCATCTTCACGACGCGCTACCGGCCGGTGAAAGGCACGCGCGGAAATTATCGCGTGAACCTGCGGCATGGCGTCAGCCAGGTGAAGCGCGGCACACGCTACACGCTGGGGGTTATTTTTCACGACGCAAAATAATTCAGGGTTCAGAGCGACAACCGTGAAGGGGCTCGCGGCCCCTTCACGCGCTCTCAGCTTACGAGCATTCGTCCGCGGTTAGTTTTGCCGGTTGGTGTCCGCGGTTTGCGCGCTCGATCCAGCCGACACGGATTGCACTTGCAACTCGTACTTCTTTCCACCGAAGAACAGCTGCCTCAGCGTCTTGCTGCCGTCCTGGCTGGCCGTGGTGGAATAGCCGTCCCTGGCAATGGCGTGGTTCAGAGAAACCACGCGCGCAACGAAACTGGCCACGGTATTCTTACCCTGCAGAATGTTCACTTGCACGTCGGGGCGGCCGGCTTCGTTCCACTCAACCTTGTAGTCGCCGGGCGCCAACCGTTTGCCCTCGATGACCATACTTTCGGGAAGATGGAGCGACTTCTTGTTCGTGGGCCCCGCAAAAACGCTGGCGGAAGTGAGCAAAGCGCCGCCGAGCAACATCGCGGAGAATTTGGCAAATTTCATGACAGAACTCCTCGTTTTGTTTTCTTCAAAAGGCTGGGCACGCTTAAACTGCGGCCGCCCGCGGAAGAAAGGATTTTTTGTTTCAATTATTTGACTGGCGGCGGAGCGGAGACGTTATCCGATGGTGCAAGGATTTTGTTTCTGCACGCAAACACATTTTTGGTTTGAAATTTGTGTTACCGCACGTAACGCGCAACCGGGTCGCAGCATCATGGAAAGCTCGAAACGGTAAAGTCCTTCTAACGATGCGGCCGTCGCCTGCGCACGCAGCGCAACTTCTACCGAAGTCTCGAGGCCGCGACTTGGAATTCGGCGCTCAACTGTCGGAGAATTGGTAATGCATGCCTCCTATGGACCCGCGCGAACCCACTTTTTCCACTAGCGGAGCGAACGACTCGCCAGCGCGCAAGAAGCTGCTGGCACTGCGTGTGGCGCTGCTGCGTTTGCATAAAACACTGCTGGACATGGAGCGGCGGGAATACGAGCGGGCCAACGGGCGCGTAACGGTTGGCGAGCTTTTCCGCCTGGTGATTGACCATCAGCAGTTCGCCTGGCTGCACAATATCTCGGAGTTTGTGGTGCGCCTCGATGAAACGCTCGCCGGGGAAGATCCCGTTGTTCCCGAAGATGCGCGCACGGCGATCGCACTGGCGCGCAAGATGTTTGCGCCGTCGGAGGCGGGCGACGCATTCCAGAAGAAATATTTTGACGCCATACAATCGGATCCCGCGGTGGTGATTGACCACGCGGAACTGGCGCGCCTCTTCCACAACGAACCTCTGGACAGCGGCAGCGCGACGTGAGCTCGGCGGCTGCGAAAATTCCCTACCGGCGCATGCGGCGTGCCGAGTTTCCCAGCGGCACGCTGGAGTTGGCAAAGTTCCTCATCGGGAAGATTGTCGTGCACGATCTGCCGGAAGGGCGGCTGAGCGGGCGCATTGTCGAGACCGAAGGCTATCCGCCGGGGGATCCCGCCGGGCACCATTTTCGTGGCCCCACGCAGCGCAACCGCTCCCTCTTTTTACGCCCAGGGCACGTATATGTTTTCTTCAATTACGGCATGCATTTCATGCTGAATGTTTCGAGCGAGGCGGAGGGCGTCGGTGGAGGCGTCTTGATTCGCGCCATCGAGCCGCTGGAAGGCCTCGCGTTGATGCGGCGTCATCGCAAGGCAACATCGCCATTGGATCTGACGCGGGGACCCGGCCGCCTAGCGGCAGCGTTGCGCATTGACCGGCGGCTCGACGGCCTGGACCTATTCGCCGGTGGGCCGCTTTGGCTGGGAGTCCTAAGAAATCCCAAGTCCGGGACAGCGAATTCCGGAGCATCGGAGCCTGCGATTGCCACGACCGTGCGCATCGGAATCACGCACTGGGCCGAAAAGCCGTTTCGCTTTTACGAACGCGGCAATCCCTTCGTGAGCGGGCCGAAGCGTCTGCTAGCTCACGACGCAAATCCTACAATCAGCAGAGAAAAGTGAGCGCGTCAGTCGCCGCAGGCGTATTCGGCGCCTGTGGGTAGCGCGAGAAATTCTTCGCGGCGGCTGGGAAGCGCAGGTTTGCGGGCGTTTTGCGCCGCTCTGGATGGGATTGTGCGGCGCTGCTTCTTGCGCAGCTCTTCGCGCAGGGCCTCGCGCAAACGCCGGTGCGCACGGAACAAGCGCAACCGCACGGCCACGGTGGAAATGCCCAGGCGGGCCGCCACTTCGTGCGTGGAGTATTGCAGAACGTCACGCAACAAGCAGATTTGGCGCAAATCCGGCGCCAGACGCGCGATGCCATTGGCGATAAGGCCACGCATTTCCCGCCGGGCGTAGCGCTCCTCGGGATTCTCCGTGCGCGCCGCCAAACGATTGCCGAGAGTTTCCTCCGGCGAAGCACCGGGCTCTTCCAGCGATAGGTACTTGCCCTCGCGACGCTGGCGGATTAAATCGATGGACGCGTTGGTGGTGATGCGCGTGACCCAGGCGTGCAGATCGTCCTTGCCTTCTTCTTGTTGGCCCGCAAACTGATTGATGCGCGAAAAAGCCTTCAGCAGCGCTTCCTGGTGTGCGTCTTCTGCGTCGGCGGGATTGCCGGTCAGGCGCAACGCGCGGCGGTAGAGTCCAGGCCCGTAGGGCAGGACCATTTGGCCGAAAGCCTCCGCGTCACCGGAGCGCGCATCCGCCAAAGTTCGGCGCTTGGCGGCGAGACTGCTGGCCGCCTGCTGCGATGCGAGGCTCGCGGCTTCGAGGAGGATGGTTGAAGCAGCCATGATAGTCGGCAGAAGGGCATCCTAAGCGCCACGCAGGAAACGGTGTAAACCGCTGAAAACAAGGGACTAATTTAAGTGCACAGGCGGTGTGATTTGGACGGAACCGTCCGCTTGTGGGACGCACTGTCGCGATTGCGGTCATCCGCGCGGTCAGAACCGCATTCATGAGAGGCTAACGTGTGCGTCGGACGAACGTAACCGAACAGCGGCTGTTAATTTGCTGGGGAACCGGCCTGCACGGAAAAGCGGATGCCCCGGTCGGCATTCAGTTGATTGGTTTTCTCGAAGTTGATTCGCGAAAGCGGAATGGCGTTCTCACCACCGTAGTTGGTGACGTAATGAAGGCGGCCGTCCAGAACCCAATAATCTCGCAAGCCGTACATCGAGCCGTCATTGAGTTGCAGGAGCGTGTCGGGCTCGCGGGACGAGCGCCGATGATGCGGCACTTTGTCGACCGGAACCGGCGGCTGGTCCTCGAGGATCACGTTTTGGTACGCCTCATCATCCGCGGCAGGCGCGGAAGCGTCGGGCACCTCGTCGGAACCTCCGTTTTCGTCGGGGCTGGGGATGCCTCCGGCCAGAAAAGGATCAAAGAAGAGGTCTTGCTGAAGGCAATCAAAATCGGCGTTCGGGAAACCGAACGTGTCAAATCCGCTGTCGAGAGCACAAAAACCAAAGCCAAAACCTAGGCCAAATCCGAAAAAAGCGGGCCGATTAAATCCGAACACGGTGAGCGGGCGATGAAATCGATTCGGCTGGGAAACCGGCCGCCCTGGACGTGGCAACTGCACAACCCGGCCATGAATCATGGCGGCGCCCGCGAGAGGCGGTTCGCCGCGCACAGGCTTCCCAGAAGCAGTACCCTTCCCGCCCCGGCTTGAATGAGCACCGAAGATGTGACCAAGAGAATGGCCGATGGAGTGGCCCATCGAATGACCCATCGAATGGCCGCCCCCGCCGTGCTGCGCGCGGCAAGGAAGTGCGCTGAACAGGAACACCGCCAAACTGAAAACCGCAGGAACTTTGTACTTCATGCCCTGTCTCCTGCTAGCTTTCACACTACTCCTCAGAACGCCCAATTTCCATCCTCGCCACCTTCGACCAACTTCCGCGTTGTTTCCAGAAGGGCTCTGGCATAGACTTCGCGCAACTTCCCGGAGGTCAATATGCAAACCACACGAAGAGATTTTCTGGGCGCCATGGGCGCAGCGGCCGCGCTGGGCGTCGTCGGAGAAACCGTGCGGGCCGAGGAGCGCGAAGCTACTCTTAGCGGCGTTGCGAACAGGAGTGCTGCAAAGGTCCCCGCCGGGTCCGGTGAGAAGCAATTGTTCTGGGTCGCTGCGTCCACGCCTTGCGACAAGAACCTGAATTTCGATGCCGAGCTCTACAAAGACCTGCTGGCCTATCTCAAGCACAACGGCGCGGATGGCGTCGTGGTGCTGGGAACGACCGGCGAGTTTCCTTCCTTCTCGGTGGCCGAGCGAAAGAAGATTGCCGAAGTCGCCTTCAAGAACAGAAATGGGATGAACATTATCGTGTCGCCGGGTACGGCGAATTTTCCGGAGACCATCGAACTATCGCTGCATGCACAGGAAAATGGCGCGGACGGTTTGCTGATTGTTCCACCCTTCTACTACAAACATCCGCGGCTCGACGGGCTGACCAAATACTTCTCGCTGATTTTCGAGAAAGTGACCATTCCCATCAACCTCTATCACATTCCTTTTGCCACCGGCATTCCGATTTCTCTCGAGCTCATGCACGGCCTGGAAAAATACCCGAACTTGGCGGGCATCAAGGATTCCAGCTCGGACGAAGAGGAGTATCACAAGTTTGTCGCGGAATTTCCGAGGCTGAATATGCGCACCGGAACCACGCACAACTTGAAGTACGCCATGGACAACGGCATGGGCGCAATTCTTGCCGAGGGCAACAATTTCACAGCGCTAATCGCAGCGGTGTTCGCCGCCAAGCGCGCGGGAAAAGACATCGCAGCGCCACTGGAAAGGCTGCAAGCTGCTCTGAAGTTGCTCCGCGCCGGCGGCGTGGATGAGTACGGGCCCATGAAGTACGCGCTGAGCCTACAAATGGGCACACGGCAGTTCTATCAACGGCCGCCGAACAGCGACGTCACCGACGAGCAGAAGGCAAAAATCAAGGAAGCGTTGGACGAAATCAAAAAAATAGCCTGAGAGCTGCGCAAACGGGGCTACCGAGGCCGCACGGAGGGCAAGAACAATCATGCATGCCAAGCGATGGATGAAATGGAACTGGCGCGGTTTGTATTTTCTTGCAGGCGCTGCGCTCATGGCTTCGGCAGTCTCCGCGCAATACCACCCCAAGGATACAGAGTGGCCGACCTATGGCGCCGACCTCGCGGGCACGCGCTACCGGCCGCTGGATCAAATCAACGCGTCCAACTTCAAAGATCTCGAAATCGCCTGGCGCATCAAGACGGACAATTTCGGCAATCGGCCCGAATACAAACTCGAAGGCACGCCGTTGATGGTGCACGATGTTCTTTATGCCACGGCGGGCTCTCGCCGCGCGGTGATTGCGCTGGATGCGGGCACCGGAGAATTGCTGTGGATTCACGGCGAACACGAAGGCGCACGCGGCGCCAATGCGCCGCGGCAACTTTCCGGGCGCGGCCTGGCGTAC
>Ga0335077_10006193_pt1 | contig 14757 bp, 11 predicted proteins | sample Lox_Sample_31_FD_207151 | JGI IMG/M metagenome (GOLD analysis project Ga0335077, IMG submission 207151) | Soil microbial communities from Loxahatchee National Wildlife Refuge, Florida, United States - Lox_Sample_3.1 | ecosystem: Environmental > Terrestrial > Soil > Wetlands | place: USA... | reverse complement strand
TCTTTACGAGCGCCGTGATCGTCGCCGCCTGGGGATATTTTCTTTGGCAAGGAGTGAAAGACCCGTTAGGTGGGATCAACTCGCTTTGGCCGTTATTCGGCATCGCAAATCAATTGTTGGCGACGGTCGCCCTCTGCGTCGCGACCACAATCATCATTAAAATGCATCGCGCGAAATACGCAGCGGTCACGCTGATTCCCCTCCTATGGCTCGTAGCGGTTACATTCATCGCATCGTGGCACAAGATCTTCGATCCCGATCCGCGCGTCGGATTTCTCGCGCAGGCGCAGGAACTAGCTCTTGGTCCTATGACGAGCGCGACCAGTCGTCTGATCTTCAACAACCGCCTCGATGCGGTCGTTACGGGACTCCTCCTCGTGATGGTGGCACTTGTGCTGCTCGAATCCGCGCGACAATGGATCGGCGTTCTCACGGGACGCAAAGAAGGTCGAGTAAAAGAAGCACCGTTCGTGATGACACATCTCGCGGAGGAGCGCGCATGATCCATTGGAAGAAAGCTGTCATGATCTTCTTCTCCGCGTTACGCGAGATTTTTGACGAAGCAGCCTATACGCGTTTCCTCCAGAGGACTAGGATGGCATCCTCTCCCGCTGCCTATGCGGCTTTCTGGAGCGAGCGGGAAAGCAAGGCCCCGAAACCCCGCTGTTGTTGAGGACTCTGAACTATGGAAAGCTATCGTTCGCTTCAGTCGTGTCCAGTCGCAGTTTCTGTTGCATGTGGGGACAGCCGCCATCGGCTGTCCCGGCGATTCAGCGCCGTATTAGCCTCCGTGTTTCTGCTGGTGTCAGGCGCTATTTCCCAAACCGATGCGACTCCAACCATGCGTCCCGTGATCCGTGGACGCCACGCCGCCATCGCGTCGATGAAGGCCGAAGCCACCGAGGCCACCCGCCGCATTCTCGATGCCGGAGGGAATGCCTTCGATGCAGCAGTTGCCGGCCAAGCGGCTCTGGGAGTCACAGACTTCTCGCTGAATGGTGTCGGCAGTGATGCCGTATTGCTTGTCTATGACTCGCGTGAGAAGAAAATCTATTCCATCAACGCCGAGCCCCGCGCTCCCAGGCTGGCGACCATTGCGTGGTACGAGAAGAACAACGGAGGCAAGATTCCCGAGAGCGATGGCCTACTGTCCGGAGGTATTCCGGGGGTGGTTGACGCCTGGTACATCCTGCTCGATCGCTGGGGCACGATGAGTTTGGAACAAGTCCTACAGCCAGCCATCGATCTCGCCGAAAACGGATTTCCATTGAGTGAACGGGGTGCATCTTACATCGCCGAGGAAAAGAAGATCCTGAAGTATCCGACGACCGTCAAGATATACCTGCCCGACGGTCATCTGCCGAAGGCCGGCGAGATTCTCAGGAACCCGGATCTTGCTCACACTTTGCAGAAGTTGGTCGAAGCCGAGAAATCAAGCCAGTCCAAGGGCCGGCATGAAGCCCTCAGAGCCGCCCGCGACCGCTTTTACAAAGGAGACATTGCTCGCGACCTTGCCACCTTCTCCGAGGCCAACGGCGGATTGTTTCGCTACGAAGATTTCGCAGAATATACGGCCAAGGTCGAGACACCAGTCTCGATCAACTACCGCGGATATCAGGTGTACAAGAATCCCTCATCCAGCCAGGGACCGACCGAACTAATTGCGCTGAATCTGCTCGAAGGGTTCGATCTCAAAGCAATGGGTCACAACAGTGCTGAATTCCTGCACACCAGCGCCGAGGCCGTGAAGCTAGCCATGGCCGATCGCGAAAAGTATCTCGGCGACATGGATTTCATTAAGATTCCTTACGATGGCCTGCTCTCAAAAGACTACGCCCGCGAGCGCCGCAAGCTGATCGATCCCGCAAAGGCATCGCTTGAGATGCGTCCAGGCACACCGAATGCCACTTCGGCTAATCTCGATCGTCCCGTCCATGAAGTTCTCTCCGGCAATGCCAACCACGATGGCGATACAAGCTACATTGCAGTCGTCGACAAAGACCGCAACATGGTCAGCTTCGAACCCAGCCTGCACGAGTTGTTCGGCACAGGCGTGGTCATGGGAGACACCGGCATCCTCTTCAATTGTCGCGGCGATTACTATTCTTTGATTCGCGGAGAGGCCAACGCATTGGAGCCCGGCAAGCGCCCGCGCAGCACGCTGCAAAGCACGCTGGTCATGAAAGATGGCCAGCCCTTCGCGATCCTGGGCAGTCCCGGCGGCGACGATCAGGTCATGCGAACCATGCAGACGCTGGTCAACATGATCGACTTCGGCATGAACATTCAGCAGGCGATCGAAGCCCCGCGCTGGTCCTCGCGCAGTTTCCCGGCATCTCCGTTCCCGCACACTATGTATCCCGGCGACATGGCGGTTGAGTCGCGCATCCCGGAGGCCACGCGTCAGGCATTAGTCGCGAAGGGTCACAAACTGCGAGTCACTCCTGCATGGTCGCTGGGCTCGAACGGCGGAATCGTGATCAACATAAGAACGGGTGTGCTCAGCGCAGGTGCCGATCCACGAGTCGATGCGTACGCCTGGGCTTGGTGAGATTGGCCTGGATTCAGCTCAGTCCTCCCGCAATGCCTGCATCGGCTGAATCGAAGCTGCTCTCCTAGCTGGCAGCAGGGCAGCGATCAGCCCAATTAGCGGGAGCACGAGCAGAACCGCAATGTACGTCCACACATCCAACGGGCGCACTTGGTAAAGGAAACTCCCGACCAGGCGGCCAGCGAAAACGGCCATCACAATGCCGGCCGCGAGCCCAATGCCAATCAGAATCGACCCTTGCCGTAGCACCATTTGCGCTACACTCTGCCGAGTTGCCCCCAGCGCCATGCGCACTCCGATTTCGCGGCGACGATATCCCACCAGTTGCGAGAGCACTCCGTACAATCCCGCGATCACCATAGAGACCGCGAGTCCAGCAAACGAGGCCACAAGATAAAGCCCAAGCCGCTGGCTGAAGGTGCTTTGATCGACGGTTTCTTGCATGGTTTGAAAGTTATCGAGCGCGAGACTGGGAGCATGTTGATGGAACACCGACCGCATTTCAGCAGCCACCGGAACATTGCCACGGGTCTTCACGACAAACGTCACTATGGTTCGCAGAAGCGCCTGATAAAACAGTGACGTCGTCGGAACCTGCGCCTGTGGCAGCAAGATGAGCGGAGAAATTTCCCCGCCCACACTCTTGTCGACCTGGTCTCCCAGAACACCCACAATCGTGTACGGCTTGATCATTCCGGTGTCCTTGCCCCCCAGATTGAGTTGCTGGCCAACAGGATCTTTGCCGGCAAAATATTTTTTGGCGAGGACTTCATTGATGACTGCGACGAATGGCGCGCTTGCGATGTCGTCCTCATTCGTCATGCGGCCGTGGATCACAGGTGTGCCGAACGTTCTGGCATAGTCGCCACTGACGGCAGTCATACGTGCCTGTGCGGTATTAGCACGATCTTTCGCCTGACCTACGATCTCGAAACTTGAACCCAACCAGAATCCTGAAAGCGGCGGTGCCGTAGCCAGGGCAGCAGTGTCAACTCCCGGCACTTTTCGTATGTGTTCGAGAACCGGCTCATAGACAAGCGTTGCGATCGACGGTGCGGCACTTCCTGTATCTTCTGAAACCGCCATCGCCCCAAAGCCGGAAGAATCAGCGGGAACAGCTGTAAATGTCGTAATGTTGGCAGTTTGAAAGCCGAGCCGGGACCGCTCCAGATTCCATAGTGTGTGGAACAGAAGTCCTGTCCCGACTAACAGCAGGGTCGAAAGCGCCACCTCGGCGGCGACCAGCCCGCCACTGAGCCTTCCACCAACAGACCTGGATCCTACGCCGCGGGATGCTGCTTGCAGGGCAGCTTGCGGATGAGTGCGTGCCGCCAGAAGTGCTGGCAACAACGACGAGAGCAGGGTCGTGATCATCGCGACGCAGGCCAGGATCAGCACCATCGTCCAATGGATCGAGATCGAATCCGCCCGAGGAATCGTGCCGTCAGGGAGCTTGCGAATCGCGATCATCGCCCCCTGTGCCAGCAACAAGCCTGCGCCGCAACCCAGCAGGCTCAGCGCTAATCCCTCGGTCAACATTTGACGCACGAGACGCACTCGGCTTCCCCCGAGCGCCGTCCGAACCGCAAATTCTTGATGGCGGCCCAGGCAACGGGCGATGAGCAGATTCGAAACATTCGCGCAAGCGATCAGAAGCACAAGAGCAAGAGCGCCGAGAAGCGCATACAAAACGGGGCGCACGGGCCCAGTCAGCAGTTCCTGATACGAGGCTGCTCGGAATTTGTTCTCGCCTTTGTCCTTCTCTTTGGGAATACGGGCCGCGAGGGCGTCTAATTCCTGCTGCAACTGTGGAATCGTCGCCCCTGGTCGGAGTTCGCCGACCATGTCAAACAGGTCATAACCGCGCTCCTTCAGCATTTCCTCTGTTGGCTGGAGCGGCAGCCACGCGCCTTTTTGCAGGTCAGTGCCCATTTCCTCCGGGAAATGAAAGCTCTGCGGCATTACTCCCACCACGGTGTGAGGTTCGCCACCAACCCTGAGTGTCTGACCTAAGATGTTCGGATCCGCATGGAAGCTCTGCCGCCATAACCCTTCCGAGAGCAATACCACCTTTGGTCCGCCGGACTCGCCTTCTGTGTCGGTGAATGCTCGTCCGAGCAAAGGTTGGGCACCAAGCATGGGAAACAGATTGGTCGTGATATGCGGGGCGGCAATGCTCAACGAGGCATCCTGCGTCTGCAGCACGCTGATGTCTTCTGTATAGCCGGCCGCCTCTTGCAGCAGCTTCGACTGCGTGCGAATGTCGCGATAGTTCAGCCATGACGTAGTCACAAATCCCGGTTTGTCAGTCAGATTCCCTACAAAGACAAGCCGGTCGCCATGCGCATAAGGCAGAGGCCGCAAAAGCACGCTCTCGATGACGGTGAAAATCGCCGTATTGGCGCCAACCCCGAGTGCCAGGCTAAGGATGGCTAGAGCGGCCACGCCGGGACTTTTCCGGAGTTGGCGCAGGGCGTGGCGCAGGTCATTAAGCAGTATTTGCATTCGACCCTCTAGGAACACAAATTCAGCAGCATGGTGGGCAACTTTCGCACCAGAAGCGGTCGGCAAACATGTGACGTGTTTTCAAGAGGTTTACGGGAGTTCTCTGGCGCTCGCCGTGTGATAGCTGCCCAAAAGCGGAGATAAATGTTCGAAAATGAACAGGCGTTTGTTTCTAACCCTAAAGCTGAGCACTAGCTCCTAATCCCTACTCGTACCGCAGCGCCTCAATCGGATTCAGCCGCGATGCCTTCAGCGCGGGGAAGAACCCGGACACAATTCCGACCATGGAGAGGATGGTGAACGAAATAACCATCACACCCATGGAGGCATGCAGGAAGATCGCACCCTCGTGGTCCGTGGTCTTGTAGAACTCGTCATACAGCGGCATTGGCGGTATGACCCAGGTCAAAAGCTGTGCAACCAGCATCCCCAGCGCTCCGCCAACGAACGTCAGCACCAGAGCTTCCAGCAGGAACTGCACCAGGATATGTCGTGGCCGTGCCCCGATCGCCTTGCGCAGCCCGATCTCCCTCGTGCGCTCGGTGACGGAGACCAGCATGATATTCATCACACCAATCCCGCCGACCGCCAATGTGCAGACACCGATTAGCCCAAGCACGGCCTGCAGCCCGTAAGAAAACGCGTTGATCATGCCACGGTCTTCAATCGTGTCCCACTCGGGAGTTGCCTTTTCGTCTTTGGGGTCGAAATGATGGCGTCGCGCAATCACCTCGCGCGCCGCCATCAGCGCTTTCTTGTTCAACTCCGGAGCAGTCGGTTGAATGATGATTTCATCGGGATCGCGCAGATTCTTCAAATCGCGCATCAGGGCAAATGGAATGAACGCGTTCTCGTTGTCGGGCCCCTGGTACATCGAGTCCTGAATCTTATTCCGCATCGTGCCGATGACTTCAAAATCGAGCCCGCCAATTTCGACGTGCTGGCCAACGCCGGGGGCGCCTTGAAACACCTTCTTCGCCGCGTTATATCCAAGGATGACGACACGCCGATGGTCCGTGAAGTCAGTCTCATTGAAATAGCGCCCCTGTTCCAGATCGAGCTTACGCATCTGTCCGTAGGGGAAATCCACGCCCCGTACCATGATTGAAACCACGCGAGTTCCGATCTTAAACCCGAAATCGCGATCGATCTCGCCGCTCACCGCACGGATAATGGGAACCTCGTCGCGAATCGCTTCCACATCCTCAAGCTCGTACTTCACTGATTTGCCTGCACGCTGTCCGCCTGCCTGCATGCTCGTCTGCCCGGGCCACATGACGATCACATTGTTTCCCATGTTCAGGAAGGCGCTGAGAACGCATCCCCCGAGCCCCTGCCCGTATGCAAGCAGCAGGACGACGGATACCAGGCCCCATCCGATGCCCAGCATCGTGAGCGCCGATCGGGTGCGGTCCCGCATCAGCGCCTGCCAGCCTTGTAGTACAAGCTCTTTCAGGAAGATGGTCGAGGTGACTCTGGCGCGAGGGGCGCGCAGCGGCACGACTTTCGGAGTGACCGACCCGACTGACCCGCCATGTCGTGCCTCCGGTTTCTCCGTCGTCAATGGTGGTACTGCGCTCATCTCCCGCCGCCTCGCGTTCGCCGGAATTTCAGATTGCAGATTCTTCTGTGCCAAATCTGAATTCTGCAATCTGAGATCTGCACTTTGTCCACTACTCGATGTGAATATCACCCGATCCCGTGTGCACGCGAAGCAGTGGGCCGCCGCCGCGCACCTTTCCGTGGATCGATTTATGCGCATCCCCAATGCGCCCCTGCACCGTCATCTCGATCGGTGCTCCAACATCAATAGAACCGGAACTGGTCGAGATATCCGCATCAAACGCTGCATTCGAGGGCAGGCGCAGGCGCACATTGCCAGACCCGGTGCGAGCATCCCAGGTACCGCTCTGCTTACCTTCGGCGGTGATTTCCCCGCTGCCGGTTTCTCCGTGGAAGCTGCCCTGCACTCCGCGCGCGGTAATGTTTCCGGAACCCGTGTGCAGATCGATATCACCCGGACCCGACTCTTCAATTTCAACGTCGCCACTGCCGGTTCCACCTCTCACCGATCCTGAGACCTGCCGCGCCCGCACATCGCCCGAGCCTGTCTGCAGCCGGATCTCGCCCTGCAGGTCCGAGAGCCTCACGTCACCCGACCCAGTTTGGACCTCGGCGTTGCCGCGCGTTCCCTCGATGGTCTGATCACCGGATCCGCTTTTGGTGCGGACCGTGGTCTGCGCCGGCACCGTGATGTCGTAATCGATGGCAATGTTCCGGTAATTCACATAGTCGATGCGGATGTTGTTGCCGTCCTGGCGAATGGGAGGATTCTGCTCGATGGCGTGCACATCGTCCTCGCGCTTTCCTCCAAACCACCGGTCGCCGACATAGACCTTGCCGTGAATCTGAACCGAACCGGTGGACCCGGCGCGAATCCGCACATCGCCGGAATGCGTAAGTACTTCGAGATCCACCGGCCCGCTTACCGAGAGCGTCTTGTCGAAAGTGCCCTGCGGCGTATTCCACGCCAGCGCCGCACTGGAGGCGAACAGAACGACCAGCGCCAGGACCGCGCTGGACACGACGTTTAAAGTGACGAGTTGCGTTTTGCTATTCATAACGTAGCGACTCCACAGGTGTCATATCCGCGGCGCGCTGGGCCGGATACATGCCCGCCGTCACGGTAATCAACGAAAGCGTCAAAATCGAAACCACAATTGAGATGGAGGAAACAATCGGATGCGGCACAAAATCAGGCAACGGGATTGCTGTCATAGCAAAGCATGTGCCCATGCCGAACGTGAGTCCGATCAGCCCACTGACAATCGTCAGCATCGCCGACTCGGCAAAGAACTGTCGCAGGATGTCGCGCTTGGTCGCGCCCATTGCCTTGCGCGTGCCAATCTCCCGGGTTCGCTCGGAAACCGAAACCAACATGATGTTCATTACGCCAATCCCACCGAGGCAAAGCGTCACCACCGCCACACATCCAAAGAACAGCGTGACGACCCCGAAAATCTTGGCTAACTGCTTGGCGCCGTCCATCGTGTCCCATATGAAGAGCGCGTCTTTATCAACAGGATCGAAATGGCGCATGCGGCCGATCGCTCGCCGCACCTGGAGCACCGCCGCCTCATGCTCCTCGGGATTACTTACCTGGAATACGATGTCATCGAGATAGCCGCGCGTGATGCCAGCGCCAGGTTTTTCCGGGGGAGGGAAGTCGCGCGACACCGCCGAGTACGGCGCGAAGAGATAATCGTTGTCGGGGCCGCTGTAATTCGAATTCTGTTTCTTCTCGGCGAGCACGCCCACCACCGAGTAAGGCACGCTCTTCACCAGAACCGTCGCGCCAATCGCCGGCTGTCCGGGAAACAACTGCCGATAAGCCTTCGATCCCAAAACCAGGACCCGCCGTCCTTCGCGCTCGTCCTCGTCCGTGATGAGCCGTCCCTCAGATACCTTGAGCGATCGGAAATCCTGATAGGAGGGCCACATTCCAACTACGCCTCGGTTCGCCGAGTTGAACTGGCTTACCTCGGGAATCGTTCGGCGCAACTCGGGGCTGACATTCTCGACCAGGTAGCACTCGTCGCGGATCAGTTTGGCGTCGTCTACATTGAGTCGAATTTCTCGCCCGGCAGCCCTTCCTCCCACTTGAGTGCTCGTCCGCCCGCCCCACACAATTACCAGGTCTTTGCCCAGCGTCTCCATGTGCTTCTTCTGATCGACGACGAAACCGCGCCCTAGCCCAACCAGCAGAATCACTGACGCGATTCCCCACACCAGCCCGAACATCGTGAGGAAAGTCCGCAATTTGTGAGCACGAAAGGTAGCGACGGCTTGTCGAAAAATCTCCGAGAGAGTCATGGAACCCGACCTTAATTCGTTCCTATACAACTCAGACCTCGGAATTGCTGGCTGGTTGGCCGAAGTCCGAGGTCTGAGGTTTGACCCGACGTTTACTGCAGGACTACTTCCTGTCCTTCCTTCAATCCGCCCAGGACTTCTGTTTTGGCGCCGTTTGAGATGCCAATGTTGACTGCTACCTTTTCCTTGCCGTCTTTGGCTTTCGGGTTTGGAATCTCAACAGAAGCTTTTTTGTCCTTGTCGTACAGGATGGCGCCTTCCGGAATCTGCAGCACACCCTTGTGCTCTTCGAGAATGATCTCCGCGTTCGCGGTCATCTCGGCTTTCAACTCGCCGCCGGGATTCTGGATCGACACGCGCACTTCAAAGGTCGTGACATTATCTTTTTCCACGCCCATGGGAGAAATCTTGGTGACTTTCCCGTCGAATGTCTTCTCCTTGAAAGATTCGACCTTGATCCGTGCTCGCTGTCCGAGATAAACCTTGCCGATATCGCTCTCGTCCACCTTGCCCTTCACGTAAACTTCGCTGGTGTCGCCTAGAGTCATGACCAGAGTGGCCGTTGACCCCAATACCAGGATGGAGCTGACGGCATCCCCCATTTGGACATCACGCGACAACACGATGCCGTCGATCGGCGACACGATATCGGTATAGCTGAGCTGCTCTTCCAACTGTTTCAGTGTTGCCTGGTCCTGCGCGACCACTGCCTGCGACTGCGCAATCTTCGCTTTCAGAACCGTTACCTGCGCCTTGGCTACATTTTGCTTGTTTAGCGCCAGCTCATAGTTCTTCTGCGCATCTTCCAACGCCGACGTGGAGACCACTCCATCCTTCGCCATGTTCACGGCGCGATCGTAAGCTCGCTTGAGAAGCGGCACATCCGGACCTTCAGCATCCACCTTGGCGCGCTCAAAGTCGGCCTGTGAGCTCTTCAAGTTCGCCTCAGCGGCTTCAAGAGCCGCCTTCGATTGCTCGACCTGCGCCTCGATTTCGATCTTATCGAGTTGCGCCAGCAATTGGCCCTTCTTGACCCTGTCGCCGTAGTCCACAAGGAGCTTTTTCACAATGCCGCTCGCCTTAGACTTGACCTCGACTTTAGTGATGGGCGTCACCTTTCCGGTAGCCACGACGCTCTTGGCAAGGTCTCCCTTTTCCACTTTGGCGAGCTTCGAAGGATCGATCTTGGTGCCGCCCCGCGTCGCCGCGAACACTCCAATCGCGATGAGTAGAACGATTCCCAATCCCACACCGCCCCAGATCATCAGTCTGCGGCGCTTCTTTTTGCCATTAGTGCCGTTACCGTTCACAGATCCTCCTCGATATACCGCCAGTTGCAGATTGGGAGCCATCTTGCCGCCCTTGTTACCTAGTACGCGGCCTGCTCTGAATTAGTTCCGAAGAATTGCTGCCTGCGATGCGGAAAGAATGCGCCATCTTGCCAACCCGTCCGGTTTCTTTGGATTAGACAGGCGTTTACGTGAAAAGGATAGCGAACAAAACGCCGGATTTTTGTGATGCCAAACACACTCGATGCGGATCAAAACCCGACCAACAGAGTCCAATTCCTGAGAGCTGAGAACTGTCCACTACCCACGAATTCCCGTCACCCTGCTAGAATTACCCTTCAATGATCGCTTATGTGCTGCTCCGGATCTTCCTGATCCTGCTCCTGGTGGCAGCCAATGCGTTCTTCGCCGCCGCGGAATTCGCCCTCGTCAGCGTCCGCGACACCCGGATTCAGCAACTCATCGATGCCGGCCGTATCGGCGCTCGCATCGTCCAGCGGCTCCATCAAAATCTCGATGAGGTCGTCAATGGCGTACAGCTAGGCATCACGATGGTTAGCCTCACTCTGGGATGGATTGGCGAGCCCATGGTCGCTAGCCTCGTCGGAGCGATCCCGATCGTCCAGCGCCTTCCCCACGTCGCCATCTACGCCCATACCATCGCCATCGCAATTGCCTTCAGCCTCATCACTTACATGCATGTAATCCTGGGCGAACTCGTCCCCAAGACCCTGGCCCTGCAGCGTGCCGAGCAGATCGCACTCGCCGTCGCCGCCCCAATGGAGGCGTTCCTCACACTCACGCGACCCATCCTCTTCTTTATGCGGCGTTCTGGTGGTCTGGTCTTGCGACTCTTCGGGGCTCAGCCGACTCGCCGCGGAGGCGCCGTCCATTCTCCTGATGAATTGAAGCTGATCGTCACCGCCAGCCGCCAGTTTGGGCAGATTCCCGAATTTCAGGAAGAGATGATCCACAGCGCCATCGAACTCGACAGCATTACCGTCCGCGAGGTCATGGTCGCCCGCCCGGACATCTTCTCTCTGCCGTCAGACCTGCAGCTCGATGAAGCCCTCGCACGTGTTATTGAGCATCAACATTCCCGCATCCCGATCTACGATCCACAGCGCGGCCCCGAGCATATCGTCGGGGTGCTCTATTACAAGGACCTCATGCGCTGGATGCGGCTGCGCCTCAGCAATCTCGGACAAACCACTGCCACGCGCATCTCCCGCATGCAAATCGGCCAGATCATGCATGATGTGGTTGTGGTGCCAGAGACGAAAGTCCTGGCGGAACTGCTGGCCGAATTCAAAGAGCGCCGCCGTCACCTGGCTGTCGTGGTCGATGAATTCGGATCGACGGCCGGTGTGATCACGGTCGAAGACATTCTCGAGCAACTGGTCGGCAATATCGAAGACGAATTCGACGTCTCCCCCAGCGAGCCTGCGTTGGAAGATGAGTCGGTGATGGTGCTGGAAGGTTCGCGGAACATCCGCGACCTCGAAATGGAGTACGGCCTGAAACTCCCGCGCGATGGCGGATTTGAGACTCTGGCAGGATTCATTCTGGCCCGGCTGCAGCGCATCCCGAATGTGCGTGATCACTTCGAATACGAGGGCCGCCGCTACACAGTAGAGGAGCTAGAGGGGCACCGCATTGCCCTCGTGCGTATCGAAAAAGTGGCGCCCGTGGATAGCGAAGCTGAAGCTGCCAAACAAGGCGGAGATTAACCGTCCTTGCCGCTTTGAGGAGGAACTGGGAGGGGCGTGACTTCATTCGTGCCGACAGGAGTGCGCGGGAGGCGGCTTCACCCGCTGAAGGCCACATTTTCAGCGAGCGGGTTGGAGAAAACGAAGCCGATGGAGAACCAGTTGGCCGGACTTGGCGAGAAACAATCTGGAAGAATTTGCGCCTAAGCGTTTGATCACTACACTCTGAAATCCATTGCCCAACGCGTCCTCTACACACTACCAGTCGTCTGGCTGGTGGTAAGCCTCGTCTTTCTTCTGATTCACTTGGTTCCGGGCGATCCTATCCAGCAAATGCTCGGTGAGGGGGCCCCGCCCGCCGACATCGCCGCCACACGCCACGCCTTCGGCCTCGATGCCCCGCTGGGCGAGCAATACGTCCGTTACTGGAAAGGGGTTCTCCACGGAGACCTCGGCCGCTCCATCCGCTACAACCAGACCGTTACGATGCTACTCGCGCAGCGTTACCCCTATACACTCCGCCTCACGCTCGCCAGCCTGTTCGTGGCCATCGTGCTTTCGATCCCCGCCGGAGTCCGCTCCGCCCGCCGCCGCAACCGCTGGGACGACCGCCTGCTTTCGGTTGTCAGCCTGTTTGGTCTTTCGTTCCCCAATTTCGCCCTGGGGCCATTCCTCATCCTGCTCTTCGCAATCAAGTTCGGATGGCTCCCCGTCTCTGGCGCGGGTTCCTTTGCCAATCTGGTGTTGCCCGCGATCACTATGGGCAGCGCACTGGCCGCTATCCTCACCCGCATGGTGCGCACGAGCATGCTCGAAGAACTCAGCCAGGACTACATCCGCACCGCCCGCGCGAAAGGATTGCCCGAGCACACGGTCGTCTACCGCCATGCCTTGCGAAACGCGATGATCCCGGTCTTGACGGTGCTGGGCCTGCAGTTCGGCGCGTTGCTGGCCGGCGCAATTGTGACGGAAACAATCTTCGCCTGGCCAGGAATTGGTCGCCTGACAATTCAAGCCATCTCCAACCGGGATTACTATCTGGTTCAAGGCTGCATCCTGGCTATCGGCTTGACGTACGTTGCCGTGAATTTCCTTACTGATGTGCTCTATTCGGTGGCGAACCCGAGAATTCGGCATTAGGTACACCCGACGTGCGGTTTTCAGCTTGGTTTCGGACTTGCTTCAACTCGTAAGAATTACCGAAGCCTGCTCTGGGAAATCGTTTCACCTGCATTTACCATAGGCGCAGTGTCCATCGCCGCCATTTCATTCCACCGCCGCGTGGCCGGTAACGCGCGCCACAACCCATTAGCCGCAGTCGGAGTTGTCCTGATCCTGATCTTCGTCGTCTTTGCACTTTTCGCCGCTTGGATCGCGCCACAAGATCCAGCTGCCATCGACCTCCCTGGGCGATTGACTCCACCAAGCCACACGCACTGGTTCGGCGCTGACGAACTCGGCCGCGACATCCTCTCGCGCGTCATTTACGGCGCGCGCATTTCCATGATGGTCGGCAGTTGCGTAGTCGCTGTCTCGCTCACTCTCGGCCTTATCATCGGCTCGATCGCAGGCTACTATGGCGGCGCGATCGACCGTTTTGTGAACGTCGTGGTGATGAATGCATTTCTGGCCTTCCCCGGAATCTTGCTTGCCATCGCCTTCGTTGCGTTCCGCGGTCCAGGCATTTTCAATCTCGTCCTCGCGCTCTCCCTGGGTGGATGGGTTGGCTATGCTCGCCTGGTTCGCGGACAAGTGCTCGCGGCGCGCGAACGTGAGTTCGTGGAAGCCGCTCAGGCCCTCGGGGCAAGCGATCTGCGCATCATCGTGCGCCACATTCTTCCCAACATCATTCAGCCAGTCATTGTGCAAGCCGCAATCGGCATGGCCGGCGCAATCCTCGCCGAGGCCACGATGAGCTTCTTGGGGCTCGGCGTTCCTCCACCAGCCGCCAGTTGGGGAACGATGCTCAATGACGCCCGCGCTCATTTGTTTGATGCGCCACATCTCGTCCTTTTCCCCACACTGGCTGTTATGCTAGCGGTCCTGAGTTTCAACTTCATCGGCGACGCTCTGCGCGATTATCTCGATCCACGCTCCCGCATCGAGGCCGGACTCTGATTCTGCGAGCATCTCCCGCAGATGCCCATCCTCCATAAGTCTCTGCCAACGTGTTGCAATTAGGGCTGAAAACTCTCCGCAACATTTCTTGACACACGGGGTTTCATTCGGACGTGGCCACAACACACGAGATTTCGGAACGAAAACCTCGACGGAGAAGAAACGCATGAACCGCACCCTCAAGATCTCATTTCTCAGCAGCGCTCTCGCAGTCTTGGTGCTGCCTGTTGTGGCCCAGACCACCAATTCAGCGCCGGTGACCGGCCAAACCATCCAGCAACGTAAAGAAAACCAGCAGGACCGCATCGCGCAGGGCATCAAGAGCGGACAGTTAACCCCTGGTGAGGCTGCTCACCTTGAAGGCAACGAAGCTAAAATCAACAAAGAAGTACACAATGACCGCGCCGCAAATGGTGGAAAGCTGACCGCCCAGGAGCGTGCCCAGGTCAACCACCAGCAGAATCGCATGTCACAGCAGATCTATCGTGACAAGCACAACGGCCGCCATCAGTAAGTGCATTCACAGAGTGTAGGAAAGAACACATGCAGCGATGAGCCCCCGGTTCCAACCGGGGGCTTTTCTTCGTGTGCCGAGCATGTTCGACAGCTTGGAGGTGCAAGTCCTCTTCACAACGTGATGGACGTGAAGTGATAGCGAAGCGCAAAGGTGAAATCACACTCGTCGCGAGGCGAGGCCTGAAAGAAGCGTGGA
>Ga0335077_10006192_pt1 | contig 14758 bp, 11 predicted proteins | sample Lox_Sample_31_FD_207151 | JGI IMG/M metagenome (GOLD analysis project Ga0335077, IMG submission 207151) | Soil microbial communities from Loxahatchee National Wildlife Refuge, Florida, United States - Lox_Sample_3.1 | ecosystem: Environmental > Terrestrial > Soil > Wetlands | place: USA... | reverse complement strand
GGCCGCCGGCACCTGGGCCTTCGCCGCCAGAAACGCCCACCCGTTCATCCCCGGCATGGCCATGTCGAGGACGATCACGCTCGCGAGGCGGTCCCGCAGCGATCGCAGGGCGCCGTCTCCGTCCGACGCCGAGTCCACCGCGTAGCCCTCCTCCTCGAGAACCGCCGTCATCACCTCGCGGGCGAGCACGTCGTCCTCGACGACCAGGACTGAACGCCCTCCTGGTGGTGCGCTCATCCGCGGCGAATAACCGCGGGAGGGGCGGATGGCGCGACTCACTGAGGGCCCCCCGAGTGGGCGCGAGGAACTGCCGCGTCGTCTCGCCCGCGGGGACGGAGCAAGCGGGCTTGGACCCCTTGGCCGGAGCCGCCCGAGGCTCGGGTGCCCTCGCTAAAGGCTCGGCGGGGCAACTCCTGGAGCGCGGCCGCTGGCGGCGAGCCACGCAAGGCTTCCCTTGCCTCGAGGTGAACCTGGTCGGCCTAGCAGCGAGGTGCCGGACGCGAACGGGTCGACGGGGTGCAGACCCTCACGGATGGGGAGGGTTGGAGAGGAACCTCGCCAGCTCCGCGTCTGCGCCGCGCAGGTGGCTTCGCTGCCAGGCTCCGAGCCACACCCAGAGCCCGGCCGTCAGCGCGACGAGCGAGCGGTTTCGAGCATGGGCCTGCTTGCGTTCCGCGAACTCGGCGACGAATGCCTCGTGCGCCGCTCGGTGCTCGTCGAGCTTCGGGTATCCGATCGCTCGCATGTACCTGAGCTCCGAGGCGAAGTGCTCCACCGAATACCGCTCGACGTACTCGAGGGTGTAGAGGGCTTGCCGGACCGCTCCGCTCCGGATGGAGGCGTCGAGAGCGCCGAGATGCGCGAACCACTCCCGGTGCTGGCGGTCGATCTCGGTGACCCCCGTGAGCAAGTCGTCTGTCCAGATGTCCGGCATGGGATCGCGACACTGACATCATGTTCAGTCGCCGCCCCGGTAGCACGCCTTTCGATCTGGGCGATCCCCCGAGAGCCGCTTCCGGGAGCCGAGTCCGAACGGGGGACAGGAGGACGAGCCGCGCCGCGCTCCGGTCGGAAAAATCTTCCCGCACCTCGCGGGAGGGGGCCATGGAGGTCTCCGCCCCCGAGTGTGGCATGCGCTCGGCACAAAGACGGGTGCGCCGCAGGTTCGCGGGGAGGGAGGTGTGCTCGATCTCCCGCGTGGCGCGGCGATTCCGAGGTCCCCGGGGAGCGCGTCGCAGCTGTAGGCTCTCGCCCCACCCGCCGGCTCCGAAGCGTCCTGGCCGGTCCCGACATCGCCGTTCTCCGACGTCCCGCTCCCAAGCGTCCGGGCGACACGTGACCGGTGCGAAGAAGACTTCGCGAGCCGCGGAGTGTTCTCATCGCTAAGGAGGCAGGGGGCGCGACGAGATGCTCGCTCCCGACGAAGGTGCCACCATGACTGTGCAGCCGGACATCGAAGGACACCTCCTCAAGGCCGGGCGAATCGACGCCATGCAGGTCCGGAGCGCCCGGGGGCACCAGAGGCAGTGGGGTCGCTCCTTCGAGCAAGCCGTCGTCGACCTGGGATTCATGACCGAGAATGATCTCCTCCTCGAGGTCGCGAGCCACGTCCGCGTGCCCTACATCCGGATCGAGCCCCGAGCCATTCCCCGGGATGCGCTCGGGCGGCTCCCGGAGAGATTGATCCGCACGCGCAGGGTCCTCCCCCTCGCGACCAATGGCGAGGCGGAGGCCACCACCCTCGTCGTGGCGATGGCGAACCCGCGCGACCTCGCGGCGATCGACGAGGTCCGGTTCGCGGCGGGGATGCCCGTCCAGCCAGTGCTCGCAAGCGAGCAGGAGATCGACGAGGCGATCGAGATGCGCTTCGGGAAACCCTCCTCGGCGCGCTCGCGCCCGCCCGCCTAGGGACCTCCACCTCCAGGAGTCGGTGAGGGGGTGGGGATTCCCCGTGGCCGTCCGGGTCCGTCACGTCCCTTGCGCGGTTGCACGCCACCCATGGGCCGAATCTGACAAGGCGCTCGAAGGATCTCGGCGCGGTCTCCGCGGGGAGGGGCCCGACCCGGACGGTGAGGACACGGGAAGAGGGACGCTCGGAAGCGGAAGAGGAGGAGCGGGCCCGCGGGAGGTCAACCCGCCGCGGGGGCTCCCGCCGCCAGGTCATCCCACATCGCCCTCTCCACCCCCGAGAGGCCGAACGGATGGATCTCGATCCGAAAGGAGCCTTTCTCGGGGCGGGACAGGCGCGCGAGGGCCCAGATATGAAGCGGCCCGGGCGTGCTCAGCAGAGTCGTCTGAAACAGTCGCTGCTCGTCGAGCGGCTGGCTCCCGCTCAGGGCGAGTGCATTTCTGGTGATGGCGCTCGCCGAATACTCGCGCTCCTGGCGCCCGAGCTTGACCTTGACCGGAAAGCGGACCGCGCGCGCGCCGGACTCGAGAGTCGACGGGGGCCGGGCGACGAGGGTGGCGCCGAGAGGCGGCGAGCCGCCCTGCGACGAGAGGGACTCCACCAGTTCCGGGAGCTTGCGTGCCGCGCGGGCGAGCGCCTCGCGTTCGGCGAAGCGCGGGAGCTCCGGCAGTCCCGCGAGCTGGTCCGACGAGACCCCGGGGGTCTTCATGAGCAGCGCGACCACCCGGTCGCACGTTCGGACGACGTCGAGCACTCGCGAGTCGTGTGGCCCGGGGGCAGCGTGATGGGCGGCGACGGCGTCGCGAATGATCTCCGGCAGCTCCCAGCGGGTCGCCAGGGCGACGCCGAGCGCCACGTGGTGGCGCTCGACCAGATCCGTCCAGACCTCCAGCGGGCGCTCCCGGCCGGGCCGCCGAGCGACGAGCGACTCGAGGCACGAAGTGGCGACGATCTTGCCGAAGTCGTGCAGGAGGCCCAAGGTGAACGCATCCTCGCCCTTCAGGCCCCGCTTCGCGGAGAGCTCCTGGCAGAGTGCAGCGCTCGCCAGGCTCTCGATCCAGACGATGCGCCGCAGTTCGGCGAGGGGACCGGAGCGGTTCGCGACGACCCCGAGGCTCGCGGCGAGAAGGAGCCGGAAGAGCTGGCTCGCCCCGATTCGGGAAGCCGCCTGCGAGAGACCGGTGACGGGGTCCCCGCGCCAGTACGTGGCAGAGTTCGCGCACCGGAGGACGTCGGCGGCGAGGGACGCGTCCGCCGCGACGAGGCGAGACACCTCGGCGAGCCCGACCTCGGGACGGGCGAGCGCCTGCTGAACTCGCTGCGCGATGACGGGATACGGGGGAAGGGGGAGGTCGCCGCCGGAGACGGCTGCCTCCAGCCCTTCCGTCAGGTAACGCAGATACGCGGGGTTGGACTCGGTCATGGCGCTAGGCTTGGGGAGAGGGTCCGTCGAGTCCATTCGGCGCAAAAACTCATTCCGCTAATGCGCGGAATCCAGCGATTTCGGGGGGTCGGCACCGGGCGTAGCACGACGCCCGGTCGGCCCGGGTCGGGGCGAGCGAGCGGCCGCCAGGTTCCGAGGCCGGTTCTCGCCGCGCCCCCAGCGACCGTGCGCGGCCGGCCGATGGCGGTCGCGCCCCGCGAGCGCCGAGGGCGCGGCACGGGTTCGGCGGTCATCGCGCCCTCCGGGACCGCAGCCTACCCGAGGCGGGCCACGGCGTAGGCGATCTCCCAGGTGGCCGGCACCGAGCCCTCGCTCTCGTGGCGCTCCTCGTAGAGGCGCGACATCCGGGCGACGGCCGGCGCGAGCCCGAGGCCGCCCTCCCGCCCCCGCACCGCGTTCCCCGCTCCGATCTCGCGGAGCGAGTGGAGGAGGTCCCGCGCCGAGGGGTGCCGGGAGGTCCGCCGCTCCACCGTGAGGATGGAGGGAGGGAGGTCGGCCCGCTCCAGCGCCCGCCGCACCTCGAGCGGGGTGAAGAAGGCATGGGTGAAGGCGGCCGACCCGGCGGGGAGGGCGGCGCGCCAGGCCTGCCGGAGCTCCCAGAGCGTGTCGCCGCAGAAGAGGGCGAGGCAGAAGGTGCCGCCCGGGGCGAGGACGCGGCGGACCTCGCCGAGGGCCCGGGCGAGGTCCGTCACCCACTGGAAGGTGGACGTCGAGACGACGAGGTCGAACGACCCGCTCCGGAAGGGCAGGGCCTCGGCGTCCCCGTCGACGGCGGCGCCACCGGGGAGCCGCTCCCGGCAGGCGCGGGCCATGCCGTGAGAGAGGTCGACCCCGGTGGCGGAGAGCGAAGGCCGGCGGGCCGAGAGCTCGGCGAGGAGCCCGCCCGGGCCGCAGCCCACGTCGAGCACGCGTGCGGCCGCCGGAGCCGAGTCGATCGCGAGCCCGGCGACGCGCGCGGCCACCTCGCGCTGGACGACGGCACGGGCCTCGTAGCGGGCGGCGCCCCGGGAGAAGGCCGCCCGGAGGCGGGCTTTGTCGACGGCGCTCAACCGGCCACCCCGTCTGCCGGCGCCGCGGCGAACTCGCGCAGGGCGGCGGCGACCTCGGACGGGCGACTCAGGAAGGGAGCGTGCCCGGCACCGGGGAAGGTGCGGCGGCGGGCGCGGGGGAGCGTCCTCGCGAGGGCCTCCGAGGCGCCCGGCGGGACGATGGCGTCCCTCTCGCCGTGGAGGAGCAGGGCCGGGGAGCGGAGGCGCGAAGCGACCTCCCGCAGGTCGCCGGCGGCGAGCGCGTCGAGGGCGGCGAGAGCGCCCTCCGCGTCCGGCGGCTCCAGGGCGAGGAGCGCGAGGGCGCGCTCGCGCTCCGCGCCCGGGAGCTCGCCCTCGGCGAGGCAGGCGGCGAAGAAGCGGGCGAGCGCCTTCGCGGGGTTTCGCCTCATCCTCGCCTTCAGTCCCTCGACCTCGGAGGGCGGAAGCCCGTGCGGATGCCCCTCGCCGGAGGTGAAGCGGGCCGTGGGGGCGAGGAGCGCGAGGCCGGCGACGGCCACCCCCTCGGCCTCGAGGCGGGCCGAGGCCGCGAGCGCCACGAGCGCGCCCAGGGACCAGCCGGCAAGGAGGGGGGGCTCGCCCCCGAGCTCGCGGGCCAGGCCGGCCACGTCGGCGCCGTGGTCGTCGATGGAGAAGGCTCCCTCCGGCGGCGGAGAGGAGCCGTGGCCGCGCAGGTCGGGGAGCACCACCCGAGCGACCCCGGACAGCGCCCCGGCGAGCTCGAGGAGCACTCGACCGCTCGTCGCCCATCCGTGGACGAGGACGAGCGGCCGGCCGCGGCCGAGCTCGGCGACGTGGAGGGGTTTCGCCCGCGGGGCCATGGAGGGGGCGGGAGGATATTGAGCCGAGGGCCCATCGTCAACCGCCGCGAGCGAGGAGGTTTACCACGCTCCCACTCCCTGCAAGACGGCGGCCGGCGCGGCGGCCCGGGCGGCGCTCGGGCGCGCGGTCCGTTAGACTCGCGCGGTGCCGACGGCGAGGCTCGAGATGGCGCGCGCGCGCGCCCGGCTCCAGGCCGAGGTGCGGCGCCACCTCTCGTCCCGGGGCTACGACGAGGTCGAGACCCCCTGCCTCGTGCCGGCGCCGGGGATGGAGCCGCACATCCGGGCTTTCGAGGCGCCGTTCGTCCCCGAAGGCGGAGGCGAGGGGCGCCCGCTCTACCTCCACTCGAGCCCGGAGTACGCGATGAAGCGGCTCCTGGCGGAGGGCTTCGAGCGGATCTTCCAGCTCGCCCGCGTGTTCCGCAACGGCGAGGTCTCCGAGACCCACAACCCGGAGTTCACGATGCTGGAGATGTACCGGTCCGGCACCGATCACCGGGGGATCATGCGGGACCTGGAGGAGCTCGTCGCGTCCTGCGCCGCGGCGCTCGACCGGGACGGCCGGCCGCGGGCCCGCTGGCGGGGGAGCGAGCTCTCTCTCGCGGCCCCCTTCGACCGGCTTCCGGTGGCGGAGGCCTTCGCCGCCGCCGGAGTGGACCTCGCGGCCTGCCAGGGCGACGCCGGCCGCCTGCGGGACGAGGGGAGGCGCGCCGGGATCGAGGCGGGCCCCGCCGGGGAGAGCTTCGACGACGCCTTCTTCCGGATCTTCCTCGCCGCCATCGAGCCCCACCTCGGCCGCTCGCGGCCGGTCTACCTCGTCGACTGGCCCGCCTCCATGGCGGCCCTGGCGCGGCTCACCCCCGGGGACCCGCGCTGGGCGGCGCGCTTCGAGCTCTACGCGGCGGGGCTCGAGCTCGCGAACGGCTTCTTCGAGCTCAACGACGCCCGGGAGCAGCGCCGCCGCCTCCTCGAGGAGCGCGCGCTCCGGGAGCGGCTCGGCCGCCCGGCCTACCCCCTCGACGAGCGCTTTCTCGAGGCGGTCGGCCGGTTGCCCGACGCCGGCGGCGTGGCGCTCGGGCTCGACCGGCTCCTCATGCTCCTCACCGGCGCCCGGTCGGTGGCGGACGTCCTCCTCTTCCCGGCCAAGGACTACCTCTAGCCGCCCGGGGGACCCGTCAGTACTCGAACCCGCTCTCGCCCACGAACTCCCGCAGGATGGAGGTGGGAGGGACGTGGTCGGGGTAGATGGACACGAAGCGATCGATGAGGTGGCGGAGCCGGATGGCGGTGGAGTAGGCGGCGTCCTGCTGTGGGACCTCGAGCAGGTAGCGCTCGGCGTAGACCTTCAGCACCGCCGGCTCGTAGATGAGGGAGGAGTCGAAGACCGCGTCCGACTCTGCCTGGAAGGGGAAGATGTGGGACTGTTCCCCCCTCTGCACGGCCGGCCAGCGCGCGATGGTGGCGGCGGCGCCGTAACCGCGCCCGTGGCGGTCGCGGACGATGCGCCGCAGGAGCCGGAGGTCGGTCGCGGAGACGCGGGTGAGACGGTCGAGGGCGAGGGTGGTGGCGGGGTGGATGAACACCCGGTAGAGCTGCCCCTCGGCGGGGATGGAGCCGAGCAGGCGCGGGTTGAGCCCGTGGATCCCCTCGAGCAGGAGCACGTCCTTCTCGCGCAGGCGGATGCGCGGCCCTCCGTCGGGCCGGCTCTGGCCGGAGCGGAAGTCGTAGCGGGCGCTCGTCACCTCCTCGCCGGCGAGCAGGCGCGCCACGTGGTCCTGCAGGAGCGCGAGGTCGAGCGCCTCCAGCGCCTCGAAGTCGAAGTTCCCGTCCTCCCCGCGCACCGTCTTCTCGCGGTCGACGTAGTAGTCGTCGAGGGAGAGGCCGACCGGGTTGAGCCCGTTGATCTGCAGCTGCACGGTGAGGCGCTTGATGAAGGTGGTCTTCCCCGAGGAGGAGGGACCGGCGATGGCGATGATGCGCAGGCGGTCGCGCCGGGAGGCCGCGTCGTCGGCGATGCGCCCGATCTGCTTCTCGTGGAAGCCCTCCGCCACCCGAATGAGCTGGCTCACCTGCCCGCTGATGCAGAGCTCGTTGAAGGCGCCGACGCTCGTCACCCCCAGGGTGGCGAGCCAGGCGCGGTGCTCCTCGAGCATGCGGGCGTCCCGGGGCGGAGGAGCGCGCACCAGCCCGGCCCGCAGGGGATCGCTCTTGCCGTAGTCGAGGTAGATCTCCCCGCCGCTCACCTCCAGGCGGAAGTCGCGGGCCATGCCGGTGGAGGGCAGGAGCGGGCCGGGCGAGAGCGCGTAGACCGGGTCCAGGGCGGCGAGCGGCGCCGTGCCCTCGCGGCGGGTGCGGAGGAGGTGGGCCGCGTCGTCCCAGCCGCGCTCGCGGAAGAGCGCCATGGCCTCCTCCAGCATCCAGTGCTCCTGGCGGATGGGGATGTCCTCCCGGACGAGCCGGCGCATCTCCTCGTCCAGGGCGCGGGCGAGTCCGGAGCGGTCGCAGGGGCCGTGGACGTCGACGAGCTGCGCCGGGCCGCGCGAGGGGCCGAGGCGCACCACCAGGTCGGGGGCGACGCGGCTCGCCGCCGAGAGGAGCAGGAGCCCGACGGTGTGCGTGTAGATCTGCCGCCCCTCGAGGTGGGCCACGGTGAGGGGGGCGACGGTCGCGTCGGAGAAGAGCGGCGTCGAGAGCGAGACCGGCTTCTGGCCGAGGAGGCCCGCCACCACCAGCGCCCCCTCCACCTCGGCCGGGAGGAGCGCCCGCACCGGGGTCCCGGTGGCCACCCGGCGGACCTCGCGACCGAGCCGCACCGCCACCTCGCGGGAGCGCGGGAGCGAGCGCCCCTGCAGGAGCGCCCCGACGCTGTCGGTCATCTCCACCAGGTCGTCCCGCACCTCGCGCAGGAGCGACTGGACGATGCGGAGGGCCAGGTGAGGCTCCCGGACCGAGAGCTCCCTCCAGGACTCGGGCGAGACGCGCGCCAGGGTGAGCGGGGTGACGGCGGTGACCGACGTCGTCCGCGGGCGGGCGGTGAGGAGCCCGAGCGCGCCGAAGTGGTCCCCGGGGCCGAGCGGCTTGAGCGCCAGCTCGTGGCGGCGCAGGCGCGCCTCCCCGCCGAGGACGAAGTACATGTCCTGGCTCTCGTCCCCCTCGCGCAGGAAGACGACCCCGGCGCGCACCTCCAGGTGCTCCGCCCAGGCGAGGAGCCGCCGGATCTCGTCGGGGGAGAGCCCGGCGAGGAGCCGGCAGCGCGCGAGCGCGACGATGTCCGCCGCGGGAGGGAGCGGCCGTTCCGGTCGGAAGTCCATCGTTCTTCCCCCGCTCCCGAGTGATGGGAGAGGGAATGCTACACCCGGGCCCGGCGGGCGGCCACTGGAGGCCCGCGCCTAGGGAGCGCGGATCACCATGCACTTCAGGTAGCGGCTCTCCGGCATCCCCAGGAGCTCCGGGTGGTCCCGGCCGGCTCCCCGCCGCTCCAGCACCTGCGCCTCTCGCCCGGCGTCGCGGGCCGCCTCGAGGACGATCTCCTCGAAGAGAGGCCAGGGCACGTGGTAGCTGCAGGAGGCGGTGACGAGGATCCCCCCGGGGACGAGCGACCGGAAGGCGCGCAGGTTCACCTCCTTGTAGCCGCGCCGGGCCGCGGCCACCGACTCCTTCCCCTTGGCGAAGGCGGGAGGGTCGAGGACGATCATCTCCCAGGAGGGCTCCTTCTCCGCCTCGTCGCGGAGGTAGTCGAAGGCGTTCGCCTCCTGCACCTCCACGTTGGCGGCGCCGTTCAGGGCCACGTTCTCGCGCAGGAGGAGCGCCGCCTGAGGCTGCAGCTCCACCGCCACCACCCGCTCGGCGCGGCGGGCCAGCTGGAGGGCGAAGCCCCCCGCGTAGCTGAAACAGTCGAGGCACCGGCCGCGCGCGTACTCGCCGGCGCGCAGGTGGTTCTCGCGCTGGTCGAGGAAGGCGCCGGTCTTCTGCCCGGCGAGGAGGTCGAGCCGCAGTCGCACCGCCCCCTCGCGCACCTCGATCGGCCCCGGGTCGGTGCCCCGGAGGACGCCCTTGCGCTGGGGAAGCCCCTCGAGCTCTCGCACGCGCACGTCGTTCCGCTCCAGCACCGCCCGGAGCGGCAGCGCCCGGAGGAGGAGGTCGGCGAGCATCTCCCTGCGCCGATCGGTGCCGGGGACGAGCGTCTGCACCACCGCGGCGTCCCCGTAGCGGTCCACCACCAGGCCCGGGAGCAGGTCCGACTCGCCGTGGACGAGCCGGACGACCGTCTCCTCGCCGAAGGCCTGGCGGCGGAGCTCGACGGCCGACTCGAGCCTCCGGGCGAAGAAGGCCTCGTCCACCGGCTCCTCCTCCCGGGTGAGCAGCCGCACCGCGATCTGGGAGCGCTCCGACCAGAAGGCCTTGCCGGCGAAGCGCCCGCGCCCGTCGACGAGGGCCACCACGTCCCCGGACCGGGCCGAGGAGGCCTCCGACACGTCGGAGCGGTACACCCAGGGGTGGCCGCCGGCGAGCCGGTCGGACCCGCGGCGCGTGAGCTTCACCACCGGCTCGGAGAAGGGACTCCCCACCACGGTCTCCGGGAAGGCTAGCGGGCCCTCAGGTACTGAGGAGGCCAGGGCGCCTCCGCGCCCAGCGCGGCGGCGGCCCGGAGGGGGAACATGGGCTCGCGCAGCAGTTGGCGCCCCAGGAGCACCAGGTCGGCCTGCCCGGAGCGAACGATCTGGTCGGCCTGCTCCGGGGAGGTGATGAGCCCGACCGCGCCGGTGGGGATCTCGGCGCCGCGGCGCACCGCCTCGGCGAAGGCCACCTGGTAGCCGGGCCCGGCGGGCACCTGGGCCGCCGGCGAGGTCCCGCCCGAGGAGCAGTCGACGAGGTCGACCCCGAGCCGGCGGAGCTTGGTCGCGAGCTCCACGGTCTGGGGCAGGTCCCAGCCCCCGGGGAGCCAGTCGGTGCAGGAGACCCGCACGAAGAGCGGCAGGCGCTCGGGCCACTCGGCGCGCACCGCCTCCACCACCTCGCAGGCGAGCCGCGTCCGTTTCTCGAAGGAGCCGCCATAGCGGTCCTGGCGCCGGTTCGAGAGCGGCGAGAGGAACTGGTGCAGCAGGTAGCCGTGGGCGGCGTGGAGCTCGAGGACCCGGAAGCCGGCCGAGAGCGCGCGCCGCGCGGCGGCGGCGAAGGCGCGCACCACCCCCGCGATCCCCGCCTCCGACAGGGGCTCCGGCGCGAGGTGCCCCTCGGCGAAGGCGACCGGGCTCGGCCCCACCGGGACCCACCCCCCGTCGCGGGGGAGGAGGGGAGCGCCCCCCTGTACCCAGGGCGGGCGCACGCTCGCCTTGCGCCCGGCGTGCGCGAGCTGGAGGCCGGCGACTGCGCCCTGCTCCTCGACGAAGCGCGCCACCCGGGCGAGCGGCTCCACCTGCCCGTCCTCCCAGAGCCCCATGTCGCCGGGCGAGATGCGCCCGATGGCCTCGACGCCGGTCGCCTCGACGAGCACCAGACCCACGCCCCCGGCGGCGCGCGCCCCCAGGTGAACGAGATGCCAGTCGCCCGCGCGCCCCTCCTGCGCCGAGTACTGGCACATGGGGGACATGGCGAGGCGGTTGCGGAGAGTGACGGAGCGGAGCGCGAGGGGGGCGAAGAGGGCCATCGACGAATCCTACCCCTTCTCCGCCTCCAGGGCGCGGCGCGCGCTCTCGAGGAGCGCGCGGGTGGAGACCGGCTCGCCGGTGGCGTTGCGCATCCACAGGTCGGGCGAGAGCGACCCGAAGGACGTCACCCGCTCGAACTCGGGGCCGAGCGCGCCTGCCTGGCGGAAGCGCTCCTCCAGCTGGGCGGCGATGACGTGCCCGAGCGGATAGTCGGCGAGGTAGAGGGGGTAGGAGATCATGTGGCTGTAGATGGCGAGGAGCGGGACGTCGCGGACCCGGAAGACCGGGGCGTAGTAGCGGTTCCACACCTCCTTCGCGATGCGCACCACCGCCTCCCGGAGCTCGTTGGCGCTCGCCCCCTCGTGGCCGTAGAGGAAGCGCCAGACCTCGATGTCGACGAGCGCCACCCCCGCGATCTCGTAGGCGCTCCAGAAGGCGTCGAGGGCGAGGAGCCGCTCCGCCTCCGGGCCGGGGCGGCCCAGGCCGAGGAGCTCCAGGTCCCGGGACTGGAAGGTGAAGGCGAGCGCCTCGGTGAAGGCGGGGGCGGGCACGCTCTGCAGGAGGGTGTGGTCCACCTCGTAGAGCGAGAACACCTGCTCCACCGTGTGCCCCATCTCGTGGACCGCGATGTTGTAGCCCTTGTAGTCCATCCCCCCGGCGCCCACCCGGGTGCGGAGGTGGGGCTTGTCGCCGCGCCGCAGGGCCTGCAGCGCGTGCCCCGAGCCGCGCGCCGGGTCGACCTCGATGTGGTCGGCGAGGAAGCGCGCCTTCTCGGGCGGGAAGCCGAGCGCCTCGAGGAGCCGCGGCAGGTCGGCGGCGTAGGCCTGCGCCGTCGGGTAGCGCTTCCGGGTCAGGGCGTCGAGCTCCGCCTCCGGGAGCCGGGAACCGGGCCGGAACCCCGCGTACCAGACGTCGAAGGGCTCGAGGGGACGTCCGAGCCGCCTCTCCGCCAGCTTCGCCACCCGCGGGACGAGCGGGGAGGTGAGGATCTCCGTGAGCATCGCCACCATCCGGGCCTCCGGGATCTCCCGGTCCACCTCGAACTTGCGGGCCAGGGCGGTGGGGGCGGCGGGGGAGTAGGGGTCGACCTTCCGGGCGGCCCGGAACTGGGCGAGGAGGTGGGCGTAGCGGGTGTCGGGCTCCCGGGCCGGGTCGACCGACGGGGGAGGCCTCGCCCCGGTCTCCACCTCCTCCGGCGGCGAGGGACGCACCTCGTTGGTGAAGGGGTTCCAGTCCACCGCCGGGTCGTTCACCACCGCGAGCGGGATCTCCTGGGTGACGATGCGCTCCATCACCTTGGCGAGGGCGCGCTGGCGCGCCGTCCCGTCCGGCTCGGCGTAGGCCGCCCGGACTTCGTCGCGCAGGTTCCAGTGGGAGAGGAGCCGCTTCCCCTTGGGGAAGAGGCGCGCTCCGGCGTCCGAGACGAGGTGGTGCGCGAAGACGTTGTAGTCCGCGACGTAGGCCTCCGCCTCGGCGCCGGCGCGGGAGGCCTCGAGCTTCACCTCGCCCGGCACCCGCGCCGACAGCCCGGCGTCCCCCGACCCCACCAGGGCGCCCCGCCGCCCCAACAGGCGCGCCTCGGCCCACTGCCGCCGGGTCCAGGCCGGTCCGTCCCGCAGTCGCTGCTCGAGCGTGGTGAGGGGAAAGTTGAGGAGCGCCGCGAAGGCGAGCTTGGTGGCGAAGAGGTCGTCGGTGAGGTGCGCGCTCGAACTGAAGGCGGCGAAGAGGGCGTCGGCAGGGACGGTCGGACCGAGGTCGAGGACCGCGTGGCGGGCGAGGTCCCGGTCCACCTCCTCGGCGTGGCCGTCGAGTTCCTCGAGCGCCTCCTCGAAGCGGCGGAAGGTGGCCTCGAGCCTCTCCGGGTCGGCGAGGAACTGCTCCTCGGCGAAGGCGCGGAAGGCGGCGGGGTCGCCATCGCTCGCCCGCCAGTAGAAGGCGGCCTGGTCCACGCCGCGCTCGATGCGGGTGCGCTGCGCCTCGCCGTGGCGGGAGAGGAGGGCCTCCTTCACCCGGGGGACGGCGGCCGCGATCCCGGGCTCGGGCGCCGGGGCGGCGAGCGAGAGGAGGGCGAGGAGGGCGATCGGCGGTGGCATTTCGAGGCTCCGGGAGAGGGGGGCGCTCCGGCCCGGGAGGCCGGTGGCGCCGCGGGGGGGGGCGCCGGGATCCCTACCCGCTCCCGGCGGCCGAATGGGCCGCCGCGAAGCCGCGCTCGAGGTCGTCGACGAGGTCGTCGGCGTTCTCGATCCCCACCGAGACGCGGATGAGCCCGTCGGCGATGCCGAGCCGCTCGCGCGTCTCCTTCGGCACGCTCGCATGGGTCATGATGGCCGGGTGCTCGATCAGGCTCTCCACCCCGCCGAGCGACTCGGCGAGCGAGAACACGCGCAGCGAGGAGAGGAAGGAGCGAGCCGCGGGGAGCCCGCCCCGGATGACGAAGGAGAGCATCCCCCCGAACCCCCGCATCTGCCGGGCGGCGAGCTCGTGCTGTGGGTGGCTCTCCAGCCCGGGGTAGGTCACCGATTCCACCTGGGGGTGTCGGTCGAGAAAGTGGGCCACGTGGAAGGCGTTCTCCTGGTGGCGCTCCATGCGGACGTGGAGGGTCTTGAGCCCGCGCAGGACGAGGAAGGAGTCCATGGGGGAGGGGACGCCGCCGACCGCGTTCTGGAGGAACTTGAGGCGAGCGAAGAGCTCCTCGTCGGAGGTGACGACCGCCCCGCCCACCACGTCGGAGTGGCCGTTCAGGTACTTGGTGGTGGAGTGGGCGACGAGGTCGATGCCCATCTCGAGCGGCCTCTGGAAGAAGGGGGTGGCGAAGGTGTTGTCGACGACGGTGCGGGCCCCCCGGGCGCGGGCCATCTCCGCCACCGCCGACAGGTCGACGATCTTGAGCATGGGGTTCGTGGGGCTCTCGATCCACACCAGCCGGGTGCGGGGGGTGAGCGCCTCCTCCACCCGCTTCGGGTCCGCCATGTCGACCGGGGTGAAGGAGAGCCCGAGGCGCCTGAACACCTTGTCGAAGAGGCGGAAGGTGCCGCCGTAGACGTCGTCGGAGTAGACGACGTGGTCGCCGTGGTCGAGGAGGTGGAGGATGGCGTCGGTGGCGGCGAGCCCGGAGGCGAAGGCGAGCCCGTGGCGCGCCCCCTCGAGCGCCGCCAGGCAGTCCTGGAGCGCGTGGCGCGTCGGGTTCTGGCTCCGGGAGTACTCGTAGCCCTGGTGCTCGCCCGGCGCCGACTGGGCGTAGGTGGAGGTGAGGTACACCGGCGTCATGAGCGCCCCGGTGGAGGGGTCGGGCGACTGGCCGGCGTGGATGGCGAGGGTCTCGGGGCGCAGCCCCGCGTCGGGCTTCATCTGGACCTCCGGGGCGTCGCGGCTCGCGTATCGGCCGGCTACTTGAGCCGCTCGGCCAGATACTCGATGAGGTCGATCTTGGTGAGCACGCCGCTCACCCGGTCGCCCTCCTTCACCAGCGCCACGTTGTCGTCGTTGAAGATGTCGCGCAGGCGCGCGATGGGGGTGTCGAGCGAGACCACGCCCTGCAGGGGCTGGACGAGCGGCTCCACCACCTCGGTGAGGCGGTGCTTGCCCTCGACGAGGAAGTTGAGGAGGTCGTACTCGTGGATCATGCCGATGACCCGCCCCTCGTCGTCCAGGACCGGCATCTGCGAGATGTCGTGGTCGCGGAGCCGCTTCACCACCGCCTCCACCTTGTCGGCCCTGCGGGCGGTGATGACCTTGCCGCGGCGCTCCCCGAGCACGTCGCCCACGGTGGAGCCCGAGACGCTCTCGGCGCCCTCGAGCGCAAAGCCGTTGTCGCGCATCCACTCGTCGGAGAAGAACTTCGAGATGTAGGCCCGGCCGGTGTCCGGGAGCGGGACCACCACCACCTTCCC
>Ga0335077_10006189_pt1 | contig 14763 bp, 16 predicted proteins | sample Lox_Sample_31_FD_207151 | JGI IMG/M metagenome (GOLD analysis project Ga0335077, IMG submission 207151) | Soil microbial communities from Loxahatchee National Wildlife Refuge, Florida, United States - Lox_Sample_3.1 | ecosystem: Environmental > Terrestrial > Soil > Wetlands | place: USA... | reverse complement strand
TTTGTTAACAAAGTCCCGTTACGCTGTGCATCCGAACGCTTCTCTCTAACGCGGAATGGAAACTCAGGACATCGCCCAAAAGCAGGCTCGCCCCGAGCCTGCCAAATCCACGCTGCCGCAACCAGGCAAGCCGGTCCCCAGCCGCGTTTATCCCGGCGCGTTGATTGTTGTGGAAGGCACGGACGGCTCCGGCAAAAGCACGCAACTCTATCTATTGAAGCGCTGGCTCGAAATCGGCGGCTACCGTTTGCATTTCACGGAGTGGAATTCCTCGCCGCTGGTAAAATCCGCCACGCGACGCGGCAAACAACGCCGGTTGCTCACGCCCACGACCTTTTCTTTGCTGCACGCTGCGGATTTTGCCGATCGTTGTGAACGGCAAATCATGCCGCTGTTGCAAGGCGATTACCTGGTGCTGGCGGATCGCTACATCTATACGGCGTTCGCGCGCGATGCGGCGCGCGGTTGCCCGTCGCGCTGGCTGCGCAATCTGTACCGCTTTGCACCGATTCCCGACATCACCTTTTATTTTCGCGCGCCCCTCGATGTCGCGGTAAACCGCATCCTCAGCGGGCGTCCCAAGCTCAAGTATTACGAGGCGGGCATGGACCTCAGCCTGTCTTACGATCGCGCCGAAAGTTTCCGCTTGTTCCAGGCTCGCATTCTCGAAGAATACGACAAGATGGTGGACTCGGATAATTTCGTCGTGTTAGACGGCACGTTGCCGGTAAACAAGCTGCAGAAGCAGATGCGTGAAATCGTTGCTTCCAAAATTGATTTGAAACGCTTCGCCCCCGGCGTTGGCGTACCCGTTCCGGAGTGAGCATGCCCGACCAGGAAAAAGAGAAAGACAAAACCGGAGCAGCGGCAGAGACAACGCAGCCGCAAGCCGCACAGCAGCCGCCCGCGAGCGCGAAAACAGCTGCGCAGGCTCAGGCCGAAGATGGCGCCGCTCAGTATTTTTATGGCGAGGCGCTCGTCGGCTTCGATCCCAACGAAATCACGGGCAATCTCATCGTTATCGAGGGCATGGACGGTTCCGGCCGCTCGACGCAAATCGCCCTGCTGCAAGAATGGCTGGAGTCCGAAGGCTTCGCCGTGCAGACCAGCGGGTTGCGCCGCTCGAATCTCGTTGGCCGCGACATTGACCAATTGCTCGCCAAAAACGCTGTGACGCGCCTGACCCTTTCACTCATGTACGCCACTGACTTCTTCGACCAGATCGAACATCGCATTTTGCCGGCCTTGCGTGCGGGAACGATCGTGCTCGCCGATCGCTTCATTTTTACGCTCGTGGCGCGCGGCGTCGTTCGTGGCATCAACCGCGACTACCTGAACGGCTTGTACGCCATGGCGCTACGCCCGCATTTAACCTTCTGGTTAAATGTGCGGCCGGAAACGGCTTTTGCGCGTGAGTTCAAGAAAGCGCAAGCCATCAGCTACTGGGAAGCCGGCCGCGACATGTCCCTCTCCCACGATTTGTATTGGTCGTTCATCCGCTACCAGACCATGATCAAACGCGAGTTCGAAGTGATGGCCAAAAAACATTCGTTCATCGAGCTGGATGGCGAAGCGAGCGTGTCTGCCGTCAACAAGCAGCTTCGCCAGCGCATCGGCGAACAGCTAGGCATTCGCTCGAGCAAGTACACTCCTTCCGCCGCACTCGCGCATCTCTGGCGGTAAACCCGCAAAATGGCTGACCCGGTTCACATTGCCGCAATCGACGCCGGCTCGAATGCAGTGCGTCTGGCCGTGTCACGCGCTTTTTCTGCACTCGATATCGAACCCTTAGTGAACGAGCGCTACTCTCTGCGCCTCGGCGAAAGTGTTTTCGTCCGTCACCGCTTCAGCGAAGAACTGCTGAAGAAGGGCGTCAAAGCCTTCAGGCACTTCCGCGAAATCATGGACGAGTACGGCGTCACGCGCTACCGCGCTGTGGCGACCAGCGCCTCGCGCGAGGCCCGCAACCGCGACGCGTTTGTTCGCGCGGTGAAACGCGCCACCGGCATTCAGCTCGAAGTGATCAGCTCGGCAGAAGAGTCGCGGCTCGGTCGCGTCGCGGTGCTGGCGGCCCTGGGACCGGAAGCGCCGCCGCGCTGCATTGCGGATTTGGGCGGCGGAAGTCTGGAAGTGAGCATTCTGCGCGACCACAGCATCGAGCAAGCGGTGCAGTTGCCGGTTGGCACCGTGCGGCTGATGACCACGCTAAACCTGAACGGCGCTTTGCGCGTTGTGGAAGCAGAGCAGGTGCGGCGCTATATTCGCGCAATTCTGGAGTCGCGCCTGCCGTCGCGTCCGAATTTAGGCGAGCAAGTGGCCGTAGCTCTCGGCGGCAACGCCGAAACCCTTGCGAACATTGCTCCGGGGCCGCGCCTGCACGGGCTGCCAACACTAGAACTCTCCCTGCTGCGCGAACGCTTACCTGATTTGCTGGCGCGCGATATACGCGAGCGCATGAAAACATACGGCATCCGCCGCGATCGCGCCGACGTCATCGGTATTGCGGGCATCACGTTTCTCACCCTCGGGCGCTATCTGAACATTCGCTGCTTGCTGATCCCGAGCGTCGGGCTGCGCGAAGGATTGGTCCAGGAAATTGCGCGCCAGGCTTTTTCGCGCACCGAGCCGCATCGCTATAACGAAGCCTCGCGCCAATTACTCGCGGGAACGCGCGGCTTTGCCCGCCGTTTGCAGAAAGACCAAACCCATGCCGAACACGTGCGCGAGCTGAGCATTCTGCTGTTTGATCAGTTGCAGCCAGTGCATCACTTGCCGGCGCAAGCGCGCGTGCTACTTGAGGCGGGGGCGTTGGTGCACGACATCGGGCACATGATCGGTCATCGCGGCCACCACAAGCACGCCGAATATTTTGTCTTGAATGGCGACATTCCCGGGCTTGAAGGTCGGGACCGCGCGGTCGTGGCGGCGTTGGCGCGCTATCACAACCGCAAGTCGGAACCCGCAGGCCATCATCCGGCCTACGGCTCGCTTAATAATAATGATAAGCGGATCACACGGCGACTCGCGGCCATTCTGCGCATCGCGGAAGCCCTCGATCATTCGCACCGCCAGCGGGTCTTGCAATTACGAGCAGCGTTTCAGCGCGGCGCTGTTGGCTTACAAGTCAAAGCGCGCGGCGATGCCGCCGAGGATTTACAGGACGCCGGCCGCGCCGCCGACTTGTTCGAAAAAGAATTCCACGTGCGCTTATATTTCCGTCAGGCGCCGGCGTGACGAATCGCCATGGTCCCGTGGGCTGCCGCAACCCTTCGCCGTTAACGGTGCGGGTTTTTCTGCAGCCAAGCCCAGCGGTCCGCTGTGAGCAGTCTTTGTAGTCGCGCAGCTTGCTGCGCCTCGCTTTGGCAGAAGCGCTCCGCCGTGAAACCAGGGCACCGTTTTAGCGTTCTTACGCTGATACCGCTAAGATGCTCTTGAGGAGATGACCCGCCGATGCAGATTTACGTAGTACGCCACGGCATTGCGATTGAACGGGAGGACCCGAAATGTCCTCCCGATCCAGAACGCTATCTGACCGAAGAGGGCATCGAAAAAACCAAGCGAGTAGCCGCGGGCGTAGCAGCATTGAGCGGCTCCGCGGATATGCTGTTATCCAGCCCCTACGTCCGCGCGATGCAAACGGCCGAGATTTTCGCGGCCGCACTGGACTACTCCAAACAAAAGATCCGTCGCAACGACCTGCTCTTACCGGGAGCCGATCCGACTCTCTTTTTTCGCGAACTCGCGAAGGACAAACAAACCGCCACACTGTTCGTTTTCGGCCATGCGCCACATCTGGATGAGTTGATCGCGACGGCCCTGAACTCCAAGCACCACGTCACCTCGCTCAAGAAAGCAGGTGTAGCCCTGCTCGAACTGAAACGCGTCTCACCTCCAAACGCCGAACTATTGTGGCTCGCCACTCCCAAGCTCCTCCGCCGTGCTGCGAAGTGATTCGCACTACTCGCTACTTACCACTCTCTTTCCTTCCGAAGTTGGTACAGCGCGATCAGAGCAAGCACCATGAGGTTCGGGAAGAGCAGGGGAGCCAGCGGCGGCGCGCCGTAGACGAAATTCTCGAAGGGATGGATTGAAGGGCCGCGAAGGTTCGCCGCTGTATGGAGTAGGAATCCCCAAACGCCGACCAACGCTTCGAGAAGAACCAGCACGACACATAAATCGAGGTAGCGGCGCGATACTCGCATCAAAAGTGGAATCGACAGAAACCCGACAGCAAACGCGCTGGCGATAACGGGCGCCCATTCGATTGTCCGGAAGAATCCATTTCCTGCATGATCGGCCAGGCTGAAGATAAAGTTGCCAAAGAATCCGCCCAGCGCGAAAAAGAGAATCCACTGCGCCCACTCCAACTTTTCGGGCGCCAGCATGCGATTCAGGATAAGCAGAAAGCCCAGGCCGGTGTAAGCAAGCGGCGCAGCAAAAGGCGCGGAGTAGGTGAGGCTGCGGATGGTGCGCTCATAGAAAAAGTGGCTTTCGAGATGGAGCAGCACGCCCGTAAGTCCGACAAGAATCGCTCCCCAGCCGACGAGATAGCCGAGATCTTTCCACACCGCAGGCCAACGTGGACGGAGCGCAAGGGCCAAAAGCAGAATTGGCGGCGCGGCAGCGGACAAAAACAAGGGAATGTATTCGGCGCGATCGTTGAATTGGTTGACCGAGTGCGCCAGGTAAATGTCGAACGTGAGAAAGCCGATGTTCGTGATGACGAAAAACTCGGTCCACAATTGCGGCCGCAGCCACCAGGGAACGTGACTTTGCGCGGCGACACCTTCACTTGGCATGGCCGTGTTCCTTGCGTAGTTCCGCCGCCATGGCTTTCAGCTCGACCGTCTTCTGCAGCATGGGATAGTTTCCGTGCCACTGCACAAAGTCGGCGCCGCCCATAAACGCGCCATGCTTACTGGTGCGTCCGTCGTAGTGCCACAGATCGAAATAAACAAAATCGACGCGATTGGAGAACGGCGGCCCGGTAAGCACGCCGTCTTTGCGCAGCCCGTTGACGATATCTTGCGCGGTGCGGACCCGATCGTTGGTGACCTGCACCACTTGTTCCGCCTGCGTATAAATGCGATCCACCAGCGCCGGCGTGTGACACTGCAGGCAGACCTGCTTCATGTGCGCCTGATGAGCCGCAGCATCAGGCCGCTTTTCGGTAATAGCGTTGGCCAGATAGTAGGACAGGCGCTCGGATGGATCATGCGTGACGCCGAGTCCGTTGATGCCGCTCATGTGGCACGTAGCGCAGGTGGGAACGAACATGTCGCGCGTCGTGAGCGCTTTCGGCGGCGCGTTCAAGTTGAGAAGATGTTCCTGCGCCTGAAACATCATGCCGTGCTTGGACTCTTCGTAAATTTCGATTTGTGAGTGATCGGGACCCATGTGGCATTGCGCGCAAGTCGTGGGCCGGCGCGCGATCGCGACCGAGGAAGTGTGCCGCGTGTGGCAGGCGGTGCAGTTGCCGATCGTGCCGTCGGGGTTGGGTTTGCCCACGCTGTGGCATTGTTCGCAGCCGCTAGTCATCGCGGAACCGCCCTCCAGTTGAACGAAAGGATGCGGAGGACGCCGCGTTCCGCCGGGTTGGTAAGTCTCGGAAAAGTTGACTTGCTCTGGCGTGAGGCCTTTTTCGCCGTAGATAGCCGCCCAGGCTGGTGCGGCATGGCGGGAGTGGAGAAATTGCTGATAGATGGATTCGTGGCACGAGCGGCAATTTCCAGCAGTCAGTTGCGTGGAGATCACAAAGCCGTGGTGGTCTTTCTTTTCCTGATTGGCGGCCGGCTGATGGCAGTCGAGACAGTTCACGCCTTTCGCGGCGTGCATGCTCATTTCGTATTCGTGAACGACGGAGTATTGCGTGCGTGCATGGCACTCCGCGCATTTGCCCGTGGCCCGGACGAGCGCGGCTGACGGTTGGTCCGTTTCAATTTTCGGCCGCGCCCGATTGACGAGAAAAGCGCCCAGGATCAGAGCAAACGCGATGAGCACAGCAAGAAACACAGAGCGAAAGGACATGGCGCTCCTTTATTGGATGGAGGGGTGATCCTGCCGAGCGAAGAGAATGACCCGAGAGATTGTATAGGGAGTAAGAATGAAAGAAAACATTAAGAAGAAGGAACGAAGGTGCAGCCAGGAATCGGCTCGAACTGTTGCCAGGAAGGGCGCATCGATGTGGCGGAAGAGTCGGCGTTTCGCTGCGGACACTGTCGCAGACAATCCCGCTTACTCGGTCAAAGCCGGGCAACGACGGCTATTGCCATGTGCGAGGTGTATTTGTTGACTGGGCATGCACATCGCTGAGGGTGGTTGCCGACGCCTTTGAGCCTGCGGATAGTGGAGAGAACGGAGCGGAACCATGTCTACTTACAGCGGATTCGGCACGGCATTCTATGGCTGGCAGCATTTTGCGGATGGAACGTCGACGGCGACGCGCTGGGTGTGCTTGTTTTACATTCCCGTGCTGCCGCTGCGGCGGGCCAGAATGCGGGTGCTGACGAATTTTGCGAGCGAAGGATTCTTTCCGAAGAAGAGTGCCGCGGCAGGCGCCAAGCTTCCATTGATCAAGGTCGGAGTCGTTGCGGTGGAAGATCGATATCAGGTGTTGGAGGAGCTGCCACTAGCGGGGGCGGAGATTCTGCTCACATATATGCGGACATTTGTGCTGATGCCGCTAGCGATGTTGTGGCCTTTCGCCGTGGTCGTCGTCTTTGGGCAGATGGCGAAAGAACGAAACTGGTTGGACCAGATGTGGGCGATCTGGGTTTTTGTGCTGCTGGGAATTGGCGCGCTAGGGAATGTCCTAGCGGTGGCGATTTGGGCGATACGGCAGTCGCGAGGAATGGGGACGCGGGCGCGAGCTATCGCGGGTTGAGATGCGTCGGGGTTTGCGCGGGTCAGTGAGCGTTATCGGGCACGCGGGTTTGGTCGGTGATCCAGTTGACTTCCCAGGTCTTGCCGCCATCGTCGGAGAACGATTGCTCGAAGTGCGGCGTGCTCGTGTTCAGGTTGGTCCAGCGAAAACGAACGAGGATGGCTTTGTGATCGGCGGTGTATTGCGTGTCCTGCGCGAAAAATTCGCCGACCCCATTCTTGAACTCGCCAACCTGGGGCGGGTCGAGGACGCCAATCTTTTTGTTCGCCCAGTAGAGCCGCCATTGGTGCGAAGTCGGATTGTAGGTGCGCAGAGTGAGCCCTTCGATTTGGCCATCGGAACCGTTGAGGAGGACCTGGTCAATTTGCGAGCCATCGTAAATCGTGCGGCAAACGCCGGTGCCATCAAAATCGACCCAGGTGTTCGAGCCGGTGAGCGGATGAAGCCGGCGCTTCAGATGAAATTTCCAGGAGCCGAGAAGCGGATCGAAGTCATGTGAGCCGTCGCGTGCAGCGGCTGTCGCCTGCGAGGCATTCTTAGCGCTCTTCCCATTTTGTTGCGCGTATCCAGCAAAGCCGATTGAAGTGAGAACGGCACCGCAAACTAGCGTACAGACGTAGATAGACTTCGTAGCGTTCATGGATGGTCCTTCCCCTTGCCAGCATTTTCGTGACGTCGCTGACGTGCTTAGTTTCTAGGAGAAGGGTCCTTTGCTGGAGCGCCTACAGATTTCATCATGGGCAAATAGCCCGCCAATTTGGACGAATAGGCGAGCTGTTTCGGTTGAGGCCAGTTCTAATAGGCGCAATTTCAGTCGCGCAGACTTTCCCACACCGATTCGAGATCGCAGGTTGGGGCACTCAACTCGGACTAAGCTGGTGCCGATACGGCTGTCGCGTGGCCGGCATGCCGACGCAAGAAGTCCAAACTCTTGGCATTGAATTCTTCAACTTGCTCGTAAATCGGTGCGTGGGAAGAGCTCTCAAAAACCACAAGTTCCGAGTTGCGAATTTTTTGGAGAGGCGGAGCGTAACGCAACGAAGTCACCAGGTCGTGGCGCCCGAAGGTAATGAGTGTCGGCGCGGTGATTCGGCTCAACTGGGCTTCCGCATCGTGTGCCATCACGGCGTTCGACTGCAATAGGAAGCTGGCTACCGATTGTGCGGGCCGGCTGCGCACAAACGCCGCCAAGGATTCGATGTACTCCGGCTTGGTCGCGTAGAGCTCCGGCGTGAAGCACCAGGGAAAGATGGCGCGCACTGTCGTCTCGGGCACGCTGTTCAGCGCCTTCGCTGCGATTTGCAGCGACTCGATGAACGCTTTCACGAACGCGTCGGTTTTGTGCCAGCCGCTGTGCAGCGAAAGAGACTGCACCAGTTCGGGATGCTTCGCCGCGAGCCACATTCCGACTGCCGCGCCGAGCGACAAGCCAGCGATGTGCGCGTTTTGTATGCCGAGAGCGCGGATGAACGCCGCGACATCGTCCGCGAGCGTTTCTGTCGTGTACGCCGCGTCGGGTTTGTCCGATTCTCCCGTGCCGCGCAGGTCCAGCGAGATGCAGGTGAAGTGTTTCGCATACTCCGCCACCTGGAAGGCGTAACACATATGCTCAGCAGAGAGGAACGGAATCAAAATGAGCGGTTCACCGGAACCTTGCTGCTCATAGTTCATCGAGAGGCTGTTTGCTTGGATCTTAGGCATGGACTCGCTCCTGACAAAAGAATTGTCAGCGCGTATGCGGGCGACGGAAAAACTGCTCGCCGATTTTTCGAATCGACCCGGAAGTGAGCGATGGAGCGCCCCAAAAGCGCTGTTAGCGGGATGCTGCGCGTACAACTCCAATTTGTCAAGAAGGGAACATTTCGACTGGCTGCCACAGCAACCGGGAACTGTTGCGACTCATTGCGGCTGCTCGAATCGTACTGTCTCTGACCGCTACCGAAAGGGCCGGTTGAGTCGGCTGCTGCGCCGCCTACACCAAAGCGCCGGGAAAAGGTGTATGCTAAATGGAAGGGAGATTGTATTCGTATGGGCAGAACCAACATTGTACTGGACGAGCAGTTAGTGCGGAAGGCGCGGAAGCTGACGCGGCTGAAAACCAAAAGGCAGATCGTGGATAAAGCGCTAGAGCTTTTGGTGCGTTCGGAGAGCCGAAAAGGAATTCTGCGGCACTTTGGTAGTGGAATTTGGAAAGGCGAACTGAAGACGATGCGGAGAAACCGCGTTTGATTTTGGTGGACACCTCCGTGTGGATCGATTTTTTCAACGCGAAGCCCGGCAGAGCTGGCGCCGCGTTGCGACAGATGATCGAAGATGCAGAACCCTTCGCACTGACCGGTATTGTCGTGGCCGAGGTTCTGCAGGGACTGACGCGGAACGTGGCGCAAATTGAGGGCTATCTGGCGCAGTGGGAACTGCTGGAGCCCGCAGGCTTCGCGACCTACCGCGAGGGAGCCGCGATTTTCCGCAAAGCGCGTGCTCATGGCGTAACCTTGACCACGACAGATGCCTTGACTGCGGCGATTGCGTTAGAACACGATGCTGCGCTCTTCACCCTCGACAAAGATTTCATTCGCATAGCTAAGTGGACCGGTTTGGCGTTGGTAAGCTAGCGGGGCGCCGTGGCAAGTCAAAACCCGCACCCTGGAAAATCGCAAGCGTGCGGCACCCGGCAGAGCTTGGCCTCCATCTCTGCCGGAAGCTCACAATGGGTAAACCTCAAGCTTCAGACGGGAAGCGGCATGATCATAGCTAAGCTCGATTCGCCGCAATGGTATGGACTCCATCTTGGGAACATTATTCAGATCCTCGACAGTTAGGTAGAACTGATTGCAGTCGCGCACGGTCTTTTGAATAGATGACGCTACCCGACCCATTCTTCGTACTGTCTCCTCGGTGTTTAGCAAGTCGAGCGTGACCGCTTTGTTTTTCCACTCAAGTATTTGGGCTGCCTTGCTATTGCGCCTTGCGATCAGATCTGCAAATTGGTTTTCTGAGGTCGCTACAGTTCGCGTGCCATCTCTAATATAGGATTTCCCGGCAAAATGAGGCTTTTCAGTACTGCCGTACACGACCATTGCGAGAAAGTGCTTGCCGCCCTTGCTGCGGACGAGCATCTCCGGATAGATCGGTGGATAAATGTTGCTGATTTCGCCGCTCAGTTTCTTTTGGAGTGACTCAAAAGCTTCTTTCGGCGTCTCTTCAATTCGTCCGTCGTTGTACACGCCCAGGTAAACGATGCCTGGCGATCCGACCGCTAGCGAGTTGCTAAATGCGACCGCCGCTTTGACGCAATCTCGCAAATCTGATTTGGTTTTTCGTTCAACTGTATTGTCCTCCGTGTTCTCTAAGCGCAAAAAAATATCGTCGTCCGTCAACATAAAGGACCCTACTTGTAGGGCTACCGGCTAAATTAGACGTTCAGGGGCTCCGAGTTTAGGTCAACTGCGAAAGCCAAGAAGGCCTCGTGGGGAGTGCGATTTCCGACTCCGCGATGAGGCCGGTCGTGATTGTACTCCTCGATCCAACGCGCGATCGAGGTCCGCGCTTCTTCCAGGTTGCGATACTCTGCCGTCCAGACTTCCTCTTCTTTCAAGCTGCGATGGAAGCGTTCGATGTAGCTGTTGCCTTCCGGGTGATGATACGCGGTGCGGCGATGCGTGATGCCCAGCCGGTTCAGCGTTTCGACGAACCGGGAAGAGGTGAACTGTGTGCCGTTGTCGGTGGTCAGCGTCACGCTGGCCTGCCGGCTGCCCGCAGGAAGTCGTTGCAGAACCGCTTGTTCGACTGCATCGAGGGCTTCCTCGCTGCGGCAACGATGCGAGAGATTCCAGCCTACGATCTCTCGCGTGCAGCAGTCGATTACGCACACCAGGTAGGCCCAACCCACCGCCGGTCCGGCCCACACTTTGGTCATGTCCGACTGCCAGATCTGATTCGGCTCAGAGGCTTCCACGCGGCCCCACTCTTTCTTGCGCCGTGCGCGCAGACGCCGTGAACGCACCAGCAACCCGCGTTCACGCATCACCCGCAGCACGCGCTTGCGATTCACCAGAAGATTTTCCTTTCTGCGTAACCACCAGGTCACCCGGCGATAGCCATACGCAGGTTTTTCCCCGCACGCCACCACGATCTGTTCGTCGTAGGTGCGGTCGGCTCGGCTGCCGCGCGGCTTTTTTCGATAGTAGAGACTCGATCGGCTGATCGTCAGCGTCGCCGCCACCAACGTGGCCGTGTAGCCCTGCGTCACCATCTCTCGCGCCTGGGAATGAACCGCACCGCAGCTCATTCCCCCACGACGTTTTTTAGGATTTCGATCTCCAGCGATTTTCGCCCTAGCGTTCGCTCCAACTGCCGGATGCGATGGTCCTTCTCGGTTTCTGCCGCGGCCGCGCTTTTCCCCCCAAGCGCGGCCTTGGCTCCTTGCTCGGCTTCATCCTTCCAGCGATAAAACAGATTCGGAGCGATCCCATGGCGACGACACGTCTCCGAGACGTTGCCACTCTTCAGACCTTCCTGGATGATTTGCCACTTCTCTTCCGGAGTGCGATCTACGCGTGGTTTCCTGCTCATGCTGCCTCCTGTGTGGAGGCCCTGAATCATACCGAATCCGGTAGTCTAGTTTTAGCGGGGAGCACTACACTACTCCTTATATTCATTCTCCGGTAAGCTTGCAGATATTAGTTCCGCTACCGTCAGGGTTACCGTGCGGCAGATACAAAGGCCCAGGGCCGCCGTGGTAAAGGATCTCGCCGCGTTTGCCGAGAACTGTGATGTCCGCGATGCCGAAAAGAATCTTGTAGTCGGCATCCTTCTCGCTAATCGTCGTATGCCAATGCCCACAAACTCTGTTTTTACCTTCTCCCCACGTTTCTGCCAACTTCAATGCGTCAGCTTGCTTTTCTGAATGATCGTCGAAACCGAAGTAGACGAGCACGCGTTCCCTTCGGGCCGTAGCGTAGGATGTTCCGCTTTGATTGGAACATGCAATCAAAGCAATCGCCGCGAGGACTGCAAAGCACACTGAATAACTCTTATTCGCCATAAGGGACCCAGATGTTCTTTATTTGCGTAGCGCGATGCAGAAAGTGCTGCCCTTGCGCTTGTTGCGGGTTGAACCAGTCGAGGGCGCGGCCTTCGTTGGTGAAGGTTTGTTTGAGGTTGCCGATGCTGAGGGATTTGGCTTGGGCGCAGGTGGCTTCGTCGGCGAAACACCAGATCGCATCGAGGTCGTCGTGTTCCGCCAGCGTTTTGAGCAATTCGTTGGGGCGGCCAGTGACGAGGTTGATCGCGCCAGCAGGAAGGTCGCTGGTTTCAAAAAGTGAGTAGAGATCGCCGGTGATGAGCGGATAGATTTCGCTGGGGATGGCGACGACGGTGTTGCCCATGGCGAGCGCAGGCATGACGGTGGAGACGAAGCCGAGCAGCGGCGCCTCGCTCGGGCAACGGATGCCGATCGTGCCAACGGGTTCGTGCATGGCGAGCGTGACGTTGCGGAACGGCGGATTGTGAACGGCGCCGTCAAATTTATCGGCCCACGCAGCGTAGAAAAAGATGCGTTCGATGCTGGTGGAAACTTCGGCGTGCGCTTCGTTTTTGCCGACCGCTTCGCCGAGGCGCTGCGCGATTTCTTCACGGCGCTGCGATAAATTCTCCGCGAGATAGAACAGAACTTGTGCGCGCGTGTGTGCGGTGGCCTTGGGCCACGCGGTGGCTTTGCGGGCCGCTTCGACAGCGTTGCGAAGGTCTTTGCGATTGCCGAGCGGAGCTTCGCCGAGGAGGCGGCCGTCGGCCGCGTGGACGGGGAAAGAGTAGCCCGAATCGGGGCGAGCTTGTTTGCCGGCGATGAAGAGTTTTACGGTGCGATCGATTTCTGGCGCGGAGGAAAAAGCAGATCCCTCCGCCGCGGGCCGGGATGACAAGGAAGAGAGATTGGCAGTGGCGCGAGTTTCGGCCCGACTGAAGTCGGGCCCTCCCGGAAACGGCGTAACCGCGCGAGACGCGTCGTCGTTTTCTTTTTCTGGCGAAGGCATGACGGAGACATTGTCGGGGAGTTGTTCGATGGCGAGTGGCGGGCGTTGGAGTTGGGGCGCGGTTTTGAACCAAGTGGGTTCGAGATACTCGAGGAGGCCTTCGCGGCCACCTTCGCGGCCGTAGCCGCTTTCGCGATAGCCGCCGAAACCGCAGGACGCGTCGAAAAGATTGGTGCAGTTGACCCACACGACGCCGGCTTTGATTTGCGCCGCGACGTGGAGCGAAACGTTTACGCTTTCAGACCAAACGCAAGCGGCGAGGCCGTAAGTCGTGTTGTTGGCGAGTTCGACGGCTTCCGCCGGAGTGCGGAAGGTCATCGCGGCGAGCACGGGGCCGAAAATTTCCTGCTGCGCAACGACGCTGGTGGGATGCACGTTGCTGAGAAGAGTTGGCGGGAAGTAGAGGCCGCGCGACGGCATGGGAATTTGCGGCTGCCAGCAGGTGGCGCCTTCGGCGACGCCTTGCGAAACAAGGCGTTGGATACGCTCGAGCTGGACGCGCGCGACGATGGCGCCAATGTCGATAGACTTGTCGAGCGGCGAACCGATGCGCAGCGCGTTCATGCGGTCGCAGATTTTGGCGATGAGCGGTTCGGCAATGCTTTCCTGCATGAGCAGGCGCGAACCGGCGCAGCAGACTTGCCCTTGATTGAACCAGATGCCGTCGACCAATCCTTCCACTGCGGAATCCAGATCCGCGTCTTCAAAAATGATGAAGGGTGATTTGCCGCCGAGTTCGAGCGAGAGTTTTTTGTGGGAAGCAGCGGTGGCTTTGCGAATGGCGCGGCCAACTTCGGTGGAACCAGTGAAGGCGATTTTGTCGACATCGGGATGCGCCACCAGCGCCTCGCCGGTGGAACCATCGCCCGTGACAATGTTCACGACGCCGGGAGGAAGATCGATTTCCTGGCAGAGTTCGGCGAAGGCGAGCGCGGTGAGCGGCGTGAACTCGGCGGGTTTTAACACGACGGTGTTGCCGGTGGCAAGGGCGGGAGCGATTTTCCACGCGAGCATCAGCAGCGGAAAATTCCACGGAATGATTTGGCCGACAACGCCGCAGGGCGAGTAGCCGGGAAATTCGTCCGCGACGAGCTGCGCCCAGCCGGCGTGATGGTAGAAGTGGCGAGCGACGAGCGGAATATCAATGTCGCGGGATTCGCGGATGGGCTTGCCGTTGTCGAGCGTTTCGAGGACGGCGAGGCAGCGGGAATGTTTTTGAATTTGGCGAGCGAGCGCGTAGAGGTAACGCGCGCGAGCGTGCGGCGTGAGCGCTTGCCAAGCGGGGAGAGCGGCGCGAGCGGCGCGGACGGCGGCGTCGATATCTTGCGCCGAGCCTTGGGCGATATCGGCGATTTTATCGGTGATGGAAGGATCGCTCGTCTCGAAGAATTTGTTTTCGGCGGGAGGATGCCACTGGCCGTTGATGAAGTGGGTGAAGCGGCGATGGTGGGCGTCGAGCCAGGCGAGAGCTTCTTTGGGATCTTCGGGCGCGGGACCGTAGTCCATGGAGAGGAATTTTTCAGTGAGGCTCATGGGAGTTGATTGTAGATGAGGAAGAAGGGAGTGAATAGTGAGTTGTGAACAGGGAATAGTGCGGGCGAAAAAGCGCTGCCGGTGTTCCTTGGCTCTTGTCCGTGAACAGCCTGCGACTCGTGTTCCGGGAAGCGAGTGAATCGTGAATAGTGAGTAGAACCTGTCTCATAAATGCCCCAGGGGCAAGACACCAATTCCTTAGGGGCTGAAGCCCCTTTTTCGGGGCGCGCTTTTGTCGGAGCCGAAGCACCGACCCCCAAACCTTGAATCGTCTCGGAGTCGCAAACGTCGGCGCATCGCGAAAAACCGTGGCTG
>Ga0335077_10006188_pt1 | contig 14764 bp, 13 predicted proteins | sample Lox_Sample_31_FD_207151 | JGI IMG/M metagenome (GOLD analysis project Ga0335077, IMG submission 207151) | Soil microbial communities from Loxahatchee National Wildlife Refuge, Florida, United States - Lox_Sample_3.1 | ecosystem: Environmental > Terrestrial > Soil > Wetlands | place: USA... | reverse complement strand
TGATCGAATCCGAAATCCTTCAAGGTATCGGAAGCAAATTCCAGGCAGGCCGCGATCTCGCCTTCGATCTGCTCGGGCGTGCAGAAGATGTGCGCGTCATCCTGGGTAAAACCCCTAACCCGCAAAAGCCCATGCATCACGCCTGAACGCTCGTAGCGATACACCGTGCCCAGCTCTCCGAGCCGCACCGGCAGGTCGCGATAGGACTTCAGCCCGTCCCGATAAATCAGGATGTGCCCGGGGCAATTCATCGGCTTCAGGCGATACTCGGCGTCATCGAGCTCCATCGCGTCAAACATGTTCTGCGAGTAGTAACCCTCGTGCCCCGAGGTCTGCCACAACTGGCGTCGCATGACGTGCGGCGTGTAGACGAGTGAGTATCCGCGCTTGAGGTACTGCTCGCGCATCCAGTCTTCCATTTCTTTGCGAATGATGCCGCCCTTGGGATGCCAGAAAATGAGCCCCGGCCCAGCCAGCTCCTGGATCGAAAACAGATCGAGCTGCTTGCCCAGCACGCGGTGGTCGCGCTTCTTCGTCTCCTCGATGTGCTTCAGGTAATCCTCGAGATCTTTCTTTGAGAAGAAGGAAGTCCCGTAAATACGCTGCAGCTGCCGATTCTTCTCGTCGCCGAGCCAGTACGCGCCCGCGATATTGAGCAGCTTGAACGCTTTGATCCTTCCCGTCGACGGAATGTGCGGACCGCGGCAGAAGTCGGTGAACTTGCCGGTGCGGTAAATCGAAATCTTTTCGTCGGGTTTGGTGAACTGCTCGACGAAGTGGCACTTCATGAAATCGCCTTCTTTTTTGAATTCTGCCAGCCCCTGATCGCGCGGCACAAACTCGCGCGCATAGGGAATGTTCTGCTGCACCAGTTCCTGCATCTTCTTCTCGATCTTTTCGAGGTCTTCGGGGGTGAAGGGCGTCGGACGGTAGAAGTCGTAGAAGAATCCGTTCTCGGTCGCTGGACCATGCCCGAGCTTGGCCTCGGGAAAAAGTTCCAGCACCGCCGCCGCCAGCAGGTGTGCGGACGAATGCCGGTAGACTTCGAGCGCCTCAGGATCTCTTTCGGTGATCAGGCGAAGATCGGTATCGCTCTCGAGCGGCCTGGCGAGATCGATCAGCGAGGACTGAGATGCTGCGCCAATCTGATTTCCGTTCGGCGATATTTTCGCCACCAGCGCCGCGTCGGCCAGCCGCGGACTGATGGATTTCGCGATCTCCAGCGCCGTCGTGCCTTTGGGAACTTCCTTCACGCTTCCATCCGGAAGCTTCACATGAATGCTGTCAGCCATAGAATTTGAGCCCTGCAGGAATACTGAATCTTTCAGTGTAGAGATTCAGAGCGTGGAGGGTCAAACTGTCGAGCTCAGTTTGAATTAGGAACGGGCGTCATCCCGTGCGAAGGGCTTCGGAATGACGCCTTAAACGAAGCAGCACTACATCTGCACATCTTTAGTGTGAGTCGCGATGTACCACTTGTTCCCGAAGTTATCCTTCACCGCGGCATTGCGGTCGCCGTAGGGCTGATCGGTCGGCTCCTGGAATGAGACCGCCCCAGCCGCAACGGCTCGCCGGTATACCGCCTCACAATCCGGAACATACAGGTAGAACATCGCGGGCATGGTCTCGTATTTCCCGTGCGCCTCGCCCATCTCGATGACGGAATCACCGACGCGCAGCGCGGCGTGATTCACTACCCCATCCGGCGAAACGTACTTGACCATTTCCTCCGCACCGAACGCGCGTTTGAGGAAGCTGATTAGCGGCTCCGCACGCCGTGGATGCAGATACGGATTCACGCTGAACAAGCCCTGCGGCTTGTAGCTCTCACCTTTCGCCGTGGCGATGTACCAGAAATTGCCTGCCTGATCTTTCACCGTGCTGGAGCGCTCGCCATAATCCTGATCGCGCGGCTCGTCGATCAGCGTTGCACCCGCCGCTACGGCGCGTTGCGTGACTGCATCGGTATCTTCGACGTAAACGTGCAGAGCTCCCGGCTGTAGCGTCCCGGGGAATTTTTGGCCAGCAATTCCGCCGCCGATCATCAGCATGGTGTCGCCGATGCGCGTCTCGCCGTGGACGCCGGTCGGCATAATGACCCGCTCCGTCTCGTCCGCCCCAAATGCGGTCTTCACGAAATCCAGCAGCGCCAGGCCGTCCGACGCGACAAGGTAAGGCGTCACCATACGGAAGCCGCGTGGAACCGGACTCACTCCGCCCTTCTCCGGCATTTTTCCGCCTTCGGGCCCATGCGTCTCTCCTCTCATGCGGCGATGCATTTCTTCAACCGACATGTGTTCTTTTACCGTGAAAATGGCCCAGGTATAGCCAAAGGGATCTTCTACGGCCGCATCGCGGTGTCCGTAGAACTGGTCCTTCGGTGGACGCACCAGCTTCATGCCCTCAGCCACGGCGTGTTTCGCAAATGTGTCGACATCAGGCACCTCGATGGTGATGGAGATCGGGGAGTTTCCCAGCGTTTCTGCGCTGAAGCGGCCGCCCTCGGGCCATTCTCCAGTCACATCGATGGCGGAATCGCCGATCGTTAGTTCGGCGTGCGGGATGCTGTCCCCCACCTGGAATCGGAACTTTTCCTTCGCACCTAAAGCACGGATGTAGAACTCGATTGCCTTGGCAGGATCTCGGAACGCTAATCTTGGCGTCGCAGTCACGCGGACTCCGCTGACTGGCTCGGCTACGGTGGACATTGTCTTCTTACCTCCTAGTTCGGATTTCAATCGTGCCTTGAAGCTAGCATTCGGCAGATTGCGCAAGTCCGCCGCGATGCCTACCAATGGCTCGATCTCGGCCGCCGCCTTGCCAACCCGGCCATCGCTTCGAGCCAGCATCGCCTCGACCGCTTTGTTTAGCTGCTCGATCTTCTTGCTGTCGTCATTTCCCGGTCTTAGAGAGCGCTTAGGCATCGGCACCCTCCATGCGCGCCCGCAATGTGCTTAGGGCGCGAAACTGTAGTTGCTTCACTGCACCTTCCGTCTTACGGATGGCCTGCGCCACCTCGCGGATGCTCTTCTGCTCCACGAACCGCAGGATCACTACTTTCTTCTGTTCTGTGGGCAAAGTTTCGACCAGTCGAAACAGCGTGGCGCGCCGCTCGACTTCTTCGATCTCGGCAGGACTGGCCGGCGCGGCTGCGATGGCATCCTCGTCCGCTACCTCGCGCCCGGACCGCTGCCAGCGGTCCGAAATCAGGTTGGCCGCGATCCGGAACAGCCAGGCGGCAAATGGGATCCCCCGCCACTCAAAGCGATTCAGATTCGCCAGGGCCTGCTGGAATACTTCCGAGGTCAGATCTTCGGTTTCGGCCCGGTCATGCACCCGTTTCACGATGTAGGCATAGACCCGCTCAAAATTGAGTTCGTAGAGGTCGGCAAAGCGGGCGGGGTCCTGCTGCGCAGCTTCGATCAGAAGCCGCTCGTCCGCTTCTTTTTTCAGCGCCTTCAACCGAGGTCTCCGCGGTGTCTACATTAAGCTTAACGCCGGCCTGCGGGAAAAGGTTACGGGGAGGAAAATACACAGGTCAATTTTTTCCTGTCACTTTCCGGGGGCCTTGTAGCATCAAACTGGCGGTACTCGTGTAAACCAAAATCGGAGTCGTGACCTATGGAAGCGATCACCGGAGTTTTTCAAACCAGATCAGAGGCGGAGCGGGCATTGCGCGAGGTGCAGCATGCGGGCATCCCCGCCGATCATGTGACGTTGCTGCTGCCAGGCAGCGTGGATCAGGTCGAAAAAGAGGTGCAGGCGGTGCCCACCGACTCGACCGAGCAACCGGGCATGGGAAACGCCATGGGCGCCCTGCTCGGCGGAGGTATTGGGATTACTGGAGGCTCGCTCCTGATGGCTCTGGTTCCCGGCCTCGGACCCGTCACCGCCTTGGGATTGCTGGGCGCGGGGATTCTGGGAGCCGCAGGAGCGAGTGTCGGCGCCGTGATCGGAAGCAAAGCCGAGAAGGCCACCATCGAAGGGCTTCCCGAGGACGAAATCTTCATTTACGAAGATGCTCTCCGCAAGGGACGCAGTGTGGTTGTAGTCTTGGTGGAGAATCACGGATCGGAATCCCTCGTCCGCGACCTGTTCAAACGAAGCGGAGCTGAAACGATCGACGAGGCCCGCGAGCAGTGGTGGACTGGCCTGCGCAGTGCCGAGAAAGGCCACTACGACGGAGCGATGCAGACGTCCGGCAAAGCCCCAGCGCGAAACTTCACCGAAGACGAAAAATTCTATCGTCTGGGATTCGAAGCAGCCCTGCATGCCCGGACGCGCTGCATGGAATTCGACCAGGTTTCAGCCGAGATGGATGCCGCCCTCGAAGATGTGCAGCGGCAATATCCGGGCGAGCAGGTGGAAGACGCCTTTACTCGCGGATATCAGCGCGGCCGGGAATACTATCAGCATCTCTGCGACGAAGCGAGCAAAGCAGCGTAAAAGTCGTAGCTACCGTTCAGGATGTCATCCTGAGCGGCGACGGAGTCGGGGCGAAGGATCGTACGAGGGAATCAAGCTTTGATCCGGTGGACTGGAATACCCTTGCTGCATGCAGCGTGGCAGGTCCTCTTAACTGCATCGGTTGAACTGGCTGCCGTACGGTCCTTCGGAGCGCTGGCGCGCTCCTCAGGATGACATCCACGAACACAATCCGAGCTTTGTCACTGGCCCCTGCTCCCTAGCCCCGATCCCTGTAGTAAAGCTCTTCCAACGCCTTCTGCACCTTCGCCGAAAGCGCCTCCATATCGCGCATGGTCAGCCCCGCGGTTGAGATTGGCTCTCCTACGCGCATCTCCAGTGGACGCGATTTGATGTGGTAGGTATCCATGGGCAGTAGGTTGTAGGTTCCAACTAAGGCAACCGGAACAATATCGACTTGCGCCTTGATGGCGAGGAAAAATGCGCCCGGCAAAAATGGTTTTATCTCCCCATCCGGCGTTCGTCCACCTTCCGGAAAAATCACCAGCGGCATTCCCTCTTTCAAGCCTTTCAAGCCGGCGCGGATGCTGCTGATGGAGCGAGCCGGATTCTGCTGGTCGACGCAGATCTGTCCCGAGCGCTTCAACTGCCACCCGATGACGGGATAAGAGAGAAGTTCCTTCTTAAAGGCGATGCGGAATTGAAACGGCAGATTTACATACAGCACAGGGATATCGAGTGCTGAGGCGTGATTTGCCGCGTAGATATGCGGCTTCGCGATGTCGATCTTGTCGAGGCCGGTGACGGTCACTGGCGAGAAGATCGTCTTCATGATGAGCCACGACCATCCCCGCGCAAACCAGTGCATCGCTCTGGGGTTAACCAGACCCGCGATGAGCGAACCGGTCCCCATCACCAGCGTGTAAAGCCAGATCAGCGGATCGAAAATCAGGTAGGAGCGCAGTCGGCTGAGCCCACCATATTTACGACCGGGAGCCGCATGGGGGCTCGGGCGGGCATCGGCGAGCCGGACCGCCCGCGGCCCACTTTCTTGCCCCTGATCTCCCACTCGCTCTGCGGATGAATTCACTTCCTGCACACTTCCATTTTAGGGGAAAACGTCCGCTCCCACGCCATTCAGGCGGGCACTTTCAGAAAGCGCATCGCCTCTCCAACCAGGTAGATCGAGCCGGTTACGACCATCACCGAGCCTCGTTCTGCTGCGCCTCGTGCGCATTCGAGCGCATGCGAAACGTCGGGGACGGCTTCAATCTCTGCGCTCACGCGGCTGGCCGCCTGCTGAATTTCCTCCGGCGAAGCCGACCTGGGATTCTCCGGCCGGGTCGCAAACACGCGCAGCGCCATGGGAAACAGGATCTCGGTCATCTCTGAGATTGCCTTGTCGCGCATCGCTCCGAAAACAAAAATCAGCGGACGGTCGTCATAACGCTCCGAAAGGGCGGAGCGCAGCGCCCAGGCTCCCGCGGGATTATGCGCCACATCGAGCACGATCTCGGGCCAGCCTGCCCGCGGTGGCAGCACCTCGAATCGACCTGGCCAGTGCGTCTCGCGAATGCCTCGCTCAATGGACTCGGCGGTAATTGCCCGGCAGCCCTTCTGGCTCAGTTCCTCGGCGGCGGCGATCGCCAGCGCAACATTCCTCAGTTGATGTCGCCCCACGAGAGGCGATTCCACCACGATCTTCTTTCCCATCACCTGCAGCGGATATCGATATCCTGGCCCGGAACCGGGGGCTCGCAACTCAGGACTAGCGGGGGAAACCGGCGGCACATACTGCACCGCGCTGACACCGGCCGCATCCAGATCGAGAATCGTGTTGCCGATCACGTCGTTGGCTTCCGGTTGCTGTGGCAAGGTGACCACCACGCCTCCAGGCCGGATGATGCCCGCTTTTTCCCGCGCAATCTCGCCCACCGTATCGCCGAGGAATTTCTGGTGATCGAGAGAAATATCTGCGATGACGCTGACCACTGGTTCCACCACGTTGGTAGCATCGAGACGGCCGCCCATGCCGACTTCGAGCACCGCGATATCCACGCGCTCGCGGGCAAAGCACGCAAACGCGATGGCTGTCATCATCTCGAAAAAGCTGGGGTGCCAGGGAAGTTCCCGGCACTCCACCAAACGCTTAGCGATGGCATCGACTTCGCCGTGCAAGCCGGCAAAGTTCTGGTCGCGAATTTCGCCGTCGTTGACCCGGATCCGTTCATTCAGCCGCAGTAGATGTGGCGAGGTATACAGCCCTGTCTTCAAGCCCGACGCCTTCAAAATCGACGCCAGCGTGGCCGCGGTCGATCCCTTGCCGTTGGTGCCAGCAATGAGCACACTGGGGAACGCGCGCTCGGGATGATCCATCGCGGCGAGCAGCACCCGCATGTGCGCCAGATCGAATTTGTGGGATGGCGTGTGCGCCAGTTCATGTCCCAGCGCAAACATGCTCGCCACGGCGGATTCGTAAGACATGCTTTTGGCTCTTAGCTCTTGGCTCTTAGCTTATCAACGTAGGTCGAAGGCAGGCTCACGATGAGGGCAGGCCAAAAGCCAATAGCCAACAGCGAGTTCACGCCGCCATGAACTCGAGCGCCCGCGCAATGTACGGTTTGAGCTGTTTGCGGGGGACGACTGCGTCCAGCATGCCATGCTGCAGCAAGAACTCACTCCGCTGAAATCCCGGCGGAAGTTTCTGGCGGATCGTCTGCTCGATCACGCGAGGTCCGGCAAAGCCAATGAGCGCATCCGGTTCAGCGATATTAAGGTCGCCCAGCATAGCGAACGAAGCCGTAACTCCTCCGGTGGTGGGATCCGTCAGCAGGGAAATGAACGGCACTCGCGATTGATCCAGCTTTGCCAATGCTGCTGAAATCTTGGCCAGTTGCATGAGGCTGATCACCCCCTCCATCATGCGGGCGCCGCCCGATGCCGACACGATGACCAGCGGCGTGTGCGTATCGGCCGCGCGTTCTACCGCGCGAGTGATCGCCTCGCCCACCACTGCTCCCATACTTCCGCCGATGAACGAATATTCCATCACGCTGGCAATGATCGGCTTGCCCATCAGCTTGCCTTGAGCGTTGATGACAGCGTCCTTCAGTCCGGTATCCTGCTGCGCCTGCTTCAGCCGCGAGGAATAGGGCTTCAGGTCGACAAACTTCAGCGGGTCGGTGGATGAAATGTTTGCGTCGAAAATCTCGTACTGGTTGTCGTCCATGAGTTGCGCGAGGCGGGTGCGGGCATCGATCCGGAAGTGCTTGTCGCACTTCGGACACACGTTCATGTTCTCTTCCAGATCTTTTTTCCAGATGATCTGCCGGCAGTTCTCACATTTCACCCACAAGCCTTCGGTGCGGACTTTTTTCTCGCCCGAGGTATCCAGTTCGCCGGATTCGCGCTTAAACCAAGCCATGGGGATTCTGTAATTGGGTAATTTGGGAATTTTGTAATTGAAACCTAGCCTAACGACTGGCGATTTTCAAATTACCCGATTACCAAATTACAAAATTACCAAATCAGTATTCAATGCCTCTCTGCGCCATCACGCCTTTCTCATAGGCGTGCTTGACCTGGCGCATTTCTGTCACCGTGTCGGCGATCTCAACAATTGTGGGGTGCGCGTTCCGCCCCGTCAAGATGACATGCAACATCTCGGGTTTCTTCTTCAGGCTCTCGACCACCCTTGCGGGATCCAGCATGCCGTAGCTGATCGCGTAATTGACTTCGTCGAGCACCACCAGATCCCAATCTCCCGAGTGAATGGCTTTGTCGGCCTCGGCCCAGGCGTCTTCGACCATCTTTACATCTTCTGGATCGGGCTTCTCGGTGCCGACCTTCACGAATCCTCGGCCCATCTGGCGCATGACGAACTTATCGCCGAAGGCCTGGACGGCGTCGAGCTCGCCGTAATGCCAGGAGCCCTTCAGAAACTGCAGCATAAGGACTCTCATCCCCTGGCCCACCGCGCGGAGAGCCGTACCCATGGCCGCCGTGGTCTTGCCTTTGCCGGGCCCGGTATTCACGATGATGAGACCGCGACGAACGTCACGCATGCCGATCAGACAAGTAGTATTGATTCTACTTGATGCGCGGCCTCTTCATCTCCTTGCGCCTGAACTGAGCAGCTCTTTCAGCCATTGTGTCCATTGATGGACAGTGTCGTCCGAGGCCGGACGAGAGCTTTCATCCTGATCGGCCGGCCGCCGCCCATCTTATCAAGTGGTTAGCCAACATTTGGGCTGGAAGCAGATTTGCAGCACAAAAGGCTCTTGGAGTCCTCGGAATTTGGTTCTGCATCCACCAACCACGACTGAGCCACTCTCGATACTCGGGTCGGCGCTCGTCAGATTTCGGCCAATGTTTGGTCAGCACCATCGTGGTTACGAACAAAAACTTGACGGGCGCGGATTTTTCCGCGGAACTGCTGCATCCAAGATTGCGTACCCCAGTCAGACGGATCTCTGTCCCTCTCCAACACGCGGAGGTCTCATGTTGGTCAACACGTGTGCCGTGTTATTGTTCGCCTTAGTGGCAACGCTTCCAGCTTTTTCCTGGCAGCGTGTCAGCGCTCGTTCCCCCGTGGTGGATTCCGGTGACCCGGAAACAGTTCGTGAGATCCGGGAGTTGGAGCGCCAGGCCAGGGAGGCGAGCCTTCGCCGCGACGCCGATTTTTCCCAGCGCACGCTCGCCGATGACTATGTCGCCATCACTCCGCTGGGTCAGGTCACGACCAAACAAGATACCGTGTCGGCGCGCAAGAGCGGGCAGCTTCGCTATGAAACCATCGACGTCAGCGACATGGTCATCCGTCTGTATGGCGATACCGCGGTCGTGACTGCCCGGGCCGACGTCAAGGGCCATCAACTTGGGGAAGACTTCAGTGGTCCGTACCGCTACACCCGGGTGTGGGTTCGCCGTGGCGGGCACTGGCTGGCGGTAAGCTATCAAGCCACGGTCACGCAGTGAACTTTTAGCCATCTCCCTGATTTTGTCATTCCGAGCGTCCGTAGTCTGGACGCGAGGAACCTGCTTTTTCTGCGTCGCGTACAATGGCGTGCATCGAGGGAATCATTGAACCTGCCAGACCTTTTCCGCCGTCGTGTCGAGTTTTGCTTATACGTTCTCGTCATTGTCTGTAGTGCTGCTTCCGCGCAGGAGCAGCAGCTCTCCGAAACAAAACGCACCCAGATCGAGGCCGCGGTTTCGAAGTTTATGGGCTCGACGCATGTTCCAGGAATCTCTGTCGCGGTGGTCGAAAATGGAAAGCTGGAATGGGCTTCCGGATTCGGTTTTGCCGATCTCGAGAATAATGTTCCGGCAACAGAGCACACATTGTTCCGCCTCGCATCGATCTCGAAATCGCTGACCGCTGCGGGCGCGATGGAATTGGTCGAACGCGGCCAACTCGATGTCGATGCGCCGGTGCAGAAATACTGTCCGACGTTTCCGCAAAAATCAGGGGCGATCACGACCCGGCTCGTGATGGGGCATCTCGCCGGCATTCGCCATTACAAGGGCGAATCGCAAGACGACCCAGAGGTGGGCAACACCAAACACTTCGACGATCCCATTCAGGGCGGGCTCGATTTCTTCAAGAACGATCCGCTGCTGTCCGAACCGGGCGCGCACTTTCACTATTCGACGCAGGGATATACCGTGGTCGGCTGCGTCATTGAAGGCGCCGCAAAAGAGAAATACGTGGATTACATGCAGCGGAATGTGCTCACTCCCGCCGGAATGGAACAGACGCAAGTCGACAATCGCTTCACGGTCATTCCCTACCGGACGCGGTTCTATACGAAAACGAAATCGGGATTGGTGCGGAATTCTGATTTCCTCGACTCAAGCTACAAGATTCCCGGTGGCGGATGGCTCTCTTCCGCCGAAGACATGGGACGCTTCGAGGTCGCCATTTTGAATGACAAGCTCATGAAACCGTCTACACGCGAACTCATGTGGACTCCGCTGAAGCCCTCCGACGGCTCCGCGCCGAATGGGTATGCGCTCGGCTGGGGGACTTTTACAAAGAATGGGATTCGCATTGTTGGACACAGCGGCGGACAGCAAGGCACCAGCACCGACTTCCTGATGGCGCCCGAGCAGAAAGCCGGAGTCGTTGTCCTCACGAACATGGAGGGGATTCCGGCCAGCGAGCTGTCGAAGGAAATCCTCGCGATCATTCTCGGCAAAACCGCACAATCAGAGCAGAAACCGTAACGGACTGGGGGAATCTGGCTTGAAGGGGCGCGCTTTCAGGCGCGCCGGCCGAGTTCAGCAAAAACAGGCGGCTTTAGCCGCTGCGTTTCTGCGCTAATGTCCCGAATGATACGGATGCCCTTTCAGAATCGTGAATGCGCGATAAATCTGCTCCAGGAGCACGACTCGCGCCAATTCATGCGCCAGCGTCATCTTTCCTAGCGAAATCACATGCGGCGCCGCGGATCGCGTCTCAGCGCTGAATCCGTCCGCACCTCCGATGGCGAACACGAGCGATAACGGATTGCGTTCTTGATAGTCGCCCAGGAATTTCGCAAACTGCTCCGACGACAACTCTTTGCCGCGTGAATCCAGCAGCACCAGCGTCGATCGATTCTTCGCCTTGGCGCCGAATTTCTCGAGCAGATCTTTTTCGTCGCGAAGCACGGCGCTGTCAACGTCCGCGTAGCGCGAGATGCGCTTGAGATACTCCTCAGTGAGCGAGGCGATCGCCGGCTCTTTGGTCTTGCCGATCCATGCGATCTTGAGTTTCACAGGGAATGTTGCCGAGCTTGGCCGAAATCAGATCAGGCTTTGACTCGTCTCTTCTTCTTAGCAGCAGCAGGCTTCGCGGTTTTTCCCGCTCGCGCCGCAGCCTTCAAATCGCCCGGCTGAAGCCGCTTGGCAGACTTCCATAGCCGCTCGAGATCGTAGAATTTGCGCGCCCTTTCGGAAAATACGTGCACCACGAAATCGACGTAGTCGATCAGCACCCACTCGGCCTGGTTGTAGCCTTCGATATTGTTCGGACGGATCCCCGCGGCCTTGAGCCGCAACTCCACTTCATCGGCGATGGCCTGCACCTGGCGCGGATTAGTTCCGCTACACAGCACGAAATAGTCGGTGAAGGCTCCCGATCCTTTTTCCATCTCCAGGATGCTGAGCTCTTCGGCCTTCTTTTCCAGGCAGGCTTGGATTGCGTCGGAAACTTGCTTCTTGAGGTTGCTCTTCTTCATGCAGTTGTAGTCGATAGTCCTTAGTCGTTGGTCGCGCTTGCCCGTTAAGTAGATGAGTGGATCTGAAGTATTGCGAAACTATTTTGTGGAGTGCTTCGATTCAGCCGCGGCCAGTTGCCGCAATTTCGCCATCGTCGATTGCGAGGGATCCTTCCGGTTGCTGTTCTTGTTGCGCCGCTTGGGTTTAGTGACATAGTGATTCTTTGCCATGAAACTCTCCTTAGATTTGCCTTGAGTTGCCGAATGGTCGGTAGGCGTTAGCTCGTTATCGATTGTAACCGAGGACAAAGGCCGCATGATTACCGATACAACCCCACTTTCTTGATGTACTCGGCCACCGCAGGTTCCACGAAACGCCCCAGAGGTTTGCCCGCAGCTACCGCTTCGCGAATCGCGGTTGCCGAAGCCGGTTGATGCAGGTCGCCCAGCAAGTGCAGCCTCACGCCGGGAAGCATCAGGTCGCCACTCGCCTTCTGTTTCTCAAAGGGACGCATGACTTCATCGCGTGGCCGCAGGCTTTCCGGAAGCGACTTGGCGACATCGGCCAGGGAATATCCCGGCCGTCCCGCAATAATGAACTCGCATTCCTTGAACAGGGCCTCGGCCTGATGCCATTTGCCGATATCGGCGAAGGCGTCCATCCCAATCAGAAAGAACAGCTGATCGCTCACTTTGAATGACTGCTTCAGCCGCCGTATCGTGTCGATCGTGTAATTCGGCTTTTCCTTCTTGGCCGAAGCGCCCTCATCCGGGGCCTCGAGCAATGACGGCACAAATGCTTTCTCGTCTGCGGTCGCCAGCGCCAGCATGGCGAAACGGTGTGCGAAGGCTGTCATCGGCTGCTTCTGCTTATGCGGAGGGAGATTCGCCGGAACGAAATAGATGCGGTTGAGCTGGAATGCTCCCAGCGCGGCTCGTGCCACCGCCAGGTGCCCTTTATGTACCGGATCAAACGTCCCACCAAATAGTCCTATCTTCATGCGTTTGCCCGCCGCCTAGTGTCCAGATTCGCGGCCGAATATGCAAGTTGACATCTCCGCGCATTGGCCAATCGGCCGTTGCCGGTTTGGCCAGCGTACGCCTTGCCTCGTCCTGTTCCGTTTCCCGAAATGAACTCCTGTAATGTTCCAGAATTCCCATAACGGGCCTAGGATTATTGACATGCGAGTAACCCTCCCCCTACTTCGCATACCGCCCGGACGGGTCCCCGTCCTGCGTTACGGCGTCGCGGTGCTCAGCACGGCGCTGGCGCTGATCCCCACGATTCTGCTGGCGGATGTCTCCGAAAGCCGGCTGGCGATCTTCGGCGTCGCCGTCATGGTAAGCGCGTGGTATGGCGGCTGGAAGCCGGGCCTGGTCGCCACTTCGTTCGCCCTGACCGTCATCGCTTACTTCTCCCTGGCCGGTTATCACACGCCCGACCAGATGCGAACCGCCATCCTGCGCTTATCGCTCTTCTTCTTTGTGGCGATGCTGATCTGCTGGCTCAATGCCGCCCTGCGCTCCACACAAGAAGACCTCCGCCGCTCTGAAGTCAACTTCCGGTCGCTGGTGACCAACGCCCCGTATGGCATCTGCCGCTGCGACTCCACCGGCAAGATTCTAGACGTGAATCCCGCATTTCTCGAATTGCTGGGCCTCACGTCGCCGAACGAAATCATCGGGCAGTATATCTACACCATTTACGCCGATACCGAGCAGTGGTTCGATCTGGCCGATTGTCTCCGGTCGTCCGATCCGTTTAAGGGGCTCACCGCGGAGTGGAAACGCAAGAACGGCACGACCGTGGTTCGCGTCTCAGGACGTTCCGTCACCAACGGGGGCAAGGAAGGAATTGTCTTCGAATTGTTCGCCGAAGACGTCAGCGAGCGCCGCGTGCTGGAGCAGCAGCTTCGTCAGTCGCAGAAGATGGAGGCCGTGGGCCGCCTTGCCGGAGGAATCGCGCACGACTTCAACAACCTGCTGATGGTGATCTCCGGATATTCCGAATTCCTGCTGGAACGTCTGGGAGCGGATCCGGATCTGCGCCCGCCGGCCCAGGAGATCGCCAGCGCCGCCGAACGTGCGTCATCGTTGACGCGCCAACTGCTGGCCTTCAGCCGCAAGCAGATGCTCGCCCCTCGCATCGTCAACCTGAACGACATCGCCACCGAGAACCTGAAGATGCTGACCCGCATGATCGGCGAAGACATCGACTTAGTGATGACGCCCGCCAAGAATCTCTGGCCGGTGCGCGCTGACGCGGGCCAGATCGAGCAGGTCATCATGAACCTTGCCGTGAACGCGCGCGATGCCATGCCTTCGGGCGGCAAGCTCACGATCGAGACCGCCAACATCACGCTCGACGAAGATTACGCGCGCCTGCATGCTCCGCTGCGGCCGGGCGATTACGTCATGGTCGCGATCAGCGATACCGGCGCGGGCATGGACGCGGACACACAATCGCACATCTTCGAGCCGTTCTTCACAACCAAAGGACCGAAGGGCACGGGCCTCGGGCTATCGACCGTCTACGGCATCGTGAAGCAAAGTGGCGGATACATCTGGGTCACAAGCGAAGTCGGCCGCGGAACGACATTCAAGATCTACTTGCCGCGCGTGGCGGCGACGGGCGAATCTGCCGCGCCCATGCCCGTGCAGGCTCCGAGGCGCTTCCAGCGCGTCGAGCCGGGCACGGAGACGATCCTGCTGGTGGAAGACGAGGCGAACCTGCGTTATCTTGCACATCAATATCTCAAGAAGCAGGGCTACAAGGTGATCGAAGCCGCCGATGGCGCGGTCGCCATGCAGATCGCCGTGGCCCACGAGCAGACAATCCATTTGCTGCTGACCGACGTGATCATGCCCGGCATGAATGGACGCGAGCTGGCGCAGCGCATCCTGGAGATTCGCCCCAACATGAAAGTGCTGTACATGTCCGGCTACACCGAAAATGTCGTCGGGCATGACGGCACGCTGGACGCCGGCGTCCGCCTGCTCCAGAAACCCTTCAACCTTCGCGACCTGAAGAATCTGGTGCGCGAAGTGCTCGATGCAACTCCAACTCCCCCGGAGGAAGTCATGGCTATGCAGTCCGCAGAACCGCCCACCCACCCGCAGGCGCGGCACGCGCCGCC
>Ga0335077_10006187_pt1 | contig 14764 bp, 15 predicted proteins | sample Lox_Sample_31_FD_207151 | JGI IMG/M metagenome (GOLD analysis project Ga0335077, IMG submission 207151) | Soil microbial communities from Loxahatchee National Wildlife Refuge, Florida, United States - Lox_Sample_3.1 | ecosystem: Environmental > Terrestrial > Soil > Wetlands | place: USA... | reverse complement strand
TACGGGATGGCGCAGGACGCGATGCTGGTGGTGGCGGCCGCCGTCGTAGGGTCACTGACCCTGCTGCCGGCCCTGCTCGCCCTGCTCGGCGACCGGGTGAACCGGGGCCAGCTGCCCTTCATCAGCGGGCTGCGCCGGCCCGCGGGCCAGAGCCGGGTCTGGACCGCGATACTCGACCGGGTGCTGGCCCATCCGGCGCTGACCGCCGGCGCCGCAGCCAGCCTCCTGGCGGTGCTCGCGCTGCCCGTGCTGCGTCTGCACACCGCGACTCCGGGCGTCAGCGACCTGCCGCAGAACACGGCCGCCCTGCAGACGTACAACCGCATCCAGCAGGTGTTCCCCGGCGGCCCCGCGCCGGCCACCGTGGTGGTCGAGGCACCCGACGTCACCTCGCCGGCGATGGTCGCCGCCGGGCAGGTGTTCGAGCGGGCCGCGCTGGCCAGCGGCCAGATGAATCAGCCGATCACGTTCGTCGTCAACCCCGCGCACACCGCCGCGATTATCCAGGTGCCGCTGGCCGGCACGGGGGAGGACACGGCGTCCGTCAACGCCCTCACCACTCTGCGGGACAAGGTGATCCCGGCCACGCTGGGCCGGGTGCCCGGCACCACGGTCGCGGTGGGCGGGCTCACGGCGAGCACCGTGGACTTCAACACGCTCATGGGGCAGCGCTCCAGCTGGATCTTCGCCTTCGTCCTGCTGCTGGCCTTCGTCCTGCTGCTCATCTCCTTCCGTTCCCTGGTCATCCCGGTCACGTCGGTGGTGCTGAACCTGCTGTCCGTGGGCGCTGCCTACGGTGTGATCGTCGCGCTGTTCCAGTGGGGCTGGGGGCAGCCGGTGTTCGGCTTCACCAGCACGCATTCCATCGCCAGCTGGCTGCCGCTGTTCCTGTTCCTGGTGCTTTTCGGGCTGTCCATGGACTACCACGTCTTCATCCTCAGCAGGATCAGGGAGAGCTACGACCGCACCCACGAGACCGACCAGGCGGTGATGCACGGCATCAAGATCAGCGCCGGGGTGGTCACCGCGGCCGCCGTGATCATGGTCTTCGTCTTCCTCACCTTCGCGACCATGTCGATGGTGCAGCTCAAGGAGATGGGTATCGGCCTGGCCGTGGCGGTGCTCCTCGACGCGACCATCGTCCGGGCCATGCTGCTGCCCGCCACGATGAAGCTGCTGGGCCGGTACAACTGGTACCTGCCCCGGTGGCTGCGCTGGCTGCCGCAGGTCTCCTCGTCCACCCCTCCGCCCCCCACAACCCCACCGCCCACGCCGCCCGCCGCCCGGCCGCCAAAGCGGCCGGTCCCGGTCGGCTGAGGAGCCTCCAGGGCCAGAACGGGCAGCGTATCGCGACAGATCGGAAACTCTGGTTAACGTCCATACGTCTCCATAGCTGCCCGGATCCGCCACGAAGCCCGGATCCTGCACGTTAAGGAGACGCTGGGGCGGCATGGGGCGCTCGGGGCCCACGGCAGTGGCGGCGGATGCAGACCGGGTGCCCGCTGACCGAGCCGCCCGCGGTCACGGCCAGCGCGAGGGCCGACGGCAGGATCGGCCGAGGCCGTCGCGGCGTTAGATCTGGTCCGGCTCGTCTCCCGCGGTCTGCGGGCGAGCCTCCTCTGCCGCCCGGGAGGGCAGCGCGAGCAGGGCGATGAGGCACCCGGCCGCGGCCACGCCCGCGCCGGTGGCCAGGCCCAGATCCATCCCGCTGGCGAAGGCCGAGCGGGCCAGATGGCCAAGCTCGGCGCCGAGGAGGCCGCCGACTTGGGCGGCCACCGCGAGCGCCCCGCCCACCGAGCCCATGATCGTCTGCATGGCCACGTGGGGCACGTGCGCCATGTACGGCGCCAGTGCACTGGTTATCTGGTCCTGGTACCGGGTGTTCAGCAGGCTGCCGATCACGGCTACCCCGAGCGCGCCGCCGGTCTGCAGGAACGCGCCGTTGGTCGCGGAGCCGACGCCGGTGTGCCCGCTGGGCAGCGAGCCCATGACCGACTCGGTGGCCGACGGGATGACCAGCCCGGCACCGACGCCGAGCAGGATGAGGCCGGGCAGAATGCCGGTGAAAGTGGTCGTGGCCGAGGCTGTCGACAGCTGCCACAGGCCGCCGGCCACGATCAGCAGCCCGGCCGCGACCGTGATCTTCGTCCCCGCGGCCCGGACGAGCAGTGTGGACAGCGGCGCGATGACGGCGATGGCTCCGGCCGCGGGCAGCACCCGGATCCCCGCCTCCAACGGCGTGTAACCCAGCACGAACTGGAGGAACTGGGTCAGCACGAACAGCGCGCCGAACAGCCCGAACGTGGCCAGGCCGACCGAACCGACCGCGGCGGAGAACCTCCGGCGCCGGAAAAATCCGAGGTTCAGCATCGGGTGCGAGCTGGCCCGCTCCCAGAGCACGAAAGCGGCCAGGACCGCCAGCCCAGCGATCCCGGCGGCGATCGTAAACGGCGAGGACCAGCCGCGGACCGGAGCCTCGATCAGTGACCACAGCACCAGGCCCAGGCCCGCGATGGACAGGAGCGCGCCCGCGAAGTCAGGCCGCAGCGCGGCCGGGTTCTTCGAGTCGGGAATCAGCGGCAGCGCGCAGGCCGCGCCCAGCACGGCCACCGGCACGTTGATCAGGAACACCGACCCCCACCAGAGGTGGGCCAGCAGCAGGCCGCCGATGATCGGGCCAAGCGAGACGCCAAGGCCCGTAGTGCCCGCCCAGAGGCCGATGGCACGCTGCCGCTCGTCCGGAGCGCGAAACAAGTCGGTGATGATAGCCAGGGTGGAGGGCATCATCATGGCCCCGCCGACGCCCATGCTGGCCCGGGCGGCGATCAGCATGCCCACCGAGCCTGAAAACGCCGCCCAGGCCGAGCCGGCCGCGAACGCCACCAGGCCGGCCAGGAACACCCGCTTGCGGCCGATCCGGTCGGCCAGGCTGCCCATGACCAGGAGCAGGCCGGCGAAGACGATGACGTAGGCGTCCACGATCCACTGCAGTTCGGTGGTGGTCGCGTGCAGGTCGCGCTCCAGGGTCGGCAGCGCGACATTCAGCACGGTGTTGTCCAGCGTCACCATCAGCAGCGAGACGCACAGCACGGCCAGCGCGAGCCACCGCGCGGGCGACGGCCCCGCTGCCTCGGGTCGTGCCGCGGGGATGTCGCGAATAGATGTAGTCATGGCCTCAGCCGATTCGCCGGCCACCCCGGCATCCAGAGCCGAAAGACCAGGCAAAGGTCCCTCCCCGAGTGGTCCGCGGACCTGCGCTCACGCCGCCGCTCGACCGGGCTTGCCGCGCATGATCAGCACCGGGCAGGCCGCGTGATGCGCGCAGTACCGGCCCACCGAGCCGAGCAGTGCGTCGGCGAAGGTCCCGTGGCCGCGGCTGCCGGCCCCCGGGGATGCCCAGACGGGACCTGCGTCATGGCCGAGGCCGGTCCTTCGGCCCTATTGGATCCCAGGTGCCGGAGGTAATTCTGGTCTGCGGGAGAAAGGCTTGGACAATGAAGCACTTCGCGGGAAAGGTACTGGCCGTCGGATGCCTTGCCCTAGTGGGCGCGGCGCTGCTCGCGGGCAAGGATGACATCCGCAGGTTCCAGCGTATGCGCAGCATGTTATGCCGCGGCGCCTAACAGATAGATATATCCCGGTACCTGATTAAGCAATTCAAGCGGAAGGCGGAAACAGCCGTGAAATTGATCACCGCCATCGTAAGGCCGGAGAAGCTCGACGAACTGATCCCGGCTTTGATCGACGAAGGAATCCGAGGGCTGACCGTGACCGACGTCCGGGGTTTCGGGAAGCAGTACGGCCGGCTAGCGGACGCCATGAAGGTCACCATCCCCGCCAGCGAGCGCATGGCTGCGCTGCTGCCGAAGGTCCGGCTGGACCTCGTGGTGCTCGACGACGATGCCGAGACGATAGTCGAGGCCATCGCCAAGCATGCGCGGACCGAGACGATCGGAGACGGCAAGGTCTGGGTGACCACGGTCGACAGCGCTCTTCGGGTCCGGACCGGCGAGCGAGATCGCGCCGCGGTATGACGCCAGGCAGGACCGCCGGTGGGGCGGTGAGATACGACCCGGCCGACTCGCGCGCGTCAGAGGCCGGCGCCGTTGACCGCGCCTGCTGCTGCCCGGGCCGTCCCGCCGTCCTGGTCATCATGCCGGCCACCGCAGCCCGGCCACATGAGACAGAGCTGCTGCTGTGCGGCCACCACTACCGCGTCTCGCGCCACGCCCTGGCCGAGGTGCGCGCGGCGGTATACGAGCTGCCTTCGATGGCGGACGGCACCGCGACTTGGTTTGGCCGGGTTCAGGGCCGGACGTCCGGCACTTAGGTCCCTGGGCTGGCCGTACCTGGGTGATATACGAAACCAGGGTCTAGCCTTCGTGCTTGCCGCGCATAATGACGACCGGGCACGGCGCGTGATGGACGCAGTACTGGCCGACCGAGCCGAGCATCGCCTCGGCCAGGCCGCCGTGGCCCCGCGAGCCCACCACGAGCAGGTCGGCTCCCTCGGCCGCGTCCACCAGGACCTGCCCGGCGCGGCCTTCCACTACGCGCGGGCAGACCTGCACGTCCGGGTCGAGGGTGCACATCTCGGCTATCGCCTCGCAGAGGACAGTACGGGCGTCCTCCTGGTAGTCGGGCGCGTCGGTGGCAGGCACCCAGCCGACGCCCACCGGGATGTGCCAGGCGGTCACCGCCTCCACCGCCGCTCCGGTCAGTTTCGCTTGGTGAATGGCCCAGCGCAGCGCGGCCTTGGACGACTCGAAGCCATCCACGCCGACTACGATGCGCGGCTGCTCATCGTCTTGTGTGTTCTTCATAATGGACCTCCTCAGGGTCTGTCCTGCGCCGCTACGGTGACGGCCTCGATTCCGCTGCGGGCGACGTGCGGATCGAGGTACTGACCGCCCAGCGCATCCGGGCGCAGATCAGGCGTGAGCTGATAGACCAGCGGGATGCCGGTGGGGATCTCCACTCCGGCGATCCGGTCATCCGGGATGGACTCGAGGTGTTTGACCAGCGCCCGCAGCGTGTTGCCGTGCGAAACGACGAGCACGCATCCGCCGGAGCGCAGGTCGGGGACGATCGCGTCGTACCAGTAGGGCAGTAGCCGGGCCGAGACGTCAGCGAGGGACTCGGCGCGCGGCAGCACCCCGGGCGGCAGGGCCCGATAGCGCGGATCGGCGGCCTGCGAGGCCATCGCCGCCGCGTCGAGAGGCGGGGGCGACACGTCGTAAGAACGGCGCCACAGCCTGAACTGCCGCTCGCCGTACTGGGCGAGCACCTCGGTCTTGTTCCTGCCCTGCAGCGCTCCATAGTGCCTCCCGTTGAGTCGCCAGGACCGGCGTACCGGGATCCAGTCACGGTCCAGGGCCGCCAGCACGAGGTCGGCCGTACGGATCGTGCGTCGCTGGAGGGACGTGTACACGACGTCGGGGAGCAGGCCGTGCTCGGCGAGCAGCGCCCCGGCCCGGGCCGCCTGGAGCTCTCCCTGAGTGGTCAGGTGAGCGTTCTCCCAGCCGGCGAACACCCCCGCGGCATTCCATTCGCTCTGCCCGTGCCGCAGCACGACCAGGCGATAAGGAAAGCCGTCCTTGCTCATGGCTTTTCCAGGACGGCCAGGCCCGGCAGGGTCCGGCCCTGGATGAATTCCAGGCTGGCGCCGCCGCCGGTGGAGATATAGCCGAACGCGCTGTCGGGAAAGCCGAGAGTACGGGTGGCCGCACCGGTGTCGCCGCCCCCGACCAGGGTGAATCCCTCGCTGCTGGTCATGGCCGAGGCGATGGCCCGGGTGCCGCTGGCGTACGGGGCCAGCTCGAAGACGCCCATCGGGCCGTTCCAGAAGACCGTCCTGGCGCCGCGGATGCTGGCGGCGAACTGCCTGGCCGTGGCCGGGCCGATGTCCAGGCCCATCTGGTCCGCCGGGATGTCGTCGACGGCCACGACCTGGTGCGGAGCGTCGGCATCGCGTTCGGCGGCCACCACCAGGTCGGACGGAAGGCCGATCTTCGTACCCGCGCTGGCGGCCAGGTCCAGGTAACCGCGAGCGAGGTTGACCTGATCGGCCTTCAGGAGGGACGTGCCGACCTTGTAGCCCTCGGCGACGAGGAACGGGAAGGCCATGGCTCCGCCGATGAGGATCCGGTCGGCCACGCTGATCAGGTCGCCGATCGCGTCGAACTTATCCTCCACCTTGGCGCCGCCGAGCACCACCACGTAGGGCCGGTGGATGTCCGCGACTAGCCGGCGGAGCGCACCGACCTCGGCCCGAACCAGGTAGCCGGCGGCGTGCGGCAGGCGCAGGGCGACGTCGTAGACGCTGGCCTGCTTCCGGTGCAGGACGCCGAACCCGTCGGAGACGTAAAGGTCGGCCAGCGCGGCCAGCTCGTCGGCGAACAGGCCCCGCTGCGTGTCATCCTTGCTGGTCTCCCTCGCGTCGAACCGCAGGTTCTCCAGGATGGCCACGCTGCCGGGCTGCAAGGCCGAGACGGCGGCCTGCGCCGACGGGCCGGTGACGTCGGCGGCGAGCGTCACCGGGCGACCGAGCAATTCACCTAGGCGGGCCGCGGCCGGCGCCAGCGAGTACTTCGGGTCGGGCCGGCCGGCCGGACGGCCGAGGTGTGCGCAGACGATTACCTTCGCGTCGCGGTCCAGCAGGGCGGTCAGGGTGGGCAGGGTTGCTCTGATGCGGCCGTCATCTGTGACCCTGCCGCCATCGAGCGGCACGTTGAGGTCGTCGCGCACCAGCACCCGCTGGCCTGCGACCGCGAACTCATCGATTGTCTTCATTACGAGCTCTCCTTCGACCCGACGCTGAGGCATCGGTTCCCGAGTGCGTCCCGGCTTCCAGCTTCCAGCGTGGCGCGGCCTTCTGGCCGGCAGTCAGAGCCCTTAGCCGCAGCGAAGGGGGACTTTCGTCTTGCGGCGCCACGGGCCGGGGGTCCGGGCCGGCGGTCCAGGCCGCGGCCGCCGGATGGCTCCGGAAGGGCTCAGCGAGGCGGGCCATCCACAACCGGTACGCTCCAGGCCAGCCGCGTGCCGCCCTCGGCCGACCCGACGTCGATCACGATGCCGGCCTGGCTCGCCTTGTCGCACAGCGGGGAGAAGTCCCGCCTGTGCCCGTTGCCGTCGGCTGGGCGTCGGCCCGGGCCGGTTCCGGTCACGACGACGGTCAGGGCGTCGCCGGCCCGCAGATCGACCGACGTCTGCGCGGCATCCGGGTTGATCAGCCCGAGGGCCGTCCGCAGCAGGTCGAGCAGCTGGTCGCTTGCCTCGGCGGTCAGGGCGTCATCCACCGGTCCGGCGAAGCTGATCTCGGGTACCGGCGACAGGTCGGCGCACAGCCGTAGCACCCGCTGCCGCAGGCCGGCGCCTTCCAGCCGGCTCTCCAGGCCGAAGATCGCCTGCCTGAGCAGGCGGATGGCGTCGTCGAGATCGTCTACGGAGGACTCCACCCGGCGCCGCACCTCGGCTCCGGACCTCAGGGCCAGGGCGCCTTGCAGTTTCAGCCCAGCCGCGAAGATCCGCTGGACGACACTGCTCTGAAGCTCGGCGGCCAGACGATCCCGGTCCTCGACGATCCGCAGCTCGGCGAGTTGTTGCTCCAGCCGGGCGGTCGCCTTCTGGGATCGGCGGATCCGGTCCCGGAGGCCGTGCGCGGCCACCGCGACCAGTCCGCCGAGTGCCGCCCAGAGCAGGGCCCGGCGGATCGTGACGGCGTCGGGTGCCGACTGGGCCACCGAGACGACCATCTCGGCGGCCACGATCGCGGCCACGACACAGGCTGATTCCCATGGCCGGTGGAACAAGGCGCTCCAGATGAGCGGGATCAGCAGCACCAGGCCCACGCCCGAGACGGTGCCGCCGGCCAGGGTGAGAGCCAGCGCCCATCCGGTGCAGGCCAGCGGCACGAGCACGGTCGCCCAGGTGGGCAGCCGGTCCCAGGGCAGCAGGAACGCCAGGGCCACCGCGGCCAGCAGGACCAGGCTGATGACGACCGCGGTCCCGACCCGGGTGCCGGGCGGCAGCGCCAGGCTTGCCTCGGCCACGATCGCCACTAGGGCAAACGGGGCAACCCTGGCCACTAGCCCGCGTCTGCCGAAGGGAGAGCGACCCGCGCTGAGCGAAGCCAGGAGGGAAGACTCTACCAGGCTCGCCGGTACAGGTTCGAGTTCCATCTGGAGATCCTCGGCGGCAGCGTCCAGGCGACGGCGGGACGGTCGTGCCCGGCATCAGAACATGAGGGCGGGCGGTGCTCTCACACCTGATCTTCGCGCGACTCTCCCCGTCTGTCCAGGTCACCGGGGCGACGGTGAGATGAATAAGTCGCCGACGGGCACGATGGCTACCGGGCCGCGGGCGTGGTCGAGCAGCGCGTGCTGTATCGAGCCGATGCCCGGGCTGCCGTGCCTGGCGATCACGGTCAGGTCGGCGCGGGCCGAGTAGTTCGCCAGGACGCGGGCGGGATGGCCGTGGATGACATCGTGCCGGACCCGCACGTCGGGGTACTTCTCCCGCCATCGGTTAAGGCTCGCCGACAGGCTGCGGGAAGCCTCGTCGGAGATCCGCTCGGGATGGAACCGGGTGTCCATCGCGTCCTGATCGGCCGGAGCGCGCAGCGCGGACGGGAACCAGTACCAGGCGTGTACGGCCACCAGGTCGGCGTGCCGCACGGTGGCTTGCTCGAAGGCGTACGTCAGCGCCTCAGTGGCATCCCCCGGATCGCGGACGCCGACGGCGACCTCCTGGTGGACAGCCATGCTCGCCCGCCGGATCATGATCACCGGGCACGTCGCGCGGAGGGCGGCGTACCGGCTCACCGAGCCGAGGATCATGGCCGCGAACCCGCCAGCCCCGCGGGCGCCGACCACCAGTACGGCGGCGCCTGAGCCGCTGCCGGCCACGGCCAGGGCCGGCGGCCCCGACAGCAGATCGGTGACGATGACCAGGCCGGGAGCCACTTCCTCGGCCCGGGTGACCGCCGTCCTCAGGGCCCGCGCGGATGCGTCGCGCAGCACGCTGGCCGAGATCTGGGAGGAATGTATCCGCGGCACTACCGCGGGTGCCGACACGATGCGGAGCGGCAGCCCGTGCCGATGTGCCTCCATGGCGGCCCACTCCGCGGCCAGCAGCGACTCTTCGGATCCGTCTACTCCCACCACGACTGGCTTGGTTGCCATCGCCGGCCCTCCTCCGCACCGTGCCCGCGTAGGCCGCGGACCCTCCAGGCTCACCGTGACGACCGGCGGGAAGACCGGCTTGAGGCCTCAGCCATAAGATCGCGGGACTTCCATCACCCTGGCCCCCCGGGAAACTGCTGTAATCAGGGCACGGCCGCCGAGTAGCCCAGACGGGCGATCAGCCTGATCCGGGTGGCCTGCAGCCGCTTGGCCAGGACCCCGGTGATCCGCTGGTTGAACTCGTACCCGAGATGGGGATCGGCGGCGCAGAGTTCCCGTACTGTCGCCGCATCGAACTCGAAGGCTTCCACGGGAGTAACGGCCACGGCGCCGAACGCCCACTTGTAAGGAGGGAACAGCCAGGACCAGCCGAGCAATTCGCCCATGCCGATGGTCTCGATGACCACCGGGCCTTCGCCCGGGACGTGCAGGTCCAGCGATACGTGACCGGACTGGATCAGCCAGAACCGGGTGGCGTTGCCGCCGTCTTCGAAAAGCCGGTGCCTGGCCGGGAAGCTGACGTCACGGGCGGCCTCGGCGAGAGCGCCCAGCTGGTCGCGTGACATACCGTGAAGGAACGGGTGAGCAGCCAGAGCCGCCGCGCTGACCTCGATCATGGGACATCACCGCCCAGTGTTTGGCCTCGGTCGGCTCAGCTTTGACGTTGCCGTGTGCTCCCGGATAGTGGCTTTAGTCACTCTCCGGCCGGACCATGGGCCAGGGCGGGATGCGGTGGACGACTGCGCAGTTCGACGGACCAACGTCCCGGCCGGAGGTGCCGGAGGCCACTCGCCTTGGGAGGTGTATCCCGCTGAGGCTGACGGTATGCGGGCGAAAGCCCCCATGACGCCTGAGAGAACCGAGGAGGTGAAGCGGCGCCGGCCGCCCCGGGCCCGGTCGGCAGCGCCGTGATCCCGATGAGCGTGAGCTACATATCCAGGCAGGGACCCAGGAAGACCGCGGGGCTGGACGAGGACGACGAATCACCGCGAAGCGAATGGGCGTGGCCGTCGCCACCTGATCCGGGTGACCTCAGCAAGCGGGTCGCACGGCGACGCGTCGAACTCCACCTGAGCAAGGCGCAGGTGGCCGCCCGGGCCGGGATGAGCCTGCGGTACCTGGAGTACGTTGAGCGATACCCCGCCCGGCCTGACGCCGCCGCGCTGCGCCGGCTCGCCGCCGCGCTGCAGACCACGCCGGCCGCCCTGCTGGGCGCGGGGTCTCAGCTGCCTCCCGGATACGGCCACATGGCCGAGCCCCCCGTGATCACCAAGCTCATGCCGATCGAGTGCCATCGGCTGATCGCGGCCGGCGGCATCGGCCGGATCGGGTTTGGCACGACGTCGGGCCCGGTCGTCCTCCCAGTCAACTTCGCCGTGGTGGCGGCCACCATCGTCATCAGGACGGGGGAGGGCACCATGATCGACGGTCACTCGGACGAGCAGGTCGCGTTCGAGGTGGACCACATTGACGAGGCGCTCTGCCAGGGCTGGAGCGTCCTCGTGCGCGGCATGGCGCACCGCGTCGCGCACCCGGCCGAGCTCCAGAACATCCGGCGCGAAACCAAGCTGTGGCCGTGGCCCGGCGGTGACCGTGACGTCTACGTGCGCATCATCCCGGACACGATCACCGGCCGCCGGATCGACAGCCGCTGACCCCGCTCACAGCACCAGCGGGGCCGCCCCTTCCTGGCGGCCCCGCTGCGTTTTAACCGGATGACAGCTACAGCTGCCCGCCGACCAGAGCGGCCAGGTCGGCCAGGCGGCAGGTGTAACCCCACTCGTTGTCGTACCAGCCGAACACCTTGACCAGCCGCCCCGACGCCTGGGTCAGCGCCGAGTCGAACACGCACGACGCGGAGTCGCCGATGACGTCGCGGGAGACGATGGGATCGGTGCTGTAGCGCAGGATGCCGCCGCCCAGCGGGCTCTTAGGGTCGAACGCCGCGGCGGCGAAGGCCCGGTTCACTTCCTCGGCGGTAACGTCCCGGCTGAGTATCACGGCCAGGTCGGTCAGCGAGCCGTCCTCCACCGGAACGCGGACGGCCACGCCGTCCAGCTTCCCGGCCACGGCCGGAATGACCTCGCCGGTGGCGCGGGCCGCCCCGGTCGTGGTCGGCACGATGCTGGTCGCCGCCGACCGGGCGCGCCGCAGGTCCTTGTGCGGCCCGTCGAGGAGCATCTGATCCCCGGTGTAGGCGTGCACCGTGGTCATGAACCCCTGCACCACGCCGAACGCGTCGTTCAGCACCTTGACCATCGGGGCCACGCAGTTGGTGGTGCAGGACGCGTTGGAGATCACGTCGTGCCTGGCCGGGTCGTAGGTGCCCTCGTTGACCCCGATCACGATGGTCGCGTCCACGCCCTTGCCCGGAGCCGAGATCAGCACCTTCCGCGCGCCGCCCTTAAGGTGCAGGGCCGCGCCGTCCCGGGTGCGGAACTTGCCGGTGGACTCGATGACGACGTCCGCGCCGAGCTTCGCCCAGTCGATCGCCGCCGGGTCGCGCTCGGCCAGCACGGGGATGGGGTCCCCCCCGACGATCAGCGCGTCGTCCGTGTGCTCCACTGTCCGGCCGAGCCGGCCGTAGGTGGAGTCGAAGGCCAGCAGATGCGCCAGCGTCCTGGCGTCGGTAATGTCGTTGACCCCCACCACCTGCAGGTCGGTGCGCTCGAGAGCCAGTCGCGTGAACGCGCGCCCGATCCGGCCGAAACCGTTGATTCCCACTCTGACAGTCATACGAGCTTCCTCCTCATGGGTTTTCCAGCAGCAGCCTGGCCGGGCCCAGCCGGCTCCAGGTAGCGCCAATGGGCACCAAGGCCCGGGACCATTGGCCCTTTGGCAAGGACCGGGCGGGCACAAGGTCCCGGCCGGTCGGGAGGTCAGCCCCTGGCTAGGCCTGCGGCGGTACTGGATGGTGGACACGCACACCGTGCTGATCGGACGAGGTGAGATCGATGCGAGCGTGGCGTAGCCCCAGGAATCACGCAGGCCCCAGGAGCATCTGGCTGGTCAGAGTGCTGCGCGGGCTGCGGCCCGATCGCAACCCGCTGCGGCGCGGATCGGACCGGGCCGAGACCGCCGTGCTGGGCATGCTGCTGGCTGCCTTCCTGGCCGGTGCCCCGTTCGCGGCCCGCGCCGCGGGAAGCTGGACCTACGCCGCGTCCGCCCGCGAAGCGCAAGTCCAGCAGACCACCATCCACCACGTCCGGGCCAGCTTGCTGCACACGGCGACGCCCTGGAGCATCAGCGAAGGCGGGGCGGAAGCCCCGGCCCGGTGGAAGGCCCCGGACGGGCAGGTGCACACCGGGCAGGTCTTCGTCCCCAGCGGCGCCGCGGCGGGCAGCACGGTCATGGTCTGGGTCAACCAGGAGGGCCAGCTCACCGATTCGCCACTGACGCCCAGCCAGGTGGCGAGCCGGGCCGACATGGCCCGGGTGCTCGTGGTCATCGCCCTCGCGGTCACCTTGATCGCCTTCGGCCTGGCCGCCCACTGGGCGCTGAACCGGCGCAGGCTGGCCCGGTGGGACGCGGAGTGGATGGCCGCCGGGTCCCGGTGGAGCCCCGGCGGTAGGACCCCCGCTAACGGTGACTGAGGTCCTGGCGTGCTGGTGACATCTGGCCGTGCCGCTGGCCGGGGGCCGGGCGGGAGACTTCCGTTGAAAGGTCAATTAAGGCGGCCGAGGATCCCGGGCCGCAGTCGAAGGAAGCGATCGCAGCCACCGGCGAGCAGACCCAAACCAAGGCCGTTTGACCCTAGCCGACTGACATCTACACAGCGACCACGCACAATAGCCGGTACCACCTCCTGACCGCCCCGCAAGCCGCGGCTCAGGAGGTGGCCCGGCCACCGCTATGAATTGAAGGAAGTGGGCATGATGACGCGCACCGACATCTACCTCGATGCCATGCTCCGCCACCTCGGCGCCGCGTACTACGAGTCCCTGCACGGCCGGGCCACCCGCTCTGACGTGGCCCGCGCACTGGATACGGTGGAAGAGCACCTGAACGAGCAATCACCGCATGCCTCCCGGGCCCGGGTGCCAGCCCATCCGGAACCGGACCGTCATGGGGACGAGCCGCGGCACGGCCGGTGGGCGCGCAAGGTCAGCGACGTGATGACGACCTCCGTGGTCACGGTCGACCGGATCACCCCGTACCAGGAAATCGACCGGCTGCTTACCGAGCACCGAATCAGCGGGATGCCCGTGCTGAAGATGGGACGCGAGGTCGTCGGCGTGGTCAGCGAGGCCGACCTGCTCGCCGCGGAGGACGAGACAAGCCGCCGAGCCCGGATGGCCAGCTCGACCGGCCGGCGGCGGCTGCTGCACAAGCAGCCGCAGGCGAGCCTGACCGCGGGGACGCTGATGACCGCGCCGGCCATCACCATCGGGCCGGACGCCACCATCCCGGCAGCGGCACGGCTGATGAACACGCACCACATCCGGAGGCTGCCGGTAGTCGACGAGGATGAGAAGCTGATCGGCCTGGTCAGCCGACGCGACCTGCTGAGCGTCTTCCTGCGCCCGGACGCCGACATCACACACGACATCCGGCAGGTGCTGGACGAGATACCGCTCGAGAACCCCAAGGAGATCATCGTGACGGTCCGCCACGGGGTGGCCACCCTGGCCGGCCCGATGCGGGCCGAGCCGGGTGAAGGTCACGACCCCATTCCGTTTGTGCTCCGCCTGGTCTGGGATATCGACGGCGTGGTCGACGTCGTGAACCGGCTCGGCGAGACGAAGGAAGCCACACAGGCCACCACCACCTGACCGCGCCGCCGGTCACCATCCGCCCTGCCGCCACCATCCCGGCCGCGACGCGGCTAGATGACCACGCATCACGTGACGAGCCTGCCGGTGACCGCGGACCCCGAGGAGGTCATGACGGTCCGCCATAGCGTCGTGACCCTCGTCGGCGTGACCTCGGCCGTCCCCTCAGGACCGAACTGAAAAAAGGGACCGAAAGAACGTGACTGAGGTCCTGGCGTGCTGGTGACATCTGGCCGTGCCCCTGGCCGGGGGCTGGGCGGGAGACTTCCGTTGAAAGGTCAATTAAGGCGGCCGGGGATCCCGGGCCGCAGTCGAAGGAGGCATTTTCGATGCGCCGCAACTCTCATTTCACCCTCGCTATCGCGGGCTTCGTCGCCGCGGCGTTGCTGGCGGTGGCCGGCGGGCTTCTGTTGTGGGGGTCGACCTACGTGCACAACACGGTACAGAATCAGCTGGCCGCGCAGCAGATCTACTTCCCGGCGGCGTCGGCGTTCGCGCACCCGAAGACGGGCACGGAGATCACCCCGAACATGATTCCGTCGGTGTCGCAGTACGCGGGGCAGCAGCTGCTGACCGGGCAGCAGGCCGAGGCCTACGCTGACCACTTCATCGCCCAGCACATCGCCGACATGAGCGGGGGCAAGACCTACTCCCAGCTGTCGGCCGAGTCGATGGCCGCCCCGAACAACACCAAGCTGGCCGGCCTGGTGGCCACCGTGTTCAAGGGCGAGACGCTGCGCAGCATGCTGCTGAACGCCTACGGCTGGTGGAAGGTCTCCCAGATCACCTTCATCGCCTCCCTGGTCGCCT
>Ga0335077_10006185_pt1 | contig 14765 bp, 9 predicted proteins | sample Lox_Sample_31_FD_207151 | JGI IMG/M metagenome (GOLD analysis project Ga0335077, IMG submission 207151) | Soil microbial communities from Loxahatchee National Wildlife Refuge, Florida, United States - Lox_Sample_3.1 | ecosystem: Environmental > Terrestrial > Soil > Wetlands | place: USA: Florida... | reverse complement strand
CTGCAGCCATCGCCGGCCACGGCGCCCGTCCGGCGCGAACCTGGCCCGGTGAATCGCGATCACCAGGCATACCGCCAGCACGACCGCCAGTTCGATCGGGTCGATGGCCGTCGCCGACGGCCGGTTGAGCTGGTCCCTGGTGAGCAGGTCCGTGAACGGCGTCTGCATGGTCAGGCCCGGGATGTCGAGGTACTGCGAGGCGTTCAGGCCCGTGAAGAACTGCACGATGGCGAGGCAGGCCATCGCCGTGGCGCCGAAGATCACCCGGCCGAGCAGCGTCTTGAGGCGTTCCATGCTGGGGATGCCGTCGGCCGCCAGCAGCATGACCCCGAGCCACCCGAACATGATGATGAGGCCGCGGTCCGCGCCGTTCTGCTCCAGGCTGGGCAGTGTTCGCCGGTTGGCTGATATGTAGGTGGCGATCACCGCGCAGGTGAGCAGCACCGAGGCAACCCGGACCGGCTGGGGCCCTCGGTCGAGCGCGAGGGCCGGGTGGATGAGGGTCAGCAGGTAGCAGAGAAGAAGCAGGGCCGCGAACATCGTGGCCGGCCCGCCCGCCCCGCCGAGCGGCCCGAACACCAGCGGGGCCGGGATGGCCATGAGCAGGAACAGGTAAACGGTCAGGAGCGTGACCGCGTCGGCCTTCTGCCGCTTGGTCTCGCCAGCGGGGGCATCGATGAAACGGGCGTTCGCAGCGCCGTCCTCGCCCCGACGGGACAGAAGATCAGTCACGCCCGGCCGCCCAGAATGCACCGAGTCAAAGGCCGAACTCATCGCACCCCGGCTCCCCGCACCGCCCGCCACAGGCAGCGCCAATCCCGCTCTGTCACAATAGCCTTGGCCAGATTACCGGGTGAAGCGCATGGCTCCCGAGCGAATCAGGCTATCTGCGTCCCTTACCGTGGGGCCCGGCCCGGCGGCCTGCGTTCCTTACCGTGGGCCCGGCCAGGCGGCCCGGGGGCGCCGTTACCGCGGGAGGAGCTGGTTCGAGCAGTTCAGCTCCAGCGGGCGCAGCGAGGGCCGCAGCAGGGCGGCGATGGCAAACCGTGACTGCCGGTGCCCGCGCAGCCACCACGACAGCTCGCTGGCGATGGCCAGCCAGAAGTAGCACCACGACGCCGGCAGCCGATTGCGCCGGCGGTACAGGCGCACCCGGTTTACGATCTGCATCGCGTGTATCTGGTTGCTGGTGCCCGACTGGGCGCCGATATGGACGGCCACCGACCCCGGCTCGTAGCGGGTGACCAGCCCGAGATCACGGGCGCGCAGGGACAGGTCGGTCTCCTCGGAATAGAGGAAGAACGACTCGTCCCAGCCGCTCAGGGCGTCGAAGCACGCCCGGGACATCAGGACCACCGCGCCCTGCGCCCAGTCCACCCGGTGCGGATAGGTGTACTCCTCCGCGTCGGCCACCCGCTCCGACAGCGCGGCCACCCTGGTCTTCTCCAGGCCCAGGGCCCGCAGCAGCGTGGGCTCACGCCGGAGCGAGGGTTCCAGCGCCCCGTCGGGGGACCGCAGCTGGGGCACCACGATGCCGGTGCCGGGCTGATGCAGCGCGTCCAGCAGCGGCGCGACCGAGCATGCACTCATCCGCACGTCCGGGTTCAGGACCAGGATCGCATCCGCCGGCGCGGCCTCGCGCACCCCGCGGTTGATCCCCCCGGCGTAGCCGACGTTCGCCGACCGGACGACCCGGCAGTCACCGCGGGCCTCGACGAGCTCAGCGGTGCCGTCGGCCGACCCGTTGTCCACCACGACCACGTCAGCGGTGAGCCCGTCGAGCGCCGCTGGCAGGGAGCCGAGGAGGTCTCCCACGACGTGAGAGGAGTTGTAGGTGACGATGACGATGGCTAGGTCGGGTTGCACGCATGTGATCATAGATGCAGCCAAGCAGGGGTTTCACACGGTCTTCGGCAGCGCGCAACGGATAGCGTTAGCTCGTGCCCAAGCTGCTTCTGATCGCCCCGACATGTGACCGTGACGACGTCGGGGAGGCCTGGGTTGCCTATCAGTGGGCCCACCGCCTGGCCGGCCGCCACGACGTGACCCTGCTGACGTACCACAAGCGCGGGAAAAGCCCGGCCTCGTCCCAGCTCACCGGCTGCCGGGTCGTCGAGTGGGCCGAGCCGCCCGGCCTGGGCCGGGCGGAACGGCTCAACAGCATGCTGAAGCCCGGCTACCTGCCCTTCTACCTCCGGGCCCGGCGCTGGATCCGGCAGGCCCTGGCCGGGGGGGAACGGTTCGATCTCGCCCACCAGCCGGTCCCGGTCGCGATGCGCTACCCGTCCCCCGCCGCCGGGCTGGGCATCCCGTTCATCATGGGGCCGGTCGGGGGCAGCCTCCAGTCCCCGCCGGGCTTCGACGCCGGGGAGGACACCGCGGCCTGGTATGTCGGCCTGCGGCGCCTGGACGGCCTGCGCATCCGGCGCGATCCGCTGCTGCGCCGCACCTACGAGCAGGCAAGCTGCGTGCTCGGGATCGCCCCGTACGTCAAGGACTTCCTGTCCACCGTGGCGCTGAAGCGGTTCGAGGTGATGAGCGAGACGGGGATCGAGGAGCTCGGGGAGCCGGTCGACCGGGCCGGCCGGGCCGGCCGGCCGGTGCGGCTGCTGTTCGTCGGCCGGCTGGTGCGCACCAAGGGGGCGCGGGACGCCATCCGCGCGCTCGGCCAGGTGCGCGACCTGCCGGTCACCCTCGACGTCGTCGGCGACGGATTCGACCGGGCGGCGTGCGAGCAGGCCACCGCCGACCTCCAGCTGGCCGGCCAGGTGACGTTCCACGGGTGGATACCCCGCGAGCAGGTCGCCGGCCTGTACCAGGCGGCCGACGCCTTCATCTTCCCCAGCTACCGCGAGCCGGGCGGCAACGTGGTGTTCGAGGCCATGGCGCACGGCCTGCCGCTGATCGTCAGCGATATCGGCGGGCCGGGGAACGTGGTCGACGAGTCATGCGGCATCCGGCTGCACCCGGTCTCGCCGGATCAGTACGCCCACGACCTGGCCGGCGCCATAGCGCGGCTGGCCGGGGACGCGCAGCTGCGCGCCACCCTGGGGGAAGGCGCCCGGCGGCGGGCCGCCGAGGTCGCCCTCTGGGACAGCCGGATCCGGCAGGCGGAAGGGCTCTATGCGGAGGTCATGGCCGGCCGGCCCCGCTGACGCGAGGTCATGGCTGGCCGGCCCCGCTGACGCGGGCCCGCCGGTCAGTCGCTGACCGGGGCGCCCGTGCTGTCCCAGACGTTGCCGGACCAGACGTTGCCTGGCCCGCTGGCGTCGAAGGCGGCGATGTACCCGAAGGATCCGCACTGCGGGTAGTAGATCGTGCTGAACCGGTTGTTCGTGATGCGGATGTTGTAGGCCCGGGGGCCGCCGGGATTCTGCCCGCCGTAGATGGCGTAGCCGCCGCCGGCGACCAGGTTGTTGTTGATGACCACGTTGGCCTCGACGCCGAAGTCCTCGAACAGGCTGATCGCGTCGGTCTGGTCGTTGGGGTTGAAGACCGTGTTGTGCACGATCCGGAGCGGGACGGTCGAGCCGTTGGACGTGGTGCCGTTGAGGTGGCTGCCGGAATCGGCGAAGGACACGTCGTGGATGTAGTTGTCCCGGATGAGGCCCGCGTAGATCTGCACGCCGGTGGAGGCGTCCGCAATGTTGTTGGCCAGGACCCGGGTGCCGTGGGCGTTGCCCTGGATGTCCTTGATCCCGGCGAAGATTCCCTTGAAACCGTGGGTGCCGTACGGGCTCGATATGTCGGTGTGCTCGATGGTGACATCGTCCGGGTTGTTGACCAGGTTGACGCCGTCCCCGCCGATGTCGTCACCGAAGTTGCTGATCGAGACGTTCTTGACGGTGACGCCGGAGGCCATCACGTTGATGGCGCCCTTCACCGCGAAACCCTCGAACACCGTCCTGGCGGCGGTGATGTTGACGCCCCCGTCGGACCACGACCAGCCGGGCCCGGAGGACACCTGGCCGGGCACCGATTTCAGGGCCATGCCCTTGGGCACGCCCGTGTTCGTCGCGTCCGGGTAGCCGCAGGCGTGCGGGCTGGGACCGCAGTTGTTGTGCCGGATGACGGTCGGGTGCGGGGATGGCGACGTCGGATGCGGGGCGGGGGACGCCGGCTGGGTGACCGGCGGCGAGGACGGCGGGGGCCCTGCCGTGTTGGCGTTCTTGTTGCCGTGCGCGATCACCAGCGCGGCGACCCCCGCGCCGCCCAGGACCACGACGACAGCGGCCGCCACAATGGCCCGGCGGGATATCCCGCTCCCGGGCAGTCTCCGCCGCTCCGACATTCCTGCCTCCTACCGCAAAGCCGACTTCAGTGCCAGCGCCACCTGTTCCTGCTGCCCGGCGGTGATCTCGGCGAACAGCGGCAGGCTGAGCAGCTCACGCGCAGCCCGTTCGGCGACCGGGAAGGCGCCTTCCGCGTACCCCAGGCCGGCGAACGCCTCGGAGAGGTGGATGGGCACCGGGTAGTGTATGCCGGCCCCGATCCCGGCGGCCTGCAACTCCTTAAGGACCCTATCCCGGTCCGGCACCCGCACCACGTAGAGGTGCCAGACGTGCTCGTTGCCGTCCAGGGTCTGCGGCTGGACCACGTCGTCCAGGCCGGCCAGCAGCGTGTGGTAGCGCTGTGCGGCCGCCCGCCGGGCCTCGTTCCAGCCGGCGAGCCGGCGCAGCTTGGCCGAGAGGACGACCGCCTGCAGCGTGTCCAGCCGGCTGTTGACGCCCATCACCTGGTGCTCGTACTTGCGCGCCGAGCCGTGGCTCCTGAGCACCCGCATCCGCGCGGCCACCTCGCCGGAGCCGGTGAGCGCGGCTCCCGCGTCGCCGTAGGCGCCCAGGTTCTTGCCCGGGTAGAAGCTGGTCGCCGCGGCATGGGCGAGCGCGCCGGCGCCGGCCCCGTTCCGGCGGGCGCCCTGGGACTGGGCCGCGTCCTCCACCACCCAGGCCCCCATGCGCGTGGCGAGCGGCAGCAGCCGTTCGACCGGCGCGGCCTGGCCGTACAGGTGCACCGGGATGATCGCCCGGGTGCGGGGGGTCACCGCGGCCTCCACCGCCGCGGTGTCGATCAGGTACGTCCCGTCGTCGGCGCAGTCGACGAGCACCGGGGTGGCCCCGGCCCGGCACACCGCCTCGGCGGTGGCGATGAACGTATTGGCCGGCAGGATGCACTCGTCGCCTGCGCCGATACCGAGCGCGCGCAGCGCTATCTCGATCGCGTCCGTGCCGTTGGCCACTCCGACGCAGTGCCCGGCACCAATGAACGCCGCGTACTCGGCCTCGAACGCCGCGACCTGCGGGCCGTCGATGAACGCGGTCCGGGCCAGCACCTGCTGCCACCCGTCCGCGACCTCTGCGGCCACGGCCGCGTGCTGCGCCGCCAGGTCAACGAGCGGAATGGGCTTCACCAGGCACCTCCTGCCGGAGAATCGTGCTGACCGCGTTGAAGTCGTCGACCGGGGCGGTCCCGCGCCAGCGCTGGAACTTCCGGTGGACCTTGTACGTGGCCAGCAGCGCGCCCGAGCGCAGGATGTCGGCGCCCAGCCGGGGGGCCGGCGGCCGGCCCGGTGACTCGCGGGCGGTCAGGTAGAGCTGTTCGTGCATGGCCGCGGCGTGCTCCAGGCTGAACCGCTCCAGGATCAGCTTGCGGCCGTAGTCGCCCAGCTTCGGCCAGGCGGTGCGGTCGGCCAGCAGGCCGCCCAGGATCTTCTCCAGCCGCGTGGTGCTCGCGCCGCGGTCACCGGCGTCGGAGCCGATGCCGTACCAGCCCTGGCGGAGGAACACCGGCGCGGAATCGGGCGTGAGCAGTTCCCAGAAGCCGTACTCGCCCTGGACGATGAGCGGCTTGGCGAACGCCATCGCCCGGAGCGCGGAGCTGCCCATGCCGATAACGATGTCGGCTGCGGCATAGGCCGGCCGGGGGTCGCCGAGCTGCCCGGTCAGGACGGCCACCCTGCGGCCGGCTTTGGCGTTCGCCGCCGCGGCCGCCTGCTCGACCTCGGCGCGGGCCGCCCCGTCGCCGGCGATCACGAACTGCAGCGGGGTGCCCGAGGCGGCGATGTCCCCGACCGCCGCGCAGGCGGCGAGGATCCCCTCCAGCTTCAGCTCCGGGACCAGCCGGGTGATCACCGCCAGCAGCGGGACGTCTGGATCGAGGCCGTATTCCTTGCGGAACGACCCGGGGTCGAACTCGGGGGAGTTGGCCCGGGTGTCCACCGGCGGCTCGACGAGCGTCACCTGGGCGTGCCCCGCCGCCTCGGCGCGGAGCCGGATGTTATCGGTGCTCACGATCAGCGGCATGGTGTGCGGCAGGAACGGGGCGACGGCCATCGAGTAGACGGTGCACAGCACGGGCAGGCCGAGCCGCAGCCTGGGTCCCGCGAACGCCTCCACCCCGGGCGGCCACTCGTAGCCGTGCACGATGTCGAACTTCCGCTCCCGGACCAGCCGCGTCAGCTGCGCCGCGGCCCGCGGTGACGGGCGCCGCCGTGATCGCGGGTCGAGCGGTATGTGGGTGAGCCCGAGCTGTCCCACCAGCTCGACCAGCGGGCCAGGTGCGCTGATCACACTGACGTCGTGGCCCCGGTCGCGGAGCGCACCGGCGGTCTCAACGGCGTTGAGCTGGCAGCCGCCGATCTCCATCGTGTGCGGGTAGACCAAGACTCTCACGCGTGACTCCTGACCGAGGACATGCGGGGACCAGCGGATGATGGGCGGGGGCCACCAGCAGAGCCTAGCCAATGGGCCGCCGTGGCACAGGTATCCGGCGAGCATTCCGGGCGGGCCGGGTCCCGCCCGGCGGCGTCCTCGCCGGGGCCGGTCTCACACATGGACCGGTGGCCCGTCATGCTCACTGGGCCGCGTGCGCAGCCCCATCGCGGCCGCGAGCGCCTCGGCCCGCCGCGGCCACGAGTGGCGGTCAGCGAAGGCCCGGGCGGACGCCGCCCGTCCCGTGCTGTCCCCCGGTTCCGGCCGGGGCCCGGTTGCGGCCGCGGCAGCTGGCTCCCCAGCCAGGCGGCGCACGGCGGCGGCGAACTCCGCCCCGCCGCTGGCCAGCGCCATCAACTGGCCCGCGGCCGCGGGATCGCTGCTGGCGAGGTCTTCCTGCAGCCACCGCGAGCCCGGCAGATCGGTGCTCACCACGGGCAGGCCGGCGCCGAGGTACTCGAGCGTCTTCAGCGGGAATGATGCCTGGTTGAAGGCGGTGCCGGCGTAGGGGGTGAGGCCGACGTCCATGGCCGCGAGATAGGACGGAACCTGCTGGGCGGGGACGCGGCCCGTGTGGTGGACGTTCGGCTGTGCGATCAGCGCGGCAAACCGCTCCGGCTCCCACCGCGGGTCGTACGGGCCGACGAGCAGGAGCGAGAGGCCGGCGCCCGCGACCGCCTCGAGGAGGCCAACGTCGATCCGCTCGGTGAGCTGGCCGACCAGCCCCGCGACCGGCCGGGGCAGGCCGGTGACGGCGGGCGCCGGGGCAGCGCCGCCGGCCTGGCCGGGGTAGCACCCGTTCGGGATCAGCACTGGGTCCGCGCCGAGCGCCGACCAGTGCCCGGCCAGCCGTGGTGAGACAACGGCCACGACGTCCGCCCGGGCCGCCGCCCGCCGCTCCTGGGCCTGCAGCCGGCCGGCGGACAATCCCATCAGCCCGGCCCCCGCGACGTGGTCGTCGGTGATGTACAGGACGTCGACCGCGCCGTCCCACCGGCCCAGCACGTCCTCCAGGTAGCCGGCCACGACCGCGGCCGGCCGGATGCGGAGCCGCCGCAGCGCCCAGCGGATCTGGGTGCGCAGGAGCGGGGCGGTGGTGGCGCGGACCCCGGGACGAGACAGGCCGGGCAGCGCGACCGGCGTCAGCCGGGTGATGCCGCCCCCGGCGGGGGCCAGCGAGGGCAGGATCCCCCCGCCGGTCTCGCCGCGCAGCCGGGTCGGCGTCACGGCCGAGACCGGCGGGTCGACCCACAGCACGCGGGTGTACCGCGTCATCTCCGTCGCCATCGCCCGGTCGGTGCCGGGAATGCCGTCCCACGGCACGGGCGCGATCCAGACCAGATGGCCGGTCTCAGTGGTCACGGTGGTCCTCAGCCCTCATGGGGTGGCCGGCGTTTCCGCGTCGGGACGCCGGTGACGTCCCTGCGCCTTCGGCTCGGCCGGCCCGTCCGGCCTGGCAGGTACATCGGCCCTGTCCGGTACATCGGCCCTGGCCCTGTCCGGTACATCGGCCCTGGCCCTGTCCGGTACATCGGCCCTGGCCCTGTCCGGTACATCGGCCCTGGCCCCGTCCGGTACATCGGCCCTGGCCCCGTCCGGTACATCGGCCCTGGCCCCGTCCGGTACATCGGCCCTGTCCGGTACGTCAGCGGGGGGCGGCGGCTGCCGGATCAGCTTGCGCATCGGGTAGACGACGGGCGCGTACACGGCCAGCCCGGCGGCGATGGCCGCGGCCAGCCCGACCAGGCCCTCGCCGAGATAGCGGATGACGGCCAGCGAGACCACGGCCATCAGCACCCCGCCGAGGAAGGGCAGCAGGCAGGCACGGAGGATCGAGCGCACGGTGATGCCCGACTTGGACAGCGCCCACAGGAAGGCCGGGCCGACCAGCAGGGCGGCGACGGCGACGTGGCCGATGCTGACCCCGGTGATCCCGCGCAGCCGGGCGCCGATGAACAGGACGGGAATCAGCGCGGTCAGCCACAGGGCCTGCACGCCCATCAGCGTGCTCCGCCGCGGGGTGGTGGCCAGGCAGTCGTTCATGAGCACGTACGCCACCCGCATCAGGCCCAGGAGGGCCAGGAAGCTGAGAGCGTGGGCGGCGGGCACCCACCGCTCGCCGTAGATGGCGTGGATCAGCGGCCTGGCCAGCGTGGCCAGCAGCACACAGGCCGGCACGGTGATGGTCATGAGCAGGCCGATCGACCGGGTGAAGGCGCTCGCCAGCGCCTTCACCGAGTCAGCGACCCGGGAAAAGCCGGCGAACGATATCCGCTCGACCGCCTGGGAAATGCTGCTCACCGGCCAGCTCGACATGTTGAAGGCGAGCTGGTACAGGCCGAGCATGGCGGGCCCGAGGGTGGCGCCGACGATCGCCGAGTCCACGTTGACGACGCCCAGCGTGAGCAGGCCCGCCCCGGCCAGCGGCAGGCCGAACTGCAGCAGCTGGCGCGCGTCCTGGGTGTTCCAGCCGGGCAGCACGACATAGGGAGCCGCCAGGATCAGGATGATGAGCGAGACCGTGCCACCCGCCAGCGATCCCCAGGCGAAGCTGATGACACCGTGCCCGCTGAACGCGAGCCAGAGCGTCACGCTCGTGCTGACCACGAAGTTGGCGATGTCCGCGAGCATGCGCCGTCCCTGGGCGAACTCCCGGGCGAGCAGCGCCACCGGGACGGCGGCGAGCCCGTCGATGATCACGCAGATGCACAGCAGCCGGAGCATTGACGTGGCGTCCGGCGAGCCGAGCAGCCGGGCGATCGCCGGGGCGGTGACGTACAGCACCACGTAGATGACGGTGCTCGAGACCACCGACAGCGTGCAGACGGTGCGGGCGAAGCTGCGGATGTTCCCGTCCCACCGGATGATGGCACTGCTGACCCCCAGCTCGTTGGCGCTCAGCAGGACGGCGAGCACGATCTGCGACACCGCGTACAGGCCCCACGCCGACGGGCCGAACACGGTCCGCGCCAGCAGCGCGCCGACCAGGAAGTTGCAGACCCGCACGATGGCGGTGTTCAGCGCGCTCCATCTGGCCCCGGCCGCGACCTTGCTGCCCAGCCCCCGCTCGGCGGCCGGCTGCAGCCCATGGGGGAGCTGCGCGTACACCGGGTAGATGGGCGGCTCGATGGTGACCGCGAGGGCCGGCCCGAGGATGTCGGCCACCCGTCCCGGCCGGCGGGCCGAGCCGGCCGCGGCGCGCCGGACCGCGACGAACACCGTGCGCAGCCGGAAGAGCAGCAGCGCCATGGCGGCCGCCGCGGCGGCCGCGCCGATCGCCAGATCGAGGCGCCCGGACGGGGCCAGCCGGTGTGCCCCGGCGGCGATCAGGCCGACGGCGGCCGCCATGCTGACCGGGAAGGCGAAGCGCACGGCGGGCAGCCGGGGCCAGATGACGCGCGGCCTGACCTCGGCCAGGTACCAGGGCACCAGGAACAGCACCGCGACGGCCACATCGGCCATCGCCACCCCGAGGATGCCGCGCCACCAGGCCCCGGCGACCAGCGCCGGCACCAGGCAGACGAACCAGATCAGCTGGAAGACCAGGCGCCGCCGGGTCGGGGCGAGCACCGCGAAGTACTCGTTGGCGAGCGTATAGAAGACCCGGAGGGTGGCCAGCGGCGCGAGCCAGGTCAGGACCGGCGCCGCCGGGGCCCAGGCCGGGCCGTAGATCAGCTGGACGATGGGCCCGGCCAGCACGGAGAGCAGGACGCAGACCGGCAGCGTGACGGCGGCGAGCAGGTTGGCGGACGACAGGAACGCCGAGCCCATGACCTGCGGGCCGCGCCGGAACCGGGCGAACGCCACCGGGGCGGCGTCCCGCACCTGCTGAGAGAACATGGTGATCGGCCAGCTGGCGAGGCACAGCGCGAGCACGTAGTAGCCGAGCGACTCGGTGTGCAGCAGGACCCCGACGACGGCCTGGTCGGCGTTGGTGATGGCGAAGGCGAAGGCGGCGGACGCGCCGAACGGCAGCGCCGACCGGATCAGGGTGCCTGCGCCCTTGCGCCGGTAGCCGATCCGGAACGCGGCGGGTGAGCTGATGATGAACAGCAGGGCCGACGCCGCGCTGCCGGCCAGCCGGCCGATGGCGAAGCTCATGAGCCCGTGCCCGGTCGCGGCCAGCCCGATGGTCACCGCTATGCCGAGCCAGTTGTCGGTCTGCTCGATCAGCACCCGGGTCCGGGGCGCGCGCCGCTGGACCATCGCCCGGGGCGCGGTGACCAGGCCGCTGATCACCACGCTCAGCGCCATCACCCGGATCACGCTGGCGGCGGCCGGGACGCCCAGGGCGGCGGCGAGGGCGGGCGCGCCCGCGTAGCAGGCGGCGTACACGGCGACGCTGGTAGTGAGGGCGACGGTGTTCGCGGTGCCCGCCATCCGCTCCGGCGCGTTCCGCCACACCGCCAGCGCGGTGCCCATCCCGAACTGGCCGATGCTGTGCGCCCCGAGCAGCACCACGACCGCGATGCCGAACACGCCAAGCTCGGCCGGGCCCATCAGGCGAGCGAGCACCAGGCCGATAAGGAGCGTGCCGAAGCGGGCCGATGCCGCGTCCATGAAGATCCAGCCCAGGGCACGGCCGATCCGGCCGGCCAGCGGGTTGCTGGGCTGCTGGCTGCCCGGCGGGGGACGCGGGAACCCGTAGACGGCCTGGCCGTCGGGCTGCCAGGTGACGCCGCCGTACAGCGGCAGGTGCCCCTCGCCGGGCTCGCCGTTGCCGGCCGCGCCGCCGGAGCCGTTGACGGCCGGGCCGTCAGCGGCGGCGCCACCGGAAGGCGGCTGCCGGGCGGTGTCACTCACGGTCAGCGAACCCCTGCCAGCCGGGCCCGGGTGAGGCACGTGTCACGGACATCCCCATCATGTTGCGTCTTGATCATCCCGTGAAGGGGAGGTGACCGCCCGGGCGGTCGTGATGAGCCTGCGGAGCGACCAGACGCCACCGGCCCGCACAGTAGTTAAGACTCACCAGAACGTGAGTTGGTTGTCGCCGCGTGGACCCCGCCCGCCCCAAACGAATTCCTGGCGCCAATACTAGGCTGGATTCGCCCGCCGGTGCACCCGCGCGGGCCCGGGGGCCCGTGACCAGGCATTACTGCGGCGAAATGACCTGATTGTCATCCGGGCAGCCGGTCTGTGCGTCAAGATATGTGTTCAGCCGTCGTGCGGCGCAGCGCGCCCGGGGACGGGGGTCATTGGCGGTAGGGTCGGTCGGCCGCAACCTGGTGATCGGAGAGTTACTGCATGTCGCCTACTGGGCTGGCCGTGATCGGTGTTGGCTACTGGGGGCCCAATCTGGTCCGCACCGCCCGGGCGACGCCGCAGTTCCGCCTCGAGTGGCTGTGTGACCTCGACCTGGAGCGCGCCCGGCGGGCCCTCGACCCCTATACCTCCGTCCGGGCGACCGCGAGCTACGAGCAGGTGCTGGCCGACCCGGCCGTCGGTGCGGTGGCGATAGCGACCCCGGCGGCGACGCATTTCGACCTGGTGCGCGCGGCCCTGGAGGCCGGGAAGCACGTCCTGGTGGAGAAGCCGCTGACCGCGACGGTCGCCGAGGGCGAGCAGCTGGCCGGGCTCGCCCGGCGGTCCGGGCTGGTGCTGATGTGCGACCACATCTACTGCTACACCCCGGCCGTGCGCCGGATCCGGGACCTGATCCACTCGGGGCAGATCGGCGACATCCAGTTCGTCGACTCGGTCCGGGTCAACCTCGGCCTGTTCCAGCCGGACGTGGACGTGCTGTGGGACCTCGCGCCGCATGACCTGTCGATCCTGGACTTCGTGCTGCCGCCCGGCGTCACCCCGGTCGCCGTGGCCGCCCACACCTCCGACCCGGTCGGCACCGGGCGCGCCTGCCTGGCCTACCTGTCGGTGTGGCTGTCCACCGGGGTGCTCGCGCACGTGAACGTCAACTGGCTCAGCCCGACGAAGATCCGGACGACGGTCATCGGCGGCACGCGGCGGACGATCGTCTGGGATGACCTGAACCCGCCGGCCCGGCTGATGATCCACGACCGCGGGGTGGACCTGCTGCCGGCCGAGTCGCTGGCGCCGGCTGAGCGCGCGCAGGCGCTCATCGCCTACCGCACCGGCGATGCCAGCGTGCCGGCCCTGCCCGAGTACGAGGCGCTCATGTCGGTGATGGCCGAGTTCGCCGGCGCGATCACCGAGGGCCGCCGGCCACTGACCGACGTGTGGGCGGGGCTGCGGGTGCTGGCGGTGCTCGCGGCCGCGTCGCAGAGCGTGGAGAAAGATGGCATGCGGGTTCCGGTGGAGATGCCCGTGGAAATGGAGGAGAGCGGATGATCAAAGGGCAGCGGTGCCTGGTCACCGGCGGTGCGGGCACCATCGGCTCGACGATCACCGACCAGCTGGTGGCGGCGGGTGCGGCGGAAGTGGTCGTGCTGGACAACCTGGTCCGCGGCCGGCGGGACAACCTGGCCGGCGCGCTGGCCTCGGGGACCGTCCGGCTGGTCGAGGGTGACATCCGGGACCGCGGCCTGGTGACCGGGCTCATGGACGGCATCGACCTGGTGTTCCACCAGGCGGCCATCCGGATCACCCAGTGCGCCACCGAGCCCAGGCTCGCCCTGGAGGTGCTGGTCGACGGCACCTACGAGGTCGTCGAGGCCGCGGCCGACGCCGGTGTCCGCAAGGTGGTCGCCGCGTCGTCGGCGTCGGTCTACGGGCTGGCGGAGGAGTTCCCCACCACCGAGAAGCACCACCCCTACGACAACGACACCATCTACGGGGCGGCCAAGACCTTCAACGAGGGGCTGCTGCGAAGCTTCGCCGCCATGCGCGGCCTGCCCTACGTGGCGCTGCGGTACTTCAACGTCTACGGGCCGCGGATGGACATCCACGGCGTGTACACCGAGGTCCTCATCCGGTGGATGGAGCGGATCGAGGCGGGCGAGCCCCCGCTCATCCTCGGCGACGGCCTGCAGACGATGGACTTCGTGTACACCGAGGACATCGCCCGGGCGAACCTGCTCGCCGCGGACGGCGACGTGACCGGTGAGGTGTTCAACATCGGCAGCGGAACCGAGACCAGCCTGCGCGAGCTCGCCGCGATGCTTCTCCAGGTCATGGGCAGCGACCTGGAGCCGGAGTTCGGGCCGGCCCGCAGCGTCAACGGGGTGACCCGGCGGCTGGCCGACGTCTCGGCCGCCGCCGACCGCCTCGGCTGGAAGGCCGAGGTCGGCCTGGCCGACGGCCTGGCCCGGCTCGTCTCCTGGTGGCGCGCCGAGCGGGCGAAGGGCACCGACCCGGGGGCCCCTGTTCCCGGGGGGACCGCGCCGGAGAGGACCGCGCCGTGACCATCCCGGTGATGCGGCCGTGGCTCGGTGAGGAGGAGGCGCAGGCCGCCGCGGCGGCGGTCGCCTCCGGCTGGGTCGCGCAGGGGCCCCGGGTGGCGCAGTTCGAGGCGGAGTTCGCCGGGGCGCTCGGCGCCGCCCACGCGGTCGCCGTGTCCTCGTGCACGACCGCGCTGCACCTGGCGCTCGTCGTGGCCGGGATCGGCCCGGGGGACGAGGTGGTGGCGCCCTCGCTGTCGTTCATCGCCACCATGAACGCCGCCCGTTACGTGGGGGCGGAGCCCGTCTTCGCCGACGTGGACCCGGCCACGCTCAACCTGGTGCCGGACACGATCGAGCCCCGCCTGACCGGCCACACCCGGGCGGTCATCGTGGCCGACCAGGGCGGGGTGCCCGCCGACCTGGACGCCATCCGGGCGCTCTGCGAGCCGCGCGGCATCGCGGTGATCGAGGACGCCGCCTGCGCGGCGGGCGCGGTGTACCAGGGCCGCCCGGCCGGCGCGACGGCCTCCCTGGCCACCTTCTCCTTCCACCCGCGCAAGCTCCTCACCACCGGCGAAGGCGGGATGATCGTCACCCCGGACGCCGACGTGGCGACCCGGCTGCGGCGGCTGCGGGAGCACGGCATGAACGTGGGCGCGGCCGAGCGCCACGCCAGCCAGCAGCCGGTGATCGAGCGTTACCTGGAGGTCGGCTACAACTACCGGATGACCGACGTGCAGGCCGCGATCGGGCTGGT
>Ga0335077_10006184_pt1 | contig 14765 bp, 12 predicted proteins | sample Lox_Sample_31_FD_207151 | JGI IMG/M metagenome (GOLD analysis project Ga0335077, IMG submission 207151) | Soil microbial communities from Loxahatchee National Wildlife Refuge, Florida, United States - Lox_Sample_3.1 | ecosystem: Environmental > Terrestrial > Soil > Wetlands | place: USA... | reverse complement strand
GTCCACACCAGCGGTGAAAGCCGCTCCACCATGGTGTGCCATGCCTGCTGATCTCCGGCCACGCAGGCGGCGACCAGGTTATCCGGGTCGTAGTCCAGGTAGGCGGGTTTCCGCACGCCGGGCTGCCTGCTGTCACGCTGGCCCAGCCGGTGAAGTTCGCGGTCATCGCCGCCTCGCCGGACGCCGCCAGGTGATCCCGCCGCTGCCCTCGCCCGCGATTTGCCGGGCTGCCCGCAGGTCCGGAATCTCGTCTCGTCTTGCACAACCACGTTGGTCTTCATCGCCCTGGCTCCCCCCGGGTCGCTCGGATTTCGAGGGCATGCCGAACCTAGGATCCGCCGCGTTCGCGCGGCGTTCACGGGCGCCGCTCGGGTCAGGGAGCCGGGCGAACGCGGGGAGCGGGGGAGTGAGCGCGTCGCCCGGCGAGGTCACGCTCGCAACGCCGAAGCAGCGTGACACTGCCGTGCGCCGCCGCCATCTGCGCTGCGGAGCGCAGGCGTGAGATGGCGGACTCTTCTTCGTCCTCGTGGGCTGCGCGCATCCGCATTACCTCGGGCAGCCACCACACGTCGTTGTGGGACTGTCCGGTAACCAGTGCGGCGTCGAGGGTCGCTCGTGCGGCGCTGGCCTGGCCGACGCGTGCCAGCAGGTCAGCCAGCAGCGACAGCCAGTACGGCATGCGGGCGAACGCGCCCTCCGACTTGAGGTTGCTGATGCCCCGCCTGGCCAGGTCAATGCCCGGGTCACCCGCGCGCGACCAGCCGTCGAGAACCAGGCCCCATTCGCGGTAGTAGGCGAAGCCATACCGATCGCACAGCTCGCGCAGCTCGCCGACGGTGTCCCTCAGTCCTGCCATGTCGTGGCGCATCTGGTGGGTGATACCGCCGTAGGCAAGGGCCACCGCCAGGGTGTACGGGTGATCGATCGCCCGGCCCAGCTTGATGGCGTCGTTGCAGCTGGATAGGGCATCGTCGTCGCGGCCCAGCAACCAGTGGGCATGCGCCGCAAAGGCCCTGCTGTGCACGTCGGGCCGCGTGCCGACACTTAGCGAGGGGGCGCCGCTGGCCAGCTTGGCAGCGAGCTCGAGGTGGCGCACCGCCTCCGCGGGCATCCCCAGGAACATGGCCGACCCGCCGACGGCGAAATGTGCCGGGCCGCTCAGCTCGGAGCCCGGGTCGGCAAGAGTCAGGGCGCGGGTAGCCGTCCGGTAACTGTCGGCCGTGCGCCCCTGGACGATTTGCGACGCCCAGAGCGCGACCAGGCCAGTGCGCGTCGAGTCCTTGCGGCCAAGTGATTCCGCGAGCGCGATCGCGCGCTCCAGTGTTTGTTGCAGCTGCGGTGAGGAGTAGCCGTGCCTGGCGTTGAGCGGTGCCGCCATCGCCTCAAGGACCGCGAGCTCCTGGGCGTCCCGGCCTCGCCCCGCAGGCATCGCCCGGACGATCGCCAGCGTCTTCTCATGCAGCCGGATCGCCTCGGCGTGGGCGAACATGCCCGCTGCGACATCAGCCGCCCGCCGGTAGTAGTCCACCGCCCGCTCAGGTCGCCCGCCCCGCGCATACTGCTCGGCGAGCTGAGCCGCGACCGTGTCCGTGTCGGCGGCGTGGAGCAGCTCCAGGCCTTGCGCGATGCGCCGGTGCAGCAGCCACCGCTTCGGTGGACTGACCTGCGTGTACGCGGTTTCGCGGAGCATGTCATGGGAGAAGTCGTAGCCGTCCCTGAAATCCTGGATGATCCTGCGGCGCCACAGCTCGTCGACTGCCCCGACCACGATGCCGGCCTCGAGGTCACTCGCCTCGGTGAGCAGATCGAGGGTGAAGTTCGTCCCCACCGCCGCCGCGAGACCGGCCACCTCGCGGGCCGCCGCACTCGCCTGCTCAAGGCGTTTGCGCAGCACAGCCGCAAGATCACCGGGCAGCAGCGGTGTGCCGCCGAGACCGACGGTGCTGCGTACTGCCTCGATCACATACAGCGGGAAGCCTCCCGTGGTCGCATGCAGCAGGTCCGCGGCGGCGTCAAGGAGGGGCTGTCCGGAAATCGCCCGGGCGAGCTGCGCGGTGGCGGTGGCCTCCAGCGGGCTGAGGGAGAGCTCGGTGAGCAATCCGGTGGACCGCATACGGACGGCCCAGTCCACGAGTTCAGGGTTGTCGTCGCGCAGAGTCCCGGCCACGAGGAGCTGGGCGCCGCTGGCCAGCCCCAGGCAGAACGTGACGAAAGCCAGCGTGTCCTCGTCGCACCATTGCATGTCGTCCAGCACCAGCAGCAGCGGGCGGCCGACAGCAAGCAGCGCCCGCGCGAGGCCCTCGAAGAAGCGGTGGCGTTGCCAGGCATCCACCATTGCTCTCGACCCGGTCCCGGGTCCTCCATAGCCCTCGGCTGGTACCAGCCTGCCGACTTCGGCGCGCCAGGCAGGATCCAGGGTCGCCGCCGCTGACTGGACCGCAGGATGCCGCAGCCAGTCGGCGACCGGGGCCAGCGGCAGCCGCCCCGACGTTCCGAAGCACTGGGTCCTCGCCACGACCGCGCCCTGCAGCCGTGCCATCTCAGCGACCTCGGCCACCAGGCGGGTCTTCCCGACACCAGCGCCGCCGCGGACCAGCGCGAGACCGGGGTGCCCCGCTGCGGCGGCCCGCCACACGTCCTGGAGCAGCCTAAGCTCGGCATAACGGCCGAAGAGCCGCGCCGCCGCCGGCCCGGGGCGACCAGCCGCGGGCTCGACAGGTTCCGGGGATCCTTCTGCCGGGGTTGCATGAGCCATCAAGCGCTGGAACGCCTTGCGCGTCGCCACGTCCGGGACGACGTCAAGCTCACGCTCCAGCACCGAAGCGCAGTGGTGGTAGGTGCTCACGGCGGCGGCACGGTCACCCAGATCGGCCTGCAGCTCCATCAGGGTGCGATAGCCGACCTCCTCCAGCGGCTTCAGCTGGACCCGGCGCCGGGCGGCATCCACCGCCCCAGCCAGGTCACCCGTTCGCGCCCGCTCCGCACTGACCAGATCACACAAGTCCACGCACTGGCGCTCGAGCTCTGACCTGGCATCGAGCAGCCAGTCATCGTACACACCGGGCAAGAGGTCACCCCGGTACTGAGCGATCGCCGCAGTGGCATGCAGCAAGACCCCGTCGCTATCATCGGCAGCCGCCGCCGCCAGGGCTGCTTTCCGCTCGCTATCGAAGGTGCGTACGTCGACACGGCACGTATCGGAATTACGCCAGCACAGCTCCCTTGACGTCACGACCAGCGAAGGCTCGTCTCCCAGAACCTGACGCAAGTTGTGCAGCTCGCGGCGCAGGTTGGTCAGCGCCTGCGCATCGGTGGACTCGGGCCAGAACAGGCCGGCGATGCGCTGCCGGCTCTGGGGTGACCCGGCATGGCAGACCAGAAACGCGACCAGGACAACCGAGCGCGACGACTGAGCCCGGACGCTGCCGGTCCGGTCGTCGGTGATTGCCTGCTCCCCCAAGAGAGAGACATGCAACATATCGACATGGCCTCCTGACCCCTCAGGCTAAACCAACGACGTGTCCCGTAAAGGTCAGTGACCAGCTGTTCACGGGGGGAAGAACCCGGGCAAGCAGGGCTCCATTGGTGAACGTGAACGATGAGCCGGAGGCTCACCGTACGCGCTAACGCTCACCGGCCCGGGGGGATGCCCGGTGACCAGGACCTCGGACCCGTCAATGCCACCGGCTATCTTCGACCGGGGGCCGGCTCCGGATCTCCACATTACCTATGCAGGTTCTGCGCGGCGCCTCCATAGAGATGTTGCCTAAATGAGGGGTGGTCGGCGCCTGGTTGTCGGGCGCTAGCGAGCGTTTCGTGGCCTGCCCACCGGTGTGCCTGGCCGTAGCCCGGCGACCCGGGGCACAATCCCAGGGGGCAATCATGACCGAGATCGCTGATCCGACGTTTTACCGCACGCCGGGTGATGCCATCGCGGCCGCGCCAGAGGCGTTGGCCTATGTGGCTGCCTTCGACCCGCGGGCGGCCGCCAAGGACGCGATCGCCGTGCTGGACTGCGATGCGGCGTCTGCGACCTTCGGGAAGGTGGTGGGCTGGGCGGAGCTGCCGACCAGCGGCAACGAGCTGCACCACTTCGGGTGGAACGCGTGCTCGAGCGCGCTGTGCCACGGCGGGCACGCCGGCCACCACCTCGAGCGCCGCTATCTTGTTGTGCCGTGCCTGCGCTCGTCGCGGACCTACATCCTCGATACCAGGCCGGATCCGCGGGCGCCGCAGGTGATCCGGGAGATCGGGGCGGAGGAGCTGGCGGCCAAGGCCGGGTACTCCCGGCCGCACACGCTGCACTGCGGCCCGCAGGGCATCTTCATGTCCGCACTCGGCGGCGCCAACGGCAACGACGGCCCAGGCGGCGTGGCACTGCTCGACCACGAGACCTTCGACGTGGCCGGCGCATGGGAGGCCGAGCGCGGCGAGCAGTTTCTCGCCTACGACGTGTGGTGGCACCTCAACCACGACACGGTGATCACTTCAGAGTGGGCCACACCGTCCATGATCGAGAACGGCCTCGACCCCGACGACCTGCTCGGCCGCAAGTTCGGCCACCACCTGAACTTCTGGAGCATGTCTGGGCGCACGCTGACCCAGCGCATCGACCTGGGCGATCAGCACCAGATGGTGCTGGAGCTGCGGCCCGCGCACGACCCGGCCAGGACGTATGGGTTCGCCGGCGTGGTGACCAGCGTGGAGGACCTGTCCGCATCGGTGTGGCTGTGGCATAAGGACGGTGACCGCTGGGCGGTCCGCAAGGTCATCACCATCCCCGCCGAGCCGGCCGGCCCCGGCGACCTGCCGCCGGCGCTGAAGCCCTTTGGCGCCGTGCCGCCGTTCATCACCGACATCGACCTGTCGGTCGATGACCGCTGGCTGTATGTGTCCTGCTGGGGCACCGGAGAACTCAAGCAGTACGACGTGACCGACCCGTTCAACCCGCGCGAGACGGCCTCGGTCCGGCTGGGCGGTATCGTGCGCCGCCAGCCGCACCCCGCCGCGCCTGGCCAGCCGCTCGGCGGCGGGTCGCAAATGGTGGAGATCAGCCGGGACGGCAAGCGCGTCTACGTGACCAACTCGCTGTATGCGGCATGGGACGAGGTCTTCTACCCCGACGGCGTGGGTGCCTGGCTGGCGAAGATCGACGCGGACACCAGCAGCGGCGGCATGTCAGTCGACGTGCGTTTCTTTCCGCATGGGGATGAGTTCCGGGGGCTGCGGGTGCACCAGACCCGGCTGCAGGGCGGAGACGCCTCCAGCGACTCCTACTGCTTCAGCAGGTAACAGCCGGGGCATTGCCGGATAGGCAGGCGCCCGATGATGCAAGGGCACGCGGTGGTTCACGCCGGTCAGCCAGCCGCCGCCTGGGAGCCCGTCCCGGCCGTGCTGTCCGGCGCGGTGCTGGCCGGTGCCGGCCTGGTGGCTGCCGCGACCGTGGCCGGGGCGTGGCTGGCCCGCCGCCGGCCCGGGCAGCGGCAGATCTGGTTCGCCGCCGCCGGCGGTGCGCTGCTCATCATCGCGGGGCTGCACCTGCTCCCGGACGCGTGGGCGGGCGCCCGCAGCGCGCGGATCTGGCCAGGGCTGGTACCGATCGCCGCGGTCGCCGCGTTCGCGGCCGTGGGCCTGGCCGCCCGCGCCGGGTGCGGCTGCCACGAACATAAGGAGCAGGCCAGCGGCGCGGGCACGGCGGCGGCGCTGGCGATCCACCGCTTCCTGGAGGGCGCCGCCGTCGCGCTGGCCGGATCGGCGGCGGTCGCGCTGGCGCTGGCCGCACACGCCTTCGGGGAAGGCCTGGCCACCGGGGCGCTGCTCGGTGGCCGGCCGCGCCGCCGGGTGGCGGGCTGGCTGGCCCTGATGTGCCTCAGCCCAGTGATCGGCGCCGCCGCCGCCGATGCCTTCCCCGTCCCGGCGGCTGCCGGGCCGGTACTGCTCGCTGTGGCGGCCGCAGTCCTCGCCCAAGCCGCCCGGGTGAGCCTACGCGCGGCCTTCCAGGGCCTGCGGCCCACTCGGCTTCTGCTCTCCCGTCCCGCCGCGACCACCACGATGGCCGCCATCGTCACCGTGCTGGCCGTGTATAGGGTCAGCTGACCTTGCAACGACCCGCCGCGCATGATGCCTGTGCTGCTGACACCAGGTCGGCCAGCCGCGACAGCCAGTACGGCCTGCGGGCGAACGAGCCCTCTGGCCCTGAGGTTGCTGATGCCCCACCGGGCGAGGTCAATGCCCGGCGCGTCCGCGCGCGACCCGAGCGGGCCGGCGGGAGCTCTGAGGGGTCGGTAGCCGTCAGTGTCGAGCTTGGCGAGTTCACCATCGATGTCGACGGTGTGGGCGCCGTAGAAGTGCACATTGCCGTGGTGGGCGGGCCAGATGCGGGAGAATACCTCCTCATTGATCTGCCGCTGATCACGTAGCGCGCCGACGGCGAGGCTGTGATATTCGGTGGCCCAAGATACTCGGTGACCCAGCACACGATCGCGTTGGTAACCACGGTCAAACACCGCATCTGCTCGGTTTGCTGTTCGTGGTGGCGTCGCAGCAGGGCGCCCTCGTTGGCGTAGGCAAGGTTGCGGCGCAGCGTTTGCACGTTCTCGCCTTTGTTCGGTTGCCTGGCCGATCACCAAGCTCGAATTCGACGTCCTGCAGAACCTGCTGCACGAACGTGAAGGCCGGGTCGTCAGCCGGGCGGCGCTGCTGGCGTGGGTTCGTGCCTTGAAGCAGCGGATCGTCCGGCGGGCGATGACGGCCCGCCGTGGGCTGGTCTCAAAACCCGGGCACACGTCCCATGATCGACAATCTTCACCGAAGATCCACGCGGCAACGCCAGGCAACATCATGATTGCAGCACCGCCGTGCACACCGTTCATCTCAATGGCTACGCGTGGCGCGGTGGCCAATTCCATGGACTTTGGGCGTGTCTCCCACTCGCTGAGTTGTATCGCATTGTCTGTCCGTTTATCCGGTGGCCTGGCCGGGCCACAAATCCAATTTCTTGCCGCATCGTCTGTAATCGCCGTCCGCGCCCGGCGCGTCTTAAGTGGTCATTGATCGAACCCATGTGTTCGTCAGACGGCGGCGCCAGCGCGGTCGAGGTCCACCAGGACCGCCGCTCGGGCGCACCGGGTTGCGGTGTCGTCGGAGGGGGTCATGACGGTGCGCTCGGCAGCGAAAATAGCCCTGGTTCCCGTGCTCGTCCTCGCGCTGGCTTGCCTAGCGGTCCCGCCTGCGTCCGCGGCGCCGCCGCCGAAGCCGGTGATCTTGTCTGGGCTGGATGAGCATGACGGCACCGTCGTCAAGTACAGGTCCACGTTCTACCTGTACGGGACGGAATACAAGTGCGGGTTCACCTGGCTGAAGGCGCGGACCCGGTTTTGCGGGTTCGCTGTCCGGAAGGCCCGCGCCCTCACCGGGCCCTGGTCTGCGCCTCGCCTGCTGTTTTCGCCGAAGGCGCTGGACAACTGGGGGCCGGACAAGGGCCGCACCTGGAACTGGGTGTGCGCCTCGACGGGTGCGGGCTGCTTCAACCCGCGGATGCTCCGCAGGCCCGACGGGGTGTGGCTCCTGTGGTTCAACGCCCCCCGCGACACCAGCGCCCATCACGTGAACGCGTATTACGTGATGGGCTGCCACGGCCCGGCCGGGCCCTGCGGCTACCAGGCCGGTGGCCACGGATTCACGCACAAGCCGGCCTTGAAGATCTGCGCGTACAACGGTGATTTCTCTGTCATCACCCAGGGCTCCGCGGCGGCGATCCTGTGCTCAATGGGCGGCGTCTCCGAGGAGAGCCTCAATCAATCGTGGACGGACGGCACCGGGGCAGGCACGAAGGCGATGGCGGGCATCACCCAACCCCCGGCCACCATCATCCCGGTCGGCGAAGGGGTGGGGGCCTACCAGCGCAGTGACGGCACCTGGGTGATGGTGTACTCGTCACCGGGCTGCGGCTACTGCTCTGGCCCGCCGTTGCTGAAGACGGTGGGCGGCGGGCCGGTGCGGGCCGGGTATGCGACCGCCCCGTCAATGACCGGCCCATGGACCGTCAGCGGCGTGCTGTCGGCGGCGTACTGCCGGGGGCAGCCTCGGACCGTGTTCACCATCGGGCGGGCCGCGTATGAGTGGGTGGACCGGTGGGACGGGCTCGCCAACGAGAGCAAGGCAGCGATCCGGCTGGAGCCGATGACGGCAGACCCGTGGTCATGCCAGTGATCATCACCGCTGACGGCGTGGCGGGCTGCTGCTTCTACGACCAGGCCGGACGCCGTCCGCCGAGCAGGTGCGCACGTTCGAGCAGGCCCGGGCGGACGGAATAGCCTGGCAAATGTAATGAAAGAGAATGTAAGAAAACACGCGTGAAGTCCAGCCACGGCGGCCGGGCATTTTGCCAATCATCGCGGAGCGGGCGGAAGTTACCAGGTCCTGCGGCGGCGGCCCGGGGATTGACTCGCGTACGCGGTGAGGCAGCGGTCGCACAGGTACGCGTAGCTCTCAGGGACGCTTTCCGGTTCCCGGGTCCATCCGGTGTGCCCGCACCGCCCCGGGTCCGGCCAGCGTTGCACCACAGGCCCATTCTCCAGGTCGGCTCCGGCCTGCGCCTCGATCGCGTCGGCGAGCCGGTATCCTCAGCTAGCGAGTCCAGCGTGACATTTTGTTGGACAGGCGAACAATATGAGCCCGCGGGCTACTACCGGTAGGGCCGGGCTCGTTCGGCCGCTGCGGATCCGGCGAGAACACCTCGATGTCCCGCCGGAACGGATCGACCCCGGCGTGCTGGCCGGCCATCGGGAGATGCCGGTGCGGTGGCGTCACACCGCCGAGATCCGGGACCGCTACGGGTATCGTGACTTCGCCGCCCAGCCCGGCCGGTTCGCCTTCACCGCCTGGTTGTACCGGCAGGCCTGGGCCGATGAGGCGGCCGGGGATCTGGGCCGGGCCCTCCCGCCGTACGAGCAGACCCTCACCGACCGGCGGGGGATCCTCGGCCCCGACCACCGGGACACCCTGACCTCTGCGAACAACCTGGCCGCAGCACGCAAGAAGCGGCGGGAGTGAAGGCACATATTCCACATCTCCGCCAGACCATCTACCGTCGCCTCGGCCGCCATCCCCAGTTCGCGATCGGCCAGACGTCACGATTTCTCCCGACCATCGCCACGTCGGGACCTGGCCGGGGTGCGTGGTCGGGGCCTCGAGGCTCTGCCACCCAACCTTGCTCAACACCCGTCATGCGTGTACCAATCGCTTGGCTTCTGCCTGCGGCCCATCCGGCAGTACCAGGCCGACCCGGCTTTGTCGAGGCTGCTCCCGCCCTCCCCGGCGGACCCCAGGTCAGGCTGCCTCCAGCTTCACCCCACCGCTACGACGGCCGGGCGGAGAGGTCTCCCACCCCCCTCGAACAACCAGCGCTTCGTGGCGCACCACACCTGAAATTACAAGCTGACGGAAATCGATCAGAACCCCCGTGGGTTCGATGCAGGCGCAACTAACCGCGGGGTCGATGTGTTGGTGTCGTGCCTGCCATGACGCGCGGGCGCATCGTCGTGCCGTGGTCAGGCGGGAACCGGCCACGTGATTGTGCCGAGCGGAGGACGGCGGCGACGGTGGCGGGGCAGCCCCCGTGACGCGGAGCCCCGCCCACTGAGGGCGGTCAAGGAGATGAGTGGGCGGCCTACGTCGCGCTCGACACGTACGGCGACGACGTACCGCGGGATCGCCTACGGGGCGCGAGCCCTATGGCGACGGAGTGCCCGTAGCCGGACGTGGTAAAAACGCGCTGTGGAGTTGGTCAGTGGTGCGTTCGCCGCAGGGCAGCCGGTTCCGCGCCGGTACTCGTGCGAGCGCGAGGATTTCTCGTCGCCGTTGGCGTGGTCCGGGGTGCCAGCGGGTACCGTTTCGTTCGCGCTGATCGTCGATGACCCGGGCGCGCCGGTCGGCACGTTCGCGTACTGGCTTGCGCGTAGCCTGCAGGACGGTGGCCTCGCGGCGGACCACCGCGCACCTCGCGAGGTCGGGAACGACTTTGGCGAGGCCGGCTATCGGGTCCGCGCCCTCCGCGTGGTCACAGGGCACACCGGTACTTCTTCCGCCTTTACGCGATCGCGCGGGAAACCGACCATGCTAGCGGGCGCGGGTCGCAAGAAGCTCGACCGCGCGATCGAGGGCAGCATCGTTGCGGTCGCCGAGTTCGTCGGCACGTACGAGCGATGAGCGCCCAAGAGCTGCTCGACCAGATGCGTCGCGAGCTTGCGCCCGTTGAGCAGGCGATCCGCGCTCACCGGTATGTTGCTGTGCCCGCGTCTGAGGAGTCGCTGCGGTCGTTCGCCGCAGAGCAGTACACGACCTTGAGCAGCGACCGGCGAAGCTTCGCGCACCTCGCCGCACGTTTTCCCGAGGTGCCGGCGGGCGACTTCTTCCTCGGCCTGGCGCAGGGAGAGGGTGAGGCGCTCGCACGGCTGCTTGTGCTCGCCGACTCGCTGGGCAGCGACGAGCGCAACCTGATCGCCTACGAGCCCAAGCCCGGCTGTCAGGCGTACACGGCGTTCGTCTCCTGGCTGGCGCTGAACGGCTCGCGAGCCGACTTGGCGCTCGCGTTCCTAGCCAACCTCGCCGCCTGGGGGGAGAATTGCCGGCGCCTGGCGGACATGCTGCACGGCCGCTGCGACACGTCATTCTTTGAGTTTTTCGCTGAGCCCGCGCCTGGGTTTGAGGAAATCGCGCTCGTGGTCGCCGACCAGGGCCTTGCCAGCGGCGACCCTCCGGAGCGCGCCCGGCGCGCAGCTCGTTTGCTGCAGGCCTACGAGTTGCTTTTCTGGGACACGCTGGCCGATGCGCTTTAGCGAGCAGTTGCGACAAGCGGCCGCCGAGGTCTGGAAGGCCCAGCACGAGCACCCGTTTGTCCGCGGGATCGCTGACAGCACCCTCGATCCGGAGCGCTTCCGCGTCTACGTGCGCCAGGACTATCTGTTCCTGATCGAGTACGGGCGCGTCCTCGCGCTGGCCTGCGCTCGCGCACCGCGGCTCGAGCTGATGGTGCGCTTCGCCGAGCTCGCGCACTCGACGTTGCGCACCGAGATGGACCTGCACCGCGCGTACGCCGCGGAGTGGGGGATCACGAGCGAAGAGCTCGAGCGCGAGCGCCCGCAAGCGGTAACTCGCGCCTACACGGACTTCCTGCTGCGGATTGCTGCTCTGGGCGACTTCACCGAACTCCTGGCCGCGCTACTGCCGTGCATGTGGGGCTACAGCGAGTTGGGTCAGCGACTTGCACAGGACCAGCGGCCGGCCGAGCAGCGCTACGCGCGCTGGATCGACATGTACTCAGGCGAGGAGTTCGCAAAGCTGGCTCGGTGGTGCCGCGAGCTCTGCGATGAGGCGGGCGCCGGGGCCGGCAAGGAAACCAGAGGGCGCATGCAAGACGCCTTCATCGCCAGCAGTCGCTATGAGCTCGACTTCTGGGAGTCAGCTTGGTGCTGTACCGCATGAATCCGTTATGCCTGACTCCGCGAGTTCCGTGCCTAGCCCATATGGCTGGTGTGAATCCCCACGGAACTATCACGTTGGAATCCTCAAAAACTGTCAGTGGAAATCCCCACAAAACGTCAGTGACGTGACAGACTCCGGGCCGCTCAAGTAGGCGACGGGCGGGACGGCGCTCGTGCCCGCCGGGAGGTGGGAAAGCGGGCAAGGCCCGGCGGCAGGGTGAGCGGCATGTGGAGCGTGAACAGCGCGCGGCCACGGTGGCCGCCCTGGCTGCGCTTCGGGCGAACGGACAGCTCACCGTGGCCGCCGTCGCCCGGGCGGCCGAGGGACATGGGGTCACGGAACGTAGGTATGGCGTTGGTTGTCCAGAGCCGGGCAGGGCGAGCAGCCGGCCAGGTTCGAGTTGACCGGCGAGGACATGGCCGAGCTGACGTACTGGCACGGCAACGTGGCCGCCTTTCGCCGCGCCCGCCCAGAAGCCCCGAGCCTGATGACCGTGTATCGCGCCGTCGCTCGAGCCACCACTCCTGGCCAGCGCGCGGGGATCGGAGGTGGCGAGAGGGGGCCCGTCGCGAATTCGACACCTACATGGCACGCGAGCCAAGTACCGGAACGAATGCTGGGAAAGCGACCATACCGAGCTTGCCGCCGGGGTCCTCTTGCCCGATGGGCAGGTCATCCAGCCGTGGCGTGATTTTGTCGCGAACGGCTGCTACCTGCGGTGTAACAACTTTAAGCAAAGACGAGACACCGCCGTGTGTGACGCACAGTAACGGCGCACGGAAAGGCCCCGGCCTTCCCCCAGCCGGGGCCTTTCCGATGGTGAGGTTAGCGATCGACGGCCCGGACGGCCGCGAGGATCGCCGAGTGGTGAGCAAGGCTGCCTTCACCAGCACCGCCACGCTAACCGTCGTCGCGGGGAACCTGTACCGGCTGCTGGCGCTCAAGCTGTCCTGCTATGAGCGCGCCACCCCGTCGACCCTGTGGCGCGACTTCCTCGACGCCACCGGCACCCTGCACATCGACGAGTCAGGTGTCATCTGCGCGCTGAACCTTCGCAGCCACCACCCCGTCCTCATAGACGCCGGGTTCGCCGACCTCCAGACACCGATCCCCTGGTGGGGCAACGAGCGCACCCTTCGGTCCCGGTTCCCGCCCCGCTGACCCTGCCGCAGCAAACCTCAACTGAATTATCTGACCGGGAATCGAGGCTAACCCGGCACGACCACGGATTCCTCAGCGACCAGGAATACCAGCCGGCCAGCGTCAAGGAAGTTGGGGACATCGGCGTTGACCGCCTGCCCTTCCGGGGAAGCCAGCCCGGCCTGCACCGCCTCCGGGCTGTCGAACCAGTCCTCGCCCACCGCGTCGTATGCGGGCTGGGCGCCATCGGGGCCCGGCATAACGTAGTTGACCGCCAGCCGCCGCAGTCCAGGCAGCCGCTGAACCAGCGGAAGGTGCTCCTCCTCCAGATGCCGGCGGAACTCCTCCCGGCTCAGATCCGCGCGGCGGGAAAGCAGGACAATGACCTTCGTCATCAGGCTCAGAACCTCCTAATGCTGCAGCCTACCGGTGAGCCCGGGCTTGCATCCCGCTGCTGCGAACTCTGACGCCGCGTCCCGGCCCAGTCCCCCCCGCCATAATGAGCGGCAGGTTGTCGCGGTTGACGAACAGCCAGCGGGTCGCGCGCAGCGCCGCCTCGGTCTCCCCCGTGCTTGCCGCCGGCCGCGACCCGCTTGATCCCGATGTTGGTGCCCAGCGCATACAAGACCAGCAGCAGGCGTTTGCGGATCACCTCGCGGGGTGTGGCCTCCCTGGTGGCGGCGGTGGAGAAGGCGTCGCTGAAGGCGGTGACGAAGTCGGATTCCTTGAGGAAGTCCAGCAGATCGATGATGCCCCACCGGGCCGCGACCTCGGCGTGCAGCGCCCGCAGGTTCTCCGGCGTCTTCAGCTTGCCCAGGTCCGGGACATGCCACCGAGGCTCACCCCGGTGGGTCTTGACCCTCGTGCCGCCGGAGCGGTCCTGCGCACTCGGCCATCGACGCGCTCCTGCAGGATGGCGATGAGCTGCCCAGCGTCCAGCGGCTGGCGCAGGATCCCGTAGTGCACATCCTGCTGGTCATCGTCGTAGGCAGCGGATGAACTTCTCGCCGGAGACACAAAAGCCGAGTAGAGCCCGCAGACCACAAGCGGGACGGTACTCGCCAAAGCTGGCGGTAACCGGACGACACGACACGCCGACGATGTGTCGCATCCACGGAAGCTGTTTCAGGATGCGGAAGGATCAGCGCCATGGCAGTGCGAAGCGGGCACAGCAACGGTGGCAGGCGAAGCAAGGGCGAGCGGCGGCTGGTCGTCACCCGCCTCGCCACCGATATCGCGGATCAGGTGGTGGCCGCCGCGGTCGAGCGCGGCATGACCGTCTCGGATTACCTGGCGACGCTCGTCTACCGCGAGCTCGGCATCCCGGTCGCCGCGCCCGAGCCCACCGCGCAGACGCAACTCCCGCTCAGCGCGTAAGACGCGGCCGAGCGCAGCAGGAGGAACCCGGAAAACACGAAAGCCCCCCAGCGGGGGGCGCGGGGCGGGCCCCCAATATGGGGGCGCGCTCACACGGACAACCAAACATCGTCGCGATCCCCGGCCCCCAGGTTGCCAGGCCATGAGCCGATAGGACCGCTGTACCTGATCCGGAGCTGACGATATCACCCTGTCATCCGGCCAGTCCAACATGCCCGGATGACACACGGGGCGTGTGGCTGGCTGGTGCAACCACTAGGTCCCGCACTCATCCACGCACGTCGAGGAGGCCCGCTGGTGGCGGGTCCTCAGCGAGACGGCGTGCGTGTGCGGACGCGATCCCCGGCGGTTCAAGGCGTGCCCAGACCCAGGCAGTGTGGATTCGCGCGGTCGAGGCACACCCGGCCTTCGCCACGCTGCGCGTGGACGCGCACGCGAACCTCATGTCCGTCGCGTGGGCGCTCGCACGATCCGCCGACTGGACAGCGCTGACCACCCGGCCCACATGGACCCGTGTCATGCACCACGCGGGCATCCGGCGTTCGACGGTTGCCAAGTACCTTCGCCTGCTCCGCGACGCGGGACTGCTCGGTGTCGTCGAGACGGGCAGCACGCCGCTTATCCGTACCGGCGTCCTGTACGGCCTGGTGCCCGTCGGTGCGGGCAACCGGGCCGCAGAGTATGTGCTCTGTGTGCCCCGCCCGCCCGTGACTGATGAGACGCTCCGGTCCGCTGTTGATGGAAGTCGGACCCCTTCTAGCTTC
>Ga0335077_10006183_pt1 | contig 14766 bp, 13 predicted proteins | sample Lox_Sample_31_FD_207151 | JGI IMG/M metagenome (GOLD analysis project Ga0335077, IMG submission 207151) | Soil microbial communities from Loxahatchee National Wildlife Refuge, Florida, United States - Lox_Sample_3.1 | ecosystem: Environmental > Terrestrial > Soil > Wetlands | place: USA... | reverse complement strand
GATGTTCGAATTCTGCTCGCAGTGCCAGCGGCCATTCTTGGCCCACCGGGACCTTCTGGGTGGCACAGCTATAGGCTGCCAGATTTTCGCGATGCATCCCCAGAGGTGCGGCAGGCTATGCTAAAAGTAACGCGAGGTCGTCGCTTTTGGACCAGATTACATCAGTTGTTGGACGTAGTGGCGCTCGCAGGACTTTGCTATACATTGTTCACCTTTGGATGGCGGTCACCTTGGTTTCTAATCTGCGCTGCCTATCTCGTTACTTTCTTAGAATGTGTGATCTACCATGCTATTGTCCGACAGGCGTTTCTTCGAATGCTCCTTGATAGCCCCGACTTTTACAGCGAGGCAAACGCGCAACAAGTAATAACCGTCGAACGAGTTCAGCCATAAAGATGAATTGGGTATTGGTAAAGAGGGAAAGTCCGTGTCCATCCGTGTTTCATCCGTGGCTAAAAAGTCTTTCCGTCAACGCCACGAACTGTTCCAAGCTTAATTTCTCCGCGCGTTCCTGTGCGGGAATTCCTAATTCAGCAAACGCTGCTTCCAATTTTTTCTGCGGCCAATCTTCGCGCAACAATTTGAGCATCATCTTCCGTCGCTGGGAAAAGGCGCGCTTCACGATTTTCACAAAAATTTCGCGCTGGTTTTCCGGCAAAAGCGGCGCAGGGCGGCGTTCCAAAACCACGCAAACCGAATCCACGTCCGGTTCCGGGAAAAAGCAACTCTTCGGGATTTTGAACCAATCGCGCGGCTCGAAATCGAGCTGCACCAGTAATGTCAGCACGCCGTAATCTTTGTCCCCGGCTTTAGCCATGAGCCGTTGCGCGACTTCGAGTTGCAGTGTGGCCACAATCTTTTTTGGCGCGCGCGCGCCTTGCGCCAGTTCCACCAGAATCGGCGACGCGACGGAATAGGGTAGATTGGCGACTAGCTTCCAATCGCTCCAGTCCCGTTGTTCAGTTTTCAGAAATTCCAGCGCGTCGGCGTGAAGCAAAGTTAATTGCGGATTGCGGATTGCGGATTGCGGATTGAATCGCTCGCGTAAGGACTCCGCGAGCCGGGCGTCTTTTTCAATCGCCAGCACTTCGCCGGCTTTTTCCAGAAGCAGTTCCGTAAGCGGCCCGAGTCCTGGCCCCACTTCGAGGACCTTGTCAGCCTTTGACAATTCAGCCGCTTCGACGATACGCCGCAGTTGATGGTTGTCGTGCAGAAAATTCTGGCCGAGGGATTTCGTCAGTTGAATCCCGCGCGCCGCCAGCAGCTCCCGCATATCGGAAAGTTTCACTGGTAATTAAGTCGCGCGAAGGCCGCGAAGACGGCAAAGGAGTTTTTCTTCGTTTCCTTCGCGTTCTTCGCGCGACTCGTCAAATCTGTGTTTCATTTGTGTTTATCTGTGGTTAAAACCTCGGCAAGCGTTTTCACGGTTTGCTGCAACTGCGTTTTGGTAATCGTCAGCGGCGGCGTAAAGCTGATGACGTTGGCGTGCTCGCCTTCAGGCAAAAGAATAAAACCGCGGTGCAACATCTTTTTGATGGCTTGCATGGCTATTTCGCTCGCCGGTTTGCCATCGGGCAATCGCAGTTCGACGCCGGCCATCAAACCCAAACCGCGCACTTGAATTTCCGATTTGCGATTTCCGATTTCCGATTGAAGTTGTGAAAGCAGAAATTCACCCAGTTCGGTGCTTCGTTCGCACAGCTTGCACCTACGGATTTCCCCGATTTGCGCGAGTGCCATCGCGCAGCCAACCGGATGGCCCAGAAACGTGCTGGTATGAATCGCTTCGCCGCGCGACCTGGGCCAGGCGGCATCCATGAGGTCCGCGCGGCCAACGCACGCGGACAAGGGAAAGCCGCCGGTCAGCGCCTTGCCGAGGCAGATGAGGTCGGGCGCCACGCCGCTGTGTTCGCAGGCAAACCATTTCCCGGTGCGGCCCATGCCGGTGTAAATTTCGTCGAGAATCAGCAGCGCGCCGTGCTCGTCGCAAAGTTTGCGGAGCAGCGGCAGAAATTCCCTGGGCGGGACGTTGATGCCGCCCCGCGCTTGCACCGGCTCGACGAGAATCGCGCCGATGCGTTCACGCCACAAGACCCGGCGGACGGCCCATTCGACCGCGGCCAGGTCGCCGGCTTTTGCCGGGAATTGAATGAAATGCCCAAACTCGCGGAGTTGGTTGCGAAATGACGCGCGGAAAAAATCGCGGTGCGTCACGTTGAGCGCGCCGTAACCAAGCCCGTGATACGCGCCGGAAAAGGCGATGACGCCTGGTTTGCCCGTGGCCAACATGGCCGTTTTGAGCGCGGATTCGACGGCTTCAAAACCGGAGTTGGAAAAAATGGTCTTTCCGGTTTTGAATTTTGAATTTTGAGTTTTAAGTTTCAGATGAGATTGCGTGTCGGCTTTAGCTTTGGACTTTGAACTTTGAACCTTGGATTGACTGGTCCAGCGCTCGAAGGTGAGCCGGCTCAATTCGCGCGCGAGTTCGGCCTTCCGCGCGTGGGGGTGTACGTCGCCCATCGCGTGGGGCAGACGGGCCAGTTGCCTTTGCCCGGCCCGCACCACACATGGATTGGCATGACCGGCAGCGGCCACACCAAACGCCGCGGTCAAATCAAGATATTGCTTTCCGTCGGCATCCCAAACGTGTACGTCTTTGGCGCGATCCCAAACAATCGGCCACGAGCCGTCCCGCTCGATGAAAGTGATATTGCGTGACTCAAAGTCACGAAGCCATTGTAGAATGGTTCTGGTTTTCGCCACAAATTTACGATTTACGATTTACGCGCCCGCCCGCAATTTGGGAACCATCGTAAATCGCCAATCGCCAATCGTAAATTTCTAAACGCCGCGTTGCTCCGGCGGCCAAATCATTTTGTGCATTTGAACTTGAAAGCGTACCGGCAGCGCGTCGGCGATGATTTTTTCCGCCAACGCGCGCCGTGAAATCGGCGTTTGTCCCGCCGGAATCTTTTTCAACGACTTGTCCTGCTGCTCGGGCAACAGCGGATGCACCCATGAAATCAGCAAGGGACAAATCGCCTCGAGTTTATGCTGCAAAATTTGTTGTTTCGTCCAGTCGTAATCCTGCCAGGTGCCGATGACGAATTTGATTTCGTCGGCAGCCTTGAGGTGCTTGAGGTTTTCCCAGCGATTGCGTTCCCTTTCGCCGCTGCTCGGACATTTCAAATCCATGATGCGATGAACACGCGGGTCCACCGGTGAAATGTCGTGCGCGCCGCTGGTTTCGAGCAGCACGGTGAAGCCGTCGTCGCAAAGCGATTTCATCAGCGGCAAACAATTTTTTTGAAGCAGAGGTTCGCCGCCGGTCAATTCGACCAACGGCAGTGACGGGTGACGGGTGACGAGTGACAAGTGCTTGAAGGGCGCGGCCAATTCACGAACTTTCGTCAGGACCTCCATCACCGGCATTTGTTTGCCTTCGTTGAAGGCGTAGGCGGTGTCGCAATAGGAGCAGCGCAGATTGCAGGCGGTGAGCCGGATGAAGATGCAGGGCAGGCCGGCCAAGGTGCTTTCGCCTTGCAGGCTCAAATATATTTCGTTGATGACGAGCGTATCGGACACCGTTTGCAGTGTAACGGGTTGGTGTAAAAAGAAAACTGCGCCGTGACCGCATCGCGGGTTACCGGGTTCAAATCCGCCCCCCCTATCATCAAAGGCTGGAATTCAGATTAAAAGCTGGACTTTTAGCATGGAATTTGCTTTATAAAGCTGGATAGCCCATGAAAAGAACGCGTTGTTGGCGAGGGTTCCGGGTTTTGCTGTTTCTCATAGGAGGGTTACAGGCAAGTCTGACGGTTCCCGCGGAGCATCTTGACGCCAACGGCGTCACGCTGTTGCGGATGGTAACGACGAATGTGGATGGCACGGGCATTCGGGTTGCCCAACCCGAAGCCGGTGCGCCGTACTTTGAAGTCAACCCGGCCAGCAGTTTGGTGCAGCAACCGGCCGGCCTTTTCACTTACATCACCAGCAGCGGCACCACGAACTATTTTCCAAATACTTTGGGTTCCGAATCCACCCACGCGGATGAGGTGGCCTCGAATTTTTACGGAATGCCCGCCGGCGTGGCTACCAATATCGCGCACGTGGACAATTACGACGCGAATTACTTCATTCAGGTTTTTGAACAAATAATTGGATCTTCCACAAATTACACCGCGTCGCTGCCTTCTTCCAACATTGACGACCCCGTCGTGAATCAGAGTTTCATTTTCACCGATGCCAGCGGCAACAGTGTTCCCACCAACGAACAAAAGGCCATTGATTCGACCTATGACAATTATGCTGCCCAATACAACACACTTTTTGTCTCGGGCGCGGGCAACGGCAGTCCGGTATATGTGTCTCCGCCGGCAACGTGTTATAATGGCTTGGGCGTCGGGGCGTACCTCACCGGGATCAATTATTCCAGCATCGGGCCGACGCTGGACAATGGCCGCGCCAAGCCAGACATCACCGCACCGGAAACGCTCACGAGCTTTTCCACGCCGCAAGTCGCCGGCGCGGCGGCGCTGTTGATGCAGGCAGGTCTGCGCGGCGATGGCGGCAGCAACACCAATGCCGCCGCTGACATCCGGATGGTGAAAGCATTGCTCCTCAATGGCGCCATTAAACCGGCGGACTGGACGAACAATCCTCCCTCGCCGCTCGATCCGCGTTATGGCGCGGGTGTGTTGGACGTTTTCAATGCTTACGAGCAACTCGCCGGGGGGCAGCACGGTTACATCGTTTCCACCACGGTGTCCACCGGCAGCCCGCATCCGCCCACCGGGGCGAGCGGCACTATCAGCGCGTTGAGTGGCTGGGATTTCAACACCATTACCAGTAGCGTTAGTTCCGACAAGGTGTATCATTATTATTTCGAGGTTACCAATGATGTGAGCGGCGCCCCGTTCACCGCGACCGCGACGCTGGCGTGGAATCGCCAGCTAAACAAAACCAACATCAATAATCTCGATCTCTTTTTGTACGATGCGGTGTCCAGCAACCTCATTGCCGCCAGCACCAGCGTGGTGGACAACGTGGAACACCTTTGGCTGCCGCAGTTGCCGCAAGGGCGATACGATTTACAAGTCCTGAAACATGGTGGAGCCGGTACTGTCAGCAGCAACGAAACCTACGCCCTCGCGTTTGAATTTTTCTCCACCTCGTTGAGCGTCATGCAGTCCGGTACCAACGTGCTGCTCGCCTGGCCGATCTATCCGGACGGTTTTGTCGTCGAAACCACGACCAATCTCGCACCACCGATTGTCTGGAATGCGCTGGGCGCAACCCCAATGGTGACCAACAACCAGAACCAGGTGATCCTGAACGCCGCCAACGCCAGCCAGTTCTTCCGGTTGCAAAGGCCGTAACCCGGTACAGGTGGCAATCGGTTTCGGTTTTCGCTTTCAGCCGGAATCCATCGAGGCGCACCGTCGCCTTTGGACTTTCGTCAGGAAGCGTGTATTGTCCACTCCAAGTATTTTTTACCCAGACAAAATCATGAACAGCACGTTAAAAGGAAAAGTTGCCCTCGTCACCGGCGCGTCGCGCGGCATCGGGCGTGCCATTGCCGAACGGCTCAGCCGTGACGGAGCGGCGGTCGTGGTCAATTACGCCAATAACGCCGCAGCGGCGCAAGAGGTCGTGGCCCAAATCGAATCGGCCGGCGGAAAAGCGTTCGCCATACAAGCCGATGTCGGACGCGTGTCGGAAATCGTCCGGTTGTTTGACGAGACCATCGCCCGGTTCGGCCAGCTCGACATTTTGGTGAACAACGCCGGCATCATGCCCGTTAATCCGGTCAGCGCCGTCACGGAAGCCGAGTTCGACCGCATTTTTGCCATCAACGTCAAGGGCACCTTTTTCGCGTGCCAACAGGCGGCGACCCGGTTGAACGAAGGCGGGCGCATTATTAATATGTCCAGTTCCACCACGGTGCGCGTGATGCCCGGTTACGGGGCGTATGTCGCCACCAAAGGCGCGGTGGAACAGCTTACGCGCTCCTTGGCCCGGGAACTGGGGCCGCGCTGCATCGCAGTCAACGTCATTTCACCCGGCCCGACCGAAACGAAATTATTCAAGGAGGGCAAGACGCCGGAGCAGATTCGGTTGTTTGCGCAAGCCTCCGCATTTGGCCGGCTCGGCCAGCCGATGGAGATTGCCGAAGTGGTCGCCTTTTTGGCGAGCGAAGCCGCCGGCTGGGTCACCGGCCAGAACCTCCGCGTAAACGGCGGAATCGCCTGAGACGCCATCCTGCCTTTACGACCTCCCTTGCTCCTGCCCGGCGGCCTTCAGTTTATTAAAAAACCGGACTTCTCTGGTAAAACTTGTCTCCGAGTCCGAGGCATGAATCATATTAAACAGAAATTGGTCATCGCCCGGTTGCTGAAATTTCAGCCGGTACGGAGCGTTCGCTTCCTTGGCGCCCGGCCAGAAGTCGCCGCGAATCGTGCCTGGCTCCGCCTGCCACGGCCGGGTGGCGCCTACGGCCTGGCGAACCTTCTGAATGGCGCCTTCGCCCCTTAAATGGATGACCTTTACCGGGCCATACGCCATATACTTCGATGTTCCCTCCAGACAGGGAGGCCTGTCCCCGATGGCGGGGAAATAAAATTCCCTCCATTTTTCTTCCGAAAGATTCTCACCCCCGGCGAGTGTGCATTCGGCCATTACCTTCAATCCCAATGCCTTCAGGCGGGCCTCGACCTGACCGTTGAGGTTGCGCCAGAACGTGTCCGGTTTGATGATGACCAAGGTGTCCTCGGCTTTACCATCCACCATAGCTTCCGGGGTTTCAATCTGCTGATGCCAGGCTGACCGCAACCACGCGGGCTTCATCGGGCCGCATAATAAGCGTCCACCTTGGCAGCGACGTCCTTGTAGCCGATGTCCATTTCGTAGATGAGCTTGAGTTGTTCGATGGCTTCCTCTTTTTTGCCCATGCTTTCGAGGACGCAGCCCAGATTGTAAACCAGGTCCTTCTTTTCCTCGTCAAACACGACTTTTTCCTTGATCGCGTTTTGGAGCGTGCGAGCGGCCAGGTCGTACATCTTGCGCCGGGCGTAGCATTGCGCGAGATAGCCCATCGCCGACAGGCGCTTGTGCGGATTGCCCTGCGCCTTCTGAAATTCCTGAATGGCTTCGGTGAGCTTGCCCGCTTGAAAGTAAAGCTGGCCCATTTCATACCGGATGGCCAGATCGGTCGGATATTTTTCCACGCGCTGCTGGCATTCGGTGATCTGGTAATTCAATTTCTCGGCGGCGATTTTTTCCTTTTGCTGGGCGAAGTCGGGCGCGGCCGGGTCGAGTTGTTCCAGTTGAAAGTCGTACCGGCGCACAATGGTGTTGGCCATGGCGCGTTCGAGGGACGGGTCATTGCCCATCTCGGAATTTTTAACGCGGTCGTAGAAAGCCATCGCGCGGTCGAACTGGTTCTTTTGCGTGTAAAGCTCGGCGAGGGAGCGGATGAGCTTGAGGTTGTTCGGCTCGGTTTGCAGGCGCGTTTCATATTCGCCAATGAGCCGTTCGGTGGTGTCTTCGGTTTTCACGACGCGCTTTTCCTGTTCGAGCGAGACGGCCTCCTTTTTGTCCTTCAAAATATCGCGGTAGGACCCCTGCCCGCCTTCGAGCGCGGCGTAACCGCCCTCGTCCATCGTCGTGCGCGCGGACAAATTTTTCAGCGCCTGGTTCAATTCACCGTCGTTGGGGGAATGGCGCAGGAGTTCCATGAGCACCTGTTCGCCGCGCTTGGTGTCGCCGCCGCTGGCGGAAAGGGCATTGGCAAATTCGATGGCGAGGTTTTTGTCCTTGGGCGAATTCTTCACGAGGATTTCCAGGGACATGGTGCCCGTGCGCGGCAATTCCAGCGCCAGCGCGGCCTGTACAATCAACCGGTGCCCGGCGGAACTGTTTGGGTCGCTGTTTAAAATTTGCTCAGCGATGGCGAGCGCGCCGGCCGGGTTGCCGCGCAACGCGATTTGTCCCTTGGCCACGAGCGGTGAAGAACTGGCGCCGCTCAACATTTTTTTAAAAAAGCCGCCGCCGCCGCCGGTTTTTCGGAACTGCAATTCGCGCAACGCCTTGCGGCACTCAAAAAACCCCGGCTCCTTTTCGAGCACCTGGTTGTACAGCGCGATGGCGTAATCGAGGTTCTCCCGTTGCGCGGCTTCGTTGGCCTTGTTGAACAGGACCCGCGCGTCCCGCGAAATTTCGCCGATTTCTTTTTCTGCCATGTTATTTGCCGTGTTGGATTAAGATTGCTTCTGCCAAATCAAAAATCAATCCCGAAGGCCTTTTTCGGTCAACCGCATTGCGCCTTATGGCGGAGGGCATGGTCCACGAGCACCAGCGCCGTCATGGCCTCGACCATCGGCACGGCGCGCGGCAGGACGCACGGGTCGTGCCGCCCGCGGCCTTTGAGCGTCGTGTTGTGAAAGTGCACGTCCACCGTGTCCTGCGGATGCATGACGGTGGCCACCGGCTTGAAGGCGACCCGGAAACAAATCGTTTGCCCGTTGGAAATGCCGCCTTGAATACCGCCGGAAAAATTTGTGGTCGTAAAAACCTTGCCGCCCCGCGCGCGGAACGGGTCGTTATGCTGGCGGCCGGTCAGCAAAATGCCGCCAAAGCCGGAGCCGATTTCAAACGCCTTCGACGCCGGCAGGCTCAACATGGCCTTGGCCAAGTCGGCTTCGAGTTTGTCGAAGACCGGTTCGCCCCAGCCGGCGGGCACGCCGCGCGCGACGCCTTCGACCACGCCGCCGACGGTGTCGCCCGCCCGCCGCATTTTCTCAATCAGCCGGATCATTTTTTCCGCCGTCTTCCGGTCGGGGCAGCGGACGATGTTCGACTCGATGTCTTTGAACCGCACCTGGTCCGGGTTCACGGCGGCAATAATTTTCTGGACTTGCTTGACGTAGGCCAGGGTTTCGACGCCGAACCGTTCGCGTAAAATTTTCCGGGCAATCGCGCCGGCAGCGACGCGACCGACCGTTTCGCGGGCGCTGGCGCGGCCGCCGCCCTGCCAATTGCGGATTCCGTATTTGGCGAAGTAGGTGAAGTCCGCGTGAGAGGGGCGGAACTTGGTTTTCATTTCCGCATAGGCCTCGGGACGTGCATCGGTGTTTTTGACCCACAGACAAATGGGTGTGCCGAGGGTTTTGCCCTCGAACGTGCCGGAAAGAATCTGCACCGTGTCGGATTCCTTGCGCGGCGTGACGATGCGCGACTGGCCCGGACGGCGGCGGTCCAAATCGGGCTGGATGTCGGCCTCGGTCAGCCGGAGCCGTGGCGGGCAGCCGTCCACAACCACACCCACACCGCCGCCGTGGGATTCGCCCCACGTCGTGATGCGGAATAACTGGCCGAAGCTGCTTGCCATGTTTTGATTGTAGGAGCCGGGGTAACGAGGCTCAAATTAAAAAACAGAGACTCCTTACGTCGTCTCCTACAATCCGCTTGAAACCTGAATCCTGAAACTTGAAACTCGGCGTAATGAATCGCATTGAGGAATGCTTCGCGCAATTGAAGCGCAACGGCAAAAAAGGTTTCATTGTCTATATTGGCGCGGGGGATCCGAATCTGACGGCCACGCGCGAATTGGCCGTCGCGTTTGACAAGGCAGGCGTGGATATCTTGGAACTGGGCGTGCCGTTCAGCGACCCGTTGGCCGACGGGCTGGTGAACCAGCTTGCTGCGCAACGCGGTCTGGAATCCGGCACCACGCCGCCCAAGGTTTTGGAAACCGTGGCCGCCATTCGTCGGCGCTCGGAAATTCCAATCATTCTGTACCTTTACTTTAACCTCATTCACCGAATTGGCTTGGAGCGATTCATCCGGGAGGCGGCGAAAGCGGGCGTGGACGGTCTGCTGGTGCTCGATTTGCCGCCAGAGGAGTCGAACAATTACGAAGCGCTTATGCGCAAGGCCGGTCTCTGCCACATTTATCTGGTTGCGCCGACGACACCGGAGGAGCGCATGGCATTCATCGTCAAACGCGGCAGCGGATTCATTTATTATGTTTCACGCGAAGGCGTGACGGGTATGCAGAAGCAAGTGGCGTCCAATCTGGCGCAACAAGTCGCCAAAATCCGCGCCCACACCAAATTGCCCATTGCCGTAGGTTTTGGCATTTCGACACCGGAACAGGCAAAAGTTGTTGCCGCAGTGGCAGATGCAGTGGTTGTTGGCAGCACGGTGGTGGACCAGATTGCCCGGTACGGCAAGTGCTCCAATCTTGTTTCGCAAGTTACTCGGTTCGTTCAACGACTGAGCGCGAAAGGTCGCGGTTGAAAATGTATAATGAACTGCCTATCAACAAATTATGAGACTGAAACGGGAAACCGTTTGAGATGGAGAATAATTTAATATTGTATGTAAAAAGTCTTGACAGATGGACTGATTTCCGGTAAGTATAAAGCATCGCAGCGAACCATAAAGCAACAATAGTCTTATGAAAAAAAATATACTAATCGGTTTGGGAGTGGCGGCAGTTGCCCTGACTCTCGGTACAATTCAAGCGTCCGGTCAAACGGTTCTTTTCAATTTCGCCGATAACACCTCTGACGGTTGGGCGAACGGAGGGTTCGGCTCTAGCCCGGCCTCTACAGTCGTTAGCATCCTTGGCAACAATTACATCAGCGAGGCTCTTGGCGGTTACCAAGTAGCAAATGTTAATTCCGGCGATGTTAGTGGTGCCCCTGCCTCCACGTTCAATTCTGCGATGTACGCCGCCATTAACAACCCGGGCAGCTCCTACCTCCAGTATAACTATTACATTGATACGTCAACCTTTGCTACCCCCGGTACTTACCTTCAGCTTAGCTCGTATGTCAACATGGGCAGCGGCTACTACGACCAGACTGGAACCCCTAGCTCTTACGAACCCTCACTGAATGGCACCCAGGTGGCCAGCGGCAGTGTGTTCTCAGGCACCGTGACGGTTCCCTTCACTGCGTTCGGTACCGACCCGAACGCAGCAACAGAAACTTATTTCCGACTGGGACTCATATTGAATGGCGATGGTACAGGGGTGCACGTGGACTATACCGATATTGAAGTAGTTGGCGTTCCCGAGCCGGCCACGCTGGCCCTGTGTGGAATGGGTTTGCTCGGTGGTTTGCTCGCGCTGCGTCGCCGTATCAGCTAAGAGTAAAAATTTTTTAATTCTCATAGGAACCCCGGCTCGTGCCGGGGTTCTTTTTTTGTTTTATGGCAATTCAATTAATGTTGTAGCTGCGAACGTCAGTTCGCGCCATATCATTGCTTCTGAATTTGATTAGAGCGGTTCAATCTAATCTGTAGCCACCAGTGGAGCGCGGGCTTCAGCCCGCTTCAACGTGCATTTGCCAGGGGACGCTGAAGCGGCGTGAACGCCGCGCTCCGGCACAAAACGGCTACAAAATTTGTTTAACCGCTCTAGCGCCGACTGACGCAGGCGGCTGCAGTTTTTTTTGGAAAGGCTCGAACCAGGTGATTTGCCATTGGCATGAGCGGCTTCGGGGGAGCATTTTCCTCGATGTGAACCCGCCGCTTGACCGGTTCGAGCCTGCGGCAAGGCAATGGCGCACAGCCAACGCGCTCGCGCTGGCGCACGCTTCCAATCTTGCCTGCGAGGACGACCGGAACAAAGTTTTCCAACAATTCGAGGATTGGGGATTCTCCTCCGCCAACTGCCGGGTGTTCACTGCGAACACGGCGCAAGTGGTGGCTGCTGCGAACGCGGATATGATTATCGTCGCATTTCGCGGCACAGAGCCGGATCAATTGGCAGATTGGCTGGTGAACGCCGAAATCATTCAGAAGCCATGGCGGATTTTCTTCAGCGACCCTGACTTGGGTCTGGTGCACCATGGGTTCATGCAGAACACTGCCTTCGTCGGGGAACAATTATCGCAATTTGTCTCCATCACGCGAACAGGACAGCCTCTGTGGATCGCTGGCCACAGCCTGAGCGGAGCGATGGCATTGATTGTGGGCGCGGCCTTTGCTCTTTCCGAACGCCAAACTGTCAACGGCATTTACACCTACGGCCGGCCTCGCACGGGAAACCGCGCCTTCGCCGTCAATTGCGACTGTCAGTCCCTACAAGGCATCTTTCGCGTCGTGAACAGCCAGGACGCGGTGCCGCACGTGCCGTCGGCATTTATCCCCTTTTTGCTCGTTCCGCCGCATGGCCCGATTTTCTACCGGCACGCAGGCAAGCTGATGCATTTTGACGCTGCGGGCAGGCTGCGTACCGATTCTCTTTTATGGTGGCAAACGGCATTTCGAATCGTCAAGCCGCGGCATCAGATGAACGCACAACTGCGGGTCGCTCCTCGCGGGTTTGCCCCGCTCGACGACCATTCGTTGACGGCCTACATCCAGAAATTGCAGGCATGGATGGACGCAGGAAACGTGTGAATTTCGGTTTGCAGACGCCCGGTCGGCGGCGTCAAACACCTCAACCTCTCACTGAACAGGCCGCTCACGATAAGGTTTGTGGGCTTTGAAAAGTTCCAGCAACTTCTGGCTATGGAGCGCCAGCGCTTGTTGCCCAAGAGCCAGCGCCAATTTGTGGGCTTCTCCCGATGCCGCTACCGCGTCTTCAAAGCGTCCCGCCTCAGCATAAGCGGCGGCCAAGGTAAAAATCAATTGCGGCTTCTCGTAATCGGTCAATTGACAAGCCTGTTCAGCCAATTGGACGGCCTGCTGGCCATTGCGAACACGCGCCTCGGGACACGTCGCCAAAAGCCATGCAAGGTTGTTCAAAAAGGATGGATTGTTTGGTTCCAGCTTAATGGCGGCTTGATAGTGCGCGCTGGCCTGTTCGAATTGTCCTTGCCGGGACAAGGCGTTGCCGAGGTTATTGTAGAGGTTCGGGTTGTTGGGACTGATTTGCAGGGCCATTTGGTATTGGGCAATCGCCTCGTCCACTTTGCCTTCCTGGAGCAGTACGTTGCCGAGGTTGCCGTGGGCCTCCATGGAGTCAGGATTGATTTGCAGGACTTTTTGGAATTGGGCAATCGCTTCGTCCACTTTGCCTTCCTGGAGCAGTGCGCTGCCGAGGTTGTTGCGGGCCTCCACATAGTTAGGATTGACTTGCAACGCCTTTTGGAAATACGGAATCGCCTCATCCACCTTGCCCCAATGGAGCAGTACATTGCCGACGTTGTTCCAGGTGGGCGGGTCTTTGGGATTGATTTGCAGGGCCTTTTGGAATTGGGCCATCGCTTCGTCCACTTCGCCTTTTTGGGTCAGTATAAAACCGAGGTTGTTGCGGGCCATCCAACAGTCCGGATTGTCGGCGAGTGTGGCGCGCCAGAGAGTTTCGCTATCCGCATACATGCCACATTGAAGCCAGGTCAATCCGCCCAGCAGTAATAGCAGGGTTCCGCACAGCGCCGGTTTCAGAAACGGGCTTCTTTTTTTGCATGGGTCGAGAGCCGTGGTGAGGGCGGCCGCCGCCAGCGCCAAAGGTCCCTGGCTGGCCAGATACTGAAAATGATCGCCCACGTAGGAAAAGCGGAAGAAATAGACATTGAAAAAGCCAAGCACTGGAAACAGCGAAACCACAAAATAGGCAAACGCAAAAAATACCGGCCCGGCCCGGCCGCGGCGATTCAGCCATAACAGAAACAATGTGACGCCCACCGCCAGAACCGGCAGATAGGCTGTTGGGCGCGATGCGTCAATTTGCCACCGCGGATAGATGAAAATCAACGGGTGCGGCCAGAGCAATTTGCCGAGATAAAACCAGACGACTTTGCCAGCGATCACGAGCCGTTCGGGCCGGCTTTGCGACCATTCCGGTCCCACCGCCCCGGAATGAAACTGTTGTTCCCAGATTGTCCAGCCGCTGGCCGCCGCCGAGATGATGAAAAATGGCACAAGTCTGAAAATATTCCGCCAGCGCCAACCGCCATCACTCCACCACCACACCAAGCCAAGCACGACCGGCAACATCACCGTGGACGCCTTGCTCAAAATCGCCAGTGCGGCGCAAAGCAGAGTGAGTGCGTAGTCCCATTCCGTCCCTTTCCGGCCGGCGTATGTGCCGGCGCTCCGCCATTTCAGGAAAAACCAGATGGCCAGCAGGTAGAACAAACAGGATTGTGTGTTCTTCAATTCCGTGATCCAGGCCGCCGACTCCGCCTGCACCGGGTGCAATGCCCAGAGCGCGGCTCCCAACCATGCGCCGCGCACCTTCAAGCCCCGCAAAACGAACCACAGCAAAACCGCACACGCCGCATGTACGGCAATGTTCACCAGGTGATACGGCATTGGATTTAAACCCCAGATCGCGTGCTCCACCCAAAAACTGCTCAGCACCAGCGGATAATAAGTTGCCGCGCTGCTCGTCCAGATTCCCTTGAATCCGAGCGGGCCGACAATGCAGGGATTCGCCGTCAGATGAAGGTCATCATCCCAGATGAACCCGGCGTGCCAAATCGGCTGGTAGGCGAGAATTGTGGCAACTACCAGGAAGAGGCCAAACAGCCACCACCGGCGCGGCGAAGAAGTTAGAAAATCAACAACCTTGTCGGTTTCCGGTCCATGGCCTCGTGCAGTGGCCGCCTTTGCACCGGATGCGGTCGAAACGCTTCGCTGGTTCGGTTTGTACTCAGGAGTCGCTTTCACGATATTCAGTGTGAATGGAATGGGAGGTCCGCTTGATAAAGCATTAACTGCGATTGAAGGGCATCGGCCATGGCGGTGTTAGACTGTGTCCTGGCCAGCTGCAGAGCGTGCTGGGCGGTTTTCACTGCTTCGGGAAAT
>Ga0335077_10006181_pt1 | contig 14766 bp, 8 predicted proteins | sample Lox_Sample_31_FD_207151 | JGI IMG/M metagenome (GOLD analysis project Ga0335077, IMG submission 207151) | Soil microbial communities from Loxahatchee National Wildlife Refuge, Florida, United States - Lox_Sample_3.1 | ecosystem: Environmental > Terrestrial > Soil > Wetlands | place: USA: Florida... | reverse complement strand
CGCCGCGAGGTACCGCAGTCTTGCCGAAGGTCATGGAAGCGGGCGAAGCGGCGGAGCTGAAGCCAGACGCCTTGGGGGTGAGCAGCAGCCGGCCTTTCCCGCCCTCGAACGCCGTGCCTTGCGTCTCTCTCAGATCCTGAGTCTGCTTTAGCCTTCCTACGGTCAGACTGGCCTGCCCGCGCGCGTGGTTGTAGTGCTGGAAGAGGATGTCGATCTTCGCATCGGGCATCGTCTTTGGGTCAGGGGCGCCGGCGGGTAGTGAAGAGGCAGCCTCCAGCAAGCCTGCTTTGAATTGGGGGAAGGTGTTGTAATGCATTACTCCTCCTCTTTTTTAAGGCGCACGCACCGCAGCCTCGCGGATCACGTGTGTAGTTCCACCACGTCGCCGTCGTCGAGCCTGTGCTCGCGCCCAACGTGCTGCCCGTCGAAGCCGGACTTGCCCCACACGCGCGCGTAGCGCAGGGTGCGCGGGAGATCGCGGTGCACGAGGCGCGCGACGTCTTCGACCGTCTGGCCAGCACGCAAGCTGAACGGGCGCGTCCGATCGGGTGCATGGCCAGGCGTCTTGGTATAGATGCGAAGCAGGTGCAGGCGGCGGAACAGAAGCGATCCGAGTTCATCCAGACCATGGCCAGTCGCCGCCGAAACGGCAAGTGCGGGATAGGTCAAACCCGTCAGCTCGCGGAATACACGAAGCTCCTGGCTCGGGTCGGTCAGGCGTTCGCATTTGCTGGCCAGGATCAGGGTCGGAAACCGCAATCCGAACGGACTATCGTCGTCGCCTCCGGGTTCGGTCTCCGACTCCCAGTCGGGCGCCAAGGTGACGCGCCGCTCTCGCAATATGCCGTGCAGGGCCTGCATCTGCTCCACGCACTCAGGGTCGCTCAGGTCCACTACGAGAAGGCAGGCATCGGCGGTCTGCACCGCGTCCGCGATCCACGGGACCGGATGCTGGGGCGAGATCGCTGGCAGGTCGAGCAGCTGGAAGTGGATGTCCGCGTGCGGCATCATGCCCGGCTCGGGGTAGAGGGTCGTAAAGGGGTATGGGGCGACGTGAGCGCGCGACCCTGTGAGTCGCACGTGCAGAGACGACTTGCCCGAGTTGGGTGGGCCGATGAGCGCCAGCTGAGCGGCGCCTTCGGGGCGTGTCACCACGGCGGGGGTACTGCGCACGCCGCCCTTTCTCGGACCTTCCAGCTCGTCTGCCAGGTCTTTGATTTTGCGCTTGATGTCGCCCTGCAGGTGATCGGTTCCCTTATGCTTGGGGATCACGCGCAGCATCTCGCGCAGCCACTCCAGGCGCTCTTTGGGCTCGCGCGCCTTGCGGAAGTGCGCTTCGGCGGCCTTGTATTCGGGCGACAGGTTCGCGGGCATAGCGGATAGCGCCAACGCGAAGAATCGAACAGACAGCCTACTCGCGTTGCCTGGAAACGTCAGCCAGGAGGCCCCTGGCCTCCACCGAAGTGATATTCGCTTATCCCGTAGGCGGGATTGCAATTCACGCTTGCCGCTGGGATCATCAAGGTCAGCGTTTGCGTCTGTCGGTGCAATCGGAGCGTTTCATATGCGTGCAAAGCTTTTTTTTGTAGCTGCTGCCAGTTTCGTCTTGTGCTCGTTCGCTGGCGCAGGCAGTGCAGCAGAGCCTCTTTCGTCTCAGTCCGGCATGAACCGGGCGGACGGCGATGACGTCACTCTCAAGAGCACGGGTCCATCTAGAGCTGGCCGAGCCGCGGACGAGGAGCAACCGATCAAGCGGACCGGCGACTCTCGCAAATTCTGGCATGCACTCGAGGACGACCAGCCGCTGAAACCCGCAGGCGCCTCCAAGCCCGCGCGCGCCGCCGATGACGATCAGCCGCTGAAACCCACCGGGACGTCGGGTAAGCCCGGACGGCAGGCGGAAGAGATCACGCCGCTGCGCGCCTCAGGCGGCATCAACAGACCTACTCGCATCGAGGACGACGGCAGCAAGAAGTAATCGAAAGCGGGTCGGTCCTCGCAGCGAAAAAGGCAGGGTGTTCCCCTGCCTTTTGCATTTCTGGTGGCGGGGTCATCCGGCGGCGACGAAGATGCTTGCCAGCGCTTTGTCACCTTTGAGCTGTTCCAATTTCTCCCGGGCGTAGCGGTAGCCGGTCTCGACGATGCGGTCGATCGACTCGAATTCGAGGACGCCGAATTCGTCGATCGGCGGACGCAGACACAGGTCCGCGTCGCGCTTCACCTCATCGGTCTTCTGGTGACTGCCCACTTCGGTGGCGCGCATCAGGACGGCGGCGATGTTGGGCGCATTCACGCGCTTGCGGAACGGCAGGAGCCCATTCCACAGGTATTCCCACGGAGAGGGGAACTCCGCGATCTCGAACGCGAACGTGTGCTCTGAACCGACGTCCACCACGATCACTTTCTGGCAAAAGCGCTTGCGCATGATGTCGCCGGGTAGATTGTTCACGATCGCGCCGTCCACGAACACGTTGCCGTCGCGCAGTACCGGCACGAACACGCCCGGCAGAGAAGAGCTGGCACGCACCGCCTTCCACAGCGGACCTCGCTCGAGGACCACCGTTTCGCTCGTGGTGAGGTTGCACGAGACGCAGTAGAAGTTGAGCCACATGTCCTCGATCTCGGTATCGCCGTAGACCTCCCGCGCCCAGCGGTCGAGCACCCGCGTGCGGATGAGCGAGATGAAAGGCAGCGTGTACTCCTTGTGCGGCTTGTGCCGCAGCCAGCCGGTGCGCGAGATCTCCAGGATCTCTCTCCAGTCGTGACCCATTCCCAGCGCGCCCGCGATAACCGCGCCCATGCTTGTTCCTCCGATCATGTCGATCGGCACGCCGGCTTCGCCCAGCGCGCGGATCACCCCGATGTGCGCGAGTCCGCGGGCCCCGCCGCCGCCGAAGACGACCCCGATCGCCTGGCCGCTCAAGCAGCGCGCAACCCGCGCGTAGTCGTCCTTGCGATCCTTGCGGATATGGAAGTGGCGCTGCAGATTCCGTCCGCGGAACCACCGCTCCGTGCCGGAGGGCGGCCGGTCGCCATCGCCGTGCAGCAGGACGAGCGTCCGCCCCGCTTTGGAAATGGCATCGCGCGCGAGCAGCGACGTCTCTCCTTGCCCTGGCTCGGGGTCCGCGCCCGCCTGCGCCACGAGGAGGATCTCATCCGCCTGCCGCAGGCAGCGCTGGCTCCAGCCCGACCCGCTGGTGTCCGTCTCGCACACGAGAAAGCGGTGATGCGCCTCCTGTTCGTCCATCCAGGCCGTCAATCGCATTCCCGCCATGTGATCCCGGCCGGCGTCGGCGATGCCGGGCTGGTTGAGTAGGGCGTCCACTCGTTTCCCGGAGAGATGCAGGGTCGGCCCGATGTTTCCCAGGGCTTCGACCAGTCGTGTGGTGAAATCCGCGGTCGCCGACTCGGAGCCGATGCCCAGCACTGCGATGCACATCCCTCCCGCATGCGCTCCGCCCGAGCGCTCTTTTGCGAGCAGCCGGCGCACGACCATCTCGGCGAGCACGTGCATGACCCTGGGATATTTCTGAATGATCTCCTCGAACGCTTCGTGGGAAATGCGAACGAGCTCGCTGTCGCGCACAGCGATCACCGTGGCGGTCCTGGGCTCGCCAGTCAGCAGCGCGACTTCGCCGATGCTCTCGCCGCGGCTCATCTCATTCAGCACGCGCCCGCCGCTCCCAACGGCGCGCAAGCGTCCGCCCAGCACGAAGTACATGTCTCTGCCGCGGTCCCCCTCCGAGAACAGCACCTCGCCCGCCTGCAGGCGCACCCACTGGACGCGCGATTCGACGTAGCGGAGCACCGACTCCTGCACCACTCCGAACAACCGCGTGAGACCCAGAGCGAGCTGGGAGCGCGCGATGCGCCGCCGAATGCCTTCGGACAGCTCCTGCACGACCTGGGGAGAAGTCTTGAGCGCGTGCTCGAACGTGCTGGCCGGAATCCGCACGAGCACGCTATCCTGCGCGGCAAAGACGTTCGCGCTGTATACGCCGCCGCCGGCCAGAATCGCCATCTCTCCCGCGATCTCGCCCTGCCCGAATTCCGACAGCGTGAGCTCGGTCCCGTCTTCACGCTCGGCGGTGGCGCGCAACGCGCCTGCGGCGATGACATAGACCGCGCTCGCGGCTTCGCCCTTGGCGAGCAGGCGTTCGTTCGCCTTGACCTCCACCTTTTCCAGCTGCGACGCGGGCTGTGCCAGCAGCGCCAGGCGCAGGGCCGGCAGCCGGTCAGAGAGGCAGTCGAGAAGCTCCGTGAAATCCGCCGTTGCGTGGTTCATCGACTTACGAGTTCGTGGGGTCCCGGAGCGACATGATGCCGGGAAACTGACGCGGGTGGGACCGCTGGGGCGTTCTGCTCAGCTTCCCGTGGCACCTGCCGGCTCGAGTGCCAGCGCATCCTCCTTCAGCTTGACGTGGTTTACCTTGCCAGTGCCGAGCAGCGGGATCGCCGGCAATGAGATCACCCTGCGCGGGACCGCGATCTCGGGCAAGCCCAGTGACCGCGCGGCCTGCTGCAGGCGTTCGCGGTTAAGGGCAGGGTCGGTGGTGAACAGCACCACGGTTTCCCCGCGTTGAGTATCCGGTCTCGAGGAGGCGGCGTGCTGGAAGCCAGGCGCGGCCTCCGCTGCCATCTTCTCGACCACCTCGAGCGAGATCATCTCGCCGGCGACCTTCGCGAAGCGCTTGACGCGCCCCACGATGAAGAGGAATCCATCCGCATCGATCTCCACGATGTCGCCGGTCTCGTACCAGCCCGGGCCCAGCTCGGATTTCGGCGGCTGGATCACTCCGGGCCTGTCGTAATACAGGTAGCCTAGCATCACGTTTGGCCCGCGCAGATGCAGCACGCCGCCGCGCTCGATGCCAGGCACCGGCACCAGCCTGGCTTCCAGGCCAGGCAGCAGCTGGCCCACGCTGCCCGTCCGGCTCGCCATCGGGGTGTTGACTGACACCACCGGCGCCGTCTCCGTCACGCCGTATCCCTCGTAGATGCGCATCCCGAATTTCTCGAACCACAGATCCCGCACCGGGGGAGACAGCTTCTCGGCCCCGGCCACCACGTAGCGCAGCCGGTAGAAGTCGTACGGATGCGCGAAGCGCGCGTACTGCCCGAGGAACGTGCTCGTGCCGAACAGCACGCTGCAAGAGCGGTCGTAGATGACCTCCGGAATCAACCGGTAGTGCAGCGGCGAAGGGTACAGGAACAGCTTGATCCCGGTCAGGATCGGCAGCAGCCCGCCACCCGTCAGGCCGAAGCAGTGGAAGATCGGCAGCGCGTTGAACACCCGGTCTTCCACCGTGAAATCGGTAATCGACCGGATCTGCGCGATGTTGGAGAGGATGGCGCGATGCGACAGCACGACGCCTTTCGGCCGCCCTTCGGATCCCGACGTGAACAGCACCACGGCCGGCGAATCGGAGTCGATGCGCCGGCCCAGCAGCTTGGGGAACGCGAGGTGGAGCAGCGCCCACACCTTCACGCCGAACGTCACGCTCGGCGCCAGGTCTTCCAGATAGATGATCTTGATGCCTCGGAGCGCATCCACCTGCGCTTGCAGCCGCGCCGTCTCGAGGAATTTGCGCGACGTCACGATCGTGCTGACGCGCGCCGCGACGCACGCGTTTTGCATGCCTTCCGTCCCCGCGGTGTAATTGAGCATCGCGGGGATGCGGCGGAACGCGGTCATGCCGATGACCATGCACAGGGTTGCGGCCAGATTCGGCAACAGGATCCCGACTGTCTCGCCGCGAACGCTGTTGCGCCGGACCAGCCAGCCCAGCACCAGGGTCATCTTGAGGAGCGTGTTGTACGAGTACTCGGTCTGCTTCATGTCCTCCATGAGCTTGCGGCGACGGCCATAGATGCGCATCGCGTCGATCAGCGCGTCGTACAGGGTCTGGATCGGCTGAGAGCGGAAGATCATCTCCTGCATGATGCGGCGCATGCTCTCTCCCGCCTTGCGGCGCCGTACGCGTCCCGACTCGCCGGCCGGCATGGCGATGGAGGTCGGTGGCTGCAGCGACACGGTGATGCGCGGGAACAGCGTGCGTGGATTGCTGCCCGAGAGCCGGCTGAAATAAGTACGCGTGGCCCCGTCCAGCCGGACGGGCGCGATGACGGCCTGCGTCTTCGCGGCGACGAAGGCCGGTCCGTCGTACACCTTCATCAGGCTCCCGGTCAGGGTGATGCGCCCTTCGGGGAAGATCACGACCGGACGGCCGGACTCCAGCAGGCGCACGACGCGCTTCATGGCCATCGGATTGGTCGGATCGACCGCCAGGTATTCGCTCAAGGACAGCAGCAAGCGGTAAAGCCAGTTGCGAGTGACCTCGGTATGCACCACGAAGACCGGGTCAACCGGCAGGAATGCGCCGAGGATCACGCCATCCAGCAGCGACTGGTGATTGGCGATGATGAGCAGACGCGGTGCAGAGAAGTGGCTGGCGTCTCCCTCGACCCGCACGCGAAATGCGACCTTGAGCAGAGCGCGGAGTATCGGCTTGAGCATGGTGGCGGTTTCCTCCCTCTTACTACAACGTCCCTCTCCGGAACCCTCACCCCAACCCTCTCCCGTCAAGGGAGAGGGAGCCTCAATGAATGCGTCCCAGCTCGATCGCCAGATCGTAAAGATGGGCGGACGTGACGCCCTTCGCTGTCTTGATCGCCGGGTTGATCTTCTTCTGCAGATCTGCAGCGCCCTGCCGGATCCCCGCGCGGAATTCGCTGGGCGGACCATCCGCGCGCTGCACCAGCAGGTTCACGTAGGCGCGTTGAAGCTCGCGCCGGTACAGCTCGATGCTCGGGGTCGGCGAGGCGAGCTCGCTGAATAAGCCGTCGTTCAGATCGTAGAGCATGTCGAGGCCGTTATAGTGTTTGGCGTTTGGATTCAGCGCTTGTGCCTCCGCCATGCGCTGGAAGACACCGGCTTCGACGATCCGTTGCAGCAGCTTGAGATTGGAATCCTGCAGGCCGTCCGTCGCACCAGTCTGGGCAACGCGCATGAGAACTTCCGGATCGAGCATGGCCCGCGGAGTGGTGAAGCCGCGCTCGAGCAGAAACTGCACCGCGGCGCGCTGCTCCGCAGGGGGCACAGGTTTGAACGGAACCGTGCCGCGGCCGGCCTGATAGCGCGTTTCCTCCACGCCGCCGACCATCTTGGCCACTGCGCTGAGCTCGCGATGGCGCTGCAGGATCAGCGCGTCCCACATTTCCCGCAGCTGCTGATAGCTGCCGCCGAGCTTGGTGGTGGCGGGGATCATCATCGGCACGACGCGATCGATGTTGCGCAGCCCCATATCGGCTGCGCCGATCGGGTCGCCGCCGACGACGTTTGTGTTGACCTTCGGGTCGATCGCCGCCGTGTCGTCTTCGCCCCCGAAGCGCAGCATCGGCTCGGCCACCTGCCGGGCGGCAAGCTCGTCCAGCTTGGGGATCTCCGCGTCGCTGCTGAGCACCTGCGTCACCTTCTTGCCGTCCTTCACCACGGTGTCGGTGAACACACGGTAACCCCAATCTATGGCGAAGTAGTCGTACGGGCCGAACTTCGGCAGCAGATACGCATGGTCACCGGGTTGCGCGACGTAGTTCATGCGCGCGTAGTCCATCAGCGAGGCGGTGCTTCCCCAGCGCTCCGTCCACTCGCGGCTGCGCAGCTGCTGCACGGAGTATGCGGAGTGCCCCTTGAAGTTGTGACGCAGCCCCAGAGCGTGCCCGATCTCGTGCGATACGACGTAGCGCAGCAGCTCCCCCATCAGGTCGTTGGGCAGTGGAAGTTTTTTTGCGCGCGGGTCGAGCGGGCCGACCTGCGTGAAGTACCAGCGCTCGGCAAGCCGCAGCACGTTGTGGAAGAAAATGGCGTGTGAGGAAATCACCTCGCCGGTGCGCGGATCGACCACCGCTGGGCCCATGGCGTTGGCGCGCCCGCTGGGCGTCCAGCGGATCACGTTATAGCGCACGTCTTCCGGATCCCATTCGGGATCCTCTTTGGGCGTGGGCGCGTCACGGGCCAAGATGGCGTTGCGGAAGCCCGCTTTCTCGAACACCTGCTGCCAGTCCTCGATGCCGCGCTTGATGTAGGGTCGCCATTCCGCCGGCACTTCCGGGCTGATGTAGAAGACGATCGGCTTGACCGGGTCGGACACCGCCGCGTTGATGTCCTTCTTCTCCAGCCGGAAACGCTGAATATAGCCGCGCGTCACCCTGCCGTGTTCCTCCGTGCCGTAGTCGTCGAACGTGACGGCGAAGTAGCCGACGCGCTCGTCCCAGTAGCGCCCCTGCATCGGTTGCTCGGGCAGCAGGTGCAGGCTGGTGTGAAACACGAAGCCGAGCGAGGTGGCCCGCTTTTCGTCCTCGCCGGCTTTGAACAGCTCCGCCGGGTCCGGCACCCAGGTCTGGTAGAAGCGGATGTCGATGTTTTGCGGAAACGCCTTCACCGACTGGATGTAAGAGCGGCGCGGATCGACCATCCGCATGTGGAACTGTTTCATCAGATCCAGCGCGAACCCCGCTGGCACTTCGCCGACCAGAATGCTGGTGATGTCGATGATCGGCGCGCCGCCCTTGCCTTCGCGGATGACCTCGAAGGCGCGCAGCGCTGGGCGCAGCGACGCGGACTCCAGGCCGCGCTGCAGGTTGGATTCCTTCGGAGCCGCCAGCTCGTAGCGTACGTCCTCCATGTATACCTTGTTGCCCAGCCGGTTGAGGCGGATGACACGGTTGTCGACCGCGGAGCCGGGCGCCACGAAGTCGCTGCCCGAGGAAAGCGCTGCGAACTCCGTGTTAGCGAGGATGTCTCGGTTCAGCAGCGCGGGAGGAATCTCGAACAGCACGCGCTCGCACATCACGTGCACGGTGAACATGCCTTGCAGCGTCTGGATGTTGGGCTGCCTGCCGGGTGGGCAGCTTGCTGCCTTGGCCGAGGCGCCGAACGCAGACGGCGAGAGCAGAGCGCCCAGCAGGAGGCACACGACGGCCACTACGCGCATGTTCAGTCCATCTCCATTGGTGAAGCGGGAAGCTTACCCTACTCCCTTCTCCAGACGGGAGAGGGGGCAGGGGATGAGGAAAGAAGTTCCCTCAGGCGCGCTTCACCGCGTCGCGGATCTCGCGCAGCAGCAAGACCTCTTCGGGCGGGGCCGGCGCCGGTGCAGCCGCGCCTCGGCTTCTCAGCCGGTTGATTTGCTTCACCATGACGAAGACGATCAAGGCGAGGATAAGGAAGTTCAGCACGACGTTGAGAAAGTTGCCGTAGGCGATCACCGGCACGCCGGCCCGCTTGAAAGCTTCGAGAGTTGGAGGCACGGCGGGCGGATTGGCGAGTGGGATGAACAGCCCGGAGAAGTCGGCTTTGCCGAGGAGCCCGGCCACAACCGGCATGATGAGGTCGTTGACGACAGAATCAACGATCTTGCCGAAGGCGGCGCCGATGATCACGCCCACGGCAAGATCGATGACGTTCCCGCGGCTGGCGAACTCCTTGAACTCGAGGATGAAGCTCTTCATTGCAGTCTCCTGGCTTGAAAGCGATTCCCTCTCCCCCTGCGGGAGAGGGTTAGGGTGAGGGGTATCAGGCCTTCAGCCCCAGAACGTTGTACGCCGGGATCGGGCGCTGAAAGCCTTTCAGCGAAAGCTCGCCTACGGCGGCGGTCTCGAGCAGCTGTTCGGTCTTGGCCATGACGCGCTTGGAGATCAGGATCTGGCCGGGCTTCGCTTCCGCGCACAGGCGGGCGGCCAGGTTGGTGACGGAGCCGATGGCACCATAGTCCCAGCGCCCTTCGAAGCCGATCGCGCCGATCGTTGCGTAACCCTGCGCAATGCCGATGCTCAAGTCGAGATCGTAGTCGAGCTGGCGCCACCGCGGAATCAGCTGTGCCACGCGCTCGCGCATCGCCAGCGCCATGCACACTGCGCGCTCGTCCGGGTTGGGCACCGGCACCGGGTCGTTGAAGAAGATCATCATGCCGTCGCCGGTGAAGCGCTCGAGCGTACCCTCGTGCTCGAGGATCGCTTTACCCATCTCGGCGTGGTACTCCCGCAGCACGCCCATGACCTCCTCTGGCTCGGCGCTTTCGGCGAACGCCGTGAACCCGCGCAGGTCGAGAAACACCACGGTCACGTCGCGCCGGTGCGTCTTGAGCGGGTCGTCGGCTCCGCCTGCCACGATCAACTCCGCGAGCTGAGGGGAAAAGAAGCGCTTGAGCCGGCCCAACCGCTCGACCAGCGTGACCTGTTCCGCTACGCGCTGCTCGAGCGTGCGGCTCCAGTCCGCCAGCTCCTTCAGGTGGCGCGCTTCCCGGTCGCGCAGCCGTTTCTTCTCGAGGCACGCCCCGATGCGCGCGCGCAGCAGCACCGGGTCGAACGGTTTCGGCAGGTAATCCTCCGCGCCGAGCTCGATGCAGCGGACCACGCTTTGGATCTCGTCGACTGCAGAGATCATCAGCACGGGGATATCGCGCAAGGCGTCATCGGCTTTGAGCTCCTGCAACACCGCGTAGCCATCCACTTCTGGCATCATCACGTCGAGCAGCACGAGATTCACACGCTGCTGGCGTAGAAGCTCGAGCGCTTCGCGGCCGCCGGCCGCGAGCTGAACCTGGTGTCCCTCACGCTCGAGCCTGCGACCGAGCATCTCGCGATTCCCGGCGTTGTCGTCGACGACCAGAATGACCCCGGCACAGGATGTGCCGGTATTGCCCGGTCGTGCAGCGCCGCCTGCACCTGTCGCCCCTTGCGGGCTTGCGACAGGAATCCCGCTGCCGATCACCGATTGCAGCGCAGCGGCTGCGCTTGCTACCCGATCGAGATCCTGCGATGCGTGCTCGGCGCCGGCACGCACGGCCTGAGCCCGCAAGGCGTCCACTGCTGCCATCACCGAGCGCAGCGGCGCGGTCAGCTCGGCCGATAATCGCGCAACATCGACCTCGCCCGCATCCGCGTGGGTGAGCTCGTTGATGACCGTCAGCAGGCGCTGCGCGTCTTCGTGCACTTTACGCAGGCCGGCACTGAGCGCCGCCGGATCGTCCACAGCGACGTCCTCGAGCAGCATCTCGCTGTAGCCGATGATGTGGTTCAGCGGAGTGCGCAGCTCATGCCGCAGGTGCGCGAGCGCTTCACGGTCCATGCTTCAGGAGGCCTGCCGTCCCAGCAGAGCCTGCATCTTGGACAGCAAACGCTGCAGCTCGACCGGCTTGGTGTCGAAGTCGTCGCAGCCCGCCGCCAGCGCCTTGTCGCGATCGTCCGTCATGGCATGCGCCGTCAGCGCGATGATCGGGATTTTCTGAGTGTCGGGAGCCGCCTTGAGCCGTCGGGTCGCCTCCCAGCCATCGAGGCCCGGCAGGCTCATGTCCATCAGGATCAGGGCGGGATTCTCGCTTTGCGCTTTGGCCAATCCCTCATCACCGTCCACGGCGAGGACGACTTCGTAGCCCTGCTTCTGCAGGCGCCGCGACAGCATGTCGCGGTTCATCTCGTTGTCCTCGACCAGCAGAATTTTGGTCATCCGCCGCTCCTCTTCTTGCTCTCGATCGAGGCGGCGAGAAGCGCTCGCACTTCGGCCAGCAGGTCTTCCCTGCCGTACGCGCCCTTCTGAAGAATGCGCACCACCGAACCGTTGAGCCGCTCGTGATCCTCGGCAGTCAGGTCTTTGGCGGTGACGATCACGACGGGAATCCGCCGCCACGCCTCGCGCGCGTGCATCGCGGCGAGGACTTCGAAGCCGTCCATCTCGGGCATCATCAGATCCAGCAGCACTACGCCCGGCGCGGCCTCGCTCAGCCGCTCCAGAGCTGCGCGGCCATTTTCCGCTTCGATGACGGCGTAGCCCTCTTCCTGCAGGATCCGTCGCAGCATGAGCCGCATGCTCACATCATCGTCTACCACGAGGACCGGCAGATCGCGCCGGTATTTTGTGAGTATCGCGATGAGCCGTGCACGGTCGATCGGCTTGGTCAGGTAGTCCGACGCGCCGAGCGCGTACCCCATCGTCTTGTCGTCGACGATCGTGAGCATCACGACCGGGATGTCGGCGAGCTCCCGATCGGCCTTGAGCGCAGACAGCACCGTCCAGCCGTCCGTGTCCGGCATCATGACGTCGAGCGTGATCGCGTCGGGCCGCTCCTCGCGCGCCAACCGCAGCCCGGTTTCCCCATCGGACGCCGTCAGCACGCGGAATCCCTCCTTGCTCAGAAAGCGCTGCATCAATTCACGCACCACCGCTTCGTCGTCGATAACGAGCACGGTGCCTGCGATACCTGCCGCTTCGGTTGCATTCTGGCGGATATGCCTCACGTCGACCGGCAGGCGGACCGTGAACGTACTGCCCTTGCCCGGCTCGCTCGTGACAGTGATGTCGCCGCCCATCAACCGGCACAGCCTGCGGCTTACCGCCAGGCCAAGACCCGTTCCGCCGTACTTGCGCGTAGTCGTGGCGTCGGCCTGCGAGAACTCTTCGAACAGGCGCCCAAGCTGCTCCGGGCTGATGCCAATGCCGGTATCCATAACGCTGAAGCTGAGCCAGCCGCCGTCCGCCGATTGATCGCGCTGAACGGCAAGCGACACCGCCCCGCGCTCGGTGAACTTGCACGCGTTGCTCAGCAGGTTGAACAACACCTGCCGCACCTTGGTCAGATCGGCGTGCATGCTGCCCACCTCTGCATCGCACTTGACCTCGAGGCGGTTGCCGTTCTTCTCTGCCAGCGGCTGGACGACCGCTGCGATGTCTGCGGCAATGGCCGGCACCTCAAAGTCCTCGAGATGCAGCTCCATCTTGCCGGCTTCAATCTTCGACAGATCGAGGATCGAGTTGATCAGTTCGAGCAGGTGCTTGCCTGCGGCGTTGACTTTCTTCAGATCGGGCACCAGCGCTTCGGCTCCTTCGTCTGCTGCGTCCTCCTGCAGCATCTCGCTGTAGCCGATGATGGCGTTGAGCGGCGTGCGCAGCTCATGCGACATGTTCGCCAGGAACGTGGATTTATGCTGGCTGGCGATCTCGAGCTGATGGAACAGCCGGGCGTTCTGCATCGCCAGCGCGGATTGGCTGGCAAAGGTGGTCATCAGGTCTACCACCTGCCGCGGAAACTCGCCCGGCTCTGTACGCGCGATGGTCAGAGCCCCCATCACCTGATCCTCACGGATGAGCGGCACCGCGAGCAGCGCGCGGTAGCCGCTCTCGATCAGCAGGTCGCGCAGGCGGCTGTCATAGGCTCCCTTCACTGCTACGTCGGGGACTTGCACGGGCTGGCGCCTGGCCACCGCTTGCCCGGTGACGCCTTCCCCTTTCCGGATCGGTGTGCGCCGAATGGCCGCGTCGATATGCTCCGTATAGCCTACAGTCGCCCTCGGGTGCAGCTCTTCGGTGGCCTCGTCGTAGTCGAAAATCTGCCCTGCGTGCGTCCCGGCAAGCTTGTTCGCGTGGGTGAGGATAGTCTTCAGAACAGTGTCGACGTCCAGCGTTGAGCTGACTGCGGCGCCAACCTCGCCGAGCGCTTTGAGCTCCTCGACGGACCGCCCGAGCTCTTCGGTGCGTTCCCGCAGCTCGCTGAAGAGCCGCGTGTTCTCGATTGCAATCACTGCCTGGTCTGCGAAGGTCGTCACCAATTCGACTTGCTTCGCCGTATACGATTCGAGCCGGGTTCGGGCGAGCGCGAACACGCCGATTGGCACGTGGTCTCGGATCAGCGGCACGCCGAGCATGGAGCGCACCCCCCCGATTTTGGCCTCGTCCCTGAGCTCGTATTCGGGATCGGTCCAGGCATCCAATATCTCGATCGTCTTCCGCTCCAAAGCTGCGCGCCCAACCAAGCTTCCTCGCCCCGGTTTGATGCGTGCCGCGCGTTCGATGGCCAGATACTCGGGTCGTATCTCACACCCCGCCGCCCAGCGGTATTCGCCCTCTTCCAATCGAAACAGGCTTGATTGCTCGGCCTGGCATAGCCTCGCTGCGGTGGTGACCAGAGTCGTCAGCACTGCGTCGAGATCGAACGTGGTTCTGCTGATTGCCTTCAACACATCGCTGGTCGCTGTCTGCTGCTCGAGCGACTCGGTCAGGTCCCGGTTGCGCTTCTCCAGTTCGTTGAACAGCCGCGTGTTCTGGATCGCGATGACCGCCTGGTCGGCGAACGTTTGCAGCATCGCGATCTGGCGCTCCGAGAACATGGCTGGCTCGGCGCCGGTGACGTTCACCGCACCAATGGGATTGCCGTCGAGCAACATCGGCACGCAGAGCGCGCTGCGAAAGCCGATCGCCCGAGCCATATCCCGCAGCTGGTACTCCGGGTCCTCGAACACGTCCTTTACGTACTCCACGGCCCGCGTCTGAATCGAGCGTGCGGTGGTGCTACCGCGGTTGGGCGGCATCGGGAAGGCTCGTCTAGCCGAGTCCAGTCCTTCCTCGCTCACGCTGGTAACTGCGACCAAATGAATGAGCTCCCCGTCGAAGGTGAACACACCACAGTTGGTGGATCGGCATAGCTTGCGGGCGTTATCCGCGATTGCCTCGAACACCGGCTGCACGTCGCGCTGCGACTGGCTGATCACGCGCAAGATCTCGCTGGTGGCGGTCTGCTGCTCGAGACGCTCCTGGAGCTCATTGAACAGCCGCGTGTTCTCGACCGCAATGACGGCCTGGTCGGCGAAGGTGTGGAGCATGGCGATCTGGCGCTCCGTGAACATCCCGACTTCGGCACTTAGCATAGTGAGCGCGCCGATCGGGACATCGTTCCGAAGCATCGGCACCGAGACGACGCTGCGGAAACCGGTTGT
>Ga0335077_10006180_pt1 | contig 14768 bp, 7 predicted proteins | sample Lox_Sample_31_FD_207151 | JGI IMG/M metagenome (GOLD analysis project Ga0335077, IMG submission 207151) | Soil microbial communities from Loxahatchee National Wildlife Refuge, Florida, United States - Lox_Sample_3.1 | ecosystem: Environmental > Terrestrial > Soil > Wetlands | place: USA: Florida... | reverse complement strand
AACCCGTTACAGCGAGATCTTCCAAGGACACTTCGATGGCACACGCGTGAGCCAGTACCTGCGTAAGCTCGCCAGCAGGATTGAGAATTATCGTGACCTCGAGATTTACATCATTCCCCTGGAAGGTCGCACTGTGCGTGTCGTTCTGCTCGGGATTGATATTGCAGCGGCGTCCAACACCCCAGACCCCACGATCATTCATGGGATGATCGACCGCTACAAGCAGGCCGCGCTGCCGTTCGCCGGTCCGCCGCTGGTGAGTGAGTATTATCGCCGCGTTCCACTGGGAAGCATCGTTTGGACGATCGCGCGGCCACCAGTCTCTGGCGCGGTGAAGGACCATGGCGAGTTTCTCGTTCCCGGAGGATGGAGCAGCTTGCTGCCACCCAGGAGCTTGGTCATTGCGTCGGCACGACCGCTCAACGATGTTCATCTGCGAGCAGAAGTGATAACCACTAGTGAAGCCGAAGCGCGGACCTTCAGCGAGCGCGTGAACACTTACCTCGCGCTGTTCAAATCGCTCGACATTTCAATGGATTCCGGCGGCCCAGATCTGGACGTGAAGGCGGCATTCGAGAGTCTCGAGATCCACCAGGACAATACCGAGGCCGTACTGACGGCAACGGTACCGTACGCATTCTTCAAGAAAGTGCTAAACGAGCCAGCAATTGAACTTGGCCCAGAGACGCAAGAGCCAGCAAAGCAAATGGCCCCACCGGCGAAAGAGAAATCCCCGAAGTAGGCTTAACTGGCCGGAAACTCACCTGGCTTGACTGTGGTGCGCAGGAACTTATGGGGATTGACCGGCACCTCGTGAACGCGTACTTCATAGTGCAGATGCGGTCCGGTACTTCGTCCGCTCATGCCCACGTAGCCAATCACCTGTCCGCGCCGGACGTTTTGGCCGTCCGCTACCGCAAAGCCTGAAAGGTGCCCATAACGCGTGACCACGCCATTCCCGTGATCGATCTGGAGCATGCGCCCGTATCCGCTATAAAAATCTGCGTAGGTGACAACGCCGTCCGAAGGGGCCAGCACCTGCTGCCCGTAGCTACAGGAAATGTCGACGCCTGAGTGGAACGCACCCTCTCCGTTGAAGGGGTTGATTCGCTCGCCAAACGAGCCGGTAATTGGTCCTATGACCGGCCACAGGGCAGGCACCGTTGTAGCGTTCACCCAATCCGTGAGGGTTGCTTGATGGGTGAGCCCAAGTCCTAAACCGGCTGTCGCCGCGCCACTCAGCGCTGAGCCGCGCAGGGCATACAACTGGTCTATGGACGACTTCACCTCTTCCGGTCTAACCGGGCCGTCACCATCTTGCAGGAGCTTGGAGTTGCGCTTCAGCCCGTAAATGACCGACACCTCGTTGGCCAGCGACCCCAGCGAAGCGACCTGAATGTCCTTTTCGTGATTCACCCGCTCCAATTGCGTGTAGCGGGACTCCAGCGCCTTCTTCTCCGAGCGGAGCTGGTTGAAGCTGGCCACCTTCCATAACATGCGCGTGTAGGAGCCAGCCATGCCAGTAATTGTGAACATCCCAAGCAGCGCGCCGGCAAGAAAGACGTACAGGTAGTGGACCGGAATGGGGATTTTTCGTAGCTGACCTTCCGCATCGCGGGCTACGAAAAGGATATAAAAGCGTTTTCGCAAGACTGCAACCCTCACACAAGAAAGTCGTTCCGGCTTGTACCACCGACAGCCTATGAAAATCCGGAACGCTGCGCCCCGCTGGTCCGAACTGCTCGTTACGGGTCCCGGGAGAAGCGTGGGTTAACGCCTCCCCGCCCCGGCTGGAACTTACTCTTCGCCGGGTGCTTGGCTGGATTAATCGACTACAAACCGTAACAGACCGACCTAACTGTGTCAACGCGCTTCGTGCATTTTCTCCCACTAAAGTGATACGAATGGCAGCGGCCAGCCGGAACCCTCTCTACTGGCATATATTGAGGATGAGAGCAACACTGGGGGCTGTTGGCTGTGCCCGTTCGTGAAAAGTTGATGATCCAGCGCATCCGGCGAGCTGCCCGCGGCGGCCCGTCTGGGCGCGGAATCGGTGACGATTGCGCTGTAGTACCACTTCCGCGCGGATATGAAGCGCTGATCACGACCGACTTCAGCCTGGAAGGCGTACACTTCCGGCGCGACTGGCATCCGCCGGAGGCGGTCGGGCATCGCTGCCTGGCACGAGGTCTTAGCGACATCGCCGCTATGGGCGGCGTCCCGCGCGATGTTTTTCTTTCTCTGGCGCTTCCCGCCGACCTGGCACAACAGTGGGTGGACGGTTTCATCTCGGGACTGTTGAAGCTCGCTAACAGGTTTTCTGTCCGATTGGCGGGAGGTGACACAGCGCAGTCGCCCGATGGCGTGCTGGCTGACATCGTCGTGCTCGGCTCCGTTCCTGCGGGACAAGCCATTCTTCGCTCCAGTGCGCGACCCGGTGATTTCATTTACGTCACCGGCGCACTCGGCTCCGCAGTGGCGGACCTGAACCGCCTGCGCCACGGCGAGAAGCTGAACCCAAAGTCTCATCGCAAGCATTTTTATCCCGAGCCGCGGCTTGCTGTCGGGCAGTTCCTGCGAGAGAAGAAGCTGGCCACAGCCATGATCGACATCAGCGACGGACTTTCCACTGATCTCGGCCACATCTGCGAGGAGAGCAAGACTGGCGCCGTCGTGTTCGCGGCCTCGCTTCCGGCAATTCCCGGAAAGGATGGCCTGATGCTCGCGCTCCATGGCGGTGACGAGTACGAGCTGCTGTTTACGGCACCTCCAAGTCGCCACGTTCCGAAACAGATTGCCGGCGTTCCGATAACGCGCATCGGCGAGATCACTCGCGGCCGACAGGTGAAACTCTCGACATCCGGAGGCAAGACCGAGGTCCTCAAGCCCGGCGGCTGGCAGCACTTCGCGTGGACCTGACCTCCGAGTGCATTCAGCAAGTACATCCATCACAGCATTGGGTGAGCCACTGACTGCATGACGCACGCGGTTCCACCGCCCGCGCTGTTTATAATCACGCCCATGGACCTGGAACAGAAGCTGACGGAACTGAAGCGCCGCGACTCGCTGGCTGACGCCGGCGGTGGCGAAGAACGCCGCGCGCGCGAGCACAAACAGGGCAAGATGTCGGCGCGCGAGCGCATCGAATTCCTGCTCGACGAAGGCACTTTCGAAGAGACTGACAAGCTGGTCACGCATCGCTGCACCGACTTCGGCATGGACGAGCAGAAGTATTTCGGCGACGGCTTCGTTACCGGCTACGGGCGTATCGAAGGCCGTCTGGTGTTCGTCTTCGCCCAGGACTTCACCGTGTTCGGTGGCTCGCTGTCGGAGAGCAACGCCGCCAAAATCGTCAAGATCATGGACACCGCCATGCGCGTCGGCGCGCCCGTGATCGGCCTGAACGATTCCGGAGGCGCGCGCATTCAGGAAGGCGTGATGTCGCTCGCCGGATATGCTGACATCTTCCTGCGAAACACGCTCGCTTCCGGCGTGGTACCGCAAATCTCCGCCATCATGGGCCCGTGCGCCGGCGGCGCCGTGTATTCGCCCGCCATCACCGACTTCATTCTGATGGTGAACAAGACGTCGTACATGTTCATCACCGGTCCGGACGTCATCAAGGCCGTGACCCACGAAGAGGTCACCAAGGACGAGCTCGGCGGCGCCATGACCCACAACGAGCGCTCGGGCGTGGCGCACTTCATGGCCAGCGACGACGCCGAATGTCTAAGCATGATTCGCGAGCTGTTCAGCTTCATTCCCTCCAACAACCTTGACGACCCGCCGCGCCGGCCCTGTACCGATCCCGTTGATCGCACCGACGAAAAGCTTGACACTATCGTGCCTGCTGAATCGAACCTGCCTTACGACATCAAGGAAGTCATCAACACCGTGGTGGACGACGGCTACTTCTTCGAGGTGCACGAGCATTACGCCAGGAACATCGTCGTCGGCTTTGCCCGCCTGAACGGGAAATCCGTCGGCATCGTGGCCAACCAGCCGGCATTTCTGGCGGGCGTGCTCGACATCAGCGCCAGCATCAAAGGCGCGCGTTTCGTCCGCTTCTGCGACTGCTTCAACATTCCGCTCATCACCTTCGAAGACGTTCCCGGATTTCTGCCGGGCACGCAGCAGGAATACGGCGGCATCATCACGCACGGCGCCAAACTGCTGTACGCGTTTGCCGAGGCGACCGTGCCCAAGATCACGGTCATCACCCGCAAGGCCTACGGCGGAGCGTATTGCGTCATGGCGTCCAAACACATTCGCGCCGACGTGAACTACGCCTGGCCGACCGCCGAGATCGCAGTGATGGGGCCGGAAGGCGCGGTCAATATCGTGTACAAACGCGAAATCGAGAAGTCGACGGATCCTGACGCCGACCGCGCCGCCAAGATCGAAGAGTTCCGCGAGCGCTTTGCCAACCCTTACATCGCGGCCGAGCGCGGATACCTCGACGCCGTCATTCGCCCGCGCGACACCCGCCGCAAGCTGATTCAGGCGCTCGACATGCTGGAGAACAAGCGCGCCAGCAATCCACCGAAGAAGCACGGGAACATTCCGCTGTAGCCGCTGCGAAAAAACGGATTGTGCTTGTTCTTTGGAATGTGGAAGTTGCCTAGAATTGCCTTGTAATCTCCTGATTCCTGGTGGCTTATTGCAAGATCTTGATTCGCAATGACTTATCATCAGGTGGCATTTCGTTGACGACCTTCACCGCATGCTGACAGGCGACCGCAGCGGAGTTGCATGCGAAGTCGAAGTAGTGCGCGGAACGGAATTGCTGAAGCTGGTCGTTACACCGCAGTCGCGGGGGGAGTAATTACTGGTGCAAGCGCTGGTAATGACGCCGGGCCTTCTGGCGGTTGCCACACACCTTCATATCGCACCAGCGGCGAGAGCGATTCCGGCTGTGGTCGAGAAAAAGCCAGGCGCATTCGGGCGCTTCGCACATCCGTACTGCCCGCAACTCAGGTGAAGTAAGCAGATCGGCTGCGGACTGCGCCATCGGCCACAGTATGTAGTCTAGAGCATCCTTACTAAGCCAGAGCCATTCCCAGCGATAGTACCCATCCTTCGGCTGTAGCTGACGATGATTCTGCGCTTCGACTGCAGAGTCGTTAATCCGCTGCAAATCACCAGGATCGGCGGCTGCACCACCCGCCAGGGCGGAAAGGACCCTGTACATACTCTCGCGACTAGCAACGGCGCGTCGCAGCGCGGAATTCGCTAATCTGTGCTTCCGCCGGGCTAAGGCCAGCAACTCTTCGCCTTGATCGCTTGTAAGAACTCCGGATTGTCGGGCGAAGGCGACGAGATCGCCGTAGCTGCCGAGGTGATCGACGGCTCGCTCGGGGATTTTGCGCTGGCTTACGGTGTTGGCAAAGTCCAGACACAGGGTCCCGCCACTCAGATCGAACTCGTACTCTGGGTTTGTTTCGACCGCTGAATCCACCACCTCGATTATAACCGATGTAAACAGAATGGCAGGTTAGGGGAAACGCCTGACTGCAGTCCATATTCTCCGTGTCCCCCGGAGAGGTCTATGAAAAAACAGATGCATCCGAACGAGGATATTCAAGATTCCGTAATGATTGCGAAATCTTGCTTCTGGATGTTCCGTCTTTTCATACGATTAACCTGCTTTCGCATTTGGCGAATTGGTTGCTGCTATCTGGCCCAAATTCATATCTCGCTCCGGTTTCTGGGTTTGGGTTAATGGGTTGTGATCCGGAGCTTGCTGGTGCATTAGGTCTCTATCGCTCTCCCTGAAGCGGGAGGCCGGCACTGGATTCACCAGACCGGCGCTGTTCTTTAGATAGTCGTCAGATTCTCTTTCATGCGGCCTTTTGGCTGTTGGCAAGTCCGTGCAGTTGGGCGTTAACCGCAAGCTAACTCGGAAGGGGAGAAACGATGACACGACTTGGACTTAGGGGCTTGTTCCTTTCACGTTCATTCCTTGCGACCTCAACCCTCATGGCAGTAATGCTGCTTGTGGTCGCCATGCCTGCGGGTGCGCAAGTCACGTCAGGCGGAACCGTCACCGGCACAGTGACGGATAAAACGGGCGCCGTCGTCCCCGGTGCGACGGTCACATTGACCGACAATGCCACGCAGGAAAAGCGCACCGCCGTCAGCAACAGCGCGGGCCTCTACACCTTCGTTAACATCCCGTCAGGCACTTACGACATCGCGGTCAGCAAGGCAGGGTTCAAGAACTACAGCGTGCGTGCCCAGCAGGTAAAGGTTGGCTTGCCCACGACCGTGAATGCCTCCCTCGAGGTTGGAGCGGCAACGCAAACCGTAGAGGTGGCGGCCACCGGAGTCGAGTTACAGACAACGAACGCCACCATCGGCAACACCGTCACGGGCATCGCTCTGCAGTCGCTGCCCACCTTGGGGCGTGATGTCAGTACGTTTGTTGAGTTGGAGCCCGCCGTGAGCCCGGACGGCAGCGTGGCCGGCACGGTCGTGGACCAGAGCACCTTCATGTTGGATGGCGGCAACAACACCAACGACATGGATGGCAGCATGAGCGTGTACACGCCCACCTTCGCCGGTGACCCGACCGGAGGTCTCGCCAATCAAAGTAACGGTGTAGCCGCGGGACCAACGGGCGTGATGCCCACTCCCGCCGACAGCGTGGAGGAGTTCAAGGTCAACGCCGCCCTCCAGGGCTCTGACTTCAGCAGCTCAGCCGGCGCTCAAGTCCAAGTGGTCACCAAGCGTGGGACGAACGTCTGGCACGGCACGGTTTACGAGTATTACCTGGACAATAACTTCTCCGCGAACACATGGCAGAACAACTTCACCGGCACGCCGGCACCCAACTTTCACTACAACCGCTTTGGCGCGGCGGCCGGGGGACCGATCCTGCCCAAGATGCTGGGAGGAAAGACCTATCTCTTTGCCAATTATCAGGGCTTCCGCTGGCCGAATTCCACCACCATTGAGAGGACAGTCCCGACGCAAACCATGCGCGACGGCATCCTGATCTTCGGCGGACAGCAGTACAACCTGCTGAACTTTGATCCGCGCGGCATCGGGATTAACCCTTTGGTGCAGTCGCTGTGGAACAAATATCTGCCGCTGCCGAACGATCCCGGCTGTACCCTCGCCCGCTGTGACGGGGCCAACGTCGAGGGATACAAGGCCAACGTGGGCATCCCCCAGAATGACAACTTTGGAGTTGTTCGCCTTGACCACGACTTCGGCGACAAGTGGCACTTCATGTCAAGCTACCGCTATTACCACCTGACCCGTGCCACAACTGACCAGGTTGACATTGGCGGTTTTTTCCCCGGGGACACATTGGGTACGCCGACCGCGCTGTCCAACCGCCCGCAGGTGCCGTGGTACCTGGTGGCGGGGTTGACCACAAACATCAACAGCAACATCACCAATGACTTCCATTACAGTTATCTGCGCAACTTCTGGTCGTGGAGTACGGCAGGAGCCCCGCCGCAGGTTGCAGGGCTGGGAGGCGCGCTGGAGCCTTTCGGAGAGAACGCGACGCAGGTGCTAATTCCGTTCAACGTGAACACGCAGCAGACGCGTACCCGCTTCTGGGACGGGCACGACAACATGTTCAAGGATGATGTCACCTGGCTGAAAGGACGCCACACGTTCCAGTTCGGCGGTCAGTACCAGCACAACTGGAACTACCACCAGCGCACCGACAACGGCGGTGGCATCAACTACTACCCGGTGTACCAGCTTGGTACCACAAGCGGTGCGGGCTCCGGAATCGACATGACGGGCTTTGTGCCGCCAGGCGTCTCCTCAACGACCTGGGGCCGTGACTACGCGGCCTCGCTAGGCCTCGTATCCATAGCGCAGGTGGCCTATACCCGTACGGGGTCAACCCTGACCTTGAACCCGCCGCTCACGCCAGCCTACGACCAGAGCACCATTCCCTACTACAACGTATACTTCAGCGATAGCTGGAAAGTCTCGCCGACGTTTACGCTGACCTACGGTCTGGGGTGGTCGCTGGAGATGCCACCGGTGGAGGCAAACGGCAAGCAAGTCGAATTCGTGGATGCGAATGGCAAACCGATCAGCGTGACCCAGTATCTGGGAGCACGGGAGAGCGCCGCTTTGCAAGGCCAAGTCTATAATCCTGAGGTTGGCTTTGCCCTCATCGGCAACACTGCTGGTCATCCAAAGTACCCCTACAATCCTTACTATGGCCAGTGGAGTCCCCGAGTAGCGGCGGCCTGGGACATGTTCGGCGACGGCAACACGGTCCTGCGCGCTGGTTTCAGCCGGACCTATGGGCGGCTGAACGGCGTGGACCTGGTGCTGGTGCCGCTGCTCGGCACGGGGCTGATCCAGCCCGTACAGTGCGTTGGCGCTCTCGCTCCCGCTTTCCAGACGCCGCAGAATGGCGGGTGTGGTGGCAACGGTGGCGCTACTCCCGTCACCGCCTTCCGTATTGGTGTTGATGGCGCGACGGCGCCACTCCCTGCGGCCACCCAGACCCTGCCCCAGCCCCTGTTTCCCGGTGTCAACGGCATCGCCGCTGGCGCCGGCGAGGCCTTGGACCCCAACTTCCGGCCCAACTCCGTGAATTCATGGACCCTGACCTTCCAGCACCAGTTATCGCGACAGGTTTCGATGGAGATGGGATATATCGGCCGCTTGATCCAGCATGAGTACCTGCCGATCAACGTCAATGCGGTACCTTACATGATGACGCTGGGGGGGCAGCAATTTGCCAAGGCATATGCCAACCTGGTGTTGCAGTACTGCGGTGGCATCAACGGGCTCCGCGGCAACGGTTGTGCTGGTGGTGCTAACCCCAATGCCTACAAAACGGTGACGCCACAGCCGTTCTTTGAGGCCGCGCTGGCGGGTACCGGCTACTGTAATGGATTCTCGAGTTGTACTGCGGCCGTCGCGTTCAATGAAGGGGCCGCTAATGGCGCCGGCAACCTCGACATCCAGAACGTGTGGAGCCTGTGGAGCGACCTGGACAACGGGGGGTTCAACTTCCCGCGCAGCATGCTGAACACCCCGCTCGCGGGCCAGTTCGGCGGCAGCGGCCAGCTCACCAGCGGCGTTGGGGTCAACGCCAGCATAGGCTATGGTAACTACAACGCGGGCTTCGTCACCCTCAAGATGTCGCAGTGGAAAGGCGTGACCCTGCAGTCGAACCTGACCTGGTCCAGGTCGTTGGGCACGGGAGCGGAGGTTCAGGCAACCAGCGAGGCCACGCCGCCCGATCCATTCGACCTGCGTACGGGGTACGGCCTCCAGGCATGGGACCGTCCGCTCGTCTTCAGCCTTTTCACGGTCTATCAGCCCTCGTTCTACAAGAAGCAGTCGGGCTTTGTGGGACACATCCTCGGAGGCTGGACCATCGCACCAATTTTCACGGCCGGCAGTGGCTTGCCGATGACGCTCGGCACGGTTAATGGCGGCGGCCAGGCGTTCGGCGAAGGCGACTCCTCCAACTTCTTTGGCTATGGAGTCTCAGAGAACGCTATCCCGATTGGCCAGATCCCCAACTGCTCTAAGCATTACAACATTGCGGGGTCAATGGGTGTTGGCACGTCCGGCTACGGGCTCAATTGTTACGCCAACCCGGCCCTCGTCTGGAACAATATCCGGCAGCCGATTCTGGGTCTTGATACCAGGGACGGCGGTTTCGGCGTTGTGCGCGGCCAAGGGTACTGGAATGTGGACCTTAGCCTTAAGAAGCAGTTCCAGTTTACCGAGCGCTTCTCGTTCGAGGCCCAGGTCGTCTTCACGAATCTTTTCAACCATTTCGTGTCTCAGGATCCCGGCCCCGGTGATTACCTTGACACCAGCAGTCCTGCGACTTTTGGCACACTGCCCGGGCAGGTCAGTACTTCTCCCCGAGCCATGGAGTTTGGTTTCCGCTTCAACTTCTAACCCGCATCGCGGATTCGGAAGTCTTGCCTAGGGCACTCACGCGAGTGCCCTTTCTTTTTCACAGGGCAGGCGGCCTCGACCCCGGATATAATGAAGGCTGCGACTTTCTTTGGATTGTTGATTATCGGCAGGCGGGGCGCGGAAATAGGAGAGCACGAAGAACCATTCTTTTCGCGATGTTGCCGTCCACCCCTCCAATTCGACCGCAGCCGAGACCTAGCCGGACGCCGGCAATTGTCGCTCTTTCCGTCTGCATCTTTTTCCTGTTCGCCATCATTTTTGCTCAGGCAACGTTCAACCTGACATTCCTTCAGCCTGACACCAGCGAAGAAACCATCATCTTCGCTGCGGTTTCAGCGCTGATTTTCCTGCTATTTGTCGCGTTGACGTTCGTCCTGCTGCGCACGCTGCTCCGGCTCTACTCAGAGCGCAAGACGGGCGCCCTCGGCTCGAAATTTCGCAGCCAGATGGTGCTGGGTGCGCTGTTGTTGTCTCTTGGGCCGGTTGTCTTCCTCTTCCTGTTCTCTTACGGCTTGATGAACCGCTCCGTCGAAAAGTGGTTCTCGCGGCCGGTGGAAGATGTGGAGTACCGGACTAACGTAATTGTTTCCCTGCTGACGCAATACGCGGCTACGAACGCTGATGCTGAAGCCCAGCGCATCGCCGCCACTCCGGACGCTGAGAAGTCCTTTCGTACTGGTAACTTCGGATTCATGATGGACGAGTTCCGGCGCAGCGAGCTTACTCTGCAAGGGGGATTTGCCTTCGCTGTGGTTGACGGCCGGGCGGAGGCCAGCTTTCATGCTCCCGAACCATGGCATCTATTGCAGACGAAACTGCCCTTGAAAGCAGCCTCGGGTCAGCCGAAAGCATTCGACATCCTGGGCCAGACGTACGTGTTGGGCCGTACCCACGTGGAGAACGGCGAGATCCTGGTCGCCATGCCGCTGCCGGCCAACTACTCATTGGTCCTGCGCGATTTGGAACGGAGCCAGCAGCAGTATGAAGACCTCCGCTTGCAACGCCGCCGCCTGAAACGCACCTACATGGGCTTCCTGTTGTTGCTGACGGTCTTGACGCTGTTCGTCTCCACCTGGCTGGCGCTGTATCTCTCCAAAATGGTTACTCGCCCGCTTGTAGCCCTGGCGGAAGCCACTCACGAAATCTCGCGCGGGCGGCTCGATTACCGGGTTGACGTGCGCGCGGGCAGCGAGATCGGCAAACTGGTGCAATCCTTTAACCGCATGGCGGCCGACCTGGAAGCGAGCCGGGCCCGGCTCGAATCGTCAAGCCGTGAGATGGCTGACATGAATGTGCAACTGGAGCGGCGTACCCGCCACAGCGAGACGATCCTGGAGAATGTTCCTTCCGGGGTGCTGTCGCTCGACGCCTCCCGCCGCGTACTTCATTCCAACCGCGCAGCGCGCCGTCTCTTGCGGATTGACGATGGCCAGCCGCCTCGCGAAGAGACGCTTCAAGACTTGTTCCCTACCGAAGTGGTGGCTGATATCGAGCACCTTCTTCGAAAGGCCGATCGCATGGGCAGTGCGACCAGCCAGATGGAGATCGTTACTTCCCGTGCCAGCCTCAATGTTGCGATAACCGCTGCTTCGCTAGATTCCGCCGGGCAATCGTCGGGCTCTGCCCGGCAGCGAATGGGCTACATCGTGGTGTTCGAAGACATTACAGACCTGCTACGCGCGCAGAGGCAGACCGCGTGGAGCGAAGTGGCCCGCCGGATCGCCCATGAGATCAAGAACCCGCTTACGCCGATTGCGCTGTCGGCGGAACGCATTCGTCGCCACCTGGAGCGCGGCGCGCCGCCCGATAGCTCTTCGCTGAACGTGATTCGTCAATGCGCCGAGACGATTCGATCTTCCGTGGACACGGTGCGCACCCTGGTGGATGAGTTCTCGGCACTGGCCCGCTTCCCAGCTTCGCAGCCACAGCCATCGGACATTAACAGCATCATCGATCAGGCACTGCTGATGTTTGACGGCAGGCTCGACGGCATTGCGGTGAGACGGTTCTTGGCGAACGATTTGCCGCGGGTGCAGGCCGATCCCGACGCCATGAAACGCGCCATTGCGAACCTGGTGGACAATGCCGCCGAGGCCATGCAGGATTCACTGGTCAAGGAAATCCATATTTCGACAGTGCTGCTGGAGGATCGTGACTCGGTTGAAATCGCGGTCGCCGACACCGGACACGGTGTCACTTCAGAGGTGAAAGAAAAGCTGTTTCTGCCGTATTTCTCTACCAAGAAGCGCGGGACCGGGCTTGGTCTTGCGATTGTCAGTCGGATTGTGGAGGACCATCACGGGTCGATTCGTGTGGAGGAAAATTCTCCCGTGGGCACTCGATTTATCGTAGAGTTGCCAGTGGCTCAGGAAATGGCTGCCACGACCGCCGAGCGAAATGCACACCATTCTGATCGTGGATGATGAGTCCCAGATTCGCAGCTCGCTGCAAGGCGTGCTGGAGGATGAGGGCTACAAGGCGCTGCTGGCCGGGAGTGGCGAGGAGTGCATGGATACTCTGCGGCATAAACCGGTTGACGTCGTCCTGCTCGACATCTGGCTTCCGGGTATCGATGGACTCGCAACGTTAGAAAAAGTTGTAGAAAACGAGGACCATCCCGAAGTCATCATGATTTCGGGACACGGCAACATCGAAACCGCTGTCCGCGCAACCAAGCTTGGGGCTTTTGACTTTTTGGAAAAGCCGCTGTCCATCGAGCGGACGCTTATTGTCCTGAAGAACGCTATCGAAGCCAAGCGGCTGCGCAGCGAGAACCTCGAGTTCAAGAAGCAGTTTCAGGCCCGAAGTGTGATCGTTGGTGACAGCGTTCCCATGAAAGCGCTTCGCCAGCAGATCGCAATGATGGCCCCAACTAATGGGCGCGTGTTGATCTACGGCGAATCGGGCACGGGCAAGGAGTTGGCGGCGCGGGCCATCCATGCGCAGAGTCTGCGCAAGGATGCCATGTTCGTCGAGGTCAACTGCGCGGCCATCCCGGAAGACCTCATCGAGAGCGAACTGTTCGGCCATCGCAAGGGCGCGTTTCCCGGAGCAGCCGCTGACAAGGAAGGCAAGTTCCAAAAGTCCGACGGTGGAACGCTCTTCCTCGACGAAGTGGCCGACATGAGCCTCAAAACGCAGTCCAAGGTGCTACGCACGCTCGACGAAGGTCGGTTTGCGCCAGTTGGCGAGGAAGAGCCAATCACCGTGGACGCGCGAGTTATCGCCGCCACCAACAAGGACCTGGAGGAGGAGATCTCCAAGGGCAATTTCCGCGAAGACCTCTTCTACCGCCTGAACGTGATCCCGTTCTATGTGCCTCCGCTGCGCGAACGCAAGGAGGACATTCCGCAACTGACGCGTTATTTCCTGCGCGAATTCTCCAACAAATATGACCGGCGGCAGAAGGAAATCGCTGACGACGCACTCGATGCCCTGGGACGTTATTCCTGGCCGGGCAATGTTCGCGAGCTTCGAAATTTGATCGAGCGGATTGTGATTATGAATCCGACGGTCAGCAAGCTGGAGCGCAAGCACATGCCCACGCTTATTTATCGCGAAAGCGGCCGCCGCACCATGGGCGACTTTTCTAGCCTGCACCAGGCGCGCGCTGCCTACGAGCGTGACTACATCCTCAAGAAGCTTGATGAGAACCATGGAAGCGTGAGCCGCACCGCTGAGGTGCTCGGGCTGGAACGCAGCCATATGTACCGCAAGATGAAGGCGCTCGGAATTGCGGTGAAGGAGTAGTTGGTGCCTTCACAACAAGCTGTCGGCGACGCCAGGTCGGGCAGCGAGCCGGGGCCCGCGGTTGTGGTCACCTCGTGGAGCAAGTTCAAGCGTTGGTACACTGTGGTAGCAGTTGGTTTGCTCAGCGGCGTGCTGCTGGTGCTGCTCTTGAACCTCATTCTCTATGCCGTCGTGTGGTCAAGAAAGCCGGTGAGCGCGGAAGCGCCAACGATCTCCTTCGACCCCGTTCGACTCCGCAAAGCATATCCCGGATGGCGGGAAGGGGACGTCAGGACCCTGCTGCTCGAAACGGTGCGAGAAAAGGAGTATGAACCTTTCACCGGGTTCAAGGAAGTGCCCTTTCGTGGAAGGTTCGTAAACATCGACCCTGCGGGCTTCCGTGTCTCAAAGAACCAGGCCCCATGGCCCCCGAATCCAAAGACTATTAACGTGTTCGTGTTTGGGGGATCGACTGCTTTTGGAGCCTCTCTTCCGGACGACGAAACCATTTCCTCCTATTTGCAGGAAAGTTCCGCTGCTGACCACGCTTCTGCGCCTATGGCGTTTTACAACTTTGCGCGGCCCGCCTATTTCAGCAGCCAGGAATTGGTCCTCTTCGAACAGTTGCTGCGGGCCGGATTTGTGCCCCACGTGGCGGTGTTTGTCGATGGCCTGAATGACTTCATCTTTGCTAACGGCCAACCGTTGTTCACGGACAGGCTGGCCGATTTCATGGGTGGGAGGTCGGACTCAGGCTCGCTGGACGAGGTGCCCATGTTTCGCGCCGTACACTGGTTCGGTGGACAGTGGAGCAAACCAGAGCCCCCCTCCCCGCAAGACGCAAGCTACGACGACCCCGCGCTTCTGCAAGGAGTGGTGGAACGATGGTTAGCCAACAAGAGAATCATCGAGTTTGTTGCCGCCGGTTTCGGCGTGCGCCCAGTCTTTGTGTGGCAGCCGGTGCCGACCTACAAGTACGATCTGCGCTATCACTTCTTTCTACATTCCAAAGCAGAGTTTGCTGCGTACGGTCGCAGCGGATATGGTTATCCGCTCATGCAGAGTCTGCGAGCGCAAGGAAAACTCGGCTCCAATGCTCTCTGGCTGGCCGACAT
>Ga0335077_10006179_pt1 | contig 14768 bp, 12 predicted proteins | sample Lox_Sample_31_FD_207151 | JGI IMG/M metagenome (GOLD analysis project Ga0335077, IMG submission 207151) | Soil microbial communities from Loxahatchee National Wildlife Refuge, Florida, United States - Lox_Sample_3.1 | ecosystem: Environmental > Terrestrial > Soil > Wetlands | place: USA... | reverse complement strand
TGGATACCTCTCGAGCGTGCGACTGACGACGCTGAACAAAGTGTCGGGCAGCCGCGCTATAGAGGCGATACGGCCGGACACGTCCACCGTGAGCTGCAGGCGATCTGATGGCACGGGGGTCGGGGGAAAGCTGCGCGTCATCTGCTGGTACTTAGCGTTCTCCGCGCGGGTGTCTTCGGTGATGGAGCGGGCTTCGTTGTCGAGTCCGAAGGTCCGGTAAATATTGATGCCACACCAAAGCACAAGCACGAGCGCGACGACCAAACCGCTGGCGTAGATTCCTCGACTCACCAGGTGACGCGTATAGCCGCTGGTGAGCGCCGGGGGGGCCAGGTTGAAATCACGCGATTTCTGTTGGCCGAGCAGGAATAGATGCAATGCATCCTGGCTCGCCGCGAGGGCGGCACGATCGACCCCAACCTTGACTGTAATGTCCGAGGGGCCAATGTACGTCGCCTGCATGTTGCGGCGCCCCTGCAGGATGCTCTTGGCGAGCGAGGCCAGAGTACCGTCCTGATCCAGGATCACGACGGTCAGAACGTCGTCCACATGCGTGACGTTGAGCGCGTCCAGGTACATCCGCGTGTTGCGGATTTCTTCAGCGCAAGATTCGATGGTGTTGCCGCCAGCGCGAATCGGCGTCAACCGGCTGATGCGGAACCTGCCCTCCCTGACGAAGGTCTGGCGCACTCCTGCCTCATGCTTCGACACCAGCAGAAGATTGGCGTCCTTGAGCTCGAGCTGGCGGGCGAGTCCGAGGCTGACCATCGGCACGGGGAACACGCCCGCGATCGGCAAACCGCTCGTGGTCAAAATGCGCAGCCAGGGGTTGAAAACGTCCGGGTTGGTCAGAGCGGCAAACAGGTAGCGATCATCGCGCCGTCTGCCGTCCTCCCGCTCCTGCAGGCTGAAGCCGTAGAACGGCGTGCTGCGGTAGAGCTGCTTCAGCTTGCGCTCGACCATGTCCCGGCGGTCCTTGCCGGAGGCGTGTGGCAGAGTCTCGAAGCGGTAGTCTTCGTCCACGGTGTCTGCCATCAGAAACACCGGTGCGCCGTGGGCGGACTGCAGGAAATTCGCGAAAGCCTGCTGATCTTCGTCGCTATCCTCGAAGCTGTGCACGCGCTCCAGCCGTCGACCAGTCCACAGTCCAGCCGTGAGGTTGGTGCTGGAAGCGCACAGAACGAGCTTGCGTGCCATGACTAGATCTTGATCTTGCCGAGGATATCGTAGATGGGGGTGAGGACAGAGAACAGGATCAACGCCAGAATCCCCCCGAGGACGAGCGTGAGGGTCGGCTCAAGCAACTTCAGTGCCTTGTCGATCGCCTCTCGCACATCGCGCGTGTAGAAGTAGCTGATGTTGAGCAGCGCCGTGTCCAGCGCTCCAGTGTTCTCTCCGACGCGGATCATGCGGATCACCAGCGGCGGGAAGACGCCAAGGTCGCTGAACGCCTTGCTCATGCTCTCGCCAGAGTTGATCTGCTGCCCGGCGCGCTGCAGTCCGTCGGCGATGACGCGATTGCCCACGATCTCTTCGCTGGTCTTGATCGCGTCCAGGATCGTGATCCCGGACTGGTACATGAGCGCAAAGAAGTTGGCGAAACGCGCCAGGATGATCTTCTGCAGAATGGCGCCGGTCACCGGAATACGCAACTTGATATAGTCGAAGTAGTAAACCCCCTTCGGATTGGTGCGAATGAAGTAGGCGATCGCGGCTACGGCGATCACCGGAGTCATCAGCACCACGTACCAGTACTTGGCGGTGAAGTTCGATATCGCGATGAGAATGCGCGTCTGCAGCGGCAACGCCATGGCCATGCTTTTGAGCAGCGTCACCACCTGCGGCACGAGATAGAGCAACAAGAAGAGCGTCACGCCCAGCACAACGACGAACACCATGGCCGGGTAGATCAGCAGCTTGCGCGTCTGCGAGACGAGCTCGTCCTGCCACTTGAGGGCGGAGCCCAGGCTTTCGAACACCTCCGTCAACCGGCCCGACTGCTCCCCCGCCCGCACCAGGCTCACAAACACCGAACCAAACACCGCGGGAAATGCGGCCAGTCCCTGCGATAGCATCTTGCCGCCTTCGATGTCCTCCAGCACCGAGGACAACATTTCGCGAAAGCGCGGATTCTCCGTGCCATCGCGCAGGTCGCGCAGGCCGTCAACCACCGGGATCCCGGACCGGGAAATCTGCTCCAGGTCGAAGCAGAACGCGATCAAGTCGCGGCGAGTGACGCTGCCGCTCGCCAGGGTGGCGTGACCAGCGCGGACTAGCCGGAACGTGATCAGATCCAGCCCCATACGCTTCAAGCGCAGCTCGAGGTCCACCTCGTTGGCGGCGTCGAGCTTGCCGCGTGCGGGGCGACCCAGCTTGTCGACGGCCTTGTAATGGAACGCAGCCATGAAAGTAAGGTCTCGAGACAGGGCGCCAGGTGCCGAGTCACCCGCCTGGCATTAGTGGAAGCGCTGGGTCAGATCTACCGACCGGGCCACTTCCGCGATGCTCGTGCTGGAATCCAGGATGCGCGCAATGCCCTCTTCGACCAGCGGGCGGAAGCCTTTCTCGACGGCCAGCGTTCGTATCTCCTTGGCGGTTGCGCGGCGCGCCACGAGCTCGTCCAGATCGGTGTCCATTCGCAGGATCTCCATGATCGCAGTTCGACCCCTGTAGCCGCGGAAGTTGCAGTGCTTGCAGCCGGTCGGGCGGTGTATCTTCACGCTCGCGTCGCCACTTAACCCAAGCAGTTGCCGCTCCTCCTTGCTCGGGGCGTAAGCTTCCTTGCAGTGCGTGCAGAGCATGCGGACCAGGCGCTGCGCGATGATCCCGATCACGTTCCCAGCGATGATATCCGGCAGGATGCCAATGTCGAACAGCCGGGGGAACGCACCCAGCGCCGAGTTGGTGTGCAGCGTCGTGAACACCTGATGACCCGTCATGGCGGCGCGGAATGCCATCTCGGCCGTGTCTTTGTCGCGCACCTCGCCGACGAGGATGATGTCTGGATCCTGCCGCATCATCGAGCGGATGCCGTTCACGAAGTCCATCTTGGCTGCTTCGTTGACTGAAGTCTGCCGCATGAGCGCCACCGGATATTCAACCGGATCTTCGAGCGTCATGATGTTGACGGATTCGACGTTCAGCTGCGACAGCAGCGAGTAGAGCGTCGTGGTCTTGCCGCTACCGGTTGGGCCCGTGATGACGAGTATGCCCTCCGGCCGCGCCAGCATGAGCGACAGCGTATTGAGGACGTGCTTAGGCAGCTTCATGTGTTCCAGGCTGATGATGGACTTCTCGCGATCCAACACGCGCAGAACGATGTTCTCCCCGTGAATCGTGGGTTGGGTCGCGACGCGAAAGTCGACCGGGCGGCCATTGAGATTGAGCGAGATGCGCCCGTCCTGCGGCGCGCGTGTTTCCGCGATGTTCATGCCACTGATAACTTTGAGGCGTACCGCAATGCCCGGCCAGTAGTTCTTGTGCAGGCTGCGCACCTGTTCCAGCACCCCGTCGATGCGGTAACGGATGCGCAGGAACGCAAATTCGGGTTCGAAGTGAATGTCGGAAGCGCCCCGCTTCACCGCATCTACGAGCAGCGCGCCGACCAGCCGGACGATCGGTTGCGTGTACTCGTCGCCGCCGACCTGCAGACTCTGGTAGTCGATCTCTCCGGTCTCGATCTCCTTGAGAATGCCGTCCACCGACAGCTCGTGACCGTAGAACTGGTCGATCGAGTCCTCGAGCTGCGCCTCACTCGCCAGCACCGTCCTGATCTTGACGTTCTGACCGAGCGCCGCGCGCAACTGATCAAGCGCGACGACATTGAATACCTCGGTGATCGCCACCGTAAGGGAGCGCTCGTTGCCGTCGAAAGCGATCGGCAACACGCGATGCCGGCGCGCGAAGTCTTGAGGAATGAGTTTGAGGGAGTCCGCGTCCACCACGACCTGGTTGAGGTCGATACTCTCCTGGCCGATGGTGCGGGCCATGATGTCGCGGATCACCGCCTCGGTGACAAAGCCCAGGCGCACCAGCAGCCGGCCGATCGGCATCTGGTGGTTCTTCTGCTCAGTGAGGGCGATGCGCAGCTGGTCGGCTGTGATCAGCCCCTGCTGGATCAATAGCTCACCGATGCGAAGTTTTTTCCGCTGTTCCGCCATTGGGTCTTCTTGGAGGCCGCGTGCGGGTCAGTTGACCCGGGCAGCGAGTTGGCCAACGCGCTCGATCACACGGTTCTGATCGAAATTGGCATGGCCTTTCTTGAAACTCAGATCCAGCGCCTTACGGTAGTACGTAAGCGCCAGTTTTGGCTGTTCCAGGTGCTCGAGTCCGATGGCCAGGTTGTAGGCGTAGTCGGGATTGTCCGGTTGCAGGCTGTAGGCCTGGAAGTACGCAGCCTGAGCGGCGGGCCATGCGCTCTCCCGTGCGTAGAGATTTCCAAGGCTGAAATACAGGAAACCCGACGGCTCCCGAGCGATCAATTGCTTCAGCCGCGTTTCGCTCAGCTGTGGATCGGCCTGCCCGATGATGTCGATCAGTCCCGCCTGTGCCGCGCTGTTACGTGGCTCCAGCCGCAGCGCCTGCTCGTAGAATCCGATTGCCTGCTGCGCGTTGCCGCGGCGTGCCGCGATTGTGGCCAGCCCGAGCACGGCATCGACGTTTTGGGCGTCAGTCTGGAGCACACCTCGGTACAAGGACTCGGCCCGATTGAGGTCGCCACGTTCGATGGCTTGGTACGCCTCCGCAATTCCAGGAGCCACGGAAGGCGGGCCCGACTCGAGCGGCGCTTTCGATACCTGATCCTCCGGCAGGGACGTCGCAGGAAGCGATTCGTCTGCCGATACGGGCGCGCGGCGTGGTGTTGCCGCCGGGGCGCGCATCGCGCGCTCGGGTTGTGCTGCCTTGGCCGGTCTGCTTTGAGCCGGCTGGGGAATCCCGGCGATCGCGGCCGGTGGGGCGGGCGCAGTCGTAGCCGTAGATGGCGTTGCCGTTGCACCACTTGCTGGCGCAGACTGTGCTGGCGCAAGAGCCGGCGGCGGCACGGGAGCAGGTACTGGCTGGTTCACCGGCTGTGCTTGAGGCGCTGGCGCTTTTGCCGTCAGCGGGCTCGACAGGAAATCACCGCGCAACAGCGCTGGATGGTTCAGCTGCAGATAGACGTAGACGCCATAAAAGACAAGGAAGACGCCGGCCAGCATTGCGAACGTGTGAACCGGGCGATCGCGTACCCAGTCGATCCAGCCGGCCGTCTGCGCTTCGTTGGCGCGCAGAATGGTGGCAGCCTGCGCCGCCGACGGCGCGGGCGCCGCAAACGGCTCGAACTGCTCAGCGGCAGGTGCGGGAGCTATCTCCCCGGGCTCGAACAGTTCCTCCTCTTCCAGCGTGAGCTCGGGCTCCGTCAGCTTCTCAACCGGGGAAGGCGTCGGTTCGATTGGTTCTATCGGCGCCTGCTCTACCGGGTCCGGCCGAGCCGGTTCAATCTCGACCGGTTCGGGCGTCGGAGCGGCACCCTCGCGATTCTTCGCCGCCTTCTGCAACGCTTGCAGCAGCAGACTCATGGATTCTGCCCGGTCTGATCCACTTCCGGCAGGAACTTGCGCAAGCGCCTGAGCTCCTCGCTGTCGAGCGAGGGGTTCTTCACCAGCGTCGGGCGGATGAAGACGACGAGCTCGGTCTTGACGACGTTGTCGTTCCTGTACTGGAACGCTTCGCCTATTCTAGGAATATTTCCAAGCCCGGGGATCTGTGCTGTGGCCCGAGAAACGTCGTCCGTGATCAGGCCTCCGAGCACCGCCGTCTGTCCGCTGATGAGCTGCAGCACAGACTCCATCTCGCGCACGGTCACCTGCGGAACGAGATTTTGGATCGGGTTCGGCAGCGCGTTGCCGTTCGCATCGGTCGTAAGCGCGGGGTTGGGATCGGGGACAAACTTCTCTACGCGAGAGATGGTGGGCCGCACGGTTATTGTGATTACGCCGTTGTCGTTCACCTGCGGCGTCATGCTCATGATGAACCCGACCGCCACGGTCTGCGGCGTGGTGGTTACTGACTGAAGATTATTCGCGTTAACGGCGGTTCCCTGACTGATCTGTGACTGGATCTGGAAATAGACCACGTTGTCGACCACCTTGAGTAGGGCGGTCTGGTTGTTCATTGCCATGAGCATCGGGCTGGACAACACTCGGGTCTTTCCGAACTGTTCGAGAAGTTTGGCTGTAATCTGCACCCCGTTCCCGTTGGTGTTGCTCAGATAGGAAAGCGTGAGACCGGCGGCGGTTGCGGGCGCAGTCACACCGGCGGTGAGGATCGGTGCAGTGCTCAGCGTCTGGCTTGCGCCGAATCCGGCTCCGATCGTGAGCTTGCTCCAATCAATCCCTGCTTGATACTGGTCGGAAAGCGAGACTTCCGCGATGGTGGCTTCGATCAGTACCTGACGCTGCGATGATGCGCCGATGGTGTCGAGATACTGCTGGACCAGCTGTTGCTGACGCTCCGTTGCCATCACGGAAACAGTTCCGGCGACCTGGTTTACCACGATGTCTTGCTTGAGGTCGGTGACGCCAGTCGAAGGCGCGGACCCGAACACTTTGTCAAACAGGTTGGTGGCGTTCTGGCCCGCGCGTGCCACGGCTTCGGCCTGCGCTAAACGCTCCTCCCTAGCTGCTCGCGCAGCTTCAGCCTGCGCCTGACGGTCTTCTGCGGTTTGGGCCAATGCCCGCGTCGACTTCAACAGACTATGGAGATTCTCGGAAAGCACCTCCCAGAAATTGTTCTTGGAGACGGTATTCACAGACGTTGAAGACGTCCCTCCGCTCGCGACATTGACCCCGCCGCCTCCCGCCCCGCTGATCTGACCGCTGACCGCGATGGCTGAAGTCGTATCGCGCGTCATGTTCACATAGTTGACCTTGTAAGTCTTGAAGTAGGGCGTGTCGGGGCTCACCACGATCGTCTTGCCCTCGACGCGATAACGCATGTTCACCTGCTTGGAGATGCGATCCAGGATCGACGGCAGCGTTTCGTCAATCGCATTCAGGCTGACCAGCCCCTGCAATCCGGGATGGATGTCGATGTTCTCTTTGGTGTCCCGCGCCAGCGCCAACAGCAGCTCCTTGACCGGCACCTCGTGCACCACAACGCTGTAGGTCGGCATCTTGGCACGTGCCGTTGGTGGCGGCACGTAGGTGGCGTTCGTAACCGGAGGCAGGATCTTGTCGGCTTCTCCAGGCGGCGCCACCGACTCGCGGCTGAGGTGCGCCTGGGAGGGAGGGATCGTGGGCTTGTAGGCGCAAGCTGCGAGTATCAGGGGCAGCCCAAGCCACCAGACGCATGCGTGGCCGAGCTCTCCACCGGCCCAAAGCGACCAGCGAGGGGGTCGAGGGTTCACTGTTCCTCCAAGGTGGCCGTGGCCGCGATTGTTCATTCTCGCCTAATGAGGACTGGTAGTTGTAGCGTGTAAGCCCGTCCAGCGCGTTTGCCTGCGCCAGTGGGGGCCGGCCCCGGCCTGAGCAGCGGTCCTGTCTAGGACGATTTCCTCAGGCCGATCTCGGAGCGAATGCCCTGTACCGTGCGAATGTACGGACGGTTTACTTTCAACTCGTCGGGGAGCGTCTCAAGGGACCTGACGGCCTCTGCCCGGCTGCCGAAAGCTCCGTATAGAACCGTCATGGACGGCTGCTGATTCGCAAGGGTACGGTACACAAAAACCTTTTCTAGTTCAATATATTTACCAATAGTTTCGAAATAGTCTCTCAACAACGCGGGATCGTTGGAACCGAGCAACTGAATGCTGAAGGTCGCACCCCGCGCCTCCTCTAACCAGCGCTCGGTCGCAAGCAAGCGTTGTTCCAATAGGTCGCTGGATGAGGACACGGCTGAACTCAGCTTGAATCGGTCAGCGGCGCTGGGTGCGGTTTCCGGGAGACGCCCGGGAGCAGCCGGAAGCGAGGCGGGGATTTCTTGCGGCCTGGGAGCAATTGGTTGAGCCAGTGGTGCTGGCTGCGGCGCCCCGGCTGAAGGAGGCTGTTCCACCGGGGTTGGGCTGCTGGCCGCGGGTTGGGGCGGCCGCGCGTCGGCCGTAGGGGGGCTCGCTGCCGTGAGGTTTCCTCGGTGCACGCCGGCTGCTGCCCTGTCAGACAGGTGACTATAGGCCAAGTAAAGTCCCGCAACCACCAGCGCACCGAGCAAGAAGGCGGCAGTGGGCGCTAACCAACGAAGTCGGCCGGGGTGCGCCGCCCTGCTGCTGAACTCGCTGTCCTGCACCGCTGCCTTGGCATGCTTCATCGTCACGTTGTGCGTGTTCTCCGCAAAGGCGGCCAGCAAGGCCTTGTCGGCGACGATGTTGATGCGCCGCGTCAGCCCAGTAGTCGCTTGCGCGATGTAGCGCACGACGGTTGGAGGAAAAAGGTCCGGCCCATGATAGCCGGCCGCGCGCAGGCGGAACGCGAGGTAGGCCCGCACGTCCTCCGTCTTCAGCGGGCCGAGCGAGAAGCTGTGCGTAATTCGTTCGCGCAACTGGCGGATCTGGGATTTGCCCAGGTTCTCGTCGAGCTCAGGCTGGCCGAACAGCACAATCTGTAAAAGCTTGTGCTGCTTGGTCTCGAGATTGGACAGCAGGCGAATTTCTTCCAACGTCGCGAGCGGCATGCTCTGCGACTCTTCGAGGAAGATAACCACCTGCCGCCCCTCGGCGTGACGGGCGAGCAGATATTCGTTGAGCGCATGCATGACCACGAGCCGGCCGGCGTCACGTGCAATCGGCAACTGCAGCTCGAATGCAATCGCATGCAGAATCTCTTCCGGCGACACGCTGGGGTTAGCCAAATACACCACATCGACCGACTTGGGCAGGCGTGCCTGGAGCACACGGCAGAGCATGGTCTTGCCGCTCCCCACTTCCCCAGTGACCTTGACGATGCCCTCTCCGTGCGTCACCGCGTAGATCAGCGCTTCGAGCACTGCGCCGCGGTTGCCGCCCTCGAAGAAGAAGTCCGTATCGGGCGTGATCTTGAACGGAGGTTGCTTCAGTCCGAAGAAGGCGTAGTACATCTGCGGTTCATGCTTGGTCAGGTGCGCTGCGATCGTTCCCAGCGTGCGCGTTATAGCCCTGCATGCGGCTGTACAGGGTGGTGCGATGAACGCCGAGCAGCTTGGCCGCTTGGCTGAGGTTGCCGCTGGTGAGCGCCAGCGCAGCCTCGACATAGCTGCGCTCCAAGCGCTGCAGCGCTTCGTCCAGGCGGAAATGCCGTTGCGTGAGCAGCAGGCGCTTGGCAGTCTCCACCGCACTGCGATGGTCGTCGGGCGACAGGACGCTAGCCACTGGCTCTGTTCCTTGCTCCGGGTCCAGCTCCGCAAGCAGCTGCTCGCTGCCCACCGTTTCCCCCGCGTGCTTGGTCGTCAGACGGATGACGATATTGCGCAGCTCCCGCACGTTGCCCGGAAAACTATAGTCCATCCACAGCTGCTCGGCGCCGGCATCGAGTTTGAACGCTGCGACCCCGCTCTGCGCCGCGTAGAAGTCCGCGAAATGAGCCAGCAGCCTGCGCTTGTCTTCTCCCAAGTCGCGCAGAGGCGGCACAGTCACCGTGAACACGCTCAGGCGGTGATAAAGATCGGTGCGGAACCGTCCGGTCTTGACCTCCTGACGCAGATCCCGGTTGGTGGCGGCAATCACACGTGCTTGGCTGTGGCGGCCTTGTGTCTCTCCTACGCGCTGATATTCGCCATTTTCCAGCACCCGCAGCAGCTTTGCCTGCAGCTCGAGGGGCAGCTCGCCGATCTCATCCAAAAACAAGCTGCCGTCGCGCGCGTCCTCGAAATAGCCGGCACGCGCGGTATTCGCGCTGGTGAAAGCCCCCTTGGCGTGGCCGAACAAGGAGGCTTCGACCAAGGCCGGTGAAATCGCGGCGCAATTGAGCGCCAGATACGGCTTGAGCGCGCGCGGGCTTTGCCGATGCAGCGAGACGGCGACCAGCTCCTTGCCGCTGCCGGACTCGCCCTCGATCAGCACCGGGAAAGGCGAATTCGCGTACTGACGGATCTGCTGCTTGAGCTTTGCGATAGCCGGACCGGACCCCACGATACCCGGCTCTGTGCCCTCGGCGACGCGCTCTGCAGCCGTGATGGTACGCGCCTTAAGGAGCAGTTCTTTCAGCTGCTCCGGTTCACAGGGCTTAGCGACGAATTCGATTGCCCCAAGCGCGCGTGCATGACGCGCGTTCTGCTCGTCGTTCTGACCCGACAGCACGAGGATCTTGATGTCCGGAGACAGCGCCAGCAGCTCGTTGATGAGGCGGAAGCCCTCGTCGGGTCGATGCGGCGTGGGCGGCAGGCCCAGATCGACCAGCGCGAGCTCCGGCGGAACGTCGAGCTGACGCAGCAGACTCTTTACCTGGAGTCGAGACTCGGCCACGTGCACATTGAAGTCCCGCCCCAGGACGAAGTCGAGCGTATCGGTGATCAACGGGTCGTCGTCAACGATGAGCAGGTCGGGTTTGATCGGTGCGCTGGCGTCCACGTCGTATGCTCGCCGACCGCCGAGAAAGGCCAACTATTCTGCCAGATCGCTTGGTAGCGGCCTAGCAGGGCTGCGTTTCATGGACACGCGGCAAGCCGCTCCCCAATACAGGCGAGGAACGCCTGCTCGAGGGTCGTGGCGGAATGACGCTCGCGCAACTCTTTCGGGGTGCCCTCGAAGCGCAGCTCGCCGCGGTGGATCACTGCCATGCGGTCGCACAGTTCATCGACGTCTGCCAACGCGTGCGAGGTGAAGAATATTGTCCTGCCGGCATCCCGCGCTGTTCGCAATTGGTCTTTGAGCAACGCGCGCGCCTTTGGATCCAGGCCGCTGGTCGGCTCGTCCAGGATATAGAGATCCTTGCGGCTGAGCAGGCAGGCGGCCAGTCCGAGCTTTTGGGTCATGCCCTTGGAGAACGCGCGCACCGGCTTGGCGAGCGCTGCTCGGTCCAGATCCAACGCATCGAAGGTCTGTTTCGCCTCCTGATCGCGATAGTCGACCTCCTGCAACTGCAGCATATAGCGCAGGAAATCCCGGCCGGTCAGGTAGTAAGGCGGATTGAACCGCTCGGGGAGAAAGGAGAGTCGGCTGCGCGAGCGCGTGACCAGGCTCGGTATGCCGAAGATCTGGACCGTGCCGCTATCCGCTTCCGAGAAGTCGAGCATGCATTTGATCAGCGTCGTCTTACCGGCCCCATTCATGCCAACCAGTCCGAAGGTCTGTCCTGCTCCCACATCGAGCGAGAAATCGCTGAGCGCGATGGCGGTCCCATAACGCTTGTTAACGCGGGCAAAGCGCAGAGCCGGAACCGTGTCGGTTGGGGTGGTCATGTAGCGTAGTTCTGTTTGATCGTCTTCCATCTGACGTCATTCTTTGCCGGGCGGCGCTTCGATAGCCTCGTGACGCCAGCCGACGAGCGCGTTTCCGATGTTCGCCCACGCCTGCAGCCGCTGCGCGCGCACAGTGCGGCAAACCTCAGCAAGATGCAAGCCAATGCACTGCGCAGTCGCGACCGTGCCCGTCAAACCGGGGTACAATCCGCCGCGTTTCCCGGCCTGAACCCTTGTGCGGTGAGCGCAGACAACCTCGTAGAACTCCGCGACGTCGAGTTTCGCTATGACGAGCGCCCGGTATTGACCGGAATCAACATGGCGATCGGGCGAGGGAAGGTGGTCGCCATCATGGGCTTGAGCGGTTCCGGGAAGACCACGATTCTGCGTCTGATCGGCGGGCAGCTGAGCTCCAGCAAAGGCAGTGTTTCCGTGGACGGCAAACCCATCCGCGCGCTGTCCCACCGCGAGCTTTACGCGTTGCGCCGTCGCATGGGGATGCTGTTCCAGTTCGGAGCCCTCTTCACGGACTACTCCGTATTCGACAATGTGGCATTCCCGCTGCGAGAGCACACGCGGCTGCCCGAGCCGCTCGTCCGCGATCTCGTCTTGATGAAGCTGAACGCGGTTGGCCTGCGCGGCGCGGCGGACCTCAAGCCCGAAGCGCTGTCTGGCGGTATGGCGCGGCGTGTCGCGCTTGCCCGGGCCATCGCGCTGGACCCGATGCTCATCATGTACGACGAGCCGTTTACTGGCCTGGACCCGATCTCGACCGGTGTCATCGCCAATCTGATCCGCCGATTGAACGATGCGCTGGGAGCGACTTCGATCATCGTGACGCACGACGTCGAGGAATCGTTCAGGATCGTGGACTACGTCTACTTTGTTTCGGCCGGAGTCATCGTGGCAGAGGGAACGCCCGAGTCTCTGCGCGCTTCGGGCGAGCCGTTCGTGCATCAATTCGTCCACGGCGACACCGACGGGCCGGTGCCGTTCCACTACCCGGCTCCCGCTTATGCGCGCGACCTCGGTCTGGAGCATCACGCGTGATCGCAGCGCTGGATCGCGGGCTGCGCCAGGTGGGTCATATCGTTGTCGATGCCATCTGGAAGCTGGGGGCGGCCACTCGCTTTTCCTGGCTGGTGCTGGCCCGGTCGAGCGAGAGCGTGCGCCGACCGCAGCTCACGCTGAACGAGATCTTTTTCACCGGCACCCTGTCGCTGATCATCATCATCGTTTCGGGGCTGTTCGTGGGTCTTGTGCTGGGGTTGCAAGGTTACGAAACGCTGAAGCGATATGGCTCGGCGGAGGCGCTGGGAACGCTCGTGGCACTGGCGTTGGTGCGCGAACTGGGGCCCGTCGTGTCGGCGTTGCTGTTCGCCAGCCGTGCGGGCTCCGCCATCACGGCCAAGATCGGGATCATGAAAGCGACCGAGCAGCTGTCGGCAATGGAGATGATGGCAGTGGATCCGTTCGCGCGCGTGCTGTCTCCTATCTTCTGGGGCGGCGTGATCTCGATGCCGCTGCTCGCGGCGATCTTCAGCGCGCTGGGCGTGTTCGGTGGATACCTCATCGGCGTGGTGATCATCGGCGTTGACTCGGGCGCCTTCTGGTCCCAGATGCAGGCCAACGTCGACCTGCGCGAGGACATCCTGAACGGAATCATCAAAAGTGCCGTGTTCGGCGTGGCGGTCACGCTGATCGCCCTGTTCGAGGGTTATGACGCACCGCCCACTGCGGAAGGCGTGTCCTACGCCGTTACGCGCACCGTGGTGACCTCCGCGCTGGCCGTGCTGGCACTGGATTTTGTCCTGACTTCTTTCATGTTCACCGGGGTTTGATCATGAAGCGCACGACCGTGGATCTGTGGGTCGGGGTGTTCGTCACCGCAGGACTCGTCGCATTGCTCACGTTGGCGCTCAAGGTCGGGAATGCCACCAGCGTATCCGCATCCGATGGCTATATCGTGTTTGGCCAGTTCGAAAATATCGGCGGCCTCAAGCCGCGCGCGCCGGTCAAGAGCGCAGGGGTTGTCGTCGGCCGCATTGTGAGCATCGCCTTCGATGATCAGAGGTTCACCGCCCGTGTCACCATGCGCATCGACAAGCGTTATGGCTTTCCCAAAGACACGTCGGCGTCGATCCTGACGTCGGGTCTGCTCGGCGAGCAGTACGTGGGTTTGGAAGCGGGCGGAGACACCACCAACCTGAAGGAAGGGGATGAGGTCAAGCTCACCCAGTCCGCGGTGGTGTTGGAGAAGCTGATCGGGCAGTTCCTATACGGCAAGGCGGCAGATGGAGGAACGAAGAAGTGACTTCGACAGATGAGAGCGGCGTGTCGCGGCGGACGCGCGTTACGATGCGGCGAGCGATGACGGCGCTGGCTCTGACGTTCGCGTTTTGTGCGAGCGGCACGGCGCTGGCACAAGCGCCGGACAAGCTGGTGCGAACGGTCGCCGACGAGGTGCTGAACGCATTGGCGCAAGATCAAGAATTGCGCGCCGGCAACCAAGCCAAGTTTGCCGAGTTGCTCGAGCAGAAGGTCGCGCCGCACTTCGATTTTGAGCGCATGACGCGCCTCGCGGTGGGCCGCGGCTGGCGGCAGGCTACGCCCGAGCAGCAGAAAACGCTGGTCGACCTGTTTCATCGCCTGCTGATCCGCACTTACAGCGCTGCCTATAGCGCGTACGCGAACATCACCATTGACGTCAGACCGGTCCGGATGCAACCCGCGGACGACGATGTGCAGGTGCGGACCGAAATAAAGGTACCCAACGGCGGACCACCGCTCACCGTCGACTACAGTATGTACAAGGCCTCGGCTGCCTGGAAGATTTACGACGTGACGGTGGAAGGGGTGAGCTTGCTGACTACTTATCGCAGCACCTTCGCCGAGGAGATCCGACAGGGGGGTATCGATGGGCTCATCAAGTCCTTACAGAACAAAGTTAGCGCACCTGCTGCCGGGACGAAGAAGCAGCAATAGCGCCACGGTCGCCATGGCGATCGACTCGTCCGGAGGACGTCATCGCATCGACGGGCCGTTGACACTGGCCACCGTCACGTCGCTGCTGGACGAGGTGCGGGAGCGCTTCCACGGTCCCGAGATTCGCGTGGATCTGTCGGGGGTGACCCAGGCTGACTCCGCGGCGGTCGGGATGCTGCTTGCATGGGTGCGAGATGCGAGCGCGAGAAGCCACCGCATCCGGTTCGAGAACCTGAACGAGAATCTGCGATCGCTCATCGCGCTGTACGGCGTGGGAGACCTCATCCCCGGCGCCTGAGTCGGCCCCAGCAGTCGCCGCGCGTCGGCTATGCCTTTTGCGATCGAGATCAAGCAGGTCCACAAGCAGTTCGGTTCCTTACGGGCGCTCGGCGGGATCAGCCTGGAGATACCGCAGGGGGAATTCTTCGGCCTGCTCG
>Ga0335077_10006178_pt1 | contig 14771 bp, 10 predicted proteins | sample Lox_Sample_31_FD_207151 | JGI IMG/M metagenome (GOLD analysis project Ga0335077, IMG submission 207151) | Soil microbial communities from Loxahatchee National Wildlife Refuge, Florida, United States - Lox_Sample_3.1 | ecosystem: Environmental > Terrestrial > Soil > Wetlands | place: USA... | reverse complement strand
AGCTCGGCGATTGGGGCGCCAATGTCATCAAAATCGAGACGCCGCCGCATCTGGTCGACGGTGAGGGGCCGGGCGGTCCGCGCGAAGGCTCGGACTTTCAGAACCTTCAGCGCAACAAGCGGGGCATGACGCTCGATCTGAAGTCGCCGCAGGGTATCGCGGCGTTCAAACGCATGGTCGAGAAAGCCGACGTCGTGGTCGAGAACTTTCGTCCCGACGTGAAGGAACGCCTGGGCATCGACTACGAGTCGCTCAAGAAGGTCAACAAACGCATCATCCTCGCCAGCATTTCCGGTTTCGGCCAGGACGGGCCTTACGCCAAACGGCCGGGTTTCGACCAGATCGCGCAAGGCATGGGCGGGCTGATGTCGGTCACCGGCGCACCCGGCGGCGGACCGATGCGGGTCGGTATTCCGGTTGCGGATCTCACCGCCGGATTATTTTGCGCGCTCGGTATTCTTACGGCGCTGCTCGAACGCGAGACCTCCGGCGAAGGTCAGTGGGTTTCGACTTCGCTATTGCAAGCACAGATTTTTATGCTCGACTTCCAGGCGTCACGCTTCCTGACAGAAGGCGTGGTATCGAAGCAGGCCGGCAACAATCACCCGACCTCAATTCCGACGGGCGTATTCAAGACCAAAGACGGATATTTGAATATCGCGGTTGCCGGTGCGGTGATCTGGGAGCGTTTCTGCAGTGCGGTTGGGCATACGGGGTGGATTACATCCCCGGATTACAAGACCGGCAAGCTGCGGCTGCAAAACCGTGACGCGCTAAACACGGAGATCGACAAAGTAACCGCAACGAAGTCGAGTGCCGAGTGGGTCGACATTTTCAACAAGGTTGGCGTGCCGTGCGGCCCGATCTATTCGATCGATCAGGTTTTCGCCGATCCGCAGGTCAAGCATCTGGGTATCGCGCAGGAGTCGGCGCGTTCGGACGGCAGCAGGCTCGGCCTCGTCGGCCAGCCGTTCAGGTTGTCGCGCACTCCGAGCAAGATCGCGGTGCGGCCGCCGAATCTTGGCGAGCACACCGATGAGATACTCAAGGAATTTGGCTTTGCCGACGAAGATATCGCCGAGTTGCGCGCCACCAAAGCGGTTTAAGGAGTGGATGGAATGTCGCAGACCGACAAGATGTTGTCGCACAAGGAAGGTAAGGTTGGTTACCTGACCTTCAACAATCCAGAGCGCCACAATGCTGTCTCGCTGGAAATGTGGGAGGCGGCGTCAGGCTTTCTCGAGGATTTCAAGAACGACAAGAACATCCGCGTCGTGGTCGTTACCGGCGCCGGCGGTAAAGCCTTTATTTCGGGTGCAGATATCTCCAAATTTGAAAAGGAGCGCTCGACCCAGGAAGGCGTCGATCGCTACAACGCCGCGGTCGATCGCGCGAACGATGCCTTCTACAGTTTTCCCAAGCCAACGATCGCCATGATCCGCGGCTATTGTATTGGCGGGGGAGTTGGGCTCGCTCTTTGCTGCGACATGCGCATCTGCACGGAAGGCTCGAAATTCGGCGTGCCGGCCGCGAAGCTTGGCCTCGGTTACCGCTTTGATGGGCTCAAGAAGCTTGTCGACCTGGTCGGCCCATCCTTCGCCAAGGAAATTTTCTTCACCGCGCGGCAGTTCACTGCGGCAGAGGCGCAGATGATGGGTCTGGTCAATCGCGTGCTGCCGGACTCGGAACTCGAGAGCTACGTCAAGGACTATGCCGAGACAATCGCGGCCAACGCGCCGCTGACAGTCGACTCAGTGAAATATATTGTGGGTCAGGCGGTCACCGACGAAAGCAAGCGCAATCTGAAGAAATGCGATGACCTGGTGCAGGCGTGCTTTGCCAGCAATGATTATCAGGAAGGCCGTAAGGCGTTTATGGAGAAACGCAAGCCAGCATTTACCGGATCCTAGGTCCGGGGCAGGCGGAGAAGGGAAATACGCCTGCGGTGTTTGTATTAAACGTGCCAAATGATACAGCCGCGATAAGCGGCGGGCGTAGGGGAGGAAGCGCGTGGCGTCTGTCGAGTTGCGAGACCTGACCAAGCGATATGGCACCGTCGCGGTGGTCGATGACATATCGCTTACCATCGAGCACGGTCATCTGGTCTGCCTGTTGGGTCCGTCCGGCTGCGGCAAGACAACGACACTGCGGCTGATCGCCGGGTTTATTGAGCCGAGCGAAGGTGAAATCCGCGTTGGCGATAAATTGGTATCGTCACCGGCGAATACGCTGCCGCCTGAACGGCGCAACATGTCGATGATTTTTCAGAGTTATGCGCTATGGCCGCATATGACGGTGGCCGAGAATATCATCTATGGGCTGAAGCTGCGAAAGATGGATCGCGACACCATCGGCAAGAAACTGGACGCTATTCTCGCGACAACGCGCCTCGCACCGCTGGCACAGCGGTATCCGGGCGAACTATCCGGTGGCCAACAACAACGCGTAGCGCTTGCCCGCGCGCTCATCGTCGAGCCGGAGACACTGCTGCTGGATGAGCCGCTCTCCAATCTCGACGCCAACTTGCGCGAGGAAATGCGTTTTGAAGTACGCCGCCTGCACGACGCCTATCGCTATACGACAGTCTATGTCACCCACGACCAGTCGGAGGCGATGACCACCGCCGATCTGATTTGCGTCATGAACGGTGGCAAGATCGAGCAGTCTGGTTCGCCGGAAGAAATCTACGACCGGCCGCGCTCGGAATTCGTCGCGCGCTTCATCGGGTCGAGTAATGTCATTAAGGGCAAGGGACTCGACGTTTCCCGCGTTGATTTTGCAGGCACTTCACTTCGCTGTGTTGGCGAAAAAATCAGTTCCGGCGCGCCGACAGCGGTTTCCATTCGCCCTCACGACATCGCTATTTCTGCGACTCAACGTCAGGGCGAGAACATTGTGTCGGCTACCGTCGTGCGGCAGGTCTTCCTCGGTGGCAATCGGGACTATATGGTTGAGTCCAAGGACGGCACGCAGCTGCGCGTGCTCACCGCAGCGGGCGAAAATATTGCGCAAGGCAGCGCCGTTTGGTTGCACTTGCCGCCTGAACGCTGCCGGGCACTTGCTGGATAAGAAGAAAATTTCGCGGGGGCGAAACAAAAAGCTGGATGGAGGATATGCGAATGAAAGGCTCAATATTTTCACGCCGCGATCTGTTGATCGGTTCGAGCGCGCTCACCGCAAGCGCCATGTTTTCGACCAAGGTGATGTCGGCCGCGCCGCCGGCCAGTGCGATTACGCCTCAACTGATCGAGGCGGCGAAGAAAGAAGGCAAGGTGGTCTGGTATACTTCGGTCGATTTGCCGCTCGCCGAGAAGATTGCCAAATCCTTCGAAGCGAAATTTCCAGGCGTCGCTGTCCGCGTCGAGCGCACCGGTGCCGAGCGCGTGTTTCAGCGCATTGGCCAGGAATATGGCAGCAATATCCATGCGGTTGACGCCGCGAACTCATCTGACGCCGCGCATTTCATCGTCTGGAAGAACCAGGGGCTTCTTGAAGCTTACGTGCCGGAGGATGTTGCCAAGGTCTACCCGGCTGAACACAAGGACCCGGATGGCATGTTCGCCAGCTTCCGCGTCTGGGTATCCATTATCGCCTACAATACCAATCTGGTAAAAAAAGAAGAGGCGCCCAAGAGTTTCGCGGATCTGCTCGATCCGAAATGGAAGGGAAAGATCGTCAAGGCGCATCCGGGCTACAGCGGCACCATCATGACCGCGACTTACCAGATGCAGCGCGATCTTGGTTGGGGCTTCTTTGAGAAGCTGGCCGCGCAGAACATCATGCAAGTCCAGTCGTCGGCTGACCCTCCGAAGCGCCTGGCGCTCGGCGAGCGGGCGGTGATGGCCGACGGCAATGAATACAACATCTTCCAGATCGCGGAAAAGAACGGTCCGGTGGCGCCGGTTTACGCCACCGAAGGGTCGCCGCTGATCGTCGGCCCGACCGGCATGTTCAAGGCGGCGCCCAATCCGAACGCCGCCAAGCTGTTCTGCAATTACAGCTTTACGCCGGAATGTCAGCAACTGATCATTGATATCGGAGGGCTGCGCTCGATGCATCCGCAGACCAAGGAAAAGGCCGGCCGCACGCCCTTCAAGGACATCAAGGTGATGAAGGACGATCCAGCCGCCGTCGAAAAGATGAGCGATGAGATCAAGCAGCACTACAGCAAGATCTTCCACGTCTAGGACAGCCAAATCTGGTCGCGGCGGCCATACGCCGCGTCCGGTCAAAAGTTAAGTCATGACCATCGCTCTACCTGCAGCGCCGGCGCCAAGAAAATTCGGGATCGATGTCTCGAAGCCGGTGCTCTATGGCGTTGCCGCTGTACTGGTCGTTTTGATTGTGCTGCCTTTGTCGTGGCTGTTTCTTTACAGCCTCACGGACAGCAAGGGTTCGCTCACGCTGGTCAATTTCTATCGACTGTTCACGGAATCGGCGTTTCGCGAACCGCTGATAGCAACCTTCATCATCGCGACCTCCTCGGCCTTCATCTGCTGCGCGGTGGCGGCGCCCATGGGCTGGCTGGTGGCACGCACCGATTTGCCGTTTAGCTCGGTGATCCGCGCGCTGGTGACCGCCTCCTTTGTGACGCCGCCATTTCTCGGAGCCATTGCCTGGGAGGTGCTGGCTGCGCCCAATAGCGGACTGCTCAACAAGATCTTCCGCAGCCTGACCGGCGCAGAACAGGATCAACATCTATTCAATATCTACACCCTGCCGGGCATCATCTTCGTGATCTCCTGCTACACCTTCCCTTACGTCTTCGTGCTCGTCGCCAATTCCCTCGACCGCACGCCCGGCGAACTCGAGGACGCGTCGTCGATCCTCGGCGGCGGACGCTGGTATACCGCACGCCGCATCACTATCCCGCTGGTGCTGCCGGCGCTGCTCGCCGGTGCGCTGGTCGCATTTCTGCAAGCGATGACACTGTTCGGCTCGCCGGCAATCCTGGCGCTGCCGGCCGGCTTCCACACCATGACCACCAAGATCTGGAGTCTGTTCCAGTACCCTCCCAAGCCCGAACTTGCCGCCGCTGCCTCGTTGCCACTTCTTGTCCTCACCGTCATTCTTTTGCGCGCGGAGCATATGATCCTCGGCCGGCGCGGTTATTCGGTGGTCGGCGGCAAGTACGGCGCGCCGCGCTTGATCCCGCTGCACCGGATGCGCTGGGTGGCATTCGTTTTATGCATGTTTGTGCTGATGTTGCCAGTGTTTCTGCCTTATGCGGCGCTGCTGAACGCGGCGTTCTCGCCGGTCGCCACCACGTTCCTGACCTGGCACAACGCGACTTTGCACAATATCCAGTTCGTGCTGTTCGAACTTTCGGCGGCGTCGCTGGCACTCAAAAACACCGTGATCCTCGGGACCGCCACCGCCACCATCGGCACGTTGATCGCTGTGGTTATCGCTTACGTGACCGCGCGTCAGGCCGTAGCCGGATGGCGCGTCCTCGGCTTCCTCGCCACCGCGCCAATCGCCATCCCTGGCATTGTCCTCGGGGTCGGCCTGTTTCTGAGCTACACACGGCCGCCTTTCGTGCTGTACGGCACCTTGTGGATTTTGCTGATTGCCTTCGTCACCATCGCGCTGCCCTCGGCCTATCAGCAACTGCAAGCCGCGTTTCGCACCATTCACCCGGAGTTAGAAGACGCCAGCCGGATTCTCGGCGCAACGCGCCTGCGTTCGCTGTGGGAAATCACCGCGCCGCTGCTGCGTACCGGCGTGATTGCCACCTGGTGCTTCATCTTTGTCGGCGTGATGCGTGAATTGTCGGCCGCAATTATTTTGTTTACCTCTGAAACAAAAGTGATCTCGGTACTGATCTACGATCTCAACGAGAGCGGCGATCTCGGCGCCATCGCGGTGATCGGCATCGGCATGCTGTTGATTACGCTTGCGGTAGTGACCGCGGTCAATCGTATACCCGGCTTCGGCACCGTGCGCTTCCGCACCTGACAATCATGGACGCGAAGTTACCAAAGACCTCGGTCGCCGAGCATCTGGCTGGACGCATCGTCACGCTGCGGGCAGACAGGCTGCCGCCGGCTGTCCGCACCAAATGCGAGGACCTGCTGATCGATGTGGTCGGCCTGTGTATCACCGCGCGCAACGAAGACTACGTCACGAGCGCGCTGGCCGGCTGCGACGATGAAGGTTCCTGCACTGCGATTGGGCACAAGCGCACGTTAAGCTCTGCGAGCGCTGCCTTCATCAACGGCACGGCGGCGCATGGTGAGGATTTCGACGACACTTTCGAAGGTGGGCCCGTACATGCGGGTGCGGTGATCGTGCCGGCAGTGCTGGCCGTCTGCGAACGTCACAAGCCGGATGGTGCCGCCGCGCTGCTCGGAATTGCAGTCGGCACCGAAGTCATGTGCCGGCTAAGCACTGTTGTACCTAAAGCAGTGCATAAGGCGGGCTTCCATCCGACCGCCGTTTTTGGCGCGATGGGGGCGGCGGCCGGAGTTGGTGCCGCGCTCGGTCTCAACGCCAAGCAGATCGTCGATGCGCTTGGCATTGCCGCAAGTTTTGCTGGCGGTATCATTGAGTATCTCGCCGAGGGCGCTTGGACGAAGCGCTTGCACCCTGGTTGGGCGGCCCAATCGGGCATCCGCGCAGCGCTGCTCGCGCGCGGCGGTTTCTTCGGCCCTCGTACGGTCTTTGAGGGTGTGCACGGGCTTTTCCATGGTTTTGCGCATACGACACAAGGTAATTTTGATGCGCTCACTGGTGACTTTGGCACGCGCTGGGTGACCGGGACATTGGCGTTCAAGCCTTATCCGTGCGGGACAATGGCGCATCCTTACATCGACTGCGCCAAGCGGCTTGCCGCACGCGGCATCAGGCCGGGCGATGTAAAGGAACTGATCTGCGAGGTCGCGGAAGGCACCGTGCACCGGCTGTGGGAGCCGCTCGCCGACAAGCAACGTCCGCCGAATGGCTTTGCCGCGAAATTTGCTACGCCGTTCCTGCTCGCCACTGGCTATGTGCATGGCAGCGTCGGGCTCGATGCCTTTACCGAGCAAGCAGTGCACGATAAAGACGTCCTGTTGCTCTCGGCGAAGGTTCGTTACGTGATCGATCCGGGCAATCCTTATCCCGACAATTTCACGGGCCACATTCGCGCGGTGCTGAACGACGGACGCGTGGTGGAGGAACGGCAGCCGCATTTTCGCGGTGGAGCGCAGGAGCCGCTCACGCGCACCGACATCGAGGAGAAATTCGCGCTCAATTTTCGCCACGGCGGTTGGGATGACAAACGTGCTGTTTCGGCGCTTAGACAGCTGGCGAAACTCTACGACGGCAAGATCGAATTGGCGTTTTTACGGGGATAGTTCAGGCCATGGCTGACGGCAAAGAACTCGCCGGCAAGGTTGCCATTGTCACCGGCGCCGGACGAAATATCGGACGCGCGATCGCGCTGGCACTCGGACGAGCCGGCGCTTCGGTGATCGTGAACGTGCGATCGAACCGGGCGGAAGCTGATGGCGTCGTGCGGGAAATCGAAGCGGCTGGCAGCAAGGCGGTCGCGATTCCTGGTGATATCGGCGATGAGAAGACGGCCGCCGTGCTTGCTGACGCTGCGCTCAAACACTTCGGTCGCATCGATATTCTGGTCAACAACGCGGCGCTTCGCCGCGAAAGACCCATCGCCGACATGAGCTATGCCGAATGGCGCGAGGTGATGAACGTTATCCTCGATGGCACCTTCCGCTGCGTACATGCTTGCCTGCCGGCACTGAAGAAAAACGGCGGGAGCATCATTAATATCGGTGGAATGAGTGCTCACATCGGCTCAAAGGATCGCGCCCACGTGATAACTGCCAAGGCGGCGCTGGTCGGATTTTCTCGCGCGCTCGCCCACGATCTTGCCAGAGACAAGATCACTGCTAATTGCGTGGTGCCCGGCGCGATCGAAACGACGCGTCCGGCTGCAGCGCAGCAGCCGGCACATCATCTGACTCACGGCACCATCACCGGAGAGCGAGGCAAGTCCGAGGACGTTGCGGCTATGGTGCGCTATTTGTGCGGGCCAGGTGGCCGGTACGTTACCGGGCAAACCATCCACGTCTCGGGCGGCGCCTATCTCGGCTCATAGCGGCATGCCGTGCGCGGCAGGGTGGCCGCGCGTATGCTTAAATGCTAATCCATAACCCGATAATTGTTCCGGGTAACAACGAGGTTCCTATGTATTCAGAGCTGGGTCTTTACATCGATGGCAAATGGCTCAACGGCGAAGGCCGCAAAAGCGAGGACGTGATCAATCCGGCGACCGGCAAGGCGCTTGCGCATCTGCCGCACGCGAGCAAATCCGATCTCGACGCCGCACTTGCCGCCGCCGAAAAAGGCTTCGCGGCATGGAAAGCAACCTCCGCCTATGACCGTTCCAAGATCATGCGCAAGGCTGCCGATCTGCTGCGTGAACGCTTCGATCACGTTTCAAAGGTGATGACCCAGGAACAAGGCAAGGTCTATGTCGAGTCGCGCGCGGAAGTGCTGACCAGCGCCGACATCATCGATTGGTATGCCGAGGAGGGTCGCCGTACTTATGGCCGCGTCGTGCCGGGCCGCCAGAAGGGCGTGCGTCAACTCGTGCTGCAGGAGCCCGTCGGCGTTGTTGCGGCATTCACGCCGTGGAATTTTCCGACATTGACGCCCGTACGGAAAATTGCCGGCGCGCTCGCGGCGGGCTGCTCGATCATCATCAAGGCTTCTGAAGAAACGCCAGGCGGCTGCGTCGAACTGGTGAAATGTTTCGCCGATGCCGGCCTACCGGCGGGCGTGCTCAATCTCGTATTTGGCGTGCCGGCCGAAGTGTCCGAGCACCTGATCCCGAAGAAGTCGGTCAAGAAAATCTCCTTTACCGGCTCGGTGCCCGTCGGCAAGCATCTTGCCGCTCTCGCTGCCAAAGGCATGAAGAGAGCAACCATGGAACTTGGCGGACATTCGCCGGTGGTCGTTTTCGAAGACGCCGATCCCGAGAAGACCGCCGACACGATTGCGGCATTCAAATATCGCAATGCCGGTCAGGTCTGTATTTCGCCGACCCGCTTCTACGTGCACGAAAATAACTACAAAAAGTTCGTCGCCCGCTTCACCGAATACGCCAAAGGCCTGAAACTGGGCGATGGCATGGAGAAGGGCATTACCTTGGGGCCGCTCGCCAATCCGCGCCGGCTCGACGCCATGGAGTCCTTCGTCAATGACGCCAAGGACCGCGGCGGCAAGGTGGCTACCGGGGGCTCGCGCCACGGCAACCAGGGCTTCTTCTTTCAGCCGACCGTCATTACCGACGTGCCGGATGATTCCAAGATCATGACTGAAGAGCCGTTCGGTCCTCTCGCGCCGATCGTGCCGTTCAAGACCTTCGACGAAGTGGTCGAGCGCGCCAACTCGCTTCAGTTCGGCCTTGCGGCCTATGCCTTCACCACATCGGACAAGAACGCGTCAGCGATCAGCGATGCGCTTCAGTCGGGCATGGTAGGCGTCAACAGCATCGCCATCTCGACACCCGAGACGCCCTTCGGTGGCATCAAAGAGTCGGGCTACGGTTCTGAAGGCGGCATCGAAGGTCTGCAGGCCTATATGAACACGAAGTTCGTCTCGCAGGCGTAAGGCCTACTTCGCCATCCCCTTCTGGCACGCCTCCCACACCTTGGCGGGCGTCGCCGGCATATCCATGTGGTCGGCGGCGCCGTTCGGGATCGCGTTTGAAATCGCATTCATCACGGCGGCGATCGCCGCCGTCGTCCCCGCTTCGCCGGTACCCTTGACGCCGAGCGGATTGCTTGTCGCCGGGACCGAGTGTACCGCTTCGCGCAGTTCGGCCGGCATATCGTGGGCGCGCGGCATGCCGTAGTCCATGAATGAGCCACTCACCAACTGACCGCTGCCGGAATCGTAGACTGCGTTTTCTGTCAACGCCTGCCCGAGCCCATTCGCGATCGAGCCCTGCACCTGGCCTTCGACGATTCTGGCGTCGAGCATGACACCCGGATCGTCGACTGCGGTATAGGTAACGAGATCGACCGCACCGGTATCGGGATCGATTTCCACCTCTGCGATATGGCAACCGTTCGGAAACGTCAGCGGCGTCTCGGTTTTTTCTTTCGTGTCGAGACTTTCGCCAATCTCCTTTGCGCGTCTTGCTGTTTCAAACAGAGAGATTTTGCGGTCTGTACCGACCACTTCGAATTGCCCGTTGCGGTACTGGATGTCCGCCTCGGATGCTTCCAACAGGGCTGAAGCCACCTTTTTGCCCTTCGCCAGCACGGTATCCGCCGTGAGCGCAATCGCACTGCCGGCGCACATCGCGGACCGCGAGCCGACGGAGGCGAAGCCGCTCAGCCCCAGCGCTGTGTCACCGTGGCGGTGCTGGATTTTCGCGGCATCGATGCCGAGCTTGCTGGCGAGGAGATGGGGAAACACAGTGGCGTGTCCCTGGCCGGTCGATTGCACGTTGCAGCCAAGGATGAGTTGGTCGCCGCCCGGAAACGAAACCGACGCCTGCTCCATCGGCATGGCGCCGGCATGCTCCAGCATGCACGACACGCCTATGCCGCGCAGCTTTTTACGTTTCGCCGATTCACGGCGGCGCTTGCTGAAATTGTCGAAGTCTGCGAGCTCCAGAGCCTTGTTCATGATCGCGGGAAAATCGCCACTGTCATAAGTGTTGATCGGAGTCTTGAACGGTATTGCCGACGGCGGAATGAGGTTCTTCTTGCGCAACCTCACGGGATCGATGCCCGTCACACGTGCGGCTTCCTCAACCACGCGTTCGAGCGCGTAGTTCGCTTCGGGCCGCCCGGCCCCGCGATAGGGTCCGATCGGAATCGTATTGCTGAAGTAGCAGGCGACGGAAACGTCGATCTTCGGGATCCGGTACATGCCGGGCAGGCAGCGCGCAAAATTATTGGTGTTGATGCCGACGCCGGCAGTGCTCACATAGGCGCCCTGATTGCACAGGTGCCGCACACGTAACGCAAGGAACTTCCCCTTTTCATCGATTGCGAGTTCAGCTTCGGTGACGGTATCGCGTGCCTGCGTGTCGGTTACAAAAGCTTCCGAGCGCGTCGACTGCCAATGCACGGGCCGACCAAGTTGGCGAGCCGCCACCATGAGCGCCGGATATTCCGGATATGGGGGCGTCTTCATCCCGAAGGCGCCGCCGACATCCTCAGTGATCACGCGCAGCTTCTCATTTGGCAAGCCCATGACAGCAGCATTGAGCGCGCGCAGCGAGTCCGCGCTCTGCGAACACGCGTAAAGCGTGTAGCTGTCATTGGCCTTGTCATAGACGCCGGTAGCGCCTCGCGTTTCCATTGAAGCAACCACCATGCGCTGGTTGGTCACACTCACCTTCGCCACGTGCGGTGCCTTGGCAATGATGTTGGCGACTTCGCGCTCGTTCTGCTCGTCGGGTACGGGGCCGGGCCAGTCGACGCAAAGATTTCCCGGCGCCTCCGGATAGAGCTGCGTGCCACCCTTGTTCATGGCGTCGCGCAGGTCAATGACCGCCGGCAATTCCTCGTACGCGACCCGTACGAGCTCGGCGGCGTCTTGAGCTGCCGCGGGCGTTTCTGCGACCACCATCGCAACGGGGTCGCCGACATGCATCGCCTTTTCGCCCGTCAGTGCCGGGCGGAATGGCATGATCATTTTGGCGCCACCACGGCCCGCCACCGGCGGATGTCGCGACACACTGCCGACATTTGCTGCCTTCATATCCGCGGCGGTGAATACAGCCAGCACCTTCTTCGCCTTGCGGGCTTCCTCTGTATTCACTGACACAACGCGGGCGTGAGCATGTGGTGACCGCACGAAGGCGGCGTAGGCGGTATTGGGCAGGCGTGGGTCGTCCATAAAGCGGCCGGCCCCGCGGACGAGGGCATCGTCCTCGACGCGCGGCGTATGTTTCGACGGTAAGGAGCTTGCTGCCATGCGGGGTCCGAAAAACGCTTGCGGGGCCTCTTTTATAGCGCAAAGGAAAGGTCACGACAGGGGCTTGCGTCAATGCGCCGGCTGCGGCACTCAAGCGCTCCTTGCCCTGCGCGGGTAGCGTGTTTCGGGTGGTGAAATGAGCAAAGCGCGAACGATTGATACGCATACGCATGTGTTGACCGAAGAAACTGCCGCGCTGCTGCGCAAGGAAGCTCCCAAGGTGCCGGTGACGATCACGCCGATCGATGCGGCATCTGCGACGCTTGATGTCGGCGGTGTCGCATATCGGCCCTATCCGCGCGGCGGCTTTGATATTGCGCACCGCTTGCGTGACATGGATGAAGCCGGCGTTGACGTGCATGTACTTTCAGTCACGCCACAGACCTATCTCTACAATCAGGAAGCTGCTCTCGGGGCCACTACTGCCGCGATTCAGAATGATCAGATCGCAAAACTGGTCAAAGAAAATCCGCAACGGTTCATGGGTATCGCCACTCTGCCGATGCAGGCGCCGGAAAAGGCCGCCGGCGAACTCAGGCGCGCGATGACCAAGCTTGGCCTGCGCGGCACCATGATTGCCTCCAACATCATGGGTAAAAATCTCGACGATCCGAGTTTCGAACCGCTATGGACAACCGCCGAGGAACTTGGCGCCTTCGTTTTTGTGCACCCGAACAATGTCGCAGGCGCCGACCGAATGAAGTCTTATTATCTTAACAACTTGATCGGGAATCCACTCGACACCACGATCGGTGCGGCGTGTCTCTATTTCGGCGGAGTGCTTGATCGTCATCCCAAGCTTACGATCGTGCTCGCCCATGGTGGCGGATTCACGCCGTATCAGGCGGCGCGCTGGGAACACGGTTGGCAAGTGCGCCCCGAGCCAAAAAAGAATATTTCCAGGCAACCGACGAATATCGCAAAGCGCTTTTATTACGACACGATCCTTCATTCGGCGCCGGTTCTCGAATTCATGATCGGGCATGTCGGCGCCGATCGCGTCGTGCTTGGCAGCGATTATCCCTATGACATGGGCATGATGGATTGCGTGAGACACGTGCGGTCACTAAAGATTTCAGATGCCGACAAGACGACAATTCTGGGCACGCGTGCTCAAGCTTTGCTGTCGGGGAAATCATGAACGTTCAGAACGCGAAAGCCGCGCGCATTCCAACAGCGGCCGTTACGAGCCTGATCGTCGATGCGATGGGCAAGGCCGGCGTGTCGAAGGATGATGCCATCAAAATTGCCGAACTCATGCTGGAGGCAGACCTGATCGGCGCCGATGCACATGGTGTATTCCGTTTGATGCAGTATGTGCAGCGGTTGAAGCTCGGCTCTACCAATCCAAAGCCTAACATCACGGTCAACCGGACCGCGCCGGCGACCGCGCTCGTCGACGGCGATAACGGCATGGGACATCTGGTGGTGGCGCGTGCGGCGCAGACTGCCATTGAACTCGCGCGCGAGTGCGGGGTTGCCTGGGTCGGATGCCGCATGTCGGGCCATGCCGGGGCAGCCGGTGTCTATGCCGCGTTGCCGCTCAAGTTCGACATGGTGGGTCTCTATTCGGCAGTGGCCAATGCCAACCACATGCCGTTGGCCGGCGGCGCCGAGCCGCTATTGGGGACCAATCCATTGGCAATCGCGATTCCTGCCGGAAAGGAAGCGCCGGTTGTGCTCGATATTGCTACTTCGATTGTTTCATACGGCACGATCAAGAATCATCGTTTGCAAAACAAGCCATTGCAGCCCGACTGGATGATCGATCCGAAGACCGGCGAAGCCATTATCGACCCGCACAAGAGCGCGGAGGCGCTCTTGCTGCCAATGGCCGGTTACAAGGGGGCAGGACTCGCGCTGATACTTGGTCTCCTTGCTGGCACTCTCAATGGTGCGCTGTTTGGTCGCGATTGCGTCGATTTCAACGCCGAGCCGGACAGAATTACCAACACAGGACAGTTTGTGGTCGCACTGGACCCGAGCCGATTTCAGCCACTCGATCAATTCAAGGCGGAAGTCGATCGGCATATTCGCGAGCTGCGAAACACAAAAGCTTTGCCCGGTCAAAGCGTTCGGCTGCCAGGCGAGCAACGCGCCCAACGTCGCGCCGACCGGCTGCGCAACGGATTACCGCTTGCGCCCGAACTGCTCGCACAACTCGACAAGCTTGCAAGTGAATTGTCGATAAAGCCGCTGCGTGAACGCGGCTAGGCCGAACGTCGCCGCATCACATAACTGCCTTATTTGTCGTGCTCAACGGAACAAATCGAATAAACCGCCGTTCAATCTGCGGCCTGCCTCTATCAGTGCGAGCCGTCGATACGCCATTGGCGTAAATCATTGTCGAATCAAATTGATGAAGCTCATTGAAAAGAAAGAAATTGTAGCGTGGGTCAAAAGGGCACTGATCCACCTCGGCTTAGTTATCGTATGCGGCAGCGCGTTGTCCGCAATTCCCGTGCTTGGCGTCTCGAGCGAGAATACCTTCGACCGGATTCAAGCCGGTGAGTGGGTTGTCGCTTCGATGTATTGGGAGGACAAGCTCGTTTCGACCGGAAAGAGTTTCAACCCAATCGGATGGCATGCGGCTCACAAAACATTGCCGATTGGCACCTTGATCCGCGTTTCAAATCCCAAGAATCGCCGGTCGATCAACGTGACGATCAACGATCGAGGTCCGTTTGTCGCGAACCGCGACCTGGATCTCAGCCTTGGTGCCGGCACGTTATTGGGGCTTCAGGGGCTGGGCACCGTTTATATGGAAGTTCTGTCGATCCCGCCGATTAAAAACATGCAACGGCCCGTGGTGGAAAGCCTGTTTGCGG
>Ga0335077_10006177_pt1 | contig 14771 bp, 16 predicted proteins | sample Lox_Sample_31_FD_207151 | JGI IMG/M metagenome (GOLD analysis project Ga0335077, IMG submission 207151) | Soil microbial communities from Loxahatchee National Wildlife Refuge, Florida, United States - Lox_Sample_3.1 | ecosystem: Environmental > Terrestrial > Soil > Wetlands | place: USA... | reverse complement strand
AACTGCATTCTGGCGCAGCGGCTGGTGCGCGTCATCTGCGATCACTGCAAGAAGCGCCAGCGGTATCCGGATTCGATGCTGATCGAGAGTGCCTTAAACCCCGACCAGTGGCGCGACGTCCCGCTCTATGAAGGCGTCGGCTGCTTCGAATGCGGTGGAACCGGCTTCCGCGGCCGCACCGCCATCCACGAGTTGCTCGACTTGACCGACCGTATCCGCGAGATGATTCTCGACCGGCGGCCGACCTCGGAAATCAAGCGCGCTGCGCGCGAAGACGGCATGACGTTTCTGCGTGAATCCGCCGTCGCGAAAATGCGAGCCGGCGTGACCACGCTGCGCGAGATCAATAAGGTGACGTTCATTGAAGGATAGCCGGTCGTGTTAGACACCTTTAAACGCATCCTCCAGGACCCGCCGCCGGCCATGGCCTTTGAAATCTCCGAGGCCGGCATCGCGGCGGCGCGTATCGGCTCGCGGGCGGAACTGGAGTTCCGCGCGCTGACACCTGGCGTCCTCTCCGTGTCGCCGCTCAAAGAGAATGTGGTCGATCCGGACGAATTTTCGGTCGCCGTCCGCGACTTGCTCGGCGCTCAGGCCGCCCGCAAGCGCCGCGATGTGGCGTTGATCCTTCCCGATTTCTGCACGCGCATTGCCGTGATCGATTTCGATGAGTTCCCGTCCGACCCCAAGGAGCAGCTTTCCTTGATCCGCTTCCGGCTAAAGCGCAGCGTCCCCTTCGACGTCGAAGCGGCTGCCGTCGGCTACTGGGCCCAACATAGCGCTTCGAAGAAATGTGACGTGGTGGCGGTGGTCACCCCGCTCGAAATCGTTTCTCGTTACGAAGCGCCCTTTCGCGCCGCCGGCATGAACCCGGGCTTCGTGACCACCTCGGTGCTCGCCGCCTTGGAGCTTGCTTCGGAGGGCGGCGTGGACGTGCTGGCCAAAATCGCCGGCCATGTTCTTACCGTCGTCGTCCGCAGCGCGGGTGTGGTGAAATTGGTTCGATGCCTGGAAGTGCCCTCTCCGGGCTGGCAGGATATCGCCGCCGTACTTTTGCCTACTTTCGTATTTGTGGAAGACAATCTCGGCGCTCGCGCCGACCGCCTGATCTTGTGCGGGTTTGGCGCCGAAACCGAGGCTGCGCGAACGCGTTTCCAGGTCGAGCTCGATGTGGCGGTCGAGCCGCTCCGTTCGCCGTTGGGGATTCCCGGCGAGAGCAACGCCGGCCTGCTCGGATATTTGCGCTCGATTGCCAGATTCAACTGACATGAAGATCCCCATCAATCTCGCCAGCGAGCCCTTCCGCCGCGACCGGCCCATGCTGGTCGGCTCCGGCGTCGTCGCTGTGCTCTTGCTCGCAACCCTTGGCGTCCTGATTTCCTTATATCTCACGGATCGGACCCAGCAGGCCGACGTCCGCGCGGACATCGCCCGGCTCGAAACCTCAATCCGCAGCGCCTCGGCCGAGCAGACGAACCTCGATGCCGTGCTGCGCCGGCCGGAAAATGCCGAAGTCCTCGAGCGCAGCGTGTTCCTCAATGAGCTGCTCTATCGCAAAGGCATCAGTTGGACCAAGATTTTCTCCGACTTGGGAAAAACCATGCCGCCCAACGTGCGGCTGATGACCATCCGCCCCTTCGTCAACAAAGACAACCGGGTCACGCTCGACATGACCATCGGCGCCATGACGCCGGTCGCCGTGATCGAGTTTCTCAAGGCTCTGGAATCGTCTCCGCTGTTTGAGTCGGTTTCGGCGCCCAGCACACTGGCCCCTTCCCAGGCCGAGCCCCTCTATCGAGCACGCCTCACGGTGAACTATGCCCAGAAACTTTAAAGCCGCGCTGCGCGACTCGCGCGTCATCGTCCGTGCGCTGCTCGGGGTTCTGCTGGTCGCGAACCTGGCGGCCGCCGTCATGGCGTTCAAACCGTTCGGCGGTTCAGCCGACGATTTGCGCCGCCAGCGCGGCGATTTGCAAGCCCAGCTTGGCCAGTTGCAGGCGCGCCTCGCTCAAACCCGCAAGCTGGCGAGCAAGGTCGCCAGCGCCCGCGCCGAGGGCGACAGTTTTCTCGAGCGCTATGTCAGCGACCGCCGCACCACCTTTTCGACCATTTTCGAGGAGATGGACCGCACCGCCCAGCAAGCCGGCATCAAGCCGCGCGACCGCAACGTGGAGCTCAGCCCCATCGAAGGAAGCGATACCCTGGAAATGATGTCGATCACGGCCGGCTATGAAGGGCCGTATGAGAGCCTGGAGAAATTCGTCAACCTGCTCGACCGTTCGCCGCGGTTCCTGATCATCGAAAGCCTGGTTGCGGCGCCGCAACAGGGCGGGCAGATGCTCAACGTCACCTTGAAGCTGGATACCTTCGTCAAGGAACCGCCAGGGGCCACGTCATGAAGCTGGGAGTCAACGAGCCGAAAAAACTCATCCTCCTCGGCGCGCTGGTGGTGGTCGGGGGATACTTGAAATTCTCGGACGTGTTCTCGTCCTCGACGCCTTCCAGCCCGGTCACATCCCAAATCGCCCCACGAGCCCGCCAGGCGGCGCCGGCGGATTCTATTCAAACGACGTCGCGGCCGGCCACCCGCTCCTCCCGCTCCCGCGTCCAAAGCGACGAGTTCCATCCCGTGCTTCATTCCAAACGTCCGGAAGAACGAATCGATCCCGCCACCGTGGATCCGACCTTGCGGCTCGATCTGCTAGCCAAGGTGCAGCAGGCTGAGCTCTCCGGTCCGGGAAGAAACGTTTTCCAATTCGGCCAGGCGCCGCCCAAGGCGCTTCCTCCCGAACCCAAGGTGCAACTCACAAAAGCTCCCGTTCCTGTGGCTCCGCCGCCCCCGCCGGCTCCGGCCGGACCTCCGCCTCCGCCGCCGATCAACCTCCGCTATTACGGCTTTTCCTCGGTTCCCGGAAGCGCTGCCAAAACCGCCTTCTTCCTCGACGGCGAAGACATCCTGGTGGCCAAAGAAGGCGAAACCGTTAAACGCCGCTATCGCGTGGTGCGGATCGGCGCCACCTCGGTCGTTATGGAAGACACCGAATCCAAGCGCCAGCAGACCCTCCCGCTGGCCGAGGAGTTGGCCGGATGAAAAAGCGCGGCGAGTCCGGATTCGCGTTGCTGCTGGTCTTCCTGATGGCCGCCGCCATCGCGATCACGCTGTATATGCAGATTCCGCGCGTCGCCTTTCAGTCTCAGCGCCAAAAGGAGCAACTGCTCATCGAGCGCGGCGAGCAATATCAGCGTGCCATCCAGCTCTTTTTCCGGGCCAACAACCGCTATCCGGGCGAGTTAAAGGATCTGGAAGACTTCAACCACCGCCGCTTCTTGCGGCATAAATTCGTCGATCCGATGACCGGCAAAAACGAGTGGCGTCTCGTGCACGTCAACAACGGCGTGTTGACCGATTCGCTGCTGAATAAGAAGAAGCCCGGCGATCCCAATCAGCAGGCCGACCCCAACGCCAATAGCTATGTGGGCGTGCAGCCGTCGATCGGGGCCCAACCGAACGCCCAACCGACCGTGAACCCGGCCTTGGCCCGCCGCCGTCCCAGCGAAGGCGGCGCGGCCGCGCCGACCATCGGACCGGACGGGCAACCGGTTGCGCCGGGCCAGACCGGCATCGGGGCAGCTTTTCCCGGTCAGCCGCAGGCGCAACCCTATCCTGGGTTTCCGGGGCAGCCCGGCGGCGGCGTGCCGTTTCCGGGTACTCCGGTGCCCGGCCAAGTGCAGGCTCCCGCATTTCCAGGTGTGCCATCCTTTCCGGGGCAGGTTCCCGGCCGTACGCCGGTCGACCAGCAACAGTCGCAGCCCAATCAGACGTTTCCCGGCCAGGTACAGGCCCAGCCCTTTCCAGGTGCGCAACCCACTCCGTTTGGAGGCCAGCCCAACCCCGGCACTCCAGGCGGCTTTAACCCGACCGGCCAGTTACCTGGCCGTATAAGCACATTCCAGACCCCGGGCGGCCAAGCCGCTCCTTCCCAGGCGCCGACCTCGTCTTACGTCGGGTCGGGCGGGTCCTACGTCGGCAGTTCTCAACCCTACGTCGGCGGCGGCTCGTATGTAGGATCGCAGAGCGGCCAGCAGCCCCCGCCTCCCGCACCCATTCCGGCCAACCCAGGCAACTTCAACCCCAATCCGGGCAATTTCAACCCGGTCAATTCGAATCCAGTTGGTACAAATCCGGCGAATCCTCTGCCGTTTGCCAACCCGAGCCTCCCGTCCAACCTCCCCACTCCCCAGCCCGGGACCCCCAACGCGCCCGGCTTCCCGGCTCAAGGTGCTGGGGCAAACATGATCGGCAATTTGTTGACAACACCCAACCCGGCGGCAAACCCGGCGACCGCGAATGCGCAGCCCATGGGACAACAAATCGGAGGCGGGATCGCCGGAATCGCCAGTAAATCCGAAAACCCGGCCATCATGGTGTACAACGACCGCACCAACTACAACGAGTGGGAATTCATCTTCGACCCTACGAAGCAGCAGGGGTTGGCGGGCCTCACCGGCGGCGCCGCGATCGGCACGCCCGCGGCGAATTTGGGCACGCCGGCGGGAAGCTTGGGTACTCCAGCAGGAGTGGGCCAGCCGGGATTAACCCCGGTAACGGCGGGGCCTTCGCCCGCTTCGCCGTTTGGAACCCCGGCAGCCGGCTTTGGACCCGGTCAAACCAGCCCGTTCGGCGGAATCAATCCGGGAATCAGTCCGGGCAGCAACCTGAGCGCGCCCGCCGGTCCGGGTACAGTTCCCGTCTCCGGCATTCCCGGGCAGCCCGGAGCCCAGCAGGGCAACCAGTCGAAACCCAACAACCTCCGGCTCGGCCGGCCGTAATCAGCGCCGTCCGGCGCGCCTTTTCCGCTCTGCGGCCCGTACCTGCAGCTCGTCCATCCCGAAATAATGCGCCACTTCGTGCCACACGGTTTCCTCCACCAGCCGCGCCAGGTGCTCCGGGGTGCGCGCCAGCCGTTCGTGGGGACCTTGAAAAATCGTGATCCGGTCCGGCATCGCGAATGGCTCGAACACGCTGCGCTGGGTGAGCGGACGCCCTTCATACAGGCCCAGCAGCGTGCCGCCGGGGCCGAGCCGGGCCAGTTGCGCGCGACTCGGCTCGGCTTCCACTACCAGCGCCACGTTCTTCAGCCGTTTGCGAAAGCGGCCGGGAATGCGCTCGTACGCCGCGGTCACCAGGCAATCGAATTCGTCCGGACTCATTCCTGCTGCTATTCTACGTTCTGATACTCCGAGGAAGACACGCCGGCAACGCGGCGCCAATGGCGGCCGCCGCTGCCGTTACCGATCATGCAGAAACGTGTAGTAGTGGCGATTGACGGACCCGCGGGCGCGGGCAAAAGCACCATCGCCCGGCGGCTGGCCGACCGGCTGCGATTCACTTATGTCGACACCGGCTCGATGTACCGCGCCGTGGCGTTGTGGGCTTTGCGCCAGAACATCGATCCCGGCGACATGCACCGCATGGAGCAGTTGGCACTCGCGGCGGACATCGAACTCTTTCCCGGGCGCATCCAGCTCAATGGAGAGGATGTCACCGACGAGATCCGCCGGCCCGACGTATCCACCGGCGCCTCCAAAGTGGCGGTGATACCCGGCGTGCGGCGCGCCATGGTAGCCAAGCAGCGAGCCATCGGCGAGCGCACCAGCATCGTGATGGAAGGCCGCGATATCGGCACGGTCGTGTTTCCTGACGCCGACGTCAAAATCTTCCTCGATGCGCAACCCCGCGAGCGCGTCCGCCGACGCCTGCTCGAGGTCCAGGCGAAAGGCGAACAAGTGAGTGAGGAAACCCTCAGCGAGCAGATGAAAGAGCGCGACCGCCGCGACACCTCGCGCGCCGACTCTCCGCTCTCTCAAGCGCCCGACGCCGTCTACCTCGATTCGACCGAGTTGACCATCGAAGAGGTCGAGGAAGCGATTCTGAAAATTGTCCGCGCCCGCGTCACCAACGGCCGCGAATTCCGGTAGAAGTTCGCTTCCCCCATCGCCCTCCAATACGAGCCCGTGGCTCCGGGAAAATATCGTCGCCATCCTGGAGATCGGCGGGTTGTACGGAGGTGCTGCCGGTCCTGGCACGCCTGCCCATGCTGGAGCACACTATGGCGTCGCGTAGTCCCAAACATCGGGCGGCAGCTTATCCTTGAGCGATGTATACATGGCGTCGCGGAACAGTTTCAGAGCCGGAAACGGCCGGAGGGCAATCGTGCGCTCCACAATTAACCCCTGCTCGTTGTCCACGATGACCTCCAAGCTCTCGAACTTATGGCCATCCATCGTCCCCACCCAGCGCAAAAAGGTGGTGCGCTCATCGAGCTTAAACTCGGCTGTATAGGTACCGGAACCACGCGTCGAGCTCGATTGAGCGAAAATCGCCGCGCAGACTTCACGCCCCTCGACCGGCCGTACCAGGATCGGGCTGTTGAATACGATGTTTTCGGCAAGCAACTCGCCCACTTGGGCGGCTGTAGGCTTGCCGGATTCCCGTAGTTTGCGTAAAGGATGCATCTGCGATTCCTCCGATGTGTCTGTTTGTTGCACCACCAGTGCCGATCACTCCGAGAATGCGCGCCCCAAGCTGCTGCGAACGCCTTGCCAGCCCGCCGAGCGAAAAACCTGGCAGCCTTCACGATCAATAAGTATAAGCGGTTCGTTGCGAAGCCGCCGTTCAAGCCCAAAAACTCCTAACTCTTCAAAAGGGGAGCGCACCAGCCTGATTTACACCGAAGCGACCAACAATCCGAGGCACTGGGCAAGCAGAGACACCACGAGCAGCGGAACACGGATCATGACCGATCTATCCCACGACGCCTGCAGTTCTCGACCATTGTTGAGGCTTTCTCCGGTTCTTGCCGCTTCGGTTTGAAGCCGATTAATCGGTTTTGATAAGCGAGCATAGATAACGACGAACAGGATCAGCATGAAGAGCGATGCGAAATAGAACCAGCGCTGTCCAGTCCTGCTTAACGCGACCAGCAAGAAGTTGGACAAGATCGCCGAGACTCCCCAGACCGGCATCCGCGCATCAGCGAACATATGGAGAAATCCCATGACTTCGGTTCCGGCAGATGGTGAAGCCAATCTGAGCGCGGGACGGCCGATCATCAAAAAGAACATGTCCGTACCACACACCACTGCTGTGCTTAAAATGCCCACGAGAGATACCGCCCACATCCAATGGTTCATTGTCCCTCCTCCTTTCTAACCGTCGCCGCTCAAATGGCATGGATCAACAAGAGGCCTACGACAAGCATCACCACGCAGGTGACGCCATGAATGGAGAACGCTCGCGACCTCGACCCCCCCGACCCCAGGACAATTGACATGTCGCCAAAAGGGATGATGGCGTAAACGAGGAGAGCGATGCCTGCGAACCGACTGTCCGCGGCCACCATCATGGTCAGTACAACCAATCCGGATGCGACGTCCCGAATTCCTTTGAGACGTAGCCAGGCATGGGTGTCAGCATCGGGTGCAGGCGGCTTTAAACCAAAGCCTCCCAGAATTCGTTCAGGAGAAGCCAGGTAAAAACAACCGATGACAGTGATCCCGACAGCGATGAGAGCCGCCAGGATCAGTGGAATAGCGTTATGCATAAAATGTTTTCCTTCCTAGAAAATCTAGCATCGATAGATTTGATGCAACTCGCTCGGAAGAAGTTTCGGCGTCCCGCAAAGTATTGATCCTAGCGGCGCTATACTTCCTATCGATGGCAAATGACCGAATTGCGGAAAGAAAACTGCGTGACAAGCAGGCCCGCCGGACCCAGATTATCAATGCTGCACGACGAATCGCGGAGCTTGAAGGGTGGTCCAACGTAACCGTTCGGCGGCTATCCGACGAAATTTCATACAGCCAACCCGTCTTGTACGCTCATTTTGGAAGCCGCGAAGGGATTCTCACCGCGGTTGCTGTCGAGGGTTTCCAGGAGATCGGCCTGGCTTTGGAAAAGGCGCGGAAACGGGTTAAGCGTGGAAATGCGGTCGAATCGGTCGCGGTCGCATATCTGGAGTTCGCCGCGTCTTCTCCAGCACTGTATGAAGTGATGTTTTCGCTCAGCCTGAGCGTACCGTTCGATGAGGCGGCTACTCCACCGGAGCTGCGATTCGCTTTTTCCCAACTCCTCGAGTTGTTTCAGGGGCAGACCCCGAAGCCGGAGGTCCTGGCGGAGCTGTTTTGGGCAGGCCTTCATGGAATCGCCGAGCTAACAAGAACCAAACGATTTCCGCGCAGCCGTCAGAAAGAGCGCGTGCGGGTGCTCGTCGAGCTCTTCACTTTCCCAAGATGAAACGCCCTAGTGGGTGAAAGCGCGATGACTGTAATCTTGCGCCAACGCCGCGGGCAAGACTTTAATCGCTACGTCTCGGTCGAGGTTGGTTTCGCGGGCACGGTATACCTCGCCCATGCCCCCTGCGCCAATAAGCGCAACGACCTGATAGGGGCCAAGCTTGGTTCTTGCAGGCAAAGCCATTGGTTTCGAAGAGATTTTACCGCAGCAGGGAAACGGCGTAACCAGAGATGTGCTTGTCCAGGATTCATCTGGTTAGTCGAGGTTATGTCCAGCTCGGTGCCGATTTCGCCAACCACCATTCCCTCCGGGTGTGCGCTCAAAAGAAGCCGTACAATGCGGAGCCGAGGCTCGGTACCCATGGCGGCGAGCATGTCCGCATACCGCGTAGTCACCGCATCGTCGCGTTTTCCCATCTCTTCCCTTTCGATATGTCTGTAATATTCGAAATATCAAAAAAGTCAAGCGCTGACGTGCGCCATACCAGGTGTATCTCTTTCGGTGCCCCGTTCGTCCTGGTTACGACACCGGACCGCAAAGTGCGGCCCGAGGGAGGTATCAAGATGAGAAGCGCTTTAGCATTCGCAGCCCAGGTGTTCATTTTGGTTCAGGGAGGCTTTGCCCAGAACGGAAGCACGGCCGCGGGCGCCCCCGCTTCGGACGCCCACGCGCCAGCCGGATGCACGGCGTGCGCACCAAGGTCGACACCCGAAAGGGTCCCGACGCGTGTCGTCCCAGGCACCAGCGAAGTGATGCCCGTGGGCAAAATCGAGAACCTGATCCCCATTGGCGTGCTGGCCGCTCTGGGTTGCGAAAAGTGCGCCGGCGAGGCAGTTCGCTGGGCGCTGGAGCAGGGCAGTTCGGTGGAAGATGTGAGCCGCACGCTGACGGTATTGACCTCCATGCAAAAGCTCGACTGTTTCAAGCAGCAGTTTGGCGATGACGCACCGCCCCGTCTGGATAAGGCGCTGGTCGCTGCCAGACAGGCACTGCGGCAAGCCATCGATTCGCGTGTCGGCCAGTAGGCTTCCACGCGAATTGCCGAGGGTTAGAATCGGGATGGAGGCGGAGCGATGACACCGGTCAATGCTGCGGCCGAAACGGGTGATCTCTTCACCGCTTATCACGACAGGATCTGCCGCTACATCGCCGGGATGATCCGAGATCCGGCGGAAGCCGAGGATCTCACCCAGGAGACCTTTCTCCGTGCGCATTGCCGTCAGGACGCGCTTCGCGATCCGAAAGCGGCGCGTGGTTGGCTATATCGCATCGCCACTAACGTTTGCTTGGATCGTTTGCGCCAGCGCGCGCGGCAGGCGGCGGTGGACGGGGAAACGGAGCTTCCACATGCCGGCTCGGGCGCCCCGGAAACCCCGTCCGCCCAGGAGCAAGCCGAGCGCGCGGAAACGAGCGCCTGTGTGCAGCGCTGTCTCGATTACCTGCCCGACAGCTACCGCGCAGTCATCCTCCTGTATGAAGCGCACGGGCTCACGGCGGTGGAAATCGCGGAGTTGCTGGGAGTTACTGTGGCGTCGATCAAAATTCGGCTCCATCGGGCTCGCCGCAAACTGCAGGAAATCATGGAAATCGGCTGCACGGTATCGGAGAGCAACCGCGGCGTCCCGTGCTGTGAGGAGAAAAAGTGAGTCGGGCGGCTCCGAACGCGCGCGGCACCAATCGACCAGGCATGCCGCCCGTGGCCATTCACAAACTTCACTAATTTCCCATCCCGAACAAAACAAACCCCAAACTCCGAATTGAACCCTCCTCCCATCCCGTCCTCGCGCCCCCACGCGCGACAATAAGATCAGTGAAGGAACTGGCACACTCCGGCGGAACCCGGGTTTTGGGAACGATCGTTCCTACTTACTCCCGCCAACTCCCCTGTTTCCAACAAATGTTCTCCCAATTTAGGAACGATCGTTCCTAAAAACGCCCCATGGGATGGCGCGCCCGCGTCACCAGCGGTGAAGAGTTCTCGAAGATATCAGACTTACAGGCCTCAATAGCCTTGACAGCGGACATGCGCTGGGGCGATAATTCGGGCGTCGAACAAATGCGCCCCGACCAATGGTATTCCTTCAAAAAGGCCGCCAAACGTGCGGAAACGCGAACCCCGCCACTGGCGCTGATCGTCGATAGCCCGTGGATTCCAGGCTTTCTCGGGATTAGCCACCTCGATTACTTCCTCGATCCCGAAGTCTGGTTTCAGGCCAATCTTCGCATCCAACGCCAGTTTCCCGATGTCATCTTCTTCCCGTCCTGGTGGGCCGAATATGGCATGGCCATCGAGCCCTCCGCGATCGGCGCCCGCATTTCTTTTGCAGATGACCGCACGCCGAGCGTGCGGGCCATGTTGTTTCACTTGGAGGATGTGGAACGTCTGGCGCCCGTCGACCCGTACGCCGACGGCCTCATGCCGCTAGCGCTCCACCGCTACCGCACTCAGAAACAGCGCATCTTCGACGCCGGCTTCACGCTGCCCCTGGTCACTGCGCGCGGGCCGCTCTGCACAGCTGCCTTTGTTTACGACTTGACCCGCCTGCTGGTGGACATGAAGCAGGATCCCGCCGGGGTCCACCGCCTGCTTGCCCACGTCAATGAAAGCATTATCCAGTGGCTCAAAGCACAGGCGGAGGTGATCGGCCCCAGTGTGGAAGGCATCTTCCTCCTCGACGACATTGTGGGATTCATCTCGCGCGATCTTTACCTGGAATTTGCGCATCCGTATTTGAAGCAGATCTGTGATGCGTTCCCCAAAGACTGGGTCAAGGTCTATCACAACGACGCGTCCGTGAAGCAATTACTCGAAGACCTCCCTGATACCGGCTTCGACGTTCTCAACTTCACGCACAAGATCGATCCGCTGGAGGTCGCGCAACGCACGGGCGGGCGCATGTGCCTGATGGGCAATGTGGCGCCGCTCGAGTTGGGAGTTCGCGGAACGCCCGGGCAGGTTCGCGAAGCCGCGCTTGCCGTTTTGCGAAAGGCCGGCGGGCGCAATCTCATTCTCTCGGTTGGCGGCGGCGTCAGCCCCGGCATGCCCGCGGAAAATATCGAGGCCCTGGTCATCGCGGTACGCGAGTTTGAAGGATCGCTGGTGAGCCATGAGTAGCGAAGCGGAGCTACGGCGCGCGCTGTTCGACGAGACCCTCGCCGGGAATCCCAAGGCCGTCGGCCGGCTCACCGAAGAAGCTCTGGCGATTGGACTCAAACCTGCCGACCTGTTATTCCAGATCCTGATCCCCTCGCTTGAAGAAGTCGGGAGGCGTTTCGAGGCCGGAGACTATTTCGTTCCCGAAATGCTGATGTCGGCCGGCGCGATGCATGAGGCGATGCGGCGGCTGCGGCCTCTCCTGGCGGAGACCGGTGTGCAGCCCGGCGCCACCGTCATGATGATGACCGTGAAAGGCGACGTGCACGACATCGGCAAAAATCTCTGCTGCCTGCTGCTGGAAGGCGCCGGATTCCAAGTGATCGATCTGGGGGTGGACGTCGCGCCCGATAAGATGATTGCCGCCATCCGCCGGCACAAGCCCCCGGTCGTCGGCTTTTCCGCGCTGCTGACCACCACCATGCCGATGTTTCAGGCGAACATCGAAATGCTGAAGCGGGCCGGCCTGCGCGATCAGGTGAAAGTGATCGTCGGCGGCGCATCGGTGACTCAGGCGTACGCCGATTCCGTCGGCGCCGATGGCTACGCCCCGGACGCGGCCGCGGCGGTGAGGCTGGTGCGCGGTCTCATCGGAGAGCCCGCCGCCGTTGTGCACGGCTGATGCGGACCGAATTGCATTCGCGCAGCCGGTCGGTGGTAATCGGCTCGGACCTGCCGTTCGTCGCGATCGGAGAACGGATCAATCCGACTGGCCGCCAGAAACTCGGGCCGCAGATGGCTGCGGGCGATTTCAGTTCCGTCGAGGGCGACGCGCGCGCCCAGGCCGCTGCCGGAGCCGCCCTTTTGGACATCAACGCCGGCTATCCCATGGGCAACGAAGCGGACATGCTGCGCGGCGCCGTGCGCGCGGCCCAGGCGGCTTGCGACCTGCCGCTCTGCCTCGATTCCTCACACCCCGAAGCGTTGGCCGCGGCGCTCGAGATCTATGAAGGCAAGGCCCTGGTCAATTCGGTCACCGGAGAAGACGCCAGTTTAGAGGCCATTCTCCCGCTCGTGCGCAAGTACAACTGCGCGGTCATCGGATTGACCAGCGACGAGCGCGGCATCACGCTCGATCCCGCCCAACGGCTGGCCGTCGCCCACAAGATCGTGGGTCGTGCGCGAGACCACAGCATTCCCGCCGAAGACGTGATTCTCGATCCCATCTGCCTGGCGGTCGCGACCGACCCGCGGTCGGTCCCGGTCACGCTCGAGACGCTCCGGCTCATCCGCGAGGACCTCGGCGTAAACACTTGTTGCGGTGCGAGCAACATCGGTTTCGGCCTGCCGGACCGGACTGCCCTCAGCGCTGTCTTCCTTCCGATGGCGATTTCGTGCGGGCTCACGGCGGCCATCACCAATGTGATGAATCCGTCCATCCAGGAAGCTCTGCTCGCTACGGATGTCCTGCTGGGCCGCGATGAATATGCCCGCCGCTGGCTCGCCCACTATCGCCAGAAGCTACCGCGGGCCGGCTGAGCACCGCCCTACAATCTTCAGTAGAAAGCCGCTCGAAATTTCAATATTTGGAATCTCGATTTTGAGACCGGATTCGTCTTGATTTCTCATATTCAGGGTTGTATATATAATTCTAGTCCACAACTAAATGGACCCCGAGTTGCTGAGGATAGGCAGGTGCGGATTATGAATAGAGGTCGTTCGCTTAGAATCTGGTTCGCTGCGGTGCTCCTGGTGTTAGCCGGAGTAGTCAGCGTTGGCCATGCTCAAGTCCTATACGGATCGCTCACCGGGAACGTGACCGACCCGACTGATGCCGGAATCCTCGGCGCCAAGGTAGAAGCCACCAGCGCGGCCACCGGGATCTCGCGCCAGGCGGAGAGCGACGCCCGCGGGGCCTACGTATTTAACAACCTGCAGGCGGGCACATACAAAGTTACCGTGACCGCTCAGGGCTTCCTGACCACTACCGTCAACGATGTGATCGTAAACGCAAATGAAGTCAAGCGTGTCGATTTCAACACCCAGATCGCCACGACCACACAAACGGTAGAGGTAGCGGCGAATGCGGCGGCGCTGCAAACGGACAAATCCGACGTGCACGCGCAGATCACCGCGCAACAGGTCGACGAACTGCCGTATAGCGGTGGGGAAGGCAAGAACTTTCAGAGCCTTCTGTACCTCGTGCCGGGCGCGGTTTTCCCCGCCACGCGCGAGCCCAATTCCGAGGCCGGCAACCCGATGCGCGGGCAGGCGCTGGTGATGAACGGCGTCTCTTCCACGGCCAACAACACCAGGCTCGATGGCGTCAGCATCAATTATCCCTGGCTGCCCGTCGATATCGCGTACGTCCCACCTCCGGCAGCGATTGAAGCCGTCAACATCGCGACCAATTCGTTCGATGCGGAACAGGGCGCGGCGGGCGGCGCGGCGACCAACGTGACCATCAAGTCGGGAACCAACATGCTGCACGGCGAATTGTACGAGCGGCATCAGAATAACGACATGACGGCGGTGAACTACTTCGCGCACACCAGCCCCTTGGGCAAGAATGTTTTTAACAACTACGGATTCGCGTTGGGCGGCCCGGTCTACATCCCGAAGGTCATCAATGGCAAGAACAAGCTGTTCTTCTTCGTCGATTGGCAGGAGATCAAGCGCCGCCAATATGCGTCGACTCCGAATTACACTTTGCCCACTGCGGCGATGCGGCAGGGCGACTTCAACGGCACCGGCATCACGATCTACGACCCGCTCACCGGCAATCCGGATGGCACCGGCCGCACACCGTTCGCCAACAATGTCATCCCGGCCAACCGGATCGACCCCGCGTCCAAGACTCTAACGGGTCTGCTGCCCCCGAGTCTCACCCGGCCGAATCAGTACACCAGTAATTACGATGCGTACGGCAGCACCCAATACAACCGCTACAGTTGGGATTATAAGGTCAACTACAACCCGACCGATAAGGCGGCGGTGTGGGGGCGGTACAGTTTTTCGCCCATTGGGATTCCGGGTGTTTTCGCGTTGGGAGCGGCGGAAGGCGATGCGCTCGGCGGCGCCCAGCCCGGAGTAGCGGGCGGACGGATCCAGACCACCGCCGCCGGTTTCACCTACACGATCTCGCCCACGCTGTTATTGGATGGCAACGTTGGCTATACGCGTCAGAACATCGGCGCCAACGGCGACGAGCAAATGGGCGCGTATGGGCTGAACACCCTTAACATTCCGGGAACCAATGGGGTCGGTCCCAACTACGCCGGCATACCGGGTTTCCAGATTAATGCTCCCCAGGCGAGCGGATCCACCCTCAATTTGGGAAATACGAACACCGGCAGCCCGTTTTTGTTCCGCGATAACCAA